>Ga0351908_1132_pt1 | contig 15122 bp, 9 predicted proteins | sample TotcelHT113001L3_FD_206867 | JGI IMG/M metagenome (GOLD analysis project Ga0351908, IMG submission 206867) | Enriched cells from coal bed in the Powder River Basin, Montana, United States - Total cells T11 rep1 HSBNCT.T11.300.1.L3 ... | reverse complement strand
ACCGTTCCCTCCGGCTCCACACGCAACGTTCGCCCGTCGAGAGTCGCTGTCCCGTTCAAGGGAATCACCGCTTTGGCACCGTCGGCGATCACGGTTGTACCCGAACCCGTCATCGTCCCACGCGTCCACTCCAACTTCGACCTCACCGTTACATTACCGACGATGAAGTGGCATCCATAGCTGGTTAACTGCTTGACATCCAGTGACGAGGATCCAAAATCCGCGAAACTGCTCGAGTCACCCAATTCCAACAAATCTCCCACTCCTTGTACGGAACCCGTGAACGTCAAATGGGAGCCGTTGTGAATGTACGTGCCTCCGCCGGCTTGCACACGGTAATCCCCGCCAATCGTGATCGAGGCGCCCCAGCCAAAACGCACGTCGCCCGAAGTGGCGATTACGGACGTCGATTCCAACGAGGTGGTCCCGCCGAAGCAGAGATGTGTCCCTGAACCGCCCAGAAACTGGCCATCCTGCGGTTCTGCCGACAGGAGCAGATCCAGCCTTCCCGTCAGCACTTTCGCGCTCCCCGTCGCTGCGTTGACGAAGCCCTCAATATGCGAATATCCCATTGTGTCGTGCTGCATCAAACCGCGATTGAGAAACACTCCCGGCGTTCCCACGGTGGTCACCATCGACAGCATATCGAACGGACGGGCGTAGAACTCGCCCTGATTCTCGATCACGGCGCCGTTGTTCAGCTCAATTACCCCATGTCCCTCCCAGCTCACCGTTCCCTCCGGCTCCACACGCAACGTTCGCCCGTCGAGAGTCGCTGTCCCGTTCAAGGGAATCACCGCTTTGGCACCGTCGGCGATCACGGTCGTGCCCGAACCCGTCATCGTCCCACGCGTCCACTCCAACTGCGTCGCAACGACCAAGTCGCCGACCCCGGCGACCGTTCCCGCGTTCAGCGTCAAGAAGGCAGTGCTCGATTCGGCGGAAATAGAAAGAACACCACCCCAGCTTACGACCAGGCTCTCGTTGCAGTCCAGGCTCCTGATGGCTTGGCTGCTTGAAAGATTTACGGTAAGCTCTGCCGACGCGCTGATGATGACATCATCATCGAGGGCGGGCAATTCATCGCCGCTCCAGTTCTCTTCACTCTCCCAGTTCGACTCGTCGCCCCCGCCATCCCAGAAGACGGCGACCTGGGTGGCGGCGACGGCGTTTGCCGCGCCGCCGTCATCGTCGGTGGTGGTCAGGGCGATTTCGTACTGGCCGCACTCGGTGGGCGTGAATGTGAATGTAGCATCGGTCCCGGTTGCATAGGTGATGCCGTCCTTCGTGACGGTCCACGCGTAGGTGAACGTATCGGAGACGCCCGGATCCGTCACCAAAGCGGTCAAGACCATATCGCTGCCCTTGGGGTTCCAATCCGAAGATCCTGCGATGGATACGCTCGGTGCGACATTGGTGATTTCGACGCTCACCGTGGCAAGATCGGCCAAGCCCCCATCGTCGGTCACACGGAGGGCCACGGTGCGAGTTGTCGGGCCGTCAAGCAGCGAGGCGTCGAAGGTGGGCGTTGCGCCCGTGACCTCGGAGTTGAAGGTACCGTCGTAGTCGAGATCCCACTCGTAAATCAGCGTGGCAGGGTCTTGATCCGAGTCGGTAGATTGCGTGCCGTCAAGCGAAATAGCGTCACCCTCTGAGAGAATGTATGGGCCTCCGGCATTTGCGATAGGGGCGTCGTTTACCTCCAGGGACACTCGGAAGATGTCCTTGGTGCTCGTCAGGTCGTTGGGGTGAAGATTGCTGGCCTCGCTCGCAAACGCCACGTAGCGCCCGTCGCTGCTGATACTCGGGTAGTAAGAGGAAGAATTGCCCTCGACACCCGTGCTGTCGGTGCTGACGCGTGTCGTCATGCCACTGACAAGGTCCTTGACGAAGACGTCCTGGCGACCGTTTGTATCTCCCGGCACGAGATTGCTAGCCTCGCTCGCAAACGCCACATAGCGTCCGTCGCTGCTGATACTCGGTCCGTAAGAGTAAGAATTGCCTTGCATCCCCGCGCTGTCCGTGCTGACGCGTGTCGTCATGCCACTGACAAGGTCCTTGACGAAGACGTCCTGGCGACCGTTTGTATCTCCCGGCACAAGATTGCTAGCCTCGCTCTGAAACGCCACATAACGACCGTCGCTGCTGATGCTCGGGCCGCCAGAGTAAGAATTGCCCTGCACGCCCGCAGTGTCAGTGCTGACGCGTGTCGTCGTGCCACTGACAAGGTCCTTGACGAAAATATCCGCACAATCGTTTGTGTCACCCGGAACGAGGTTACTGGCATAGCTATAGAACGCCACGTAGCGACCGTTGCTGCTGATACTCGGTTCGTAAGAGTGAGAATTGCCCTGCATGCCCGCAGTGTCGGTGCTGACGCGTGTCATCGTGCCACTGACCAGGTCCTTGACGAAGACATCCCCGCAACCGTTGGAATCTCCGGGAACGAGATTGCTTGCGCCGCTCCAAAATGCCACATAGCGGGCGTCGTTGCTGATGCTTGGGTAGTCAGAACTGTCGTTGCCACCTAGGTGATGAACGTCAACTGCATGCGTTGAGGTCGCTACGACTTCTCCGCTTGAGAGGTCCTTGACGAACACATCCGCATAACCGTTTGTGTCCCCCGGAGCGAGGTTACTGGCGTTGCTCTGAAACGCCACATAACGACCGTCGCTGCTGATGCTCGGGCCGCCAGAGTGAGAATTGCCCTGCAGGCCCGCATTGTCGGTGCTGACGCGTGTCGTCGTGCCACTGACAAGGTCCTTGACGAAAATATCCGCACAATCGTTTGTGTCACCCGGAACGAGGTTACTGGCATGGCTATAGAACGCCACGTAGCGACCGTTGCTGCTGATACTCGGTTCGTAAGAGGAAGAATTGCCCTGCACGCCCGCAGTGTCGGTGCTGACGCGTGTCGTCGTGCCACTGACAAAATCCTTGACAAAGACATCCCCGTAACCGTTGGTGTCTCCCGGAACGAGGTTACTGGCATAGCTATAGAACGCCACATAGCGGCCGTCGCTGCTGATACTCGGGCCGTAAGAGTAATAATTGCCCTGCATCCCCGCGCTGTCGGTGCTGACGCGTATCGTCGTGCCACTGACAAGATCCTTGACGAAGACGTCCAGGCCACCGTTTGTATCTCCCAGCACGAGATTGCTCGCCTCGCTCGCGAACGCCACATAACGACCATCGTTGCCGATGCTCGGGGGGTAGAAAGAACTTGCACTTCCCTGTCCGCCAGCAGTATCGGTGCTGACGCGTGTCGTTCTCCCACTGACAAGATCCTTGACGAAGACATCCCTGCAACCGTTGGTGTCTCCGGGAACGAGATTGCTTGCGCCGCTCAAAAATGCCACGTAGCGGGCGCCGCTGCTGATACTCGGGTAATAAGAGTAAGAATTGCCCTGCATCCCCGCGCTGTCGGTGCTGACGCGTGTCGTCATGCCACTGACAAGGTCCTTGACGAAGACGTCTTGGCGACCGTTTGTATCTCCCGGCACGAGATTGCTAGCCTCGCTCGCAAACGCCACATAGCGTCCGTCGCTGCTGATACTCGGTCCGTAAGAGTAAGAATTGCCTTGCATCCCCGCGCTGTCCGTGCTGACGCGTGTCGTCATGCCACTGACAAGGTCCTTGACGAAGACGTCCTGGCGACCGTTTGTATCTCCCGGCACAAGATTGCTAGCCTCGCTCTGAAACGCCACATAACGACCGTCGCTGCTGATGCTCGGGCCGCCAGAGTAAGAATTGCCCTGCACGCCCGCAGTGTCAGTGCTGACGCGTGTCGTCGTGCCACTGACAAGGTCCTTGACGAAAATATCCGCACAATCGTTTGTGTCACCCGGAACGAGGTTACTGGCATAGCTATAGAACGCCACGTAGCGACCGTTGCTGCTGATACTCGGTTCGTAAGAGTGAGAATTGCCCTGCATGCCCGCAGTGTCGGTGCTGACGCGTGTCATCGTGCCACTGACCAGGTCCTTGACGAAGACATCCCCGCAACCGTTGGAATCTCCGGGAACGAGATTGCTTGCGCCGCTCCAAAATGCCACATAGCGGGCGTCGTTGCTGATGCTTGGGTAGTCAGAACTGTCGTTGCCACCTAGGTGATGAACGTCAACTGCATGCGTTGAGGTCGCTACGACTTCTCCGCTTGAGAGGTCCTTGACGAACACATCCGCATAACCGTTTGTGTCCCCCGGAGCGAGGTTACTGGCGTTGCTCTGAAACGCCACATAACGACCGTCGCTGCTGATGCTCGGGCCGCCAGAGTGAGAATTGCCCTGCAGGCCCGCATTGTCGGTGCTGACGCGTGTCGTCGTGCCACTGACAAGGTCCTTGACGAAAATATCCGCACAATCGTTTGTGTCACCCGGAACGAGGTTACTGGCATGGCTATAGAACGCCACGTAGCGACCGTTGCTGCTGATACTCGGTTCGTAAGAGGAAGAATTGCCCTGCACGCCCGCAGTGTCGGTGCTGACGCGTGTCGTCGTGCCACTGACAAAATCCTTGACAAAGACATCCCCGTAACCGTTGGTGTCTCCCGGAACGAGGTTACTGGCATAGCTATAGAACGCCACATAGCGGCCGTCGCTGCTGATACTCGGGCCGTAAGAGTAATAATTGCCCTGCATCCCCGCGCTGTCGGTGCTGACGCGTATCGTCGTGCCACTGACAAGATCCTTGACGAAGACGTCCAGGCCACCGTTTGTATCTCCCAGCACGAGATTGCTCGCCTCGCTCGCGAACGCCACATAACGACCATCGTTGCCGATGCTCGGGGGGTAGAAAGAACTTGCACTTCCCTGTCCGCCAGCAGTATCGGTGCTGACGCGTGTCGTTCTCCCACTGACAAGATCCTTGACGAAGACATCCCCGTAACCGTTGGTGTCTCCTGGCACAAGGTTACTGGCTTGACTGCTGAACGCCACATAGCGGCCGTCGCTGCTGATACTGGGGTGGTAAGAATCTTCATTCCCCTGCGCGCCCGCATTGTCGGTGCTGACGCGTGTCGTCGTACCACTGACAAGGTCCTTGACGAAAACATCCGCAGAATCGTTTGTGTCACCCGGAACGAGGTTACTGGCATAGCTATAGAACGCCACGTAGCGACCATCGCTACTCATGCTTGGATTCTGTGATACGCCACAGCCCGTGATAGCCTCCAAGCCAGGATTTGCAGATACCAGATCGATCGACAGCAATCTTCGCTCTTCGCATGTTTCCATGCACAATCGGCGGAACCTTGGACTTCGTATCGACGATTGGGTAGACGAACGAGGGCGACGCCACAGATCTGACAAGGACATGGCTTTCATGGGAAGATTCCTGGTGAATGACTGTTTGATTTGCAGTCGGATGGTACGGAACTCGCGGCTCCACTCCTCATTTCGTCATTGACTTCACAGCGTCGACGGAATCGCATTCCGCTGGTTACCGAGTTCCGAACGCCTCAAGATTTACGAAGATCTTCTCTGCCTGGGCGACTGGATCGATCGACCAGGACTTCTTTGCAGCCGCAGTACCCTCCTGCTTCCCTATCGATCCGGTGTCAAAATAAACGGTTCGTCCATCAAGGTACTTCCACAGATCTGGCCAAATTTGTGACCCGGAAAATCGTTGATGCTCAGTTCGTACCTTACATCTCTTGTGACGAACCCTGCGGGCAGGTTGATCACAAGGCTCCATAGGTCGAGCATCCCAGTCGCCTCGGTGTAGAGGAACGGGTGCAGTCCGTCGCCGGCGGTCGAAGAGACCCCGACAATGTGGCCGGATGAGTTGATGCCCTTGGCTTCACTCATGGCCAATGAACCACCTTCCAGGGCGCCCAGGTTGACCATGCCGCGCTGGTCGCTGTACCAGAAAGCCCGCTGGTACAAAACTTTTGGCGCCGATGACTTACCGACAACCTGCCCGGCGCTGTTGATCCCCGATGCCATGCTGTAGGAACTGCCGGACTTCGACCGGCCGAGCACGCCGAGGTTGAGGATGCCCAGCCCGGGCGTGTGCCGGAAAGCTCGCCGCTCGCCGCCGACCCACATGGTGCCTGCGATCTCGCCAAAGTTGCTTATGTCTTGCGCATTGATGGTGTCGTCATCGACGACCATCAAGTTGTCTTCTGCCGCGATCCAGACGAATCCGCGCCCCTGATAGGGCAGTTGGCCCACCACGTCGCCGAGACTGTTGATGGCTGCAGCGGAGCTGTCATCGTAGCCGTCTACTTTTCCGCTCAAATCCCGGAACTCGGCGGGCAACGGGTCGCCCACGCTGTCGAATCCGGCCGGTGTGTATCGGAATGCGTGGTACCTGCCAACGTACTTCTCCGGATCCCGGTCGTCCCAGAGATAGAAACTTCCAACAATCTGCCCCGAATCGTTGATTCCGGTTGCCGAGGCGATTCGTGCGCCGTCGGGCCACCGCTGTCCTTCGGGAAGAGGCGGCCATGCTTCGGTCGAGTCGCCGATGTCGATCGCTTCGTCGTTCAGGATCAGGTCGTTCAAGTCGATCGTGGCACCCCCTGCTGCGCGATAGACGAATCCGGCCTGCGTGTCGTCCGGGAGGTTCGCGGTTCCCACGACATCGCCGCGGTTATTGAGGCCTGAGGCAGAGCCCGAAGTGCTGCCGGAGGGCAAGGGAATCAATTGCAGCGTGTAGCGGACTACGGGCGCCGTGGGCGGTATGGGTTTGGCGGCTAGCAGCGTGGGCACGCGCGAGGATGCCGCCGACAACAACAAGAGGGTCATCAGGCCGAAGCCAGGCCTTGCACGCATGGTAAACATGATTCAATTCTCCTTTGGTCAAAGTTCGTCTGCAGTATGGTTTGAAGGGCTCGCTCCGGGCGCGCAGATCGTTCGCCGGAGGAGATGTCGCACGGGTTAGCCTTCTGCTTGGCAACTGGACCTTACCAACTGCTTGTTTTCTCAGGTCGGCCTGATCCTGACCTTGAACACTCAGTTGATGAAGGATCGAGTTATCCAGATGGTCTTGTGACGGAACTGAGCCTTACTCTTGCTCGGTGTTCTCTGTATCGCCGCGGTGAATTCCTTTCTCAGTTGTGTCGGGTTGCTCGCTCTTTGCTGAGGGCTTTTCGACGGTTTCCAACAATTGTGCCGCTTCGTCGCCGTTCCGGCGCAGCTCTTGATCGTCGGGCTGGTTCTTATTCATCCACTCGACCGCCTTGTCGTACCATCGTCGAGCCAGTTCCTTGTGGTTCAGTCGCCAGTGGACTTCGGCCAGGAAAAAGGCGGTGTTTACGTCGGTCGTGGACTCAAGGTGTGCAGGAGGGACCTCTAGGGGGTCCTCCGCATCACTCTTAATGAATCTGCTTGCGCCCCATGCGGCGATCCCGCCGTCACCGGGATTGGCGCCGGTTTGGGTTTGGATGACTCGGAGCACAACCTGCTTGGCGCCGCTCACATCGACGACCATGTTTTGAATTTCCCCTGAGCGAAGAACAGATGTCTCGAGTTTCACCACACCGTCAGTGAGGACCTGGAATTGCAGCAGCGAACCTTTGTCTGGCCAACTGTCCCATAGCCCGACGTGGGCCTTGAATGTCGCGAATTGGCGGTCCGCTACGTCCAACACGATGTCCGCCGGGCGCCTGTCCGTGAAGGGCGTGGTCCAAATCGCTCTTGGATAAGGCATTCCGGCGATAAGAATGTGTTCCCCGTACGTATTCACATCCCGTATCGCTTGGAGGCCCGGGAACCCGCATGTCGACTGTACCCAGGACATGTCGTAGACAAACACCATTTCGGATGACTTTTCGCCGTTCCGTAGCGCGAGCGGAAACCAGCACGAGGCCCAATAGAGCCACCTCTGGGCAAACTCAGTTCTCGATCGCGTCGATTCCCGAAAGTGAGCAATCGCGCGGTCCACGCTTTCGCGATCGTTCTCGTTCGCTTTTCCACCGTATACGTAGAGTGCCGTGTTTAGAGGATCTGGCGTGACTGACGCTCGAAACGGTCGAACTGGATAACTGCGATAGGGGGGGATTTTGGCAGGCGACGAAATGGTGACAACCGTCTGGCCATGCCGGAGAACTTCGAACTCGCGGGCCTCGATCTCCAGGTCGCCACGCTTTACTCGGAGCATGTGTTCTCCTGGCCACAGCTTGATCGGGTCGCCGAGCTTCTCCAGCCGAATCGCGTCGCCGTCGATGGACACTGTGCATTGGCGTGCGGCCTCTGCGTCCGCGAACTCCAACTTCACCGTTCCTTTCCCAGTCGATATCAGAATCACGATGCCAAGCAGGACGATCGCTGCCGCACCGCCAGCCGCGAGGGCAAGTCGGCGAGAACGACCTGGGGGCGAAACAGCACGGGCAGCGGGGCCAACGAGTCCCTCTTTCCGTTCGCCAGGAATGCCGCCCAGAAGCCCGATCAGGTCGCTGCCCGTCGTCCAAGGCTTTAGCGCCTCGGTGACCTCCGCAGGCTTGGCGAACCGCTCGGCCGGGTTCTTGGCCAGCATCCGTTCGATCACCGCAGCCAGCTCTGCCCCGACCTCCTGCCGCAACTGTCCGATCGGTTCGACCGTTTTCGAGCGGTGTGCGAGAATCTGATCCAGCGGGGTCCGGCAGTCGGGGCCGCTAAACGGCGGCCGCCCGGTCAGCAGCTTGTAGAGCGTGCAGCCAAGACTGTAGATGTCGGCGCGAGTATCAACCTGGTGGCTATCGCTGGCCTGCTCGGGGGCCATGTAGCTCGCCGTGCCCATGATCTGCTGGGAATCCGTCAGCTCGGTGTTGGTTGGTTGAGCGGCGGTTGTCTCATCGCCAACGGGCTGATCGACCTTCAACAGGGCCAGACCGAGGTCGAGAACTTTCACTTGGCCCTCGCGGCTGAGCATCAAGTTCGACGGGTTGATGTCCCGGTGGATCAGGCCATGCTCGTTGGCGTATTGCAGACCGACGGCAGCCTGGCGAATCAGTTCGCAGGCGTCCGGGATCGGCAGTGGACCGTCTCGCCGCACTAGTTTTTCCAAATCCAGCCCGTCCACATACTCCATGACCAGAAACCGCTCTCCGTCGATTTCGCGGGCATCGTGGGCCTGGACGATGTTTGGGTGGTTCACCCTGCCGATGGCTTCCATCTCGCGTTCAAAGCGAGCCACGGTGCCCTCATGGTGGACCCGTGCTTTGGGTAGCACCTTGAGCGCCACGAGCCGTTTGAGTTTGGTGTGCCGGGCCTTGTAGACCACGCCCATGCCGCCTTCGCCTAGCTTCTCCAGCAGTTCGTATTCGCCGAGGATTCCCAGGAGTGTCGGTTCTACGCTGTCGATTCGTTCGGCGTTGCTGTCGACTGCAGAACTGCCAACACAAATCGTCTTTACGCGCGCTATGGCCTGCTGACACTCCGTTTCCTCATCCGGCTTACTCTGGTGAATAGTTTCACGTAGAAGGTCGACCAGCGTGTCGGTGACCCCGTCCAGTGTGACGCTGACCGACTCGCACGCCATGCACTGGTCAAGGTGCTCAGCGATCGCGTCGCTGTCTTGAACGGGGAGCTTGCCAAGGGTGAAGTCCAACAATTGCTCTCGGTTGGGGCACGGGGAGGAACCCATAGCAACGCCCTCCTGATCTGGTCGGTATTCGCGGATTCTCGTTCTCTCGTTACCTACGGGGAGAACGTCTCGACTAATAGGTATAACGGGAACGTGTGTCAGAAATCTTCTTCGCACGCGGGCAAGATGCGGCAATGCGTTGCCGGCAATAGAGTTACGGCGTTTCGGTTAGGTCGCATAGCTCGGCGCGAAGGCGTCGCAGTACATGCGATTTGGCTTGGCGGACCGCGTTTTCAGAGATGCCCAGTTCGACGGCCACATCTGCCGTGTCCTGCCCGTCGATGGTCGTCCTCCAAAACGCTTCCCACGTGCGTTCCCTGAACTCCGTGCGCACGAAACCTAGCGCCCGGCAGAACAGGTGCCCGACCTCGCGGCGATCGTCAGCGTCGGTGGTACTCTCGGACCACGGGTCAGGTATCTCCGCCAGACGCAGTTGAGCATCGGTGCCTCCGACCGCCTCCTCCTCGCCCGCCTGACCGCGACAACGGTCACGGACCTTGTTGCGTGTGATCGTCCAGAGCCAGCCGCGGAAGGTATCGCTCGGCCGCTCCTTCTGGAAATCGGCAATCCCGTTGGCTACCGAGAAAAACACCTCCTGGACAACATCGGCGGCATCGGCGGCCTGAAATCCCGACCTGCGGCACCAGTGGTAGACCAATGGCCCGTAGAGATCGGACAGCCGCTGCCAAGCCTGAGCATCGTTAGCCTTCACACGAGCCAGCAGGGTCAATGAGGTTACAGCCGAGGCGGGGTCAGTAGGGCGGTAATCGTTGCTAGGATCGCTCACCATGACGACCTCGATTCAGGGACAGAGTTACCTCGTCAGACGAATCAGGCACACACACTGGACAGGGGAATCCACCACATCGAGTGTAGCAACGGAACAGTGCGTTGCAAACTAGCAAGAAGAATCACGCTGCTTTTCTTTGGCCAACAGGTGCGCTCCCGCGCTGATGTCAGTTTCATCGCCAGGGTCGCACCCCGAGCAAGCCCGTGGCCAGCCCCTGCCGGATCACGGCCAAGCGGCTACGTCGCCCACGTCGCAACGCCGGGGCACAGGCCACAACGCCCGTGAACGCGACACGGGCGAACGTGGGGCTACGTCGGGGCAACCAGGGCAGCACCTGCCGGATCGCGGCTAGGCGGCTGCCGTACGTCGCCGTGCCCACGTCGCGACGCCTGGACCGGTGGCAGCACGCCCCCATTTCCGCTCGTGAACGCGACTCGGGCGAACGGCGGGACGCGTGGGCGGCTTGGCCAGCACCTACCGGATCGCGGCTACGTTGCCCACGTCGCGACGCCCCGTCACGCAGCACCTGCCGGATCGCGGCTACGTTGCCCACGTCGCGACGCCCCGTCACGCAGCCCCTGCCGGATCACGGCCAAGCGGCTGATGTTCACAGACGGGGCCGATCGTGCGGGCATCCCGCTGCCAGGGACCACGGGCGGCGATGGCGGCGGCATCTGCCGGCTTGCGGCCAAGCGGCTACGCTCACAGGCGGCCACAGGCCACAACGCCCGTGTACCCGACACGGGCGGGCCACGGGGCGGCACCTGCCGGATTTCGGCCAGGCGGCCCGTGTTGAAACTTCCCACGACGCGCATGACGTCTTAAACTGGGATGTAGTCAAGGAAGTCCGGCGGTAGCCGGACATGTTGTCCGGACTGGTCGCGTCCACGATCACGAGAAATTTGGTTTCAACCATGAATCTGGAGGCTGTCTGGGGCGGATTGAATACCTGGGGACGGCGGCCCCTGCCGGATCGCGGCCAGCGACGCTCACAGACGGTGGCGTGTGGCTGACCTGGTTCCTGGGGACACGTGGGTGGCGATGAAGGCAGCACCGAGCTGGCGGAAACTACTCGCCATTTGAATCCGCCCCGAACGCCGGTTCCCGTGGAGGCGATGGTTCGGCCGGGTGTTGTGTCTGAAGCGATGCGACAGCCTTGGGCAGGTCGGTGTACACGGCGTAGGGAGTGCGGAGAATCCTCCAAATCTCTGCGAATTCCGTGGAGCCACAAACCGCGACCTGCCCGACGCGTGCCGATAGCTGATAGGCCAACTGAAACAGCAACGATAGCGTGCGATGACCGACATTGCCGGCTGCGCGAACATCCAAGATCACACCACGCGTCGAGTCAAGGCCCACCCCCGCGAACTCACGACGAACATCTGCCTCACGAATTGAGCCGTAGAACTCGTCCGGCATCTCATCGAAGAGGTTGGCCCGCAACGAGATGATGACCACATCCTCGCGTCTATCGATGTTGAAGCATGGGACCGGCATCGGACCACCTGACGAGACCAAGCGAGAAACTCTACGGCCGGATTTGCAGGGCCATTCGCAACGTAGAGTTCCGGCTTGGGGATTTGGAGGCCCTGCCGCTGGAAAATGGCACTGTCGATGTGGCGATCTCCAACGGAGTCTTCAACCTTTGCCCCGACAAGCCGAAGGTGCTCGGTGAGGTGTTTCGTGTCCTGCGAGTCGGGGGACGGCTTTGCATGGCCGACATGATTCTGGAGGACCACGTGACGCCCGAGAAGGTGCAACTCATGGGCTCGTGGTCGGGGTGAATCGCCGGTGCGATATGGAGCGTGTCGCTCCTTTCAATGCTGAGAGACGCAGGGTATGTTGAAACGCAGTTCCATGAATGGACAGGCTACCGCACATCCCCTTGCACGCAAGGCGGCTTGGTAAGCGCACGCAAACAAGCGTAGGCCCACCGGATCGAGGCCCTCGAAGGTTTCCACGCCTGTTCGCCTGGAGAGTAGTCCGGCGGCTGGCCACGCCGCGACGCCGGGGCCGCCGACCAGCCACAACGCCCGTGAACGCGACACGGGCGAACGGCGGGCCGCGGGGGCGGCGATAACGGCGGCACCTGCCGGCTCGCGGTGGGCGTAGTGCCTGGGCCACAGGCCGCAACGCCCCTGAACGCGGCACGGGCGAACGGCGGGACGCGGGGGCTGCGTGGCCAGCCTCTGCCGGATCGCGGCCGGGCAGGCGGCGTGTGGCTGGCCGGCTGCCAGGGCCGGGGGGCGACAACGGGGACCCCGCGTGATCCCCAGCTACCGACCGGGCTCGGCATGACCGCCCACTGGCTGGATGCGCGGGGTCAGCAGGAGCAGCCGCTCGGTGCCGGATTGCGGTTGCCGAGCGGCGCCGCCGAGGACCACGGTCTGGCCGTCCGACACCGTGAGTTCGGTCTGGACCTGGAAGGTTTCGATGCTCCGCATGGGCGGCGGCCCGCCCTCCTTCGGAGCGGCGGTAGCCGTACCCGCCTCGGCCGGGCCGAGCCAGGAATCCTTGACGTCGACGCGCAGCGAGACTTTCCTGTCCGGGCCGACCCGCGGAACGATCCCTATGTGGGTCCCCACTTTCTGGTCTTGGGCGCTATGCGCCGTGGCACGGGGGGTGGCGTAGGTCTGGGCCATCTGGGCATCGCTACGGCTGATATCGAGCGAGGCCCCCTGACCGCTGAGGGTCGTGAGCGTTGCCCGGCTGAGGACCGTCATCTTTTCCGGCTTCTCCAGCAAACTCGCCTGTCCGGCGTCTGGATCCGCTCCTGGTTTTTCCTCCGGCTTCGAGGGCTTGATCTCGGCGGCAGGGGCCTCGGCGATGAGCACTTCCAGATAGACGAGGACCGCGGCATGATCCAACTGCTCGGCCAGTTGCCGGACCTCCTCGACGGCATCCGGCGGACCCGCGAGGACGAGGCTGTTGCTGAGCATCTCCGGCACGATCACCACGCTCCGAGCCGCTGCCGACGGGGCCGCTTGCGCCTCGGCGCGGAACAACTGCTGCAAGGCGCCCGCGGTGTCGGTGGCGGGAACACTCGCCAAGCGGACGACGAGCCGTTTGTGTCCCCCTTGGCTGTCTTTGGCGGGGTCCACCTCCGCCGCCAACAGCCCGTTCGGCCTGATCCCCAGGACGATAACGATGACGAGCCAGATTCTGGACATCGGCTTTCTCCTATTCAGGGGTTTGCGAGTGTGTGGATCACGTGCGGAGTGACAAGAATCAGCAGCTGCTCGCTGGCCTTGGCCTGCGGAGGTCGGCCACCGAGGACCGCGGTCTCGCCGTCGCCCAGGCATAGCGTCGTACTCGCGCGCAGGGACTCGATCGGTTCAGGGAGGATGACGTTGTCTTTCGCACCTGAGCCAGCGGCGTCCTCCTGCGGCAGGCCGAGACGCGAATCGCTGATGTCGAGATGGAAAACGACCGTACCGTCCGGCCGGACCCGAGGGCTGATCCCCAGCATTATCCCCGTCATAATCAAGTGACGGTCGACCAGAGTCTGGCCAAACTGCGACAGCACGACGTTGCGGATTCTGGGTTCGCTGCGGCTGAGGGTAAGGCTCGCCGCCTTGTTGTTGGCAGCCACGAGCCGGACGCGGGCCAGCATCTTCGTTGGCGCCGGCTTGACCTCGCCCGCCGGAGCCTCGGCGATGACCACCTCCAAGAGCACCAGCGCTGCCGGCCGGTCAAGTTCCTCGACGAGCTGGCGGACATCGTCCACGGCCTCGGACGGTCCGCCGATCAACAGGCTATTGCCGCTGGCCTCGGGCACGACCACCACGCGCTGTGCCGCGGCAGCCGGCCCGGCCTGCCCTTCCGCTTGGAGCAAGTTGTTGAGGGTGTTGGCCAGATCGTTCGCAGACGCGCCGCGCAGGCGGAGAGCCAGCCGCTTGTGCTGCCGCGCGCCATCGCGGGCCGGTACCACCGGGACCGGCTCCGCCAGGACTTGTATCCTCGGCTGGCGCGCCGGCCGGGAAGGCGGCGACGGCGAACTCCCTGGCGGTTCGCCGACCGGCACTTTGCTCAAAAACCGTCCTGGCCGCTCGAATCCGGGCGGCGAATGCGGTTGCTCGCGAGGCGCCTCCTGGGCGGCGACCATACAAAAACCGGACCACACGCTGGTCACGACGGCGATAACGATTCTGCACATCGCTTTTGCTCCAACTACGAAGCTCCCTTGATCGATCTGCGGGGCCGTGACAAACCGCGTCCTTGTAGTTCTTGTCCTCGGATACCCTGAGTCTAAGGGGGGCACGAGGCTGGCTGCCATCGCCGCCGACTTCCCTTCGAGTAGACCGCAGTCAGGCTCCGCTACGAACCTCCGCAACATAAGGCTCATTTCTGGTGAGAACCGACAGGGGAAGTCGAGCACTGTTCTTCCAACAGCCCGGGAACACGGGCGACGTTCGCCCGCCGGACCGTGTTGTCCTGGACCGGTACTCGCAGTATTGTATCATGAGCCGCTGGGCTATAATATGTCAAGGGATGAAATCCAAGGGATGAAATCCATGTGTTGACACGGCCCGTGGTTTGTCGCTCCCGTCTTAGCGGCGTCAGTGAGACCTGCAACGCTGGGTCCCTGCGGCCAGCCCCCACCGGATCGCGACCGTCCACGCCGCCGGCCGTGCCCACGTAGCGACGCCGGGGCCGGTCCGTCCGGCGAGCCGGGGCCGCGTGAGCGGCGATGTGGCCAGCCCCTGCCGGATCGTCGCCAAGCGGCTACGTTGCTCGCGTCGCGAGGGCCCCCCGTGACAAGCCG
>Ga0351908_1186_pt1 | contig 15726 bp, 8 predicted proteins | sample TotcelHT113001L3_FD_206867 | JGI IMG/M metagenome (GOLD analysis project Ga0351908, IMG submission 206867) | Enriched cells from coal bed in the Powder River Basin, Montana, United States - Total cells T11 rep1 HSBNCT.T11.300.1.L3 ... | reverse complement strand
ACCCCGGAAAAAACCCTGTTTGAAAGCTGTAGTAAATCATGGGATTGTCTTACGGATGTATTTAAAGAGCTTATTCTTATTCCCGAATCAAGGGAACCCCATGCGGCGCTTGCTGCGCTGATAATGCTGCGCCAAAACTCGTTAAAAGTCTCCCTTGTTAATTGTTATTCGAGATTTGAGGTAGTGAGGCTCCTGCAAGCTCTTAAAAACCCGCGCTTAAGTATGTGTATGTATGAAGAGCTTATTCAAGGGCTTGTGAGTAATCGCTCGAGCCACTTTGGGGGCTTTTTGGGTACGTTTTTTTCTTCCAAGAAATTGCAACAGCAAAAACAGGCTTTGTATGAGAAATATGAAAAAGAGGGAAATCAGCAATTACTTGCAAGTTTGCGCGCGACTCTTGAGTTGTTTGAAAAAGGCGCTCGCTTGCCTGCAGAAGAAAAAGTACGAGATATTACGACGTTTGCGTGGTATGGGTTTCATTTTGGGGCGCACAAAAAAGTCGAGGCGCTCAATAAAGATCTTTTAAATATTGAAACGGCTGATGATATACGAAAACTTCTGAAAAAATATGAAGAAGTAGCGCCCACACAAAAAAACAGTGACAGGTGTCTGGCTACTGAAAAGATTGCGTTGCGGTGCGTAAATGGCTTTTAAGTTGGAGAAGCCTGGAGAAGTCTATGGTTACGCTATAGCTCGCCAGGACGACGGCGAATTGGCGAAGTTGGACGGTTTCAGCTTGAGTTTATAACTAAATTATTTTAAAAAATAAAATTTAATATTTCTTAAAGTAAGGCCTTGGATGGCCGGCAAGCAAATATTATAATAGAGTATTTTTTGATATCAAGTTGGGCGCATAGAAATATTGCTGCAAAGAATAACTTTACTAAAAAGATTTTAACTGGTAAGGTAAAAGAGATAACTATCGGCAGTTTTTAATTCCGCTCATTTTTTCCCCGAAGCCGGGGGCATGATTCTTACTTGATGATCGCAGAGAATTAGGGTGGAGCTAAAGATAGATGCCCACACCCGTATTCGCACGACGTACATATGCGTCGTGTGCGATGCATACTTTGAGGAATCGAATGAAGACACAGAACGTGTTGTTTAGTCATTTTAATCTTTTACCAGAACTGCAGGCAGTTTTGGAGACGTTGGGTTTTACAACTCCAACCGATATTCAAACAAAAACAATCCCATTATTGCTCGAGCGAACCGGTGTTAACGCACATGGTCAGGCACAGACTGGTACCGGCAAGACCCTTGCGTTTGGGTTGCCATTGCTTCAGCGTGTGAACCCGCAGGAAGCTGTGACGCAGGCTCTTATTATTGCGCCGACGCGTGAGCTTGCTGCCCAGATTCACCGCAGCCTCGAGCCCTTTGCGCGTGCCATTGGCGTGCGTATTGGCACGGTCTACGGTGGTGTTTCGATCGACGAGCAGACGCGTGGTTTTAAGCGTGGCATGCATATCGTAGTCGGAACCCCGGGACGAATTCATGATCATTTGCGCCGCAAAAACTTGCGCATCGATCAGTTGAAGACCGTGGTGCTTGATGAAGCTGATATTATGTTGGACATGGGCTTTCGTGAAGAAATCGATGCGATTTTGCATTATGCCAACCCGTCGCGTGAGCTTTGGCTCTTTTCCGCAACGGTCAAGCCAAACGTAAAGCGTTTGATTGACGGCTATGCTCCTGATGCCATTACGATTCGTACCGACAACAAACAAATTGGTTGCGAGAGCATCAAGCAGTCATATTGTGTGATGCCAATGTCAGGCCGTCGGCATGCGTTGTGCCGGTTTATCGAAGCAGCACCAGATTTTTATGGTATCGTTTTCTGCCAAACCAAGATTCTTACAAGCGAAGTTGCTGATCATTTGACATCGCGCGGCTATCGCGTAGGTGCCTTGCATGGTGACATGAGCCAGGGTCAGAGGGATGCCGTTATTCGTAAATTCAGGGCGCGCGAATATTCGATTCTCGTTGCAACGGACGTTGCGGGTCGTGGTATTGATATCCAGGACCTTACACACGTTATTAACTTTTCGTTGCCTGATGATTACGAAAGTTACGTGCACCGTACCGGGCGTACCGGACGAGCAGGTAAAGAGGGTATCGCGATTACGTTTATCAATAGAAACGAAATGCGCTCGATTCCTGTTTTGGAACGTAAATTTAACATTACTATCGCTCCAATAGCGCTTCCAAGTAAAGACGAAGTGGTTCAGGGCTGCTTGCAAAAAATCAGCAAGTATCTGGTTGACCTCACTGGTCAGGCACCTGAAGCTGCTATTTTTCAGACCGTTTCTGATACGCTTGCGCAAAACACACCAGAGGAATTGCACCGTATCTTGGTTACCATGATGTACGATCAGTTTATCAAACCGTTTGTCCAAGAAGTTGGCTATGCGGCGTCGTCCAGTGGTAGCGAGAGCTATCAGTCTTCGTCATATTCTGGCGGCGGCAGTTACCAAACCAGCATTCCAAACTCACAAGAGTTGGTCTTGCCGGTTGGCAGTGATGATGGTATTACCCATGATGACGTTATGGGACACATCGTGGAAAACGGTGGCATTGACCGTGAAAGCGTCTTTAAATTGCGCGTGATTCGTCGTCGTACCTTTATTCATGTGCCTATCAATATGGCAACACAATTGATTGGTGCCTTGAAAGATACGTCTTTGGGTGGCAAAAAACTATATTTGCAGATCGCAGCTCCTCAGGATGGCGAACGCAGTGAGCGTCAGTCTTCTGGTGGTGGCTACGGCCGCAGCCGTAGTGGTGGCAATGGCGGCGGTGGTTACGGTCGTAGTGGTGGCGGCGAGCGAAGAGGTGGTTCTTCTTCTGGATCCTACGGAGGATCAGGAAGTGGCCGTCGTTCATCCTACAGCCGACGTGATGCTGCTTAATTTAGTAAGCATTTTAAGTCTTTAATATAATAGTTGCGGGATGGTACTTGTTACCGTCCCGCAACGACGTTATACCAATCCCGCGATATAAACTTGTATGGGCGCGTTCGCATCCTTCGACAGGCTCAGGACGAACGGTTGGTGGGCGTGCTGGGTTACTTTACGGGTTTGGTATTATATAATATAACTGGGGGCCTGTTTATGTTCAGGGTATCACAAAAAGCGTTAGGCCTTTTTGGTTGCGTGACTCTGTTTTTTGCATTCTTCGCTATTCAAGTTTTTTGCTCCACTGGCGAACCGTCAGTTGGGGCAACTATTTTTATTCACGGAACGCTTCCAACGGCCCGTTGGTCGGTTGAGCGCTATCGTGCTAATGCCTTTACGCCGTTCGATCAGATTGTTGGTGAAAAGAACGTTTTGCGTGAATACCAACTGTCAGGCGTGGCAGATGGTGTGGTCTGCGATGACCTGCCCATTGCCGAAAATTTTATTATTCCGGCGTATCATGCCGCTGCCCAAGCAGTAGGCGTAGCCCACAAAACCGAACGCTATTTTACGTTTGGCTGGAGTGGCTTGCTGAGCCGCCTAGAGCGCCGTCAGGCTGCCGAAGACCTCTATGGGAGCCTGACGGCGCTTCATGATGACATTAAAAAAACTACGGGCATTGACCCGGAGATACGTATTATTGCGCACAGTTATGGCGGCGAAGTGGGCGAGCTTCTGAGCGAGGCTGAAGAACAGCACAGAAACAAATTGCACGTCTCTTGGCTCTTTATGTATGGAACGCCCATGCATGCCGGGAGTGTCAATTCTCTCTTGTCGCCGGTATTCCAAACCGTTGTGTTGGTAAGTTCACCGGGGGATCGTATTCAGCCGCTCGATATTTTTTCAACAGACGGGCATAAACGCGCACAAATGCGCATGGCTGATGTCGTGCCCGATTTAGAAAAATTTGTTCACGGGCATCAGGCCTCGCTTGGCGGGCCCCTTGCAAGATGCGATGTGCATATCTGCGTGGGCGACAATCCCCGACACATTACTCACACCAATATGTGGCTTTTGGGCCGTTCCCGGCCCATAGTGAAGGGTTTTCTTGACGAATTACCTCTGGTGGTCTTAACGCCGCTTTTTATGAAAACGCTCGAGAAAGACGAGTGCTCACGCACGAGCTATCGGCTTACGCTCAAGGCAGACAAAACGGCCTGCTGGACCTGCTTGGAGCTGGATGAGCACGAAGTGTGTTCTCGACTTTTTGGACGTCGAAAGCGTGCTGGGGCAAAACAGCAACAAATACTTCTTGAGTGCCACGATGGTGCATGCGCCTTGTACGATGTCTTGCACGAGTGGGATCTGAAGGCTCAGGCCGTCTGGCGACCATGTGATCGTTCACGCAATGTGGTGCTTAATCACAAAAATTTCGAAATCATAAAGTCTTTTATCTGGCCCTGGTAAAACGGGCAGTCATACCGGTACACTTTTTTTACTAACCCTTGTCCCATGAAAGTGCTATAATCCAGGGGTGTTTAAGCCATGCCCGGTTTTGATGGGGGATTCGCTCTTTCTTTGGGAGATGCCTGTGAAGTTTCTAAAAGTTCTTACCTGTGCGTTATTATTTGTTGGTTTTGCCACTGCCCGCCCGCCACGCTTGAAGTGGCAAAAGGGTAATTGCTATCTATTGGGAGACTTGTGCGTGTTGTGGAGCATGTCTGAGTTGACCAGGTGGGCCCTTGAGGCTCTGGCGCAGGATCAAAAAATAATAGGCATTCGAAAAATACAAAAACTAGCTTTAAGCGAGAAGCAAAAACTGGTGCTGCCTCCGGATAGCTTTGAGCGTTCCTATGCTGAACTCTTGAAAGCAATTGCTGATGGAATGGGCGATGCTACAAATGAGCAAAAACAAGATTTTTGGGCTGCTCAGCTGGCGCCGGTACAGACGGCTATGGAGAAACTGGTGGAGCTTCATGAAGTAGGGGTGTATTTTGCTAACCTGGCGAACTCGAGGCTGCCTGGATCGGGTCAGAAGGAGAAATATAGTGGCGCCTTTGGCGAGCAAATTCTTGATCTGATCCACTTGTACGATCGACCAGTTGGTGATGATGATCCAAAAAAGGGCGAGGCAAGTAGGAAGTGCTATTATGTATTGCTCGATAGCGGTAGTTTGCCTGTGTCTGCAAAAACATCAGACGTGCGCAAAATTGCCCAGGAAATTTTCAGGGGTACGCTGGATTTGGACGCCAAAATGAAACCGGCACGCTATATTTTGCTGAATGGCCGTAGTTTTGTTCAGAAGTTTGATGTGCGCAAAGAAAAAATTTGGATTCCCCTCTCTTTTGATACCGCAGCTATTCTGGACCCAGGCTTGTTTGATGTGTGTGAATATGAGCTTGCAACTATTGTCGTTGACAAGAACAAAAATCATACGACCGTGTATGCAAAAGATTTTGATGAGCACTCGTGGTATTTTTGTGATGATTATTCCAAGCAATATCACAAGGTTGCCGATGAGGTAATTGTCAATAACTCAGATCTGTGGGGAGTTGGCAATGTTCCCGCTCTCATTTTGTACAAGCGCGTGAAGCTGGTGCTCAAAACAGACCCGCTGGGCGATGCTCTCCGGCGCCTATCGGGTTCGCTCACACAGCTTGCTGGCCAGATGGGTAAAAGCAAATAAATGGCGCAACTGGGCCTCTTGGATAATATGCCGGCCGTCCTGCGAGCCTGTTATTTGTGCTATGCTTTCTCCTGGATGGGCTCTGGCTGTTTTTGCTTTGAAAGGCTTTACTGGTGAATACGCAAAGAAAAGAGTTGCCGATTGGCAAAAGTGATTTTGAAACCATTATTACTGGCAACTACTATTACGCTGACAAGACACTTCTGGTAGCCGAATTAATCCAACGGGGAGCAGAGGCTGTCCTCTTTCCCCGCCCCCGCCGTTTTGGCAAAACGCTTAATATGACTATGCTCAAAGCGTTCTTTGAGAAAACTGAGCAGTCAAAACGCCATCTGTTCGACGGGCTTGCTGTCAGTAAGCTTCCCAAAATTATGGCCCATCAGGGCCAATATCCGGTCATCTTTGTGACTTTTAAGGATGTAAAGTTTTCAACATGGCAAGAGTGCTATCCTGAGATTGTCAAAACTATTAGCAACGAGTTTCGGCGTCACGACTATTTACTCAGCAGCAGCGTACTTGATGCAGGCCAAAAGCAAGAATACCAAAAGGCTATTGATAAATGCGCTCCTAAAGATGTCTATCAAAGTGCCCTAAGAGACCTTTCAAGTTATTTGCATGCCTACCACCAAAAAAAAGTGATTATTCTTATCGATGAGTACGATACGGTAATTCAGGAGGCATATCTTAAAGACTTTTATGACCCGGCAATTGAATTTATGCGAGCATTCTTGGGTGGCGGGCTCAAGGACAACGCTGTCTTAGAGCGGGGCGTCGTTACTGGTATTTTGCGTATCGCCAAAGAAAGCATTTTTACCGGCCTCAACAACCTTCTGGTTGGCTCGTTCTTTCGTGATGACTTTGCTGACAAATTTGGTCTCACCGAATCAGAGGTTATGCAACTGCTTACCGATTATGGCTATGCTGGCCAATATGACCAGGTAAAGGCCTGGTACAACGGGTATTGCATTGGTAATGCACAGCACCTGTATAACCCTTGGTCGATTATTAATTTTGCTGCAAATAGGGGCATCTTTGAGCCATACTGGGTGAATACCTCGCGCCAAGAAATGATCCAAGAAATGATCGCGTCATGTACTGAAAGTGATAAACAGGATATTGAGCTTCTGCTTGCGGGCCAATCGGTGGAGCATGTTGTCGACGATACGGTTGTTTTTCAGGATCTTGGCGTGGTGACCACGGCATTTTGGAGCTTTCTCTTATATACGGGATATCTGACATTTCGCTGTCAGTTTCTTAAGGATGGCGAACGTCACGTTAAGTTGGCAATTCCCAACAGAGAACTTCTGGGCCTCTACAAAACTACTATTCAACGGTGGTTTGCGCGTTCACCACAGGTAGCAGGCCCGTACCTTGCAATGCTTAAAGGCCTTGTTGCGGGTAATATGGCAGAGTTTAAGATTATTTTCGAAAAATTTGCGCGACAGAGCCTGAGTGTCTTTGACGTTAAGGGACCAGAGCCTGAAAGCTTTTATCATGCACTCGTGCTTGGCGTGTTTGTGAGCCTCCAGGATACGCACGAGGTGAGATCGAATAGAGAAAGTGGGTATGGGCGATACGATGTCATGATTATTCCCAAAGACCCTAAAAAGCCTGGTATAATTATTGAATTTAAAAAAATAGATGCTCCAGAGACGCTTGAGAAAGCAGCGGTGGTAGCGTTGCAGCAGATTCGTGATCGACGCTATGCAACGGAGTTGCGTGCTCGTGGAATCGAACAGGTTATCGAGCTTGCCATTGTGTTCAAGGGGAAAGAAGTGCTTGTCCAAGAGCGCGCCTAATATTTTGCCCCATCCCCCAAGGCTACGCCCCTGTTGTGCTGACGCCTGAAACAGTTATACCAAACCCGTAAAGTAACCCAGCACGCCCACCAACCGTTCGTCCTGAGCCTGTCGAAGGATGCGAACGCGCCCATACAAGTTTATATCGCGGGATTGGTATTACTGGTGTATAAAAAGGTGACTATCCCAAACGAGTCCAGAGGCTAAGCCTCTGGTGGGGTCGAGGGGTCCTTCGACAAGCTCAGGATGAGCGGCTTTTGGGGCTTACCAGCTGTGTGTTTCTTGTGACCACAAATAATCAAATACCACCTGGGACCACGGTTCGAGCCGTGGGTAATAGCCCTGGCACTCTTTGAACGGCACAAGACGGCCGCTTGCAAATTCGCTTTTTATTGAAATATGGGGCGATGTGCCACGTAAGAGATAAATCCAGCCAGCATGCACACGCCCAACGTCGTTGGAGTCGTCGTTCAGAATGCCGATATGCTCAAAGGTGCACGAATCCGTGTAGGCTATCTCCTCATGGAACTCGCGTCGTGCCCAGTCGACAATACTATTGCCCACCATGTCTTCTTCACGAATATGGCCCCCAATTCCCAGGGAGAACATGCTGTGCAAGCGTTTTTCATGGCCCTTATCAGAGCGCTGCATGAGAAAAATAAAGCCGTTATACGTAAAGACCAGATAGGGGATAATCTGCTTGTAGGAAGGGTTATTCTCGGCCTCGCTCCGAGATAAAAAGATTTTTTTCTCCAAAATCGTCTGTATGACGCTTGCATCATACGTCTGCTTAAGCCCTTGCCATGAGCCATTAGGGAAGAGTACTCCCCGAGGGACAGCGAGAACGCGCTCCTGAGCAACAACTAAGCCGGGGTTTTTCCCGTCTACATGAGTTTGACGTGTTGGCATATGGGTATCCTATGCGCAAAACAATGTTTTTTTTCTATACGAACGTAGATTAGCATAACGTGTTGGAAAAAATCTGCAAAACTCTTCTGAGTGGGCAGAAAGGTGGGCAGAAAAAACCGTGGATAGGGATTGACGTTTTTAAGTCCTCTTGGTTAATTTTAGGTGTCGCTTACCAAAAGCTTTTTGTATCTAAGAGGGAGATTTTTTTATGTGTGATCAGAGGTTCTTGGTCTTCTTGCTTGCCCTTGCAGGGCTACCGGCTATATGGGCTAGTGAGCTTGAAGAAAAGCTGTGTGGTTTTTCGCAATCGCTGGAACTGCTCGGCTATAAACTAACTCAAGAGCAGGAACTCCCGCTTTTATGGGAGGGCAAGAATGTTTCAAAGGTCAGTCAAGCAGATATGAATTTTTTACACACTATACAGCAGCAGGTTGTAGAATTGTCACAGGGCAAGCTTCCCTTCCTTCCGGGGGAAATCGATCTTTTAGACAAGATGCGTGTTCAATGTGGGCAGCTCGGGGGAGCGGCGTTAAATAGCGACCCAACGGATACCTATAAAACCGCACTGTCCCAATTGGTTGGTCAGCTGAAGAATGCGCTTGCGGACCCAAAGCGCCTGGTGGAAAAAGAGAAAGGGAAAAAGCCGCCCAAGGACTATCCAAAACTCTGGACGGACGCCGACGAGGAAAACTGTGTAAAATCACTAGAGCTGGGCAAGGCGATGAAGGGGTTTAAGCTGCTACAGGAGCTTCATGCGCTGTTGGCTAAATGTAATAAACTTGCCGCATATACCGATGAACAAAAGGCAAAGATTGGTGGGTTTATAAAGACTTTTCAAGAGGATTTTCTTGGTGCTGTGAAGCAGGGGATGGAGGTCGAGGACTCGGCTCTCTTGGAACTGAAAAAAAATATTCTGGATTATCAATCGAAGTTGGATTTTGTCTAAAACAGGGCCCTTAACTGACAAAAAATTCCCGGATGAGAAAAGCTCGCATCCGGGAGTTCTTTATTGTTTGTATTTCTTAGGCGCCGACCTCTATTGCATCACCAAAGTCGACGTTTGCCAGATCGGTGGCGCTGATGTTAACCTCTTCGCCTTTGGTGACTTCAATCTTATCAGTGCTGAACTGGTCTTTCACGTCGATGGCTCGCGTGTACTCATCGCCGCCAATCAGGAGCGCGAGCATATCAGCATTGTTCACAAACTCTCTGATAGCCATAATAATAGCTTCGAATGGGGTAATGGTTTCTACGATGACCTCTTTGCCATCTTTTATTATTTTAGAGGTGAGCTTTTTATTGCCCCACTTGAGCGCCGTATTGAGTTTTGAAAGATACTTGTTATCCCGCAACTTCTTGGTATTCTCGATCACAAAGGAGAGGGTATTGGCGCCTTGGCCCAAGAGTCCGAGGTGAATAATTGTTATCGGCTTACCTTCGGCTGTTGTCGCCTCCTTAGTCTCCACGCTGCCGACGAGCATGTCGGCAAGAAGTTTTGGTAACCCCGTGTCGAAAAATGCCTTTAGTAGGCTCGCTGCGCAGGCCTTGGTGGTGACGCAGCCGGCGGCAGGGCAGATGGAGCAGAGGTCTGTGCTGTCGCTATCTGGTTTCTTGGTGCCAGAATCTTTCCCGGCGGGCTTTTTTTCGGTCATTTTTTCAAAGCAGTCCCTCAGTTCCTCATCGCTCAACTTGAGGCAGGGGCCAAAGGGTGCAAGCTTGTCAAATTTTCCCGCTTGGATAATGTCTATCAGTTGCAAGGTTGAGTCGCTGACGGTAAAGGCGAGTTGATTGATGCCATCCCAGACCATATAGGCTTGGCAGAGCTTATTTTCTTTCGTAGCGCAATTGTTCTTTTTGCCAGCATCAATTTTTGAAGCCACCGCTTTGGTGATTCCCCGAATCGATGAGAGTATTCCCTTAAATGTCTTAAGCGCGGGGGCCTCTTTGGCCGGCAGCGCTTTTGGCGCCTCTTTAGCGGTGATATCCTGGTAACTGCCTGCGCAGAGCGCACAGGATAGCCCAAGTAACAGTAGTGTTCCATTTTTCATTCCAAGACTCCTTACGTAGTGACGGTTAGTGTATCGAGTACCTTACGCTTTAATGCCTTCACCAATCTTCTGGAGAATTCTGGTGAGGGTACTAAAGAGCTCGGCGAGTGTTTTGACTTCTTTGGCGATGCCAGGGGTCAAATTGTCTGCCGAGACCATGATCATGCCGTCGTATTTTTTGTCGTCAAGCAAGAATCCGATAATACCGAATTCGATAAATGGCTGCATGAGCTCACAGTAAAGTTCCAGGACGCGCTTGAGGTAGGCGGCTGTTGGTGCTCCCGTGATTATAGAGCCCTTGTGCGTTTTTCGATAGTTGTCCTCAAAGGCCGCGCAGGCTTTTGCAGCGTTTCGACCAGCCGTCTTTTTGGGGAGACACTGTAAGAGCTTGATTAGTTCAAGGGCCTTATTGAGGTACGGATAGACGTATTTTCCCGTCGCGGCATCATACTCTTGGGCGGTACAGACCTCAATCATTTTAGCGATCGGAACGATCAGTTGTGGAAATTTATCGTTCAAGTTTGATAGGTACTTCATGACATCGCTGTCGCCGGCAACAGCTTTCAATATGCTGAGGGCGCTCTCAGCCAATTTGCTTGATAGCTCAGAAGCATGAATGACGAGCTCCTGTAGGTCGGTGGCTTTATATTTATTGATTTTTACCTTGCCGAGGCCTTCCCCGGGTTTTTTGGGCGTAGGTTTGCGGACGGAGACGCCAAGTTTTTTCTTGCCTCCTGCTAATTTTTCCAATTGTTCCAGCGATGCAGCGAAGTTTTTTAATGCAACTTCGGTACTTATGGTACGCGCTGGCACGCACCAGAGAAGTGCCCCACACAAAAGGGCTCGACTATACAGGTGTTTCCTCATAACAATCCTCCTTGACTGTTTAGACAGATACAATATTCATGACGTAACTTTTTCGTGCACAGACTAAAAGTTCTGCCGACAAAACGCAAGCGCTTACTGGACTAGCGGTTTGGGCCTATGGAAAAAGACAGGGGTATGAGAGAATTTTTTCTCTCATACCCCTGAATTATTTTTTTGATCGTGGTTCTGGCTATGTTTTTGCTGGGGGTTGGGCTTGCATAAAACCGGGATACTTTTTGCGGAATTCGTCGGGTGTGAGCCCATCTATGAGTACCGGGTCACTTTGTGGTGGCTTTGCTTGCCCGGGCGAAATAGTACCACTCTTGTCAGGGGCGGGCTTTGCTTTCCCTGGCTCCTCTTCCCCTTGGCACTCTGCGTCTACGCTTGGAGCCGGCTTGCTCAAGTCAGGGATAACACATCCGCCGGAGGTTGCTTCTATTGGCTGCCCCATGGCAGCCTTGACGAGGTCCATTATTAATTTATTCATTTCTTTGACTAAGGTTTGTATGCCGCCAACAGGATCAAGCACATTATAGTCTGGGTACGTGCGGCAAACCGTTTGTCCGCTTACCGTTGCTACGACGGTAACGCCCTTTATTTTGAATGTTTTCGAGAACTCTTCCAGATTAGTTTCGCCATTAATGCTGTGAATAATAAAAAGTGTTTGGAGCTTCTTGGCGACGTCAGCGGCTGCTTTGCCCGCGAAGATTCCCACGTCGCGTGCGAATCCAAGCACGTCGGCCGCCGCCTTATCAAGCCCGAGTTTTCTGACAATGTTGTCATTGACCCACTGCCCCAATTTGGTTCCCTCAAACGATTTTTTTGTCCTCAGCAACTCAAGTTTGATTCGTTCTCCCCAGCAGTCATAGCAACATTTATTAAATATTCTACCGGTCCAGTGGATCTTATCGCAGCACGTCCCACAGATCGCGTTGGCCCTGTTCTGTACTTTTACGATGTCTTCTTGGGAGGTGCTTCGTACCATCTGCATGATAAGATCGTCCATTTCGCGCTTGTACTGATTTGTGTTGTTAATAATATCCAGCTCCATGCCCTTCATAAGTTTTTGTGTGAGCTCATCTTTCAGCGCGATTTTAATCTTGATATTCTTCAAGTTGTCTGGTCGGAAGAATTTTGCGACTTCTTTGAGGGTAAAGTTAAGTCCCGTTACATAAATTTTGCCGCCAATTTCTGCGCCCTTTGGCCCCAGATACGACGCACTGCAGAATGCAAAACCATCTTTATTCAGTTTGATATTTGTGGTTGTTTTGAGCAGGTGCAAAATGGTGACTCTGCCATTGATAACAAACGCCTGTTCGTTCTTGGTAAGGGCGATGTTGATGCAGGGGTCGCTTTTGCCGTCAGCGCTGGTGATTGAAAAGATCGGCTCGGCGACGTTTTCAGGCCAGACTATTTTGGGGATTTTACCTTTGACGACCAGCCCGTCAAGGCCGATGTTTAGGTCGCCACAGATATCGCTGGTGCCGCAGACTCCCCCTTCGACGCCACAGGCATCCTTCTCTTTTGACTGAGCTGGCGCTGGAACCCCTGGGACTGACACGGGGCCACCCATGACACAGGGGGCGACTTTGACATCCCATTGTTCTTCCCCAGGGCGCGCAAAGAGTAGGGTTTTAGATTCTGGCGCCGGCAGAGGCTTTTCTTCTCGAGCCGGGGCTTGGGGCGTTGGGCTTTGCTTGCCTGGCAAGTCTAGATAGATTGCTCCTCCGATGCCTGCAGGTATGCTTATGTCCCAGATGTTTGCGCCCAATGGGGCGAACTTTATGCGGGCGTGCCGGATTCGGGGGAGGTTTTTTTCGATGATTTTTGCAAAATCACTCGATATCGTTGGTATTTTCGGAATTTGGAAACTTGCAGGCAAAAGGCCTTTGTTCAAGCGATCCATGGTCAATGCAATAATACTGTCAATTGTGTAGAGCAAAGAGGTTGGATTTTTTATATCGAGCAAGAACGCGAGGGAGGTTACGTCTTTGCCGACGTTAAGGGCAATTTCGCCACTCATGAGCCGGTCATTATCGCGAATTTCTTTTGATTCAGGTGATTCATAGGGGGCGCTGCATTTGAGTTTCTTTGGATTATTCCCAACGGTCACGCAGCCTGCAATGCCCAATTGCCCCGGTATGAGTAGGTCAACGGCCCCAACGACGGTCGCTGCCGCTGCAATTGCCTCCCAGGTTTGCCCGATATTGATCCCGACGTTGCCGATGGACATGAGCGGGAGCCCCAGTGGCTCAAACCATTCGCCTTTCATGCCGCCAGTTATTTTAAATCCGACCGGTGAGAAGAGTAGATCGAGCCCAAATTTAAGCCTGTCGTCGTGCTCCGGGGGAGTCATGGTGAAGTTGCCGCCAAAGCCTATGGCTGGTTCGCCGGTAAAGACCAGCGCCATATTGGCCTTTTCGAACACGTAAGACTGCCGATATTTTTTCTTGTTAGGGGGAAGGTTGCGATCAAGCTCTTTTTCATCTGATACGCCCGGCAATACGAGTTGGTAGCTCCCTGTTCCCAGTTTCGCGCGTCCGATCATGCCGCGTGGCTTGGTTGGGTCAAAGACAAAATCAAAGGTTACGGAGAGTAACTTGTTGCTGCCGGCTCCCTCTGTCTCTTGCGTTTTCTTCAGTACGTCGCGCAAATAGAAGAGCACAGGATTCTTTTCGGTGTCTCCTGAAAGGGTAAGCCCTCCCTGGCAGTTGATGCCGGGTTCGATGTCCCAATCGCCGATCTTTTCTTTTCCGGTACTGAGTACGAATTTGGTTGAATGGAGGCTTATGAGGTCCAGTGCACCAAGCAGTAAGTCTTCAGGCTTTTGTGGTGTGTGGGGTGCGGGGATAGGAATGCCCAGTTTGGTGAGTAATTTGCTGAGGTTGAGCCCCTCGGGGAGTGAGAAGACGAGCGTTGCACGCGGGCCTGTTTTTGGGCTGATAGCCACTTTTATGATCAGCTCGCCCTCGAATTCAAAGAGCTTGCCCTTCCCTGAAATAAAGGCATTGCAGACAAAGCCCTCTTGCGGTTGGCTGGTCGCTGCGGAGAGTGGCGGTTTGTCGGTTGCGTTTGGTGGTGCTAGGCGTGTTAGATAGCTAGCTTCAATTGCAGCTTTTGGTTCGTGGATGACCAGCTTTTTTTTGATGTCATCGGGCAATGGAATGGGCAATTTTTCTAATGGTCGCCACTCTGTTATTTTTTTATCTTTGTCATCAAGATAAACCCGGAAGCTTACCCCTTGTGTGCCTCTGTCAGGTGCGGCGGCTTTGGTCGGAGCTTTGGGTGCCGCCCCTTGAGTTGTTGGGCTGGGGGTTGGAGTGCCCCAAGCGATGGCAAATTCGGCAATAACGGGCAGGCCAAGCAGGTCACTCTTGCCATATATGTACGCCCTTTTCTCTTTAGTGCTTAATTTTGCTTTTGCTTCTCTCAGCTCAATACCATTCCAGCTGAGTGCGGCACTCTCCTTCTCGTACCCGACCAGTCCGCCCGATATGACGAGCCCCTCAGCTGAGTTTAGGACGAGTGATCCCTCAAGCGAAAGATTATCAAACGGGGTGTTTGCGAGAGGCGCTTTTAGCTCGTCTATAATTTCAGTGATTTTGCGCTTTTCAATCCTGCCTGCCAACTGTACGGCGGCAAACCGTTCTTGGGCGGTTTTGGCAGCTTTGAGCTTTTTGCCATCGATTTCCCCTGCAAGGGAGACCTTTTGGGTAAACATAGTTCCGGCAATTTTGAGCCCTACCACGCTTCCTTCTATGACCATATCGGCTGTATCAAAGGTCAAGGCAGTGGCGTCATTGCCAGGAATTAGTTCCAGCTTGTTGCCCTTGATGAATTTTATGCCCAGTGTGCAGTTCTTAACAATAAGTTTATGCTGGCCTTTGGTGTCTTTTACATCGGCAAATTCAATATTTCGAAGACCAAAGCGAGCTTCAAGTGGCTCTGCTCCTAGAGCCTCAAGCAGGTTGAAAAACTTCAGGTGTCCCGTGAATGAGATTCTTTCGTCAACCCACTCAAAAACGCCGTCATCAACAACGATAAAACCGAGGTCGAAGTTTTTCCCCTTCTCGGGGAAATTGGCCTGGAGGACAACGCTTTCGCCCCGCTTAAATGATTTTAAAACCACGGACCCAAGCATGGGGAAGTCGATGGTGAAGCTTGACTCAGCGTCTACATCAATGCGTTGTCTGGTTTCAACCTGTCCAAAGTCGCCCAGATCACTAAAATCGGGGGGCTCTGGCGCTTGGGGCAATGTATCTAAGCCCGGTTTCTTAGGGAGCTTTGGCTCGGGCTTACGGAGGCCCGTGCTTAGTTTGCCCGAAAGGCTTGGGGCGAGTAGTTTGAGCGATGCGGCAAACTGTTGTAGCGCGAAGTTGAGGTTGCCCGGCTTAGGGGTGAGGTTGGTGGTGAGTGTTGTAAGGGATGCAGAAAAGTCCTGGAGTGCAGTATCAAGATTGCTTGCGAGGGCAGGCGCCCCACAGAAGAAGATCCCTACAAGGGGGCCCCAAAAAAGCAGCTGT
>Ga0351908_1165_pt1 | contig 17567 bp, 21 predicted proteins | sample TotcelHT113001L3_FD_206867 | JGI IMG/M metagenome (GOLD analysis project Ga0351908, IMG submission 206867) | Enriched cells from coal bed in the Powder River Basin, Montana, United States - Total cells T11 rep1 HSBNCT.T11.300.1.L3 ... | reverse complement strand
TCCACCCCCGGCAGGTCCACGATGACCAGCAGGTCCGCCATGCCCAGCATGGCGTAGACGGCCTTGACCTGGCCCCCCTGTTTTTTGATCAGGTCCTCCGCCTGCTTGGTCCGCTGCGCGCTGATCCCCTTAACGCCTTCCGCCGAATACTTGCCGAACATCAGGAATGTGGCCATAAACATTACCCTCCTCAAATGAATTAATTGTTCAACCCTTCACCTTCCAGATCGTTCCCTGGGGGGTATCTTCCAGGAGAATATCCAGCTCTATGAGTTGTTTCCGGATGGCGTCAGCCCGGCTCCAATCCTTGTCCTGGCGGGCCTGGGTGCGTTCGTCAATGAGGGCTTGGATGTCTTCCGGGGTGATCTTGAGGTCCGCGGCCTTCTGGCGCAGGGTGGCGACCATGGTGGACGGGTCGGCCTGGAGGAGGTTGAGCACCCCGCCCAGGTCCACCAGTTCATCGTACATTTCCTTGAGGATGGTGAGGTAACCCGGATCGTCAAAAGGCGCTTCCAGGAGGCGGTTGAGCAGGCGCACGGTCTCGAACAGGTACCCCAGGGCCTGGGCGGTGTTGAGGTCGTCGTCCATGGCGGCGTCGAACCGGGCCCGCAGCGACCCGAAGCGGTGGAATTCCTCCAGGGTCAGGTTGTCGGGATAGGTGTCGATGGGGTGCTGGGGCTCCAGGTCCGGGTAGGGCCGCAGCACCTCCTGAATCCGGGCCAGGCAGGTATAGAGGCGCAGCAAGGCGGTCTCGGCTTCGTCCAGGGCGGCGTCGGAGAAATCCAGGGGGCTGCGGTAGTGGCAGTTGGTGAGGAAGAAACGCACCACCTCCGCCGGGAAGCGGGCCAACACCTCCTTCACCGTGAAGAAATTGCCCAGGGACTTGGACATCTTCTCGGCGTTGATGGTGAGCAGGCCGTGGTGCAGCCAAAAGCGGGCAAACAGTTTCCCTGTGGCCGCCTCGGACTGGGCCAGTTCGTTTTCATGGTGGGGGAAGACCAGGTCCTGGCCGCCGCCGTGCAGGTCGAAGGTCTCCCCCAAATACTGCATGCTCATGGCGGAGCACTCGATGTGCCAGCCCGGCCGCCCGGGGCCCCAGGGGCTGTCCCAGGCCGGTTCCCCGGGCTTGGAGGCCTTCCAGAGGACGAAATCCAGAGGATCCTCTTTGTTGGGGTCCACCTCGATCCGGGCCCCGGACTCCATATCCTCGACTTTCTGCCCCGAGAGCTTGCCGTAGCCCGGAAAACGGCGCACCCGGAAGAAGACGTCGCCGTCGCCGCCCTGACTGCCATAGGCAAAGCCCAGGTCCTCCAGGCGCCGGATGAGGTCGAGGATTTGGGGGATATGCTCCGTGGCCTTGGGTTCGATCTGGGCCGGCGGCACCCCCAGGGCGGTCATGTCCGCCTGGAAAGAGGCGATGTAGCGCTCGGCCACCTCCTTCCAGTCCGCCCCGGTGTCCTGGGCCCGGCGCAGGATCTTGTCGTCGATGTCGGTAAAATTGCGCACCCAGGTGACCGCCAGCCCCCGGCGCCGCAGATAGCGCACCAGGACCTCAAAGGCCACACAGGAGCGGGCATGGCCCAGGTGGCAATCGTCGTAAACCGTTACCCCGCAGGCGTAGAGACCCACTTTTCCGGGGCTCAGGGGCTTGAAGGTTTCTTTGCGTCTGCTTAACGTATTATATAATTGCATAGGAAAAAGGGATTGACGGGGTCGGGAATTTAGGCGAAGTCAATCCCCAATCAAGCTGCCGCTCACGGCAGTCAGCCGGGGGAACATGATGTCCGAATTCATCAGTCAGGTCGCCAAAAATGCCCGGGAAACGGTGTTCCTTTCCCTGTCCGAGTTTAAAGGTCATCGTCTCATTGACATTCGGGTCCACGTGCCGGGGGACCAGGAAGGCGACTGGGTGCCCACCCGCAAAGGGGTGTCCCTGGCGGTGGGACTCTATCCAGCCTTCAAACAGGCCCTGGCTCAGCTGGAAGCAGCCCTGATTCAACAAGGTCTCCTGGATCCGGAAGACCTGGAATCCGCCGACTAAGCCCTGAGGATTCCTAACTATACTTAATCCAACCTGCCGATGCAACGAAAAGGACGGGTGGAGAGGCCGAAGGCCGGCCGGGACTCGATACGGGCGTCGGTTAGGACGCTGAGGTGCCAGGACTCATATCTAACGAGCAACCATGGGTATTTTTGTCATTCTGAGCGCAGCGAAGAATCTCGCTTGTGAAGCCGCTGAGATTCGTAACGCAGCTGCGCTCCGTTCAGCATGACATCAAAACCTATTGCAAAAAATATTTTCTCTCAGTCAGTCAAGGTTGGGAACGGCGGTTTTAAGTCCCCCTTTCCTAAAGGGGGATTGAGGGGGATTATCAAGAGCTAATTTAATCCCCCTGCCTCCCTTTGAAAAAGTGGGGTGATTTTTTCCCAATTTAAGCTCCCTCGGCTGATTCAATAATGACGCCGAAAATCGGTTTTGAAATGACCCCTAAGGTTAATGGGTTTTTTACTGCAACTTCTTCATTACCCAGGAAAAACCTGCAGCCGGTGAGAAGGAATTCCCCCCCCCGTCTTGCATCGGTTGATCCTGGCATTATCTTTAAGGCAAATTCATCAGGTCCGGACGTTAGGGCCGGGAGGGAGCGCATATGGCTTATGGTGCCAAAGATTTTACCTTTTTGTTAGGGATGCCGGGATTCAGCGATACGCTGCTCAAAAATCATTTCACCCTCTACCAGGGTTATGTCACCAACACCAATAAGGTCATGGAACTGCTGGCGGCCATGGTGAAAGAGGGCCGGGAAGGCACGCCGGAATTTGCCGAACTCAAACGCCGCCTGGGGTGGGAGTTCAACGGCATGCGCCTGCACGAACTCTACTTCGCCAACCTGGGGGGCGACGGCGACATGGCCAAGGCCCCCAACCTCATGAAGAAAAAGGCCGAGCAGTTCGGCGCGGTGGAGATCTGCGCCAAGGATTTCAAGGCCACCGCCAGCATGCGGGGCATCGGCTGGGTGATCATGTACCAGGATATCGAATCCGGCCTCATCTTTAACCAGTGGATCAACGAACACGACGTCGGGCATCCCGCCGGGTGTAATCCTCTCCTGGTCCTGGACGTGTTCGAGCACGCCTTCTTCACCGACTACGGGCTGAAACGGGCCGACTACATCGGGGCCTTCTTTAACAACATCAAGTGGGACGTGGTGGAAAATCGCCTGCTGTAAGAAACCTTCCCCCGGACCCGGGGTCAGGGGCCGCCGGTCCCTGGCCCCCGGCGCCAAATTTCCTTTACAACGGCCGGTTCGGCGGGTTACCCTCATAAGGCCCGTGTGTCAAGCATTCCCCTAAGATCAGGAGAGACCGATGCGCCGTACCGGCTATGTATATGACCCACGCTACCTGTTGCATGATCCGGGCGCCTGGCATCCGGAACGCCCCGACCGGCTGAAGGCTATTCATCGCGCCCTGGAGTCCGGCGATCTGCTGGAGTTGGTGGTGCGGCTCAATCCCGACCCTGCTCCGCTGGCCTGGGTGGAGCGCCTCCATGACCCCGATTACATCAAACGGTTTCAGGCGGCCTGCGACAAGGGGGGGCAGATCTTCATGGTGCAGGACTGCGGCATCTGCAAGGAATCCTACCAGATTGCCCTGCTGGCCGTGGGTGGCGTATTGCTGGCGGTGGATGCGGTCATGGACGGCCGGGTGGACAACGCCTTCTGCGCCGTGCGGCCGCCGGGGCACCATGCCGAGCGGAACCGGGCCATGGGGTTCTGCTTTTTCAATAACGTGGCCCTGGGCGCGGTTTACGCCCTGGAGCACTTCGGCCTGGAGCGGGTGGCCATCATCGACTGGGACGTCCACCACGGCAACGGCACCCAGCACCTGTTCGAAGAGGATCCCCGGGTGTTCTACGTCTCGCTGCACGAGGACCCCCAGCATTGCTATCCCGGCACCGGTTACCGCCGGGAAGAGGGTAAAGGAGCCGGCCAGGGTTTCACCCTGAACCTGCCCCTGCCGCCCCACAGCGATGACAGCGACTACCTGACGGCCCTGAAACAGGAAGTGCTGCCCCGCCTGCAGGCCTTTGCGCCCCAGTTTGTGTTTATTTCCGCCGGGTTCGACGCCCATACCAACGACCCCCTGGCGCACATGAACGTGAGCCGGGAGGGATACCGGGAGATGGGCCAGCTATTGCTGGACCTGGCCCAGGAGACCGCCGGGGGCCGGCTGGTCACGGTGCTGGAAGGGGGCTATAACCTGGAGGTCCTGGAAGAGTGCGTCGAGGATCACGTCCGGCTCCTCATGGGCATCCCCTACGACCATTTTTAACCGGGGCCGGGGGCTGAGAGGATTTGCCAGACGCACAAGCCGCGTACTCATTTGCCGGTGCCCGGGCGCGGAGAGCGAAGAAAAGTTGCCAGCCGGGTCGCGGTAATTTATACTTATAATTTGGTATAAGATCACGCGCGGGGCGCCAGTTGGCCGCACCCGAAAAGGTTTTATATTTTAGTATCTTAGTAAAGGACGGAAATTATGGTTGTTGGTGAAAGAAAACCCCTCGCCGAAATCAAAGACATGGTGCGGCCCTATGGCAAAATTCTCATCGCCGGGTGCGACACCTGCACCGCCGAATGCCTCAGCGGCGGCCGCAAGCAGGTGGCGGAATTGGCCGCGGCCCTGGATATGGCCTTCCGCCTGGAAGGTAAAGAAATGAATATCCTGGAGATAAGCGTCGATCGCCAGTGCATCCAGGATTTTCTCCTGGACATCATCGACCAGGCCGAAGGGGCCGAGGCGGTGCTCTCCATCGCCTGCGGCGCCGGGATTCAGAGCCTGGCGGAACGGCTGCCGGGTAAGGCGGTGCTGCCGGGCCTCAACACCATGTTCATCGGGGAGTCCTCGGGCACCGGCCTGTGGCAGGAGCGCTGCCAGGGCTGCGGTGACTGCATGCTGGGCGTCACCGGCGGCCTCTGCCCGGTGACCCGCTGCGCCAAGGGCCTGCTCAACGGCCCCTGCGGCGGCTCCCAGGGCGGCCTGTGCGAGGTCTCCATGACCCTGAAATGCGATGTGCCCTGTGTCTGGGCGATGATTTACGACCGTCTGCGTGAGTTAGGTGAACTGGACCGCCTCACGGCCTACTGCGGCCCCAAAGACTGGCGCCCCGCCGGCAGCAGCGGCCCCCGGCAGTTGGTGCGCCCGGATCATTGAGGCAGGATAACGATAACCTGATTCGGACTCTCGTTCAGGGGCCGGCGTCGCCGCCGGCCCTTTTTATTGGCCGATTGCTTCTGACGGCCGTCGTCTGCCGCAGTGGAGTGCCGAACCTTAATTATTCAGGAGTAAAAGCAGCAGAGGGGCAATCCCTGCCCCGCCCACGTTAATGGTGCTCTCGTAATGGGAAGCGCCGGCGTTGATACTTTGGGAAGCGGCATAGGTGCCTTTGTTGTCGTAATGGTGGTAGGGGCTGCGGCTGGTGCTGGAATTGCCGTCCCCGAAATTCCAGTTCCAGGTGCTGGCGCCGATGGACATGTCGGTGAACCAGACCCACAAGGAAGCAGGGCCGGAGGTGGGCCGGGCCACGAAATAGGCCCGGGGTGGGGTGATATTTCCCATATACCAACCTTGGCCGGTGAAGTAGCCAAAGGTGTCCCCGACCGCGACTCCACTTATAACGGTATAGAAATTAACTGTCGCATTATTTATGGTGACCGCCCAAAATGGATTTGGACTATTAAATCCTTGGGCGCCGCCAAAACCCCACGTTCCCTTCATGGGGTCGTAAATATCAGCCCAAATCCAATAAGCCCCTGAAGCCTGGTAAAGGAAAACCACCACGCTATCCTTGGTCACTATCTCCAGATCGTGGAATCCCGGGTCATACCAGGATCGCATCTGCCAGGCTTGCTTGGCCGGATCGTAGGTGGTGTACTTGAACTCGAAGTACGCGGTGGAATCGCCGGTGGAGGACGGGATGCCGGCCACATAGGCCACCACGCCATCTCCGACCTGTAATTGGGAAACGGAGGTAAAAGGGCCCCGGGTATCTTCCTGAAACGGCGTATAGATACCTGGATTGGCGGTGCCCAGGACTGGGTCATAGACACAACAGGTGACGTAATAAACGGTCCCCGACCGGAGCACCCAGGCAATGACACCGTTTTGCTGCTGCAGGTTGACGATCTCCTGGTCGCCAAAAAGGTAAACGCTGGTGAAGACGATGTCATTTTGCGACAAATTGGGGTCGTGAACCTGCCGGGTTACTATATGGGGGCCAAAGGTGGCGGTGGCTAACAAGGGAGGGTAATATGACCAAGCCGGGGAGATCCCCAGGGGCAGCAGCCAACCCAGGACTGCCATGGTGAGAATAATGGGCCATACCCTTCTCATAACTCTCTCCTTGATGTTGCCGATTAGTTAAGTTTTCATGGATAATCCGAGATGATGCGGCAGGCCTGGCCGCTTCTCTCCAAGAGAGGCCGGGGAATTTTTTTATCTGGACTCATCATAAAAAATATGAAGTCTTGAATTCAATTTTTGTTGCGGCATGATAGCATGAAATTCTTTGAAAGAATATTTTTTCTCATAAATTTCTAAGCAAAATTCACTCCCATTATTAGGTTCCCTCAAGGCTGGGGAGTTCAAGATGCCGAAGCCGGATTCTCGTTAAAACATTCGATTCCAGTTTATATTGTATGATTTCAAAAATATCAAAGTTCGTCTTGGGTCATCCCGGAGAATTCTCGTTAAACCAAACCAATTAGAATGTTTCCGGGGCTACCGGGGTGTGGTCGCAATTGCCCAAAGGCGGCGTCAACCTGTCCATCCGGCACCGTCAATTTGTTTGCACGTATTGTAGCCAAAATAATGGGGCGGGGTTTACCACCAGCGTCACGGTCATGGAGATTGAGCACTAGAAAAGCAGCGGAACCGGAATAGCCGGGATGCGATAAGACGTTACCCCATCGGCTCATTTAGGGTTTGTGGTCCTGTCTCCGGGCCAGCACCGTGAACCACATATTTTCATGCAGCGTTTCCACTTCCTGAAGCGGGGTCTCCTTCAGGCGCTTTAGAAACACCTCCAACTGGGTCCCCAGGATGCCGGAGAAGATGTACCAGTCCTTGCGGAGAAATTCCGGGATGGCAAGCAGGTCCAGGAGAACGTCCAGGTGGATGTTGGCCAGGGTCAGGCCGGCGGGAAGATGGGCGTAATCCCGGGCGTCGGCCTGGATCAGGTCCACCTCATTCCTTCGCTGATTATGTTTCAGGTTCCGGGCGCAGGTCAGCACTGCCAGTTCGTTGTACTCCACCGCCACCACCCGTTCGGCCCCCAGGGCCAACGCCGCCAGGGACAGGATGCCGGTGCCGGTGCCCAGGTCCAGGACCTTCCGGGGGGCGTCCGCCGCATAGACCCGGCGCAACAGCTCCAGGCAGGTCCGGGTGGTGGGGTGGTAGCCGGAGCCGAAGGCCAGGCCCGGCTCCATGCGGATGACCAACTCACCGGCCGCCGGAGCCGGGTCCTCCCACACCGGGCAGAGGTGAAACCCCGCCATGGAGGTTTTCTGTAAGGGCTGGCCCGCCTCCCAGTCGGCGTAGTTCATGACGTTCTCGGAGGAATAGCGGGCGCCCGCCTGGGTGGCCACCCAGGCTTTCACCGCTTCTTCCCGGGGAGTCCCGAAGAACAAGTACGAATGATCCCCTTCCCGCCAGCAGCCCAGAAAGTCGGCCCCGGTGAGGTCGTCGGGCGGATAGACCCGGCCTTCGATTTCGTAGATAAAGAGTTTTTCCGGCGGCGGCATAATTTTTAAGTTTAACCACAAAGGCGCCGGGATCACAAAAAAAAAGACCGGATGATCTTCGCGGCAGCTTTTCTTGACGTTGCCCCGGGACGTTCGGGAATAAAGTTTGAAGGGCCAGGCTCAGTTTAGGGTTGCTTGGCGGCATAGCCTTTCCAGGCTGTGCATGACTATCCTGCCTCCTTGGCACCGGCTGGAAGGCCTGTGCCACCAAATAAAAGAACTTTTTTCTCCAGCGGGCAAGACCCCAAAGCCTCGCCGATCCCAATTATTTTACGCAAACCCTTGCCTCCGGGCGCGATTTATGGTTATTTTGATAGATTAAAACCAAAGCAAGGAAACCCTGGCATGGAACTCAAAGGGAAAGTGCACCAGTTCGGCGACGACGTCAACACCGACGAGATCATTCCGGCCCGGTATCTCAACACCTCCGACCCCGTGGAGCTGGCCAAACACGCCATGGAGGACGCCGACCCGGAGTTTGTCAACAAGATGAAACCCGGCGACTTCATCGTGGCCGGGAAAAATTTCGGCTGCGGCTCCTCCCGGGAACACGCCCCCATCGCCCTCAAGGCCGCAGGCGTCGCCGGGGTGATCGCCGGGAGCTTCGCCCGCATCTTCTACCGCAACGCCTTCAACATGGGCCTGGCCATTTTCGAGTGCCCCGAGGCTGCGGCCCAGATTAAGGGCGGCCAGAAAATCAGCGTCGACATGGACACCGGGGTCATCACCGATCTGACCACCGGCAAAAAATATCCCAGCCAGGCCATTCCGCCCTTTATGCAGGAACTGCTGTCGGACGGCGGCCTCATGGCCTTTGTCAAAAAAAATCTGGAGGCGAAATCAGCATGACGACATATAACATTGCAGTCATTCCCGGGGACGGCACCGGCCCGGAAGTGGTGGCCGAGGGCATCAAGGTCCTCAATGCCGTGGCGGGTCCGGCGGGACTCAAATTCGACTACACCTATTACGACCTGGGCGGCGAGCGCTACATGCGCACCGGCGAGACCCTGCCGGAGTCGGTGATCGCCGAACTGCGGCAGTTTAAGGCCATTTACCTGGGGGCCATCGGCCACCCGGACGTGGCCCCGGGCATCCTGGAAAAAGGCATCTTGTTGAACGCCCGCTTTGCCCTGGACCAGTACATCAACCTGAGGCCCGTGATCCTCTATCCGGGGGTGGAGACGCCGCTCAAGGACAAGGGCCCCGAGGACATCGATTTTGCGGTGGTGCGGGAGAACACCGAGGGCCTTTACGCCGGGGCCGGCGGCGTTCTGAAATTCGGCACCCCGGACGAAGTGGCGGTCCAGGAGTCCATCAACACCCGCAAGGGCGTGGACCGCTGCCTGAAGTTCGCCTTCGAACTGGCCCGGAAGCGCAACAAGGCCAAGAAGCTCACCCTGGTGGCCAAGACCAACGTCCTCACCTTTGCCTCCGGCCTGTGGTTCCGGGCCTTTGAGGCCATGGCGCCCCAGTACCCGGACGTGACCACCGATTACGCCCACGTGGACGCCACCTGCATGTGGTTTGTCAAAAACCCCGAGTGGTTCGACGTGGTGGTGACGGATAATCTGTTCGGCGACATCATCACCGACCTGGGGGCCATGATCCAGGGCGGCATGGGCGTGGCCGCGGGCGGCAACATCAACCCGGAAGGCGTGTCCATGTTCGAGCCCATCGGCGGCTCGGCCCCCAAATACACCGGCCTCGGGGTGGTCAACCCCCTGGCGGCCATCGGCGCGGCCCAATTGATGCTGGACCAGTTGGGGGCGGTCAAGGCCGCGGCCGCGGTGGAGGCCGCAATCAAAAAGACCGCCGCCAACGACATGCAGAGCATGGCCGCGGGCAAGATGGGCCTGTCCACCAGCCAGGTGGGTGACAAGGTGGCCCAGTACGCGGCGGAATTTGTAAAATAGTGAGCAGTAAGCAGCAGGCATAGGGCGGCCCGTGGCCGCCGTGGATCGGCGTGCACGGCACGCCCTATACAGCCATCATTCCAGGAGAAGTGGCAATCATGGGTGGAACATATAGAGTTGCGGTAGTCGGGGCCACCGGCGCGGTGGGGCAGCAGATGGTGGCCTGTTTGGAAGAGAGGAATTTTCCGGTGGCGCGTTTGGTACCCCTGGCCTCCGAACGGTCCCTGGGAAAAACAGTCACCTTCCTGGGCAAAGAGATATCGGTGGAGGTGTTGAACCAGGACTCCTTTGACGGGGTGGAGATCGCCCTGTTTTCCGCCGGGGGCGGCATCAGCAAGGAATTCGGCCCCATCGCCGCTAGGGCCGGCGCCGTGGTGGTGGACAATTCCAGCGCCTGGCGCATGGACCCGGAGGTTCCCCTGGTGGTCCCGGAGGTCAACCCCCAGGACATCGGGCTCTATACGAAGACCGGCATCATCGCCAACCCCAACTGCTCTACCATCCAGATGGTGGTGGTTTTGAAGCCCCTGCATGATGCAGCTCGCATTAAGCGGGTGGTGGTGTCCACCTATCAGGCGGTGTCCGGGACGGGGCAGAAGGCGGTGGATGAACTGGCGGAGCAGGTGCGGGCGCTGTTATCGTGCCAGCCCACCAAAAATAAGGTTTACCCTCACCGCATCGCCTTCAACTGCCTGCCCCACATCGACGTGTTCCTTCCGAATGGCTACACCAAGGAAGAGATGAAGATGGTCAACGAGACCGTCAAGATCATGGGGGACGATCAAATCCGGGTGACGGCCACCACGGTGCGGGTGCCGGTGTTTTACAGCCACTCGGAAGCGGTGAACATCGAGACGGAGCGCAAGCTCACCGTGGAAGAGGCCCGGAAGATATTGGCCCAGGCTCCCGGCGTCAAGGTGGTGGATAACCCCGAGAAAAACGAGTACCCCATGCCCCTGGACGCCGCGGGCCAGGACCTCACCCTGGTGGGGCGCATCCGGGAGGATTTTTCCATCCCCAATGGCCTGAACTTTTGGGTGGTGGCCGATAACCTGCGCAAGGGGGCCGCGACCAACGCCGTCCAGATCGCCGAGCTCCTGATCCGGGATTATCTAAGGAAGTAGCGGTTAGCAGTTGGCAGTTAGCAGTTAGCAAAAGAGGAAGCTGACGGCTGAAAGCTGAAGGCTGGCTGCCCCGAAGGAGCAGCCCATGCGCATCATCGCTGGCGCCTTTAAGGGCCGCCGGCTGGCCCCGGTGAAGGGCCGCATCCGGCCCACGGCCGCCAAGGTCCGGGAGGCGGTGTTCAGTATCCTGGGGCCCGCGGTGGACGGGGTGAGGGTCCTGGACCTGTTTGCCGGCACCGGCGCCCTGGGGATCGAGGCCCTGAGCCGGGGGGCGGCTGCCGCAGTCTTCGTGGAGGACCACCCTGAGTCCCTGAAGGTGCTGCGCCGCAACCTGGCGGATTTGGGCCTGGTGGACCGGACCACGGTCTGGGCCTTGCCGGTGGCGATGGCATTGAAAAAAGTGGCCGACCGGGGCGAAAATTTCGGCCTGGCCTTTCTGGACCCCCCTTACGGCGGTGGGATGGCGGTGGCGGCTCTGGGCGCCCTGGCCGCGTTTGACCTCCTGGCGCCCGGGGCCCGGGTGGTGGTGGAGCACAGCCGCCGGGAGAGCCTGCCGGAGGCCTGCGGCGGACTCACGCGCCTGACAGTGCGCCGCTATGGCGACACCCAGGTGGCTTTCTATCTCATGGCGGCCACTGATGAGCCCTTGGCTCACCCATAAATTATGAAAAGTTCATTCCTGCCCCCTGCTTTTGACTTTGAACTTTGAACCTTGAACTTTGAACTTTTCAGGACAGGAGCATGACTAACCGATGCCCGACATTGCCGTATACCCCGGCTCATTCGACCCCATCACCAACGGCCATCTGGACCTGATCCAGCGGGCCTTGAAGATCTTTGACCGGATCATCGTGGCGGTGGCCACCAACGCCTTTAAGAAGTCCCTGTTTACCATCGAGGAACGCATGGAGATGTGCCGGGTGTCCCTGGCGGATTACCCCACGGTCTCCGTTGACACCTTCGACGGCCTGCTGGTAAAATACGCCACGGGACAAAAAGCCCGGGCCATCCTGCGGGGTCTCAGGGCCGTTACCGATTTCGAGTACGAATTTCAGCTGGCCATGATGAACCGGCGGCTGGAACCGGAGCTCGAGACCGTGTTCCTCATGACCGGCCTGCGCTGGGTCTTCCTGAGCTCCAGCATCCTCAAGGAAGCCGCGGTGCATGGCGGCGACATCGCCGGCATGGTGCCGGAAATCGTGTTTCAAAAACTTCGGGAAAAATTCGGCTTATTAAAGTAGGAGTGGAGCCAGTGCGCATCTGCGTTATCGATGGTCAGGGCGGCGGCATCGGCGCGGCGCTCATCAAGCGCCTCAAAGAGGTCTACCGCGAGGAACACGAGGTCATCGCCCTGGGCACCAACGCCGTGGCCACCGCCCAGATGATGAAGGCCCGGGCCAACCGGGGGGCCAGCGGCGAAAACGCCATTGTCCGCACCGTGACCACGGCCGACGTCATCCTGGGCTGCCTCTCCATCGTCCTGGCCAACGCCATGATGGGGGAAGTGACCCCCAAGATGGCGGCAGCCATTGCCTCGGCCCCGGCCCGGAAAATTTTACTGCCCCTGACCCAGGAGGCGGTGGAGATCGTCGGCCTGACCCCCGAACCTCTGCCCCACCTGGTGGACAAGATCGTCAGCCAGAAGTTAAAGGAGATCATCGACCATGTGTGAAGCCACCGCGTACCTGTTGAAAAACGGCCAGGAGGAACTGATCCTCAAGGATGTGGACGTCATCGAACCGGACGGCGACAGCGTCAGGATTGTCAATATATTCGGGGAACAGAAGGTGCTGAAGGCCGAGATCCACAGCCTGAACCTGATCAATCACAAGGTCATACTGGTGGAGAAATAGTTCAAGGTTCAAAGTTCAAGGTTTTTAAACTAGGGTGCGCACTGCGCACCATGAACTTATGGCAGGAGCGGGCCCGGAGGCCAGGGACAAAAAGTAGGGCGGGCACGGCCCGCCTTTATTCCTGGTTGTCGCATTTAATCTGCACAACGCCCAAAAGAAAACGGGGCCGGATGGCCCCGCGCTTTAACCGCCTGTAGTGACAAGAAAACCAGCCTGCCGCCCGGGGCGCAACCGCGGCCCCAGCCGGTCAGCCGGGTCTTTCCTAAAAATCCTCCTCGTCTTCCAGGATGGCCTTGTTGATGAATTTATACAGGCTGCCGATCCACTCCAGCTCGTTTTCCAGTTCGGAATTGGCGAAGATCCATTCACCGTCCCGGTCTTTGGCGATGATGACGATTTCTTCGATGTCGTCCAGTTCCTGATAGAACTTCTCCACCACCTCCTTGACGGAACGCTGGGCCCGGGCAAAAGGAATAATGTTTTTGGTCATATGTCTGTGGCGGGCAGCGGCGCCCGTCATCCTCCCTCATGGTTGTTCCCTTCGGATGAAGGGTGGTCTCGCGTCACTTATTCTTAATTGAACGGCCCAAAAAATCAATGATAATCTTGTTCACCAGTTCCGGCGCTTCCTCCTGGGGGGCGTGGCCCACCTCGGGGAGGAGGTGAAATTCCGCCTGGGGCAGGTGCGCCGCCAGCCAGTGCCCCTGGGCCGGGTCCAGGATGCGGTCTCGTTCTCCCCAGATGAGGCTCGCGGGCTGGGCCAGGCCCCGGAGGAGGGCGGCGATCTCATTCAGGGGGCGGATCTCCAAGTCCCGGCAGACCCGGCGCAGCGCCAGGCGGCGGCGCAGGTCCCGGTAGGGCGGCGCATAGCCTGCCACCGCCTCCGGGATGAGGCGTGCCGGGTGATGGTAGACCAGGCGCATGAACCAGGGGAGCAGCCAGGGTCCCAGGAGGGCGGCCACGGCGTACCCCAGGACCGGCAGGCGCAACGGCCAAAAGGCATAAGGCATCCGGGTCAAGGCCGCCGCCGGGGCCAGAAGCACCAGGGCCGCAACCCGGGCCGGTTGTTCCCCGGCCAGGACCAGGCTCAAGCCGCCCCCCAAAGAATTGCCCCCCAGGGCGACGGTTTCGAGACCCTGCCAGTCCAGGAAATCCACCAGGCCCCGGACCAGGGCCTCGGTGCGGTAGTCCGCGTCCAGCGGGGCCGGGGAGCGGCCGTGCCCGGGCAGGTCCGGGGTGATCACCCGGAAGTGGCGGGCGAGTGCCGCCCGGTTGTGGCGCCAGGAGAAGCTCGAGGCCCCCAGGCCGTGCAGCAGCACCAGATCGGGCCCCTGGCCGGCGATTTCCACGTACCAGTTCCGGGGGTGGATCACCGGTTTTTCCCCCGGCCGGCGGTGGATGGCGAATCTTGCACCGGGGGCCGACGGGAGGCGGTTAGCCCCGGCGCGGTTAATCCCGGCAGTCCCGGGGCCATGCTGACGCTTTCCGGCAACAACCATCCCCGGACCGTGATGCCGGAGACCGTGGTCCAGGCCAGGTGCGGCACCCACTGTGCATCGACCTTGGCAAAAACTACCCCCCGGGAATCATGGAAGACCGGGTTGAACAGAGACAGCATGACCTGGCGGCCATCCTGGCTCTCGGCCCCCAGGCGCACCTCCATGGTTTCGGGCTCGGGATAGGGAATGCCTTTAATGGTGCGGGTCTCGCCCTCCCGGGTGGGGCCGAGAATCCCCAGGCGGCAGTTGTAGAACGCCGACAAAGGGTCGTAAACCTGGTCGGTCAGATCGGTGTGCCATTTCTGCGCCAGACCTTTGCCATCGCGGCTTTCCCACAATTCCAGGCGGCCCCGGGAATAGTTAAAGCGGTATTCCTTCAGGCGGCGTTTCCCCCGGCGCCACGACTCTTCCCGGTAAATGAGCGGCAGGAGGCGCTGGTGGCGCCAGACCATCTCGGTTTGCATACGTTCCCGCTGCCCGCCGGACAGGAGCTTGATAAGGCCCTGGGTTTCGCCGATAACTTCTGCCGTAAAGCGCTCCGGCCCCAGGCGATGCAAGGTGAGCGTGACCCGGGCCGCATTTTCCAAGGACAGGACCTCCACCCGGTAGCGCAACTCCTCCAGGAGGGCCGGGGCAGCCTGGGCCGGCCGCGGCCCCATCCCAAGGGCCAGGGCCAGGACCAGGCAAGAAAAGAGGCCGGCCAGACAGGATCGAGTTCTCAAGCGGCGGTGCTCCTCAAGGTCGGGCGGTCAGGGCGCCAGAAGGGGAGGGGGGCAGGGCCAGCAAGCCCTCCTTCTTGATCTCGCCGGGGTTGAGTAAGCGCCCGGCGAGTTTGCCGAACAGGGGCACCCGGGTCCAGGCCTGGTTGGGCACCTGCTCGGGACTGAGGGAGAGATAATATTGATTGACCTCTTTGGTTTCCGAGCGGCGGCATTCCATCATCACCTCCCGGCCCTGGTGGTTGGCGGCGCCAATCATGAAGACCATCTCCCGGGGCTCCGGGGTGGGCAGGACCGTGATCCGCAGCGTGGTGCCGCCGAGGAGCGGCCCGAATACGCCCAACCGGACATTGTAAAACAGGGTCAAGGGGTCATAGGCCGGACCCTTGAGGGGCACCTCCCATTTTTTGACCTTCTCCTTGCCCTTGACCTGGCGCCACAGGGTCAGGCGGCCCTGTTCATGGTCGAAACGAAATTCTTTCGTGACCTTCTGGCCCTGGTTGAGAAACTCTTCCCGGTAGAGCAGCGGCACCAATCGCCCCTCCCGGTAGACCATCTCCGCCTGGTAGCGTTCGGGCAACCACCGGCTGGTCAGTTGCCACACCCCTTGGGCGGCGCCGGAAACCTCGGCCAGGTAATGACCCGGTTTCAACTCCTTGAGAATTAAATGGACCCGGCCCACATCAGCACAGGGACCCAGGCTGATTTGATATTCCAGGTCTTCCCGGATGGACGGCGCCGGGGCGGCCGCAAGCGCAAGCGGCCCCGGGGCCAGTTGGAGCACAAGGACCACAAGCAAGAGTAAGCGAGTCGGTATCAGTCGTCACCGCCTTCCGGTTCTTTTGGGGGCGGCGGCCCCCAGACCCCGGTGGCGAAGCGGTCGGCCCACCACTTATTGATGTCTTCAGGGCCGGCGCTCTCTACCAGGTCGTAGCGATAGTCTTCAATGAATTGGACTATCAGCTGATAGGCGGCGTTAATCTCCTGCATCCGGGCCCGGTGGGTCATCTCGGCGCCGGCCGGGGCCCGGTCCGGGTGCCAGCGCCGGGCGGCCCGGCGATAGGCCGCCTTGACTTCCTTTTTGGTGGCCTTGGGCCCCAGACTCAAGAGTTCGCGAGCTTCTTCCAGCGTCATGATTTTTTGTCGTAGTTTATAATTTGTCTGTCTTCGAAAAGTTCCCGCAGGGGCGGTTCGTGAACCGCCCCTACACCGTCTATGCATGGTTTATCGGTGAGCCAGCAGTTCATGCGCGCCTGCTATGCATTGAGGACTAATATGCCTGCTTGGGGTTTTAAGTCCCCTATCATTATAGCCTCGATTTATCCAGAGTCCAACAACCGATTGCGGCGTGGGGCAGCACGACCCGTGGCCCCCAACGGCAAGGGGTAAGGGGGCTCGGACCGGGGGTGCCGCGTCAACTGGCGGTCAGGCGGTTGTCTTGTCTTATCGGTTAAATCATGGTAACATAAAATAATTCACCTAGTTGCCTTGTGCCGGGGGGTGAACCGGCAGCCCGGGTTGTCGCAGTCTGCGCTTTCCTGGGCGCGGGGTTCACCGGCAAGAGGCTCGCACCCCCCAAGTTTTTCGGTATCGGGGGAACATCATTGGGCCTGCCCAGAATCTCCCACCCGGAGAGGCTGCGGCTCCGCCACCATGCTACGGGGGCGGGAAAGGGGAGAGTAACCATTCCATGACGTCAGACAAGACCTTAGATATGCCCGCCAGCGAACTGAGCCAGACTTTGGAGCGGCTTACGGACGAGATCATGGCGAACCATCCGAACCAGGAAGAACTGGTGCTGGTGGGCATCCGGACCGGTGGCGCCTTTTTGGCCCAGCGGCTGGCCGCCAGCATCACCCGGCGGACCTCCCGGCCGGTGCGGGTGGGCGTGCTGGATATCACCCTCTACCGGGACGACTGGACCCAGCTCAGCCACAAGCCCCTGGTGGGCAAGACGGAACTGCCCGGGTCCATTGACGACCAGGAGGTGGTGCTGGTGGACGACGTGCTGTTTACCGGCCGCACCATCCGGGCGGCGCTGGACGCCCTGATCGATTACGGCCGGCCCCGGCGCATCGAGTTGGCGGTGCTGGTGGACCGGGGCGGCAGGGAGCTGCCCATTCAGCCGGATTATGTCGGCCGGGCCATGGCGCTTCCCCTGGGTCAGCGGGTCAACGTTTATCTGACGGAGATGGGACGGCCCGACGAAGTGGCCATCGAATTGGGTCCCCCGGCCAGGTCCTGATGGCGTCCCAGAAGAAGGCCAAGCCCCGAAGCGCCCATGAGGCGGCGGCCCTGTCGCCGGAGGCCCGGGCCCGGCTGGAAAGCCAGGTGGCCCGGGTGGTCGAGGCCCTGGAGACCGGGATAGAGCCGGACGCGCTCCCGGCGCTGGTCAGTCCCGAGCCCCAGGACCCGGATTGGGACGCCCACCTCATCGCGGCCCTGGGGTCCCTGGGTCATCCGGCCATCCCCATGCTGCTGGCGGCGCTCTTCGGCCCGGCCCGGGATAAAATCCGGCGCAAGGCCCTGAAGAAAACCCTGCACCGGCTCAAGACCCGGGGGGTGGCAATAGCTCCCGATCTCCTGCCCAAAGAAGAGGCGAGCTTTGCCTCGCCGCGGCCCGGCGCCGCCAAGGTCTCCGTCTCCGCCATCTTCGG
>Ga0351908_1153_pt1 | contig 18688 bp, 8 predicted proteins | sample TotcelHT113001L3_FD_206867 | JGI IMG/M metagenome (GOLD analysis project Ga0351908, IMG submission 206867) | Enriched cells from coal bed in the Powder River Basin, Montana, United States - Total cells T11 rep1 HSBNCT.T11.300.1.L3 ... | reverse complement strand
CGCTCCTGTTGTGGCTGAGCAGCGGTTTGTGGACCGTCGAGCCGACGGCGGAGGCCGACGGCCGGCAGACGCCTTGGCTGCTGTCGTTGGGCAATCAAGGCCGTCCGCCGCTGACGCTGCGCGAACCGGGAGTGGACGGCACGCCGGAACCAACTCTAGACGCTGGCACACGGGCAACGGCGGCGGGACTGCCGATTCGCGGTCCGGGCCAGCCGGCCGACATTCCCGGCGTTTGGCCGGCGTTTCGCGGTCCGAACCGAGATGCGATTTGCGACGACGGCACGCCGTTGGCCCGCGTTTGGCCGCCCTCAGGGCCGCCCGTGCTGTGGCGGATCGAGTTGGGCCAGGGCTATGCGAGCCCCGTGATCCGCGACGGCCGCGTGTACGTACTGGACTATGACGAACAGGCCCGAGCTGACACGATGCTGTGCCTGTCGCTGGCCGACGGCCGCGAGATTTGGCGCAACAGCTATCCAGTCGAAGTCACGCCGAATCACGGCTGTTCCCGCACCGTACCGGCCCTGGTCCAGGAGTGCGTTGTCTCGATCGGACCGCGATGTCATGTGGCCTGCTGGGACGCCGAAACGGGTCAGAATCGCTGGCTGATCGATATGGTCCAGCGGTTCGGCGCCGAAGAGCGGCAATGGTACACCGGCCAGTGCCCGTTGGTGGACGGCGACCGCGTGATCCTGGCGCCGGGGGGACCGGATGCGCTGTTGGTTGCCGTCGAGTATCGAACGGGCCAGGTTCTGTGGAAGACGCCCAATCCGCGTGGCTGGAAGATGACCCATTCGTCGATCATGCCCACCGAGTTCGCGGGCCAGAAGATGTATGTGTACTGTGGCACGGGCGGGACCGCTGGGATCGCAGCCGACGACGGCCGGTTGTTGTGGGACGAGACCCGTTGGGTCGAGAATTTCGCGACCAGTCCTTCGCCGCTGCCGTTGCCCGACGGCCGGATCTTTCTGTCCAGCGGCTACGACATCACGGGCGCCATGATGCTGCAGATCAAGGCGGTGGGCGACAAGTTGGACGTCGAAGAGGCGTATACGCTGAAGCGGAAAGAATTCAACTCCGAACATCAAACGCCGCTCTACTATCGCGGACACCTGTACGGCGTGCGGAAGTTGCGAGAGCAGATGCTGTGCATGGATTTGGACGGCAAAGAGTTGTGGAACAGCGGTAGCTTGAAATTCGGCCACGGACCGTACATGATTGCCGACGGGATGATCGTGGCTCTGGCCGACAACGGCTTGTTAGCCATCATGGAGGCAACCCACGAGGGCTATCGTCCGCTGGCGCAATTTCAGGTCTTTGAGAACGGCCACGACGCCTGGGGCCCGATGGCGATCGTCGCCGGACGGCTGATTGTCCGCGAGATGCACCGCATGGCCTGTGTAGACCTGCGAGCCGGAACATAATGACCCCACCGCCGACGGACCAATGACCAACAGCACTAACAATCCAACGCCAAAAACTTGTTGCGGTGAGAACCAGCCGCACGGAACGAGCACCTGGACGCTGATTGTCGGCGGGGCGATCATCGCGTCGGTTGCGCTGTCGCTGGCGGTTGCCGCATGGGCCGTGCTGCGCGTCGATCCCTGGGGCGACGCCGCACCGGTTCTGTCGGAACGATTCGTGTTCGACGCCGACGATTACCAGCGGGCCGATCCAGCGCTGATCGCCTTCCAGGAACGCGGGACGTTCCCGACCGAATTGAATGCCGTGCGGGGTCTGGCCGTCGGGCCGGATGATCGCATCTACGTCGCTGGCGAAGGCGTGGTTCGGGTGTTCGCGGCCGATGGCCAGCGGGTTACCGAGATCCCTGTCAAGGGCGAGCCGTCGTGCCTGGGCCTGGGCGGCGAGGACCACGAGCATCCGAGCCGTTTGTACGTCGGTGTCGGCAAGCGGATCTTGCTGTTCGATTTGGAGGGAGTGGCGATCGGAACCTGGACAGACGGGTTGAACGACAAGTCGCTGCTCACTTCGCTGGCGGTGGCGGAGGATGCCGTCTTTGCGGCCGACGCCGGAAACCGTGTCGTTTTGCGTTTTGATCTCGACGGCCGTTTTCAGGGGCGCATCGGCGAAGCGAACGCGGCGCGGGGTGTACGGGGATTTGTCATTCCCAGTGCGCATTTTGATGTCGCGGTGACGGCCGACGGCTTGGTGCGCATCGCCAACCCCGGAGCTCGGCGGATCGAGACGTTTACGCCCGACGGCGACTTTCTGGGCCACTGGGGCAGGGCTTCGGCCGACATCGACGGATTCTTCGGTTGCTGTAACCCGGCGGATTTTGCCGTGTTGCCCGATGGGCGCTTTGTGACGGCGGAAAAGGGAATCCCGCGAGTCAAGATCTACAGTGCTCAAGGGGAATTCAAGTGTGTGGTCGCCGACCCCCAGATACTGGGCCAGACGATCAACGCCGCCCAGTTGGACCAGGACAGCGGCCACACGCCTACGTTTGATGTCGCCGTCGACCGCAGCGGTCGCGTGCTGGTGTTGGACCCGATCCGGCGCCAGGTGCGGGTGTTTGTATCCAAAGGAGAGACGAATTCATGAAAAGTCACGATCCATCACGGCGGCAATGGCTGACGGGGCTGCTGCGGGGGAGCCTCCTGTCGCTGATCGCAGCCGTCTGTGCCTTGTTGATTGGACGTTCCAGCGGCGAGCGCAGCGTCCGTTGTGCGCAGCGACTGACCTGCGAGCGTTGCGGAAGTCTGCCTGGCTGTCGTTTGCCACCGGCCGTCGCCTGGAGACAACGCTAGATGCAGCGGCCCGTGTGGGATTTGAGATTTGAGATTTGAGATTTGAGATCTGAGATTTGAGATCTGAGATCTGAGATCTGAGATCTGAGATCTGAGATCTGAGATCTGAGATTTGAGATTTGAGATTTGAGATTTGAGATTTGAGATCTGAGATTTGAGATTTGGGATTTGAGATTTGAGATTTGACCTCCCAAAGGCATGCGCATGAACCAAGTCGATCGCCGGAGTTTTCTTGCGGACAGCATTCGCACGGTAGGCACCGTGGCCTTGGCCGGTGCGGCGGGCGTGCTGGTGGGCCGGACGGGAAGTGCCGAGCCGATGGTGTGGCAGTTGGATCCGGACAAGTGCATTGCTTGCACGAACTGTGCGACGAAGTGCGTACTGGACGTGTCGGCGGTCAAATGCATCAACTGTTTTGACATGTGCGGCTATTGTGACATCTGCACGGGCTACTTCGAGATGGGTTATACGGCGCTGGATACCGCGGCCGAGAATCAGGCCTGTCCGACCGGGGCCATCGTGCGGCGATTCATCGAAGAGCGTTCCGGCCAGCGGTTTTACGAGTACACGATCGACGTGCCGCTGTGCATTGGGTGCGGCAAGTGCGTCAAGGGCTGTGCGCTGATGAACGGCTCGTTGTACATGCAGGTCGAGCACGACCGATGCCTGGATTGTAACGAATGTGCGATCGCCATCGCCTGTCCGACGCAAGCGTTCTATCGCATCCCCGCGTCGCAAACAGAGATCATGAAACGCAAAGCGATCGCAGCGCTCCGCTCGCGAGCGCAGCGCACGCTGCAAGCGGCTGGCGGCGACGCCGTTGGACGCCGCGAGGCCGCGGAGCTGCTGGCGCGCCTCGACCAGCAGCAGCGGTGGCGTGCGGAACAGGAACGACTTGACACATCGGCGGGCCGTCAGGCGGCGGTGTCCAACGACCAAGCTTGAGTGACGAAAGAACGACGAATGCGTAACGTTCGAGGAAGCGACCTCACCATGGTTCTGGGTTGGGCACTGTCGACAAGGGCTTTGGCGAGCGACTTGATCCCCACGCCGGAATTTGCGGAGCACGCGATCCCCGTTTCCATGCCGCCTGCGGCGGAGAGCATGGCTTGGGAATGGATCAACATCTTGATCCTGGCCGGCGCGTTGGGATTGGCATCCTACTTGGCGCTGGTCAGCCGTTCGCGGCGGGGTTTATTCTTGCTGGCAATTGCTTCCCTCATCTGGTTTGGCTTTGTCCGCGACGGCTGCGTGTGTCCGATCGGCGCGACGCAGAACGTGGCATACGCCTTGACCGATTCGGGCTACGCCATTCCGGCCACGGTCGTCTTGATGTTCGCCCTGCCGCTGGTTTTCACGCTGTTCTTCGGGCGGACCTTCTGTGCGGCCGTCTGCCCGCTGGGCGCGATCCAAGAGGTGGTCGCGGTGCGCAGCGTCCGCGTGCCCACGTGGGCCGATCACGCTTTGGGGATGATTCCCCACGTGTACCTGGGGGCCGCTGTCATTTTTGCCGTTTCGGGCACCGCGTTTGTGATCTGCCGCTACGACCCGTTCGTCGCCATCTTTCGCTTGAGCGGCGACGTCAACATGCTGGTGTTCGGCGCTTGCTTGTTGTTCCTCGGCTTGTTTGTGGGCCGGCCGTACTGCCGTTACCTGTGTCCTTATGGCGCCATCCTGGGCGTGTTTTCCAAGCTCGCCAAGTGGCATGCCAAGATCCCGCCGGAAAACTGCATTCAGTGCCGGTTGTGCGAGGATTCCTGCCCGTACGGAGCGATCCAAGAGCCGGCCTTGCCGCTGGCGCCGCAGGCGAAACCGGCAGCGCGGCGACGGCTGGCCGGCATGTTGCTGCTGACGCCCGTGCTGATCGCCGCCGGCATCGGATTGGGAATGTTGTTGGCCGTACCGCTGTCGCGAATGGATCCGCAAGTCCGCTTGGCGGAACGAATTGGCGCGGAAGAAACCGAACATGTCACGGGAACGACCGACGCCAGCGAGGCGTTTCGCGGCACAGGCCGGCCCGTCCACGAGTTGTACGGCGAAGCTGTCCAGCGGCGGGACCGTTTCCGCACCCTGGGCGGCTGGCTCGGCGCGTGGACCGGCTTGGTGATCGGACTCAAGCTGATAACGCTGTCCATTCGCCGCAAGCGGACTGATTACCAGCCCGACCGTTCGCGGTGCGTGTCCTGTGGCCGCTGTTATTGGTATTGCCCCGGCGAACAAGTCCGTCTGGGGCTGATCCGCGACGTGTCGGAAGTGGTTCCGGAAAAAGAGGATGCGAGCCTCGGGGCGTAGGGGCGGCGTCCCCTGGGCAGGTATGCTCTGAGATTTGAAATCTGGCATTTGAGATTTGACATTCTGCGATGCTTACCACCGCTGAAAAATACACCGTGATGTTCCGCTGTGCCCTGGTGGCTGGCGTGTTTTCGTTCCTCTTCGGCACGTTGCTGCTGGTCGACTACAGCGCTCGCGTCGATCAGGATCCGCTGAACGCGCCCCAGTACGTGGCGCTCAAAGCTCGGCTCAAGGCGAACCCTCGGGATGACGTGGTCAAGCAGGAACTGCGTCTGTTGGATCTGGAATTGCGGAACGAGTATTTCCAGCGGCGACGGTTCAGCACGTGGGGTACATGGTTGCTGGTGATCAGCGTTGCCGTGACGCTGGTTTGCGCCAAAGCGGCCGCGGTGTTGCGGCGGCGACTGCCGCAGCCTCAGCCACGGGAGGTGCCGCAGGACCTGGAAGGGTACCTGCATGGCCTCAGTCGCTGGGCCGTCGCAGGCATGGGCGGACTGATCATTCTAGGCGGGCTGGGGCTGTGGGCGAGTGGCCGTAGCGGCGTCGATCCGGAAGGGATTCTGGTTGCCGACGCGTCCCGCAGCGTCGAAACGTCCGCGCCATCTGCGGCGATCGAGCCGTCGCCTCCCAAGCCGCCCGCACCTCAACAGCCCCCCCCCATCGCCCGCGGCGCCCGAGCTTCCGCTGTCGGTCGTCGTGACGCCGCCAGCCTCCGAGCCGCCTGCGCCCGAACCGCCCGTGATGGAACCGGCACCCGCCGTGCCACTGGCTGCCGAGTCGTCGGCTCCCGATGACGCTGTGCCCAAGCCGGCAGGGGAATCGCCCGCCGATCCGGCTACCGACGAGTCCTGGCCACGCAATTGGCCTCGCTTCCGCGGTCCCGACGGGACAGGAGTCACGGCTTACGCGAACCTGCCCACGACGTGGGACGCCGCCTCGGGCGATGGCGTGCTGTGGAAGACCGCGATCCCGCTGGCCGGCAACAGTTCGCCGATCATCTGGGACAAGCGGGTGTTCCTCACCGGCGCCGACGAGACGCGGCGCGTGGTGTACTGCTGCGACGCGGACACGGGCGCCTTGGTATGGGAAGCCGAAGCTCCGGGGACGGCTGAAAGCACCGCGACGCCGCCCAAGGTGATGGAAGCGACCGGATACGCCGCGCCGACCCCCGTCACCGACGGCCAGCGCGTGTACGCGATCTTCGCCAACGGCGATATGGTCGCAGTCGATTTTACCGGTCAAGTCAGCTGGTCACGGAGCTTTGGCCTGCCCAAGAATGCCTATGGTCACGCGGCGTCGCTGGCCATGCACGGCGAACGGGTGTTGGTCCAATTGGACCAGGGGACTCGGCAGGACAAGCTGTCCAAGTTGCTGGCATTGAACGCCGCGTCGGGCGAAGTCGTCTGGGAAACGCCTCGCGAAGTACCGAATTCGTGGACCACGCCGATCGTCATCGAGCACGAAGGTCGGGTGCAGATTATCACGGCTGCCGATCCGTGGGTGATCGCCTATGCCCCGGCGGATGGCCAGGAATTGTGGCGGGCCAAGTGTTTACAGGCCGACGTCGGGCCATCGCCGACGTTTGCCAAGGGCACCGTGTACGTGGCCAACGAATTCCCCGGCATCGCCGCCATCCGCGCCGACGGCACGGGCGATGTGACGGACAGCCACGTGTTGTGGGAAGCCGATGTAGGCGCTCCCGACACGTGCAGTCCGCTGGCCGTGGATGGCTTGTTGTTGGTGCTGGCCTCGTTCGGCACGCTGACCTGTTACGATGTCAACGAAGGCGGCGAGCCGCTGTGGGAGGAGGATTTCGACGGCAACTTCACCTCGTCCCCCGCCTCGTCCGGCAAGTCCGTGTATCTATTCGACGAAGCCGGCAAGGTGTACGTCGTCGAGCCGACGGAGGCGGAATGCAAGCGGCTGAGCGAAGCCGAGTTGGGTGAGGAGTGCGTGACCAGCCCCGCGTTCCAGGCGGGCCGAATCTATATCCGCGGCAAGGAGCATCTGTTCTGCCTGGGCAGCCCTGCGCCCTGAGCGGTCGGGGCGGTTGAAAGCCGGCGGCAGGTTGCAACGCCGGGCCGCCAGACGCCGCCGTCGCTCGGTGATGTCCGAACCCGTCGCGCGATTTGCCGATGCGTGCAACGGGTACCAGGCCTGGGGCCATTGCACAATCGTCGCCAACCAGTGGTACGAGACCGCCTGGAAACGGGCGCAGGTGTTTCCGGACACCAACAGCGATTTCTTGGTAACGCCAGCCCATGCGTTGCCGATCATCAAAGAACTCTGTTTCGCTCCAGACAGCAGGGGATCCTCCGGGGAACTCGCCGCGCCGGCGTATGGGTTGCGAACGGAAATCCGCAATTGGACCAAGTCGACGTAGACCCGGGTCAAATCCTATCCCAAATCCCGGCCACGTCGGTCGCGATTTCGTCGAGGGCGCATTCCAGATCGTTTTGCGCGTCAGCCGCTTGGGACCACGCTTCCGCGAAACGCCGACGCCCTGCGTTTGCGCCGTCCTGGCCATCGAAAGCCCGCGCGGGCAAGGGCGTCCAAGCTGACGTATCGAGGCGATCGCGAGGATCCCGGGCAGGGGCAGAATGCGGTCCCATGCGACTGCGGCCGACTGGGGCCAAGGGGACAGTCGCCGAGGTACGTTCCGCCGCGGAGGACGACGCGGCCCCGCCAGTCCGTAGCGGCAGGCTTGCGGCCGATTCGATTGGGCCGAGGGATTCGCCTTCGCCGGTCGCGGCGCTGTTCAAGTAATTGACGACGATCAGGACATCGAGTGCTTCCAGCCGGTTGTCTGCGTTGGTGTCCAGGTACGGCGGCAGAAACTCGCCGCTTGCCGGGATCAAGGGCAAATCCCGCGGTCCCGTACGGTTGATCTCGTTGATCAGCGTCAGCGCATCCAACGGCGTGATATCTCCCGAGTTGTTCACGTCCAGCATATTCGTCGGATTCGCCCACGGCGTGGCGGACAGCCCGGGGCCTCCCGGGCCGAGCGTCAGGCCAGCCGCCGCCAGATTGTCGTCGCCGCGCTGGCCTTCGACCAGCCGCAACTCGATCCGGTCCGCATGGATGATCGCCCCTGTGACTCCGTCGAACAGGAACGGATACCAGTGCGGCTCGGCGTTGTCGGGCGTCGGCCCGTAACGATAGTACGTGTTGGCAAGCGTGCCGGGCTGCAGGTACACCGTCAGCGTCGTCGCCGCTCCAGCCGCCAAACCGCCGGCGTTCAACTGGAAGAAGCCCAGAGGGAATTGGATGTTTCCCGGTGCGCTGCCCGCCGCTGGATTCGCCACAGCGGCGACGTCGCTTAACACCACCGGCGCCAGGGCGGAATAGGTCGCGTACAGATTGTCGGACAAGCTGCGCACGGAGGCCACGCGGTTCTGCAGGCGGTCCGGCGTCCCGTCGCGGTTGCCGTCGCCTTCGTAGGGCGCGCCGTCCTCGACGAAATCCGCCACTCCGTCCCCGTCGCTGTCCACAAGGATGACGTTCACGCTGGCCGTTCCGTAGTCGATCTTGTCCGCTGGAATCGGGCCGTCAATTCCGTACAGCGTCACCTGCCCAGCCGGCAGCACGTCGGCGGGATTCGCCTGCATGACGACTTGGCCGGGTGCCGTCGCCGTCAGCGGGATCCGGACCAGCAGCGGTTCGTTCACACCGTCCGGTATCGCCGTGCGGACGGCGCCCATCTCGTCCAACAGACCCGGCGTCGCAGGATTGCCGGCGCGGACGTTCGGAAAACTGGTTCCGAAGGCAATCGCTCCGGTCGCCGCCAATGCCGCGCCGTTGTACGCCACATCCAAGTAGGCGGAAAATACTCCCAGCCCCGCCGGCCTCAAGTCAGCCGCATAGACGTTCAGGAAAAACGCCTCGCCCACGTTGATCGACGAAATCGGCTGGCCTCCCGCGTTGACCGTCTCCAGACGCAAGCGGACCAGCGGTCCCTCGCCCAGCGGCGGTACCGGTTGCGGCAATTGGACCCGAGGCTCCGGCAGCAATCGCGATCCGAGCGCATTGAGATCTTCCAGCACTTTGTTCCCGTCAAAGCTTGACACCAGACTGTCGCCGTTGAAGTCCAAGAACGGCGGTGCAACGTCGGGCGGCACAGGCGGCTTGGGCAACGTGCGAACCCCATTGCGGGCGACCTCGTTGAAGACCAGTAATGCATCCAGGGGGGAAGCATAGCCGTCGCCGTTGACATCGACAGGATGGTACGGGTTCTGCCAATCAAAAAAGACCTCGATCAGCACTTCAGCCAGATTCGACTCGACCGTGCCGTCCCAGGCCCTGTACGTAAAGCGGTCGGTTCCTCCAAAGTCGGTTTCGGGCGTGTAGACAAACGAACCGTTGGCAAGCAGATTCAAGGTGCCGTACGCCGGCGGATCGACCAACTGGACCGTGAGCGGATCCAGGTCCACATCCAAGTCGTTGGCCAACACGCCTTGGGCCACGGTCACGCTTAGCGTTTGATTCCGAAACACGCTGTAGCGGTCGTCAACCGCGACCGGCGCGTCATTGATCCCCGCGACCGTGATCGTGACCGTGGCGAGGTTCGAGTCAAAGAACCCGTCGTGGGCGCGATAGGTGAACGTGTCGATCCCGAAGAAATCGGGATCGGGCTGATACGTAAACGAGCCCGCGGCGGTCATGTCCAGCGTCCCGTGGCGGGGCGGACTGACCAGCAGCGCCGTCAACGGGGCGCCCTCCTCGTCAAAGTCGTTGGCCAGCACGCCCGCGGCCGTCGTGACGTCCAGTTCGGCGTCCTCATCGACCTGATAGGTATCGTCGACCGCGACGGGCGGGCCCTTGATCTGCAGCGCCGCGCCCGCGTACACGATGTTGGCAGTCCGGTCCAGTGGTGCGTCCAGTCCGAACAGCAGGAACTGACTGGCGGGCGAACTGTCGGCGGGTTCGGGACGGAACTCCAGCGTGCCCCGCGCCAGGGCGACGAACTCGATCCGCCACAACCGATGCTCCTGGCCGTTCGCCAGAACCGTCGTGCGGCCCGCTCCGGCTTCGTCAATCAATCCCGCCGTCACGGTTTGCCCGGCCAGGAAATGCGGGAACGGGGAGCCTGCCGCCAGGGGCCCTGCGACTGATGCCAGCCCGCTCGGATACGTGACGTCCAAGTACGCTGCGGCGACGCCCAGCGGCTCGGCCCGCAGGTCCGCCACCCAGGCTTCTAAGAAGAACCGCTGGCCCGCGTTGATCGATGCAATCTCCGCGCCGGTCGAGTCGGTCGTCTTCAAAACCACCCGGGCCAGTTGGCCGGGCCCCGGCGAAGACGGCGTTTGCGGGATCACCAGGCAGGGCGGCGGCACGGGGCGCGCGCCGCCGTTGTCAATGGCAGCCGCGGCCGCATCGACGTCCGCTTGGGCGACAGAACCGTCCCCGTCAACGTCGACAAAGGGCGGCGGTTCGTAGTCCACGGGCAACGGGCCCGCGCCCTCGCGGAGCAGGTGGTTGGCGATCAGCAGCGCATCGATAGGCGAAATGAAGCCGTCGGCATTCACGTCGGCGGGATGCGCTGGATTGGTCGGACGCAGCCGCACGTCGATCGCGACCCGGACGTCCTCCGAGAACAGCTGGCCGTCGGACGCTTTATAGGTAAAGGAATCTCTGCCGTAGAACAACGCTCGCGGCTGGTACGTAAAGGAGCCGTCGCTGTTCAGCGTCAAGTCCCCGTCCAACGGCGGGGCAACCAGCTGCGCCGTCAGCAACGCGCCTTCCGGATCCACGTCGTTCGCCAAGACGCCGGCGCCCCGGCCGACCACCAGTTGCTGGCCGGTGAACGTCTCATAGTCTTCCCCCAGGGCGATAGGCGGGTCATTGACCGGCTGGACGCTCACGGTCTGTGTCGCGGTTCCCGTATCATTGCCGCCGTCGCCATCCGTCAGGGACAGCACAATTCGCCGGTTGCTGCTCGTTGGATTGTGCGAGATGTTCTCGTAGGCGACCGCGCGAACCAGGGCTTGAACGGCAGCCAAGGTCGCTTCGACGCTGGTCAAGCGAACCGTCAGCACCCAGCCATCGATGGTAAAATCGCCGATCAGCCGCGGTCCGCCGCTGTCGTAGATCACCGTATCGCCCGCCAGGAAAATACCGTTCCCTTCGCGGATCAAGATCCGATCGTCGGGCGTGCCACCGATGACGATCGCCGCCACCAAACGGCCGCCGGCAAAATCGGGTGAATTGGCGTCGCTGACGGTCGCGGCGGGGAACACGGCGGTGGGCGGATCGTTCTCGACGTAAAGGATCGGGCCGGTCACGTTGCCGATCGCGGGCGGAACGTTCATCTCGGTCACCGTCACCGTGGCCAGATCGCTGGCGATGCTGAACGCCGTTTCTCCGCCGCCAGTCGTGACGTCTGCGCTGCCGCCGGCGCTGCCCTGGGTCGTATCCCAGGCCTGGTAGGCAATCGTGGCGGTCTCTGGCAAGCCGCCTGCCGGCGTGTAGCGAATGATGTCGGTGCGGCGCAGCAGCAAAGCCGCCACGGTGCTCACGGGCGGGAAGCTCTGGAAGGTGGTTCCATTCAGCGAATACGCCCAGGTTCCTTGGCCGCTGGCACTGGTGATCGCGATCCCGCCGATCACCGCATTGCGATCCACGTCGGTAATCCCGCGGACGAACTTGTTCAATGGGGCGCTGATCGGCGTCGCCACGTCGATCGTGCCGATCGACGGTGACTGGGGCACCAGCAGCGGCGCATCGTTGACGTCGGTTACATCGAGCCACCCGGTGTCGGTGGCTGCACTGTAGGCCGTGGCGCCGCCAAAGCTGCTGGCATCGACGAAATCGCCCGCCGTAGCCCCGTCGGACTTGTCCCAAGCGCGATACGTGACCGTGGCAATCTCGCCGTTCAAATGGTCGGGGCTGTATCGCAGGCGGTCATCGGCGTCCAACGCCAAAGCGCGATCCGGGGTCAGCTCGGGCAGCGGCAGGTACACGATGCCGTCCAGCGAATACTCCCAAGTCCCCAGCCCGGACGCGGAAATCAACACCACACCCTGCAATCCGGTGCTGCCGTCGGGATCGGAAACGCCCGTCACGAATTGGTTGAAAGCCACTTCGATGGGCGTATGTTCGTCCGTCGTGCCCATCTGCGGGTTGGAGGGGATCAGTACCGGAGCGTCAGGCAGGTCCAGCAACTCGAACCGCACGATGTCCACCACCGGATGCTGGTCCTCGTCCTGGCTGTACGCGGTCGAAGTGACATAGGTCACAATCGTCGGCGGCGAACCGTCCAGGCACAACTGCGTGTCCGGATCCGGAAGGTCGCCCGCCGGGCACTCGGCGATATTTTGCGTGGCGGGGCGTCTGCCTCCCGCCGTCCCGACGGTTTGGTCCCAGGCCAGGAAGGTGAAACTCGCGAAACCTCCGCCACCGCCGAAGGGCGTAAAGCGAATATCCGCCGAGTAGGGCAGATGCAGCGCATCGCCGCCGCTGACCGGCGCAATGTCCACGAACACGGTGCCGTTCAGCGAGTACGACCATACGCCGGGTCCGATCAGCTGCGTGATGGCAATCCCGCCCGTCGGATCGTTGCGATCCACGTCGGAGATCGTTGTCGTCCCCAGCCCGCCGTTGATCAGAGCCGTCAACGGAACCGTCAGGACGGCGTCTTCGTCCGTAACGAGTTGTTGCGGCGGATCGGCCGGTGTCAGCACAGGCGGATCGTTTTGCGGCAAGACGGTAAGCGTCACAGAAGCTCCGCGTCGCTTCCCGTCGGCGTCGCTGACCACATAGAAGAATTCGTCGCGGCCAAAAAAATCAGGGTTGGGCAAGTAGCAGAACGAACCGTCCGGATTCACTCCATCCAGGATGCCGTCGTCGGGATCGCAGTCGAACGTCCCGTGCGATGGCTGGGTGAAGGAAACGACCGTCAAGGGGCCGTTGACCGTCGCGATGGGGGCCTGGACCCACGCCGCAAACTTCATGTCGCTGCTGGCGTTCGGAGCTTGCAGGATGGTCGCCATGAAGGACTGCAAACTGAACAGCAGCACGTCGCCGTCGCCGAACACGGCCGCGTTGCTCTGGTTCACGTTGGCGATCAGCAAGGTCCGCCCGTCTTCGCTCAAGTCGATGTCGTTAAAGTCCGCTTCGGCCGCCGGCATATCGCCGCCGGGCAGGCGAATGCGGTAAGCCGCGATCAGAAATCCGTTGCGGTCGTAACGGTAAACGTACGGATTGATCGCCGCGTTGGGCGAATTTCGCACGCCGTAGATATCGCCGTTGGCAGCGACGGTGATGGCCCGCAAGTCGCCGGGCAGATTGGAAATCTGCCGGATGCGGACCATGGTCAACGGATCGAAAACGCGGAGGAACCGGCTGGTTGCGGCGCCGCCCGGTCCCAAGGCGTACAGCAGCCCGTCGCGGCCGATGGCCAAGTCGATGAAATTGCCATCGTCGACGAAGCGCTGGACCGCCCCGGTTTCAATATCAAATCGAATGATCCCCGCGTCCGTCAGCGGGTTCTCGCCGGACAGCAATTGGTCGGTGGCGTAAACGAAATTCCGCCAGGCCGCCAGGCCGCCCCCCGCCTTTTCCTCCATCGTGTTCCAGCCGGCAAAGGTCTGATGCGTCAGTGTCTCGGCCAGCGGATCGTAGGTGGTCAAACGGGGCTGAGCCGTCCCGTTGTAGATCTGGACGTTGCCCTGCCGATCGACAACCAGATCCCGCACGTCTGCACTCGGTCCGGTGAAACTGGGCAATTGCACCGTCCGCACCAGTTCGCCGGCCGGGGTGTATTCCTGGAGCAGCGAAAACCCGCTGCTGCCCGTCGTCGAATGGGTGACCAGCAGGTTTCCGGGCGTCAGGACGGGGAAGATGTCGGGCCGGCCGTCGTTCGCCAATAGCCCCTGCGCGGCCGGCACGTTCAGCGGAAACGCATCGTCCTCCCAATCGTCCTCGCGCGTGGTATAGGCATCGTCAAACACAAAGTAGTTGCCGTTGCCCTCGACAGTGACTTGGACCAGCGCCTGATCGGTGCCGCCCAGTCCGTCAGCAAGGGTGTACGTAAAGGTCTCGATGCCCACGAAGTCCGGATTCTGCGCGGGCCTGTAGCTCAGCAGCGAGCTGCCGACGATCGTCACCGAGCCGCCCGCACTGGGCTGGCTCACGGCGATGATGGACAGCGCGCCCAACGGTGGCACGCTGTCGTTGGCCAACACGTCCAACTCGTTGTCCACCGTGCCTTGCACCACCGCAAAGGCGTCCCACCGCGCCGTGGGCAGCGGCCGCGACGGAGAGACAAAGGTGGCGAAGTTCATCCCGTCGGAAGCCCGCGTGAGGAACGTCAATACCGCGGTGAATTCTCGGTCCGTCAGCAGGATGGTCCCGTTGGTAAATGCGGCCAGCAGCCGGCCGTCCGCGTCCAAGTCGATGTCGCACAGTTCGCCCAGCCCGCGATCGCTCAACGGTTCGCCCTGCGGCACGGCAGCACTCGTATCGTTGTCAACCCGATAACGCTGAATGTCCGGATGGGCGGCGAAAATGTCGCCATTGGAGTCCACCGCAATCGCGCGATGATTGGACGGCAAGGTGATGGTCTTGAGCAATTCCATCGTTACCGGATGGTACTGCCGGACGACGGTCCCGATCGACGGACCGGCCGAACCCAACGTGTACAACAGTCCGTCCAGGCCGACGTTCAAGTCGATCAGCTCGCCGTGCTGACTGTGGAACCGCTCGAACGACTCCGTGGCCAGATTGTAGCGTACGATGCCGCGTTCGGTGCGCGCGTCGTACTGCGTCTTGGTATCTGTCGCGTACAGGTAGTTGCGGTAGGAAGCCATGCCGCCCAAGGTCGGCACGTCGGCTGTGCTCCAGCCGGCAAAGGAAACGTCGTCCTCGACAAAACCCGCTGCATGCGAGTCGTACGTGGTCAGCCGAGGGGCGAACGTGCCGTTGAAGATCCGCACGTTGCCCAGCGCGTCGGTGACCAGATCCCGCGCGCCGCCGGGTTCAAACACCGGCAGATCGTGCTGCCGAACCAATTGCCCCATCGGCGTGTACTCAAGCAACTGCGGCAGGCCGCCCGTCCGAGGCGAATTGGTGACCAAGATATTGCCGGGCTGCAACACGCCATAGTCGATCCCGCCACCCTCCGCAGCGCCGCCCACCGGATCCTGCACAAACGCCGCGTATGCCAGAAAATTCTCCGCGACGCTGCCGATGATCGGAAACGAAACCAGAACGCTGAAACGGGGGCGCCCCGGTTCCTCTGGATTCGCCGGCTCCTCCGGCGCCTCGACAACCTCCAGCAACGTCACGCGAGACTTGGCCGTGACCACCAGTTGGTTGTCGTGACGGATGGCGATATCCAAGCCGTTGACCGCCGGCTCGCTGGCCGTCAGCACCCCGTCCGCCGTGTACCGCTTCAACCCCGTGTCGGTCAGGGCGTACAGGTTCCCGTCCGCGTCAACGGCAATCGACTGCAATCGCTGAGCGATGTTAAAGGCCCGGACCAGCGTCATGGTTTCCGGATGATGCACCAAGATCGTGGTGTTGTTGATGGTGGCGTTCAGCGTGTACAGCAGGCCGTCGAGTCCGATTGTCAAATCCGTCGGCAAGCCGAAACCGGCGGAAAATCGGCGAAAACTTCGGTCGCGCGTGTCAAAGCGAATGACGCCGTTCGCCGTGCCGGCATCGGCTAACTGTTCGTTGGCAAAGACATACGGCCCAAAGGCTGCGATGTCGCCCCAGTGGTCGAAGGTCTGCCCCATGTCCCAATCGGGCACGGGCGGTTCGGAGAAATCCGAGAACGTCGCCGTGATCGGATCGAATGTCGTCAGCCGCACGTCGTCGTAACCATGGAAAATCTGCACGTGGCCCTGGGCGTCCAGCACCAAATCCTTTGCGATCAGCCGACTGCCCTGCTCCGTGCCGGGAATCACGATGGCCTGCACCAATTCGCCATCCGCCGTATATTCGATCAGCAAATCGTTGTCCAGAAAACTGCTGCGTGTGACCAACAGATTCCCGGGCTCGAAGGGCGTAAACAACCGCTGCTGGGCAAAATTGACTCCGACCGTCTCTTGAGTAACGTTGCGGATATTGATCGTGTGTTTGCCGATGCCGGGTGGGAAGGTCTGTTGCCACCCCGGCTGCGGGACGCGGCGCAGGGTGTAAAAGCCGGGATCCAGATTGTCCAGCTGATACTCGCCATTGGCATCGGTCACGGCCAATGGCTCCCCCTCGTCGAACAGCTCGTTGTTGTTGGTGTCGATGTAGATCTGCCAGTTCGGCAGTCCAGGTTCGTGCTCGTCCAAAATCGCATCGCCATCAAAGTCGTACACGACTTGGCCTGCAATCGAAGCTAGCAGGCGACGATCTTCCAGAGCCTCGAACTTCAGCTGCCTTCGCCGGCGCAGACGTTGAACGTTCCGCTGACGACGTTGTTGCGGCGATTTCTCGCGAAACGGAGTGGAAAACGCTGATAATGGCATACGCGCATACCTCGATAACGGGTGAGCTGCGGTGGTCGCTCGGTTAAGCGGAGCCTGCCTGGTGCCTTGGCGCAACTTCCGAGTATTTTCATAACCTCGGAATACCCCGGGCGCAACTCCTGAAATAGACCAGTTTTCAGTATACCACCGGGTTAAAAAAAAGCCGTTAAAATGTTTGCTGGGAACACCAGAAATCGGCCTGCGGGACGGATGTTCGCCGTCGGGGGGGGAGACGGTGCCATTCCGGGCTCAATGTGTTGATCGTAGACAATCCTCTGTTGCCATCGTTTTCCCATTGATAACCCTCCTCTTCCCTATTTCCCTATTCCCCTATTTTCGCCGTGGGTCATGCTCGCGCAGCGCCGCATCCAGCTGTTCCAGCAGCCGTTCCAGTTCCCGCCGCGTTTCCTCGTCCATCTCCCACGCATACGGCTTGCGGCGGACGTCGGTTTCAAACAAGCCTCGCTTGGCCAGAACGTACTTTTCAATCGCCAAAAATCCGTCCAATCCCGCCTGCAGCTGGAGACTGACCAGCGCACAAATCGGCAGGTACAGCCGATAGATGGCCCGTTCGTCGCCGTGCTGCAAGGCCGTCCACAAGGCCACAATACCTTCCAGAAACTCCATGCCCGGCATGGTCCCCGCAATCCCCCGGCGATAGCAGTCGACTAGCGAGAGCCCGCCGGAACCGTCGAAAATGCGAGCCCGCCCGCCACTGGCCTCCCGCAGGGCCGATAATCGAGGCCCCACCGGGTTCGATTCCGGTTTGAACAAGATCTTGTCCGGCCCGAAACGATCGAGCAACTGAATACAAACCTCCAACGGAATCGGGCGGCCGACGTAGCCCGATGCATCCTGGACGATCAGCGGCAGATCGACCGATTCCGCCAACGTGGCAAAATACTCCAGCAGCTGCTCGCCAGGCAACGCCGTCGAGACGGGCGGAATGGCCATCATCGCATCGCAACCCGACACGCGGGCCGCGCACGCGTACTCCAAAGCCTGCTTCGTGCTCTCGGCGCCCACCCCGGCAATGACCAGTCCCCGGCCCGCGCTCATTTCGGCGATCATCGCCGTCAATTCCAAACGCTCGCGGTGCGTCAGCCGCAACAGTTCGGACACCATGCCCATACACAAACCGGCGGCGCCCGAGGCTAACGCCCAATCGATCTGACGCTGCAAGCTGACGGCGTCGATCGTGTCGTCCGTCAGAAACGGGGTGTGGACAATCGGCAGGACGCCGCCCAGGGTTCGGGTCATCTCACCAGTCCCCCACACCGCCGTCCGGGTAAAATACCCGTTGCAGCAGTTCCTGTTGAAACGGATGCTTGCGGACCTCGTCCTCGTCGATCGCGATCCCCAATCCCGGCCGCGTGTTGGGCCGCACGATGCGCCCTTTCGGCTCGATCGTGAACCCCTCGTCCACCACGTCCGCTCGCCAGGGCACGTCGCCGTGGACCGTTTCGCAAATGATGTAGCTGGGCTGCGAGAAGCCGAACTCCAGCGAGGCCGCGGTGCTGACGGGCCCTTGCGGATTGTGCGGCGCTAACGCGATCCGGTGGGCGTCGGCCAGCGCGGCGATGCGCCGCGCGGCCGTGAAACCTCCGCAATGCGTGATGTCCAGTTGACAGATCTCACAGCCGCGCTCCGCGAACAACTGGCGGAAGTACGACAGTTCCGTGATCCGCTCGCCGGTGGCCACCGGGGTCGTGATCGCCTGGTTGATCATCGCCAGTCCGTCAATGCTCTCCGGCCAACACGGCTCTTCAAAGAAATACAGCCCATACGCGTCTAACGCCTGGCCGAACTTCAGCCCCATGGCCGGCGAAGGCCGGGCGTGACAGTCGACCATGATGTCGATGGCGTCACCGACCGCTTCACGCATCGACTGGACAGCGGCCTCGGCCAATCGGATCGGCCGCAAACCTTCGATCGGCATCGTCGGCGGTACGGCCATCGCTTTGAACGCCGTAAAACCGTCCTCAACCGCCTGCCGCGCCAAGTCGCCGAACTTGCGGGCGTCCTCGATCGACGTCCCGTAGAAATCCTCCATCCGCCCGCCACCCAGATGACAGTAGGTGCGGACGTAATCCCGCACCGGTCCGCCCCAGAGCTGCGAACACGGCATCCCCGCTATCTTGCCGGCAATATCCCACAACGCGATGTCGATCC
>Ga0351908_1084_pt2 | contig 21189 bp, 14 predicted proteins | sample TotcelHT113001L3_FD_206867 | JGI IMG/M metagenome (GOLD analysis project Ga0351908, IMG submission 206867) | Enriched cells from coal bed in the Powder River Basin, Montana, United States - Total cells T11 rep1 HSBNCT.T11.300.1.L3 ... | reverse complement strand
GGCGAAATTCGAGGCGGGCTGGTAGCCTTCTTTGCAGCCCAGGAGGAAATCGAGCTGGTGGCTCTTTCCCTTGACGCGAGGCAGCGTTTTCTCGGGCGTCTTGAACGCGCGATGCGCTTCTTCGGGCATCATTCGCGGACTGCCGGCATAGTCGCCGCAAGCGATGATGCCCTTGTCGCCGACGAACACCGTGCCGCCGGCCTTCAAGTCGCGGCCGTACCGCTTCTCCAGTTCCAGCACGATGGGCGGCCGGTTCTGGACGCGGAGCGGATTGCCTTCGTCGTCCGTGCGCGTCGGGTCGGGCTTGTCGAAGTAGCCGTCGTACCAGTAGCACTTGACCGGCGGCTGGTTCCCTCGCGCCGGATAGTTCCAGCGGATGACGTTTCGCAACGGGAACCGTTCGTCGCTGCCCCCGTCCTGGACGAGCGTTTCGACGCTGGTCGGGGCGGACTGATCCAGTTTCAAGGCCATGAAGGGGCCGTCCAGGTTATGACAGCCCCAATCGCCCAACGAGCCAGTGCCGAAGTCCCACCAGCTGCGCCACAGCAGCGGATGCAATTCGTCGTGATAGTCGCGGAAGGGCGCGGGGCCGATCCACTCGTCCCAATGCAAGGTGGACGGAACCGGCTTGGTGGGCAGACGTCCGCCGACGCCGCCACGGCCGGAGCGAGCCCAGCTGTAGGTCTCCACAACGTTCCCCACCGCGCCGGCCCAAATGTATTCGCACAGACGGCGGATATGTTCCATGCTGTGGCCTTGGTTGCCCAACTGCGTGACGACTTTGTACTTCTTGGCCGCAGCCGTCATCCGCCGGACTTCGTCGATCGAGTGCGCCAACGGCTTTTCCACGTACACGTGTTTGCCCAGCGACATGGCGATCATGGCGGTCAGGAAATGGTGGTGGTCCGGAACCGCGGCGAACACCACGTCGATTTCCTTGGCGATTCCATCGAACATCTTGCGATAGTCGTGAAAGACCTTCAACTTGGCCGTGTTGACCTCGGGAGCGTATTCTTTCAGCCAGCTGTTGGCGGTAGCCAAGTGGTTCTCGTCGACGTCGACCAGCGCCACCAGATTCTCGGTCGCCGCCGCACTCAGCGCAGGCACGCCCTGATTCGCACAGCCGATGACGGCCACGTTCAGTTTTGAATTCGGCGATCGCTGGCCGAGTATGTTGGGCGGGCTAAACACCTGGGAAGCCAAACCCAATCCGGCTGCTGCAGCCGGATTGGGTTTGGCTTCCCAGGTGTTTAGCCCGCCCAACATACTCGGCCAGCGATCGCCGAATTCAAAACTGAACGTGGCCGTCATCGGCTGCTGCAGCCGTGCCGCGCAGAAACTGGCGACGAGAAACATGACGACTCATGGTCGATCTCCTTTCGTGGGGGCAGGAAAACTGAGGGTAGGATTTTTTCCTATCCTAACAGATTCTGCATGAAAAGCGGTAGGGTGGGCGCGCATTCCAGACGGCGTGGCTCGCGGCCGCTGATGGAGCCGGGCGGAGGACGGGCTCAGACGTCCAGAATTCAAAATTGGCGGCCGACAACGTTCGCTGGTGATTATGGCTTTGCTCCGCCAATTTTGAATTCTGGACGTCTGAGCCTCGGGGGGTTACTGCGGCCGATACAGTCCCAGTTCGCGGATGGCGGGCGAGCCGCCGTAGTAGCCGGTGATCTTCAGTTCGACCGTCGTACACGTCACCTCGTCCAGCTTGACGATCAGCAGGTTGTCCTCGTACTGGGCGCCCTCGATCTTCTTGACGGTCTTGCCGTCGCCCAGAATCTCGAAATCCTTCGGGGCGAACCGATGGTGCTCGTAGCCCACGATGCTGAGCGCGGCGATCCGTTCGAGTTGTGGCAAGGTGACGACCAGCCGATACAGGGCCTTGCCGTCCTCTTTATCCCAATAGGTGGCCGGATCGCCGTCAATCGCGGCCTGCTCGCCGCTGGACGCGCCATCCTTTTCCCAGCCGTCGGGGCTGCTGGCCTTGCCCTGCGGCGCGATGTTGACCAGCGAGCCGATGATGAACCAGGCACTCTCGGCCAATTGCCGCGCGGCCGCTGCGGTGCAGACCTCCAGGATCTTCTGAACCGCCGCCTTGGCTCGCTCCGGATCGCTGCTCTGAATCCGCTTGGCGATCTTGACCACGGCCATGGCTGCTTCGACTTCCAACTCCTTGTCGTCCAAGCCAGCGGCGGCCAATTCCAGCGCCGCGATGTGCGGCACATCGCCCAACGCGGCCAAAGCCAGTTTCTTTTCTTCGGACCGCGGGGCGAGTGTCAAGGCTTCGCCCAACAGGGCTGCCGTTTCCGCCGGCGCTCGGCCGCCGCGGAGAGCCGCCATGCGAACCAGGCCGCGCAAGGCCAGCACCTTGTGCGGCAGGCTCGCCGCCGTGCGAGCGATCTCCGGCATGTCGCCGATCGCGCGGGCGTCCGGCCATTCGGCCAGACCGCGAATGGCCGCATCCTGAACCACGGCGTCCGCGTCGCGGCGCGCAGCACGCAGGGCTTCCAGCGAGCCGTCGGACGGGATGCGGGCCAGGACACGCAGCAGCGAACTGCGAACCTCGGCGCTCGGTCCAGGCAGCGCGGCTGACAGCTCGGCCGTCGTCGCGTCGGGTTCGGAGATCCGCTGGCAGGCCGCCAGCAGGGCCCGCTCCGCGGCGGCGAGCTGGTCCGCCGACGGGGCCGCGACCAGCAATCGAACCAGCGCGGACAGCGATTGCCGATCGGCCAACGCGCCCAAGGCCCCCAGCGATTCGATACGGACCGCGTCGCTGGCGTCCTGGGCCGTCCTCAGCAGCAGGGGAACGGCAGACACCGCGTAGCGGGCCGCCAACGTGCGGATGGCTTCCGCTCGCTGCGCCGGCTCGCTGCGTTCAGCCGCCGCCGCCAAGGCGGTGTCGACTTCGACGCCGCGCAAACGTTGCAGGCTGTGCCGGGCCGCAGCCTGCTCTGCGCCGCCGCTGGCGGAGGCAAGTTCCAGCAGCATCGAGACGCTGGACGCGTCGCCGATGCGGGCCAACGCGTGCAGCGCCGCCAGACGAATCGCCGGGTCATCACCGTTGGCCGCCGCCAGCACTGCCGGTCGAGCGGCCGGATCGTCCACCAGATTCAGGACCGTCGCCACGGAATCTGCAGGCAAGGCGGACAAGCTGCGGAGCACGGCGTCCAGCAAAGCCCCATCCCCGGTTTCGCAGACCAGTTTTGCGGCCGCCAGACGCAGTCTGGGGCTGGAATCCTTCAACGCCGCTTCGGCCAAGTCGGCGGCTTGGGCCCGTTCGGCCAGCAGCGAGTTGCGCAGGGCGGCGGTTTGGATCACCGTGTCCGACGTTTCCGCAAACACCTCGCGAAAGACCTTTGCCGCGGCGGCCGTTTGGCCCTCGGCTTCCATCTGCTCGGCGCACAGCAGCATGGCATGGAAGCGATACCGCTGGACCGCGGGCGGGACTTCGGACGTGCGGACGGCGGCTAACGCTTCGCTGCCGCCGATTTGGCCCAGCGCGTACAGGGCGGCTTCGGCCACCGCGGCGTTCGGGTCGCGAGCCCAGGGGGCAATGGCCGAGACGGCCCTGCGGTCGCGCCGCGAGCCGATGGTCTGCAACACGCCCGCCTTCGATGCCGCGGGCACCGTGGTCAACGCCTCGCGCAAGACCTCGTCGACCTGGGCTCCGGGAATACTCTGCAGCGCCCAGCGGGCGACGGTTTCCAGCTGCGGGTCGGCGAGCAGTGCGGCGAGTGCGGCAACTGATTTTTCGGAACCGGCGTGACGCAGTTGGCGGCAAGCCCAATCCTTGGCGTCGCGGGTCGCCTCGGCGGACTGGAGAATCCTCAGCAAGCGGTTCTCCAAAGCCGGCAATTGGTCCGGCGCGGCGGCGCGCAACTCGGCTTCGATCGCCAGCAGCGCCGTGCGCGGCTGGCCGGCTGCGTAGCGGAGCAGTTCCGCGTCCGGGTTCGCCGCGTCTTGCGCAAACGCGGCAGAGGCAAGGATCACGTTGAGCGCAAGCGTGAACAGCACAGCATATCGCATCAGGGTCATCGGGGAATCTCCGTAAGTTGTCTTCGCAAGGTTGGATTACAGGTGCCACGGCGGCCGCATCGCTCGCGTCAACAGCCGCGACGCGTCGGGGTCGTCCAAGATGACTTCGCGATGCGGATCCCAACGGATCTTCCGGCCGGTGCACAGGGCGATCATACTCAACTGGGTAATCGAATCGGACAGCACGGCGACTTCGACCGGCGCGACCGTGCGGCGGCGGGTGCGGACGCAATCCAAGAAGTTGCCCATGTGGTGGTTGCTCTCGTACAGCCGGATCTCGTTGGGGCCGATCCGTTCCTGCATCAGCGACTCGGGTTCGGTCCGCAAGCCGCCGCGGCTGAGGTGGACGGTACCCCGCTGGCCAATGATCGTGGCTCGGTCGCCGCCGGGAGTGAAGTGGAAGTCCACGCCGTCGGCGAATTTGCCTCGAATGTCCCAGTCGAACGGTGCGTCAAACAGGCCCGTACCGAACTTGCCCGGCCCTTCGTATTCGACCGGCACCGCGCCGGCATCGTCGCCCAAGGCCCACACCATGTCGGTCAGCGGATGCGCGCCCCAGCCGCCGATGAAGCCGTGGGCGTTGTCCGAAACCCAGTAGGTGCCCCAGCTCGTGCAGCGGTCTTTGGTATACGGACGGTAGGGGGCGGGGCCGAGCCACAGATCGTAGTCCAGCCCTTCGGGCACGGGTTCGGGTTCCAGGGAACCGCCTTCGAACCCATAGCTGGGCGCCGTGACTTCGACCGCCTGGATCTTGCCGAGCCGACCGTTGCGGACCAGTTCACAGCCGAAGCGGATGTGGGACAGGGAACGCTGCTGGGTACCGTACTGGAAGACGCGGCCGTAACGCTGGACCTCGCGGCGGATGGCAATGTTTTCCTCCATGCTCATGCCCAACGGCTTTTCGACGTACACATCCTTGCCGGCCCGCACGGCCAGCAGCGCCGCCGGCACGTGCCAATGGTCGGGCGTGCCGATCGTAACGGCGTCGATGTCCTCGCGGGCCAGCATTTCCCGCAGGTCGCGGTAGGGCGTGCACAGATTCGTGCCATAACGCTGGTTCAGATTCGCGGCGTGGTTCTCGCGGCGGTCCTGGAAGACATCGCAGACGGCCACGACCTTGGTCAGGGCATTCCCGGCCGCTTCGTACATCAACCCGGCCCCGCGTCCGCCAACGCCGATCGAGGCGACGTGCAGTTGATTGCTGGGCGCTTCGGCGCCCAGCACCGACGCGCGCACGATCAGCGGAGCGGCGCACGCGGCGCCGGCCGCGGCGGTCTGCTTCAGAAACCCTCGCCGTGTCACGGTCTTCGGCATGATGTCTTTCTCCTTGAGGCTGGACGGAGTGCGGGATTCGTGTCCTGGGGTGTCGGTTAGATTTTGTATATGGAAGCCTTAATTCGCTCAAGAGTCAAGCTGGCGTGCCGGCGGGATGGGGAGAGGCTCAGACGTACAGAATTCAAAATTGGCGGGCGGAGACGCTTGGTGACTGGAGGACCTTCACTCCGCCAATTTTGAATTCTGTACGTCTGAGCCCTTCCCGCTGACCGATCGCCAAGAAAAGCTGGCTCCGGGGGTACGCGTCATCCGAGGCATCCGAAGCCGCGAGCCCTTGCTACTCACCCATCGGCAACAGACTCGCCACCATGCCCGCCGCGGCGCCGGCGACGAAGGCGGCGGGCATCATCCAGATGAACGTAATTCCGAACACCTGAAAGTAACCGATGGCCACGGCTACCGTCGCGCTGCACGCCGAGCCTGTCAGCGTGCCGAACGACGTGGCCCAAGGAACGAACATGGCCATGAAGAACAGCAGGAACAGCGGCACGGACAACACGTTGGCAATTTTGTAGCACAGTTCCAGCAGGTTGCCTTCGACCTGGCCAACCAGCGAACCCAACGCGACGACAATCACCCCGACCACGATCGATACGTAGCGGGCTCGACGCACGTCACGCGGCTCGGATTCCCGCCGTCGCCCCAGCCGCTCGATGAAATCGGTCGTGATCACCGAGCACGCCGAGTTCAGTCCGGAGGACAGACTGGACATAGCCGCCGCCAGCAAGCCGGCGATGACCAAGCCGCTGATCCCGGACGGCAGGCCTCGGACGATGAATATCGGCAGCAGTTGGTCGGCGTTCTCGCGCATCGTCAGGCCTGCGGGCAGCACTTGCGGTCGGGCTTGAAAATAGCCCAGCAGCGCGATCCCGACGATCGCCAGGAAGGGCCACAGCAGCATGTTGGCCAGCAGCGAGATATTGAACATCCGCCGCGCCGCGCGAACGTCCCGCGTGGCCAGATAACGCTGGATCGCCATCTGGTCCGAACCGGCCGTGCAGACATGCCAGGTGAACATCGAGAGGAATCCGCCGACGAACGTGAACCGCACGCCAGGTTCGTACCAGAAGACCGGTGCCTGCCAGTGCTCGGGCCACGTGCGGGGCCACCATTGGCCAACCCCGCCCAGTTCGACGCTGACTACGATCAGGATCAGCGCGGCGCCGCTGAACATGATCGCCGTTTGCAGCACGTCGGTCAGCACCACGGCGCGCAGACCGCCCAGCGAAGTGTACACGACGGTCACCAGCCCCAGCGTCACGCAGACCCACGGGACAGCCGACGGCGACAGCCCCAGGATGGGAACCAACACGGTGCTGGCCGTGGCGTAGATCACCAGCGACATCCAGAACAGCCGCAACGTGAGAAACAGACTCGAGCCGACCAGCCGCACGCTCAAGCCGAACCGCGTTTCCAGAATCTCGTAGGCGCTGGTGACGCGCAGCCGCATGATGAACGGGATCAGCAGCCAACCGACGACCAGGGCCACAAACGGCATGGCGACCAGTTGTGACAGCACCATCGGGCCGAACTTGATCATCTCGCCCGGCAAGGCCAGGTAGGTGAGCGTGCTCAGCAGCGTCGCGAACAGGGACAGTCCAACCTTCCACGGCGACATATTGCGGCCGCCCAGCAGATAATCGTCCGTGGTGCGTGTCCGCCGCGCGTAGTACCCGCCGATGGCGAGCATCCCCAGCGCATACAGGACAATCACGGTCCAGTCCAGCCGAGTCATGCCGCTGGCAGCATGCGGGACGCTTGCTGCGCCGGACTGGGCGAATAGTGGTGCCGGAAGCGTGATGGGCATCGGGGCTCTCCCTCTGGTTCGGCGTCCGTTCCGCCGTTTGGCAAGGCGCGTTCGAGTTGGATCGGTTTTGGCTCGTGCACTCCAACTTATATCACAGCCCCTTGGGGCGATGAAACCAGGCGGCGATCCCGGTACGTTCCGGAGCAGCTCGTTCCAGGATGCTGCGGATCTGTTCAGGCAGGTTGGCAATCGCCTCGGCGATCGTGGCGGATTGCGCCAACGCGTGGGTCAAATGTTCGATATCCTTGCGGGCTGCCGCCAAGTCGCGGATGGCCGCCGCGGCGTGTTCCAGCGACTGGAAGGTCTGATCGAGTTGCGTCAGTCGCTGTGTTACGGGATTGAGTCCGTCGGCCAGGAAGGCCGCCAGTTGCCGGGCGGATTCGGTAAAGCCGTCCGCCGCTTGATGCAGGACGCGGTGGGCGGGAACCACGTCGCCCGTGAACGAATGCTGCAGCGCGACCGACGTGTCCGCCAGACCGTCGACGGCCGTCCGCAGCGTCTGTTGCGAGGCGTCCAAGTCTTCGCTCAGCCGCGTCTGCAGCCGCACCAGCGCGTGGACCACGTTCTGGCCGTCGGCCAATCCCTGGCCGGCTTGCTGCAGTTGCATCGTGGCCGACGTGAGCTTGTCCATCGTTTCCTGGTGCTCGTCGGCGGCCGGTGCGAACTTGTGCTGCACGGCGTCGGCAAAAACGGTGGACGCCGCCGTAAAGGACGCGATAGCCCGATCGGCTTCCGGAGCCAAGGCGGAGACCCGTTCCAACGACTGCAAGACCTCCTCGTGCAACCGGTCCATCCGTTCCAGCAGCCCTTCGGCCCGGCCATTGAACTGCGAAATCGCCGCCAGGAACGCTTCGTGGGCCGGCAGCACCTGTTTGACCAGCGACCGGTTCAAGCCCTTGAAGGCGTTGGCATGCGAGTTGACCGTATCCTGCAGGTCGCCGCTGCTGACACGCAATTGCAGCGTGCTTTCATTGATGCGCGCGACCGATTCGGCGAGTGTCTCGATCGACGTGTGATGCGTTTTGGCGGCCGGCGCGAATCGTTCTTCGACCGCCGTCTGGAACGACGCGACCGCCGTGTCCAGGCCCGTCGCGGCCCGCTGGCCGACCGGGATCAGCGCGTCCAAGGTATCCACCGCATACTCGATCGCCGCCGTCAACTCGGCCAGTCGGCCGGGCATTTCACGAAATTGGCCGTTCAGGACGGCATGCGTCTCCTGAAAGTCATGTGCCGCCAGGCGGATCGACGCCGTGCCTTCGCGCATCGCTTGGATGTTCTCGTGTTCCCGGTCCGCGGCCTCGTTGACGCTTCGAGCCATCCTTTCCATCGCCTGAATCGCCTTGACCGTCGCCGCTTGGGTGTCCAATCCCACGTGGCTCCAAATCGCCGAATCGAACCAGACGCGGGCCGCGTACCGGACGCGTTCCACCTTGCCGCCCACCAGGTGCAACAGCCCCTGGTTGATGATCGCCAGCAAGGCCCCTGTGCCAACCCCCGCGGACAGCGGGACGACGATCAGCAGCAATTCTCCCAGACTCTGCTCGCCGGTTTGGGAAAAGTCGATCAGCATGAAGCCTGCGACGGTAATGATCACACCCAACAGAGGCGCCATCACGCCGGCCCGCTGCAGCAGCAGATAACTCCCGTCGCTGGCAATCTGCGTGTCCAGTTCCTTCAGCACGTCGTCGCGGGTATAGTTGCCCGGCGTGGTCGAGTTGCGGGGAAAGTTGGTATCCACCCACTTGAACCAGGGCATCTCGACGACATACGCTTGAATCTCCCGCCCGTCGCCACCCGTTTCCAAATCGCGAAGCAGCTTGGATAACCTGCGGTGATGCCGCTTCATGCGAGACCAAAAGCGCCTACAAAGCAACAGCTGCATGGCGAGAAACACCACGCCGATGAAAACGACATTCCAGTGATTGGCCCAGGGAAGCGTGGGCAAGTTCAGTCCAAACATGGCAGTACATCGGGTACGGGGGCAAGTTGCGTGGCGCGTTGGCGGCCTGCTCACCAGTCTGTACCGCTGAATCGGAACGTCAAGGGGACGAATGGACAAGCCTCACGGTTTCTGTCTTCCTTGGGACCGGCGTGGGACCATGCATCGAGGTTTCGGAGCAGCGGTTTGCGGGCTGGAGAAAACAAAAAACAAAGCGTCGACGACTGGCCGGGCCACAGCGACGCGAAAGATGTGGGGTTCTGCGGCAAACTCGAAGTGCAATTCGGGGGCGTCGGCCAGGGTGCGGATACACGTACAGCGTCCGGTTCAACCGGCGGCATCGTCGGAGCGGGGATCTGTTCCAGGGCCGTTTCAAAGCCCACTTGGTCGAGGAAGATGCTTGCGCGCGGGCATTGATCAAATACATCCACCGGAACCCCGTCCGGCCACCCGCGCCGACGAACCCTACGACAAGCTCAAGTCTTCGATGTGTAGCCGTCCGCGGTCATTCTCCGTACGATGCCACCGGATGGACAAGTTGACCGCGACGACAAGAAAGGAAACCGGCATGGCATCCCCGCAGTCGCAGGAACTGGCCCGCAGGGCAGGTGTCATCGACTGGTTTGGCCATCATCCGCTTTCATGGGACTTGACCTTTCGCGTGGCGGAGGCGGTCGGGTTGAGCGCGGGTAGGGCGGAAACCGCACGACGTGTGCGGGCGGTTGGATCCAGTCCGTGCCGAACTCGCGCGAAAGCCTCGGCCAGTGGTCGGCCGGACCACGGCGGCTCACTCGCTTGGATGCCGAAGACACGTCGTGACAGGACTGCCCACTCGCGTTGTAGATCGTCGCCAAGGGCGGATTGTAACAGCCTATCGAGGTTCGCCCCCCCGTCAGGCGCCGATACCGCCCGTTTCCAGTCGATCAGTGCCGCATAGGCGGCGGAGGCATCGCCGGCCCGACACGCTACGAGCAACCGCCTCGCGGCGAGGGCCTCCGCATTGTTGCGCTGTGCTTGCCAAGCGGTCATGAACCTTGACACGGGCTTGCGCCCCAACCAAGCGGCCAGACCTATCGCCAGGAACATCAGGAGCACGATCGCCGGCGCGTGCCGAGACGCGGGTTGTGCCGGAGCGACGGCGGCGGCAACGGTCTCCACCACGTTGATCGTCTCCCCCGGCAGCGTTTTGCGTTGGAGCGTACTCGCCTGCGGGTCCCACCACACCAGCGACATGTCCGGTAACTCGAACGTTCCCGGCCGCTCGAACTGGTACTTGATCGTTTCGATTCTCTCCGCCCTTGATGCGCCTCGCTCGGTGTGGTCCTGAACGATCGCATTTGCCGGATAGACGCGGACTCCTTCCGGCGCGTCGGTGGAAACGGGCGGCAACATCATGGCGGTCGTGGCCGTGGCGCGGCGCGAGATAGTGCGTTCGATCACGTCGCCGGCACTTACGGCATCCAGCGATTGGGGCTTCCAACTCTGGGTTGCTTCCATGTCCTGCACCGCGACGACGACGCCCAGATTGTCGGTTCCCGGCGGGCGTTTGGATCGAAAACGCAGTTCCGCCGTCAAGCCGCGGACGGGTTCCGGAGCGGAAGTAAACTTCTTCTTGCCGGCGAAGCGGACGCGGAAGGCGGGAACGACGATTTCGCCCACGCATTGAGTGTACAGGGCGAATTCGTGCCTCTGCGTAAAGTAGGATTCCCCGTCGACCTGTTCCGTGCCGACCAGCGGGTTGCCGGATTTGACAAAGACCGTCAACGGCAACTCGGGCAAGTCAAACGCGGGCGTGCCGCTGAAGGGGCCCGGGGAGTAGAGCGTCACGAGCAACGGAACCGCTTCCCCGGTCCAGGCCGTGTCCTCGCCGAGTTCGGCGCGGACCACTTCGGCCGCTGCCGATACCGCAGGACACGCGACCAGCAGCAGCACGCCCAGGAAGCGTAGGACGGATTGCCAATCCGTCCGTCCCCCGTTCTCTTCCTTAACGCGGGCTGGTGCCCGCAACCCAAAAGGCTACCGAAAACCCGCTGAAGAACCACGAATTACACGAATCCTGGAGTGACTGTCCTCCTCGTTCATTCGTGTCATTCGTGTGATTCGTGGTTGCATCCCCTGGAAACCGCTCTGCAAGATGCGCGCACATCCTACGGACATCTTCCTCTCCCCAGTGCGGCCAGCACCTGCTCGGCCACGGGGTCCTGAGTACAAATCGGTAAAATCGGAATACGAATCGCGCGCAGTCGGTCGCGGATCTCGTCGCAGCGTCGCTGAAACTCGGCTTTCAGCCGCTCGGCGAATGGCCCACCCTCGGGCAACACGATCCGGCGAGTTCCGTCTGTTGCCTCCATGCCTGCTTGGACCGGGCAGCAAATGCCCAGCGGATCGTAGACCAGCACGGCCAGCACGTCGTTGTGTGCGGCCAGACGAGTCGTCCACTGCCGGGTCGTTTCGTCGTCGCCGTCATAGTCGGTGATCAAAATGACCAGATGATCGTGTTTGGCAACTCGCGCGGCTTGCTGCAAGGCATGGTTGAACGCCGCCGATCCGGTCGCCTGACGCGAGGCGGACAGCCGCCCGTTCATTCGCACCAGCTCATCGTCGAACAGGATCGCCCCGATGCGATCTCCCCGGGCAACCGTTGCCCAAGCAGCCAGCGCCGCCGCTTCGGCCGCCACCGTGGCTTTCGTGGTCCGCGCACTGCCGAAGAACATCGTCATCCGTTGGTCCACGACCATCAGAACGGGGCGGTCGCGCTCCTCGGAGTAGACACGCACATGGGCGACTCGCAACCGGGCCGTCGCGCGCCAATCGATCGAGCGGATGTCGTCCCCGGGACGATAGCGTCGCAGCTCCTCGAACGTCAACCCGCGCCCGCGCAGCCGCGACGCATGCCGGCCGCTCAGCAAGCTGTGGATTGGCTGGCGAGGCAGCAGCGAGATCCCGCGGGCCTCGTACTGCAACCGGACAAGATCATCGAGTGTTGGGTGAACGTAAGTGGTCATGGGCAATCCGTCCTACGTTACAGCGACCAATTCCAAAATGGCATCCACCACGTCCTCACGCGTCTTGCCGGCGGCTTCCGCCTCGTAGGACAAGTGAACGCGATGCGCAAGGCATGCGGGGGCGACGGCTTGAATGTCTTCCGGCGAGACGAAGTCGTTTCCTCGCAGCCAAGCTCGGGCACGCGCCGCGGCGTCCAGGGCAATGGTGGCCCGCGGACTGGCGCCGATCTGAATCCATTTCGCCAAGTCCTGGCCGTAACGCTCCGGTTCGCGGCTGGCGATGACCAGATCGACGATGTACTGTTCGGACGGCTCGGCCACATGCACGGCATTCACCTCGTTGCGGGCCGCGAAAATTGTTTCCTGCGGCAGCGGTTCGAGCGGTTGAGTCTTGTTGCCGGTATTCTCGGATCGCACCAGTCGCAAGATCGACAGCTCGTTCTCCGCGGGCGGATACGGCACCTTGACGTAAACGAGGAAGCGGTCCATCTGCGCTTCGGGCAGTGGGTAGGTGCCTTCCTGTTCGATCGGATTCTGCGTGGCCAGGACCAGAAACAGTTCCGGCAATTTATGCGTCGTGCCCGCCACCGTGACTTGACGCTCCTCCATGGCTTCGAGCAGTGCGGCTTGGACTTTCGCCGGCGCACGGTTGATTTCGTCGGCCAACACCAGATTGCCGAACAGCGGCCCGGGCTGGAACTCGAACGTGCCGTTTTGTTCGCGGTAGATCTCCGAACCGGTCACGTCCGAGGGCAGCAGGTCGGGCGTGAACTGCACGCGCCGGAACTCGCTCTCGATCAGCTTGGACAGCGTCTTGATCGAACGTGTCTTGGCCGTGCCGGGAAGCCCTTCCATCAGCACGTTGCCGTTGGCCAACAGGGCGATCAGCAGCCTTTCGACCACGGTTTGCTGGCCGATGACGGCCGCGTTCAGGGCTGCGGAGATTCTCAGAATGGATTCGTGAGGTGTTGTCATGGTTGCGCACCGTCCGGGTTCTCGAAGTCGAAGATCTGTCTCCAGTCCTGCGCCATGTCCATCACGTGCCATCACCCTGCTTTGATCGCCCGGACTTCAGCGGCGCGATCGTCGACGGGGATCGTGGGCAGTTCGCCCTGATTCTTGACCGGCAGGCCGCGCAGATAGTCCATGATCGCCTGCCATTCCTTGATTTCCCGAACCGTACCTTTCTCCGCCACGGTAACAACACTTTCCTTATCCACCGAGCCCCGCGGCGGGAGCAAGTCGGGCGTGCTGCCGCGGGGTGTGTCGAGCGCCTCGGTCTTTGACTTGAGGGGCTGGCCGTCCTTGTTCTTCGGCACAAGAATCAGCTTGCCCCTCGTGTACTTTGGTATGGCCACGATGAACAGGCCGAGATAAAGGGGGCACGTGAGGCTATACAACCGCGCGTCCTTCCCCGTAATGTCGATCGGCCGATAGCCACGATCCAAGTCGCCAATCTCGATGGCCGTCACAACGTCGAACTTGTCGCGAGACAAGTCGTAGCGAAACCTCATGCCGGATGCGCGGGGGAAATACTCGCCGGGGTGTGCCGGGGTATCCAGGAGGCAAAACTCAAGTAGGCTCTTGAGTTCCTGGCCCGTGAAGTAAGCAGTGACCAGGGCGCTGCCAGCCGTCGTATCCGCGATGCCGTCGCCGAGCGGCGCCACTGCGAACACATCGTACACTGTCTGCACGCCTGACTTGCCCCGGGGCAAGCCGCTGCGCATCAGTCCGTTGGCCGTGAATCCGATGTCCGCTTTCGTGGCTTTTCGGAAGGAGTCAGTGACGAGGTTGGCGAGAAGGGTGCCCGCGGCGATGTCGGTGAACGTGTTGAGCAGGTCCCGAGGCGCCACCGCCAACGGTTGATCGATTTGGTAACCGCGCGATGCGAACACGACTTCGGTGACGGTCTTCTTGAGTTTTTCGATCTCGTCCGCGGTGGCCCGGTCGCCGGCAATGGAGTCGTCAATTGGGTGCAGTTTGTACGACTCGACCTGCAGCTTGTCGCCGTCCAAAGTGATCACCAGTTCGCCGAGATTTTCGCCGTACCTTCCAGTTTGGACCACGGGCGTGCGGCCGTTCACGATGATTGCCTCTTCGAGCGCGGTGTGGGTGTGGCCGCCGATGACCGCGTCAATGCCGGGCACGGCCTTCACCAGACGCACGTCCTCGCCGTCGGTGAAGCGCCCGTCCTTGCCTTTCTCTAGTCCGCCGTGGCTAAGACAGATGACCACATCCACCTTCTCCGTCTCGCGGAGCAGTTGCACCATCTCCTTGGCCGTCTCGATCGCATCGGGGAACGTGACGGCACCGGCGCCACCGGTGTAGAAAACAGCTTCTTTGCCCATCAACCCGAAGATGCCAAACCGCATACCACCGCGCTCAAGCACCACGTATCGGCGGATCACCCCTTCTTTGGCCAGACGCTGGAGATCGGTCAGCGCGGCGTCCTTCGCCGCGAAGTTGGTATTCGACGCGACCACCGCCGGAATCCGCCCAGCCTTGACCGCCACGTCGACGGATTTGGCCAACCCGTCTGGCCCAAGATCAAAATCGTGGTTGCCCAAGGTGGTGGCATCGTAGCCCATCCGCGACATCAGTTGAAGTTCGGCACCGGTCTCGCGGATGGCGGCACCGAATGCGGTCCCCATGCTGTAGTCACCCGCGTCAACCACCAGTACCGGACCATGATTCTTGCGTGCTTCCTTCCTCGCCGCGATCAAGGTGGCCAGACGTGCGAACCCGCCTCGCGTCTTGTCGTCGTTGAGTTCGAAGGGAGAGTAGTCCGAGGCGGGGCCCAGCCCGATAAAACTCGAGTGCAGGTCGTTGGTGTGCAGGATGGTAAACGTCTTCTTCCCGTCTGCTGCCGCGGCTGGTTCTGCAGATAAAAAGAGCGCGGCGGCACCGATTGCTGAGCCAGCCAAGAACTCGCGGCGGGAAAGGGTTTCGTGTGCCATCTGAGATTGACTCGCTTTCTGGAAGTTCGCGGTGATATGGGTGGGAGGACCATCAATTTTCGTCCTCGGCATACTCCAGTCGCACGAGGAGGTAGTTCTCGGTGCGCTCGGCGCCAAAATGAATCAATACCGGCGCCTCTTCCTGGGTCAAATTGTACAGTCCCGTTTCGGCGACGATGCTATCGCTCTCGCCGATACGAAAAGCCACGCGTTGCGTCTCCTTGTCCACCTGCCCCTGGACGGTCTGACACTGGTCGGTGTCGATGTTGTGGAGCGTGCCGCTGACGATTCCCTCTTTGCTGACGGCAAGCTGGAGCACGTGGCTTGGCTCGACGTCTTTCTCGTTCGTCGAAACGGCGAAGGTTCCCAGTGGCAGCCACTCGGCTGCCGCCGCCTGTTCGTCCGATTGCGGAGGCGGAACCGTCGCCAGGTCCATGGCGCTCATCGCGTACTCTTCGGCCGTGGCCACCCGCTGGCCGCCTACGTAGACGTCGTTGTCCTGGAAGACCACGTTTCCACCGCTGCCGTAGTCGTAGAACACGGGCTGCGCCCAGACGACCGGCGGCGCGCTCCAGGTGAACCAGGTGGTTGTACGTCCCCAGGCCGGCGCCCTCCACCAGTAACTCGCCGGAAAACTGTGCCGCCAGAAATGGAAGTGCCAACCGCCCACAGGGAATGGGTGCCCGCTCCACCAGACGGATGTAAACCAGATATTGCGGCGATGGGCGGGTATCCAACTGCGGCGTACTCCACCGGCCCATCCGCTCCAGAAACCCATACGCGCCGGGGCGGGACTCCACCAGCCGCGCTGAGCAGGATTGACGAAGGCCGTGTTCCAGCGATTGTTAATATTGACGTTGACGCTGCGGTCCATATTGACCCACTGCGGACGCTGGCTGATGACCGTGTTGTTGGACCAGCGACTGCGGTCCCCGAGATTCGGTCGGTCGACTACGCCGGGCCGATTGCCGACGGCGGGACGGTCTCCGACGTCGGGGCGACCGGGCAACGCTACAGCGGTACCTCCACCGGGCCGATTGCCGACCGCCGGACGGTCTCCGACGTCGGGGCGACCGGGCAACGCTACGGCGGTACCTCCATCGGGCCGAAGCGGTCTGGCCATGCCCAGGAAATCGCCCAGGTCGCCAGGCGCCGGACGGGTGGTACCGCCCGGTTGAGTGCCGATACCGGGGCGACTACCGACGTTCGGACGGTCTCCTGGAAGGGGACGAATGTCAGAGGTTCCGGGACGGTTTGGCAAACTCGGGCGATCTCCCACTCCGGGACGGTCCGCCAGACTCGGGCGATCTCCGGAACCCGGGCGAGTCGCCGAACCTGGCAGGTTCCCGGGAAGCGGTCGATCACCGAGATTGGGCAGGCTCGTTGTGGGCGGAGAAGCGGGACGCGAGGCCCCGACGGACTGGCCGGCTCCCGGACGGGACGGGGAAGATGATGGCAGGTTCGGCCGCGTACTAAGGCTAGGCGGCGATGCGGGCCTTGTGCCAGGGGCGAGCCCGCCGCTGGGCCGAGTCACCGGCGACGTCGAGGGCAGACTTGCAGGCGGCCGTGCGGCGGGCTGACTGATGTTCGGCCGGCTCGTGGCGGGACGGGAGGTTCCCAGGCTCGGCGTACTGGGCCGAGAAACGGGGCCCGAGGCACCAGGACGCGAAGCACTGGGGCGAGAGGGGGATGCAGCCGGCGAACTCGCTCCGCTGCTACGTGAGCCGCCGCCACGCCCCTGCGCTGATGCGAGGTCCGGTGCGAGGAGGATGACGGCGAGAATTGCGACGCAAGTCGTTATGCGGATCATGGCTTCGCTCCTTCAGCATTCGCTGCCCCGCCGATCGCATTTCCGCTTGCCTCGGCCGTTCGTACCACGGTCACCGGATCGGCGGTCGGACGCAGTTCGCCGTTGACTGTCTCGCCGATCACTTGCACGGTGATCGTGTTGTCATCGACACGAGTGATCACCTGGGTCCCTGCCGCGGTTCGACCGTCGCTGAGAGTCTGCGACATCTTCAGCATCCAGGCTTCGTCGTGCCTCGAGACGGTTCCTTGACCAAACGACCCGTCGGAATGAAATATCCAGGTACGAATCTGCCTGCTGAGAGGGTCCCAGCCAATGACTTGCGTGCCCTGCCGTTCCTCGTCCGCGAACCGGGCGGTAAACGAGCGGATCAGGAAGGTCTGGTTCGGTGACCAACGAACCGTGGTGACCACCTGCGCATCTTCCGCTTGATCCTGCCATATCCCAATCAACCACTCCAGATCCTGGAGAGCCTCGTACGGGCTGGTGGGAGGCAGCAGATCACGTTCGCGCGCGTTTGCGATCAGCCACTCCTTCCCATCCTTGACGAGCGTTGCCGCAAACACTGACACCACCGGCTCCGCGTCGCCGACGACCAGCGTCGTCCGGCCCTCGATCACGGCCACATCGGGCCGGACGAATTGAATGTCGGTGATCTGTCCCGCCAGCCGGGCGCTCGGGCTATCTTGAAAAAACGTGGCGAAGTGCTTCTGGAGTGCCTCGCGCCCTTCGACCCGCTGGCCCGAATCCTCCGCGGTCGAAAGACAGTCGGGCGACCAGAACGCCGCGACGGCCACGGCGTCCTGTTTGTTGAACGCCGCCACGTAAGACTCCAGGCGCTGATGAATGGCCTCGTGCCCGCCCGGGACGGCCGCAGCGTCCTGGGGGTTATCGGACTGGGCGAGTCCCACCTGAGTGAGACTCATCACTACGACGCTGACCGCGATGGCTCGGACCATGGTTCCTTGTCCCCTGATTGTAGGTAAAATGCTTCCTCCCTCGCCCCGTGTCGAGGCCGGCTTCAGAACTCGACGTTGTATTTCTGTGTCATCGCCACGCGCATGTCCGCAGCCGCGTCGTCGATCGCCTGGAGGATGAGAATCGCCGACATGCTGCCGCGCTGCCGTTTTTGCGTGCGTACAAGCGCTTGAGCAACGTTCATGGGACTGACTTCATTTCTCCGGCGGTGCGGAAAACCTGAGAAACAGACACAGGGCGGCGATCACCACGGCAACGCCGGTTCCACTTTGAAGCACCGCCAGCGGGCCGGGCGTGTCTGCAGCCTTGCCGACAAAACCCACGGCCATAGCGACCACCACGACACCAATGACCTTTGTTTCAAGGTCGACGAGACTTTCGATTTTGAACCGCTTGAGCGATTGGTCTCCTTCCTCGCTGATGAACAGCTTATAGAGGCCGACCGCAATGAGATAGCTGATCGCCCCGATCAGAAACATGTCGATCGCCTCAATGACGGTAAGCGTCAATTGCTTGGCGGTTCTCGCGGAATACTCACCCTGCTGCAACAGTTCCCATTCCTGAACCACGACCAGGCCCAGTCCCGAGACCACGACGCTAAACGTAAGAAAGAGGGAGCCGATGACAGGCAGAACCATCAAGTATCGGCTGACATCCAGAAGTTTTCGCAGCATGGGAATCCCGTAGTGGTAGAAAACGCAGGACCGATTGGCAATCCGTCCCACCTTACCTTGGACACGATCCGAACGCGGGACGGATTGCCAATCCGTCCCGCGGTGAGATTTCAGCCAGGGCGGGGTGAGTGGATCACTGCCCTTCCGTGATCAGCTTCATCACGTCTTCAACATTGAACTTGGCCGGCTTCTGACGCATCGGAAACTCTGCAAAAGTCTTCAGGAAGTTTCCGACAATCACCTGAGCGGGAACCGCCAAGTACAGCCGCTCGATCACCCACCGGTTGTAGTTGTTGGAATCCGTGTCGGCGCGCTCAAACGGATCGCTGCGCAGGTTGAAGATCTTCGGAGCCCGCAACTGAACGAACGGCTCCATCCAAATCTGAAGTTGCCTCGCTCGCTGCTCGGCGAAGACCAACTTCCATTGTTCACGACGCAGCCCAACCAGTTGGCCATCATCGCTGAAATAGAAAAACTCCTTGCGCGGACCCTCGGCGGTTTTGCCCGTCAGGTACGGCAGGAAATTGTAGCCGTCCAGATGGGCCTTGAAGGTCACGTCGCCAATCTGATGACCCTTCAAAAGCTTGTCTTTGATGTCCGGCTCACCGGCGGCCGCCAGCAGCGTCGGCACCCAATCCAGATGCGACATGATCGCGTTCGAAACCGTCCCGTCCTCGATCTTGCCGGGCCAGCGGACCAGGCCCGATACCCGATAGCCGCCTTCCCAGTTCGAGTTCTTCTCGCTGCGGAACCAGGTGTTGCCGCCATCCGGCCATTCGTTAAAGTGGGGGCCGTTGTCGCAGGTGTAAACCACGATGGTGTTGTCCGTGATCTTCAACTCGTCGAGGAGGTTCAGGAGCTGACCGACATGATCGTCGTGCTCCACCATGCCATCCGCATAGAGGCCCAGTCCCGTGACGCCCTGGCTTTCCTTCTTCAGGTGCGTGTAGAAGTGCATGCGCGATGTGCTCATCCAGGCCATCCAAGGCTTGCCCGCTTCGTGGTTCTTGCGAATGAACTTCTGCGTACGATCCAGAAACTCCTCGTCCGCCGTTTCCATGCGCTTGCGCGTGAGCGGGCCGGTGTCCTTGATCGTCTGTTTGCCTACGCGGCCGAAGCGCGGGTCTACTGTCGGATCGTCCTGATCGGACGCTTTCGTGTCGAGTACGCCGCGGGGACCAAACCGTGCGCGGAACGCCGGGTCCTTGGGATAGTCCTCGTTCTCGGGCTCCTCCTCGGCATTCAAGTGGTAGAGGTTTCCAAAGAACTCGTCGAAGCCGTGGACTGTCGGGAGGAATTCGTTGCGGTCACCGAGGTGGTTCTTGCCGAACTGGCCCGACACGTAGCCGTGCGGTTTGAGCAACACGGCAAGCGTCGGGTCCTTAGGCGAAATGCCGATGGGGGAACCGGGCAAGCCGACCTTGGTCAGCCCGGTGCGCACCGGGTGGATCCCGGTAATGAACGCCGAACGGCCCGCCGTGCAACTCTGCTCGGCGTAGTAGTCGGTAAACAACATCCCTTCCTTGGCGATGCGGTCGATATTCGGTGTCTTATAACCGACCAGTCCCATACTGTACGCGCTGATGTTGGCGATACCAACGTCATCGCTCATGATGAGCAGAATGTTGGGTTTGCCTGATTGGGCCACTGCCGTCTCCGCTGTCCAGGCAACCAGCATGAGCGCGGCGATCGGAATCACCTTGAACCATAGTCTCTGAATCACTTCTGTACTCCTCGGGTCTGACGTCCGGCGCTCGGTAAGAAACTCGTGCCAACCCGAGGCCGTGGCGGGTTCGCACTCGAAACATCGGTCGCGATCAGCGGCCGGCCCCGCCACGACGTGGCGGGGCCAACCGCGATTTCAGCTCCTACCTATTGATGGGGAGCCGCTCTTCCAACTCCTTCAGCATGTTCATCGCTTTCATGGCCTTCAGCGTGTTGTAATTGATATTGCCGGCCGTGAGGCTCCCTCCTTCCTGGAACGGATACTCCGGAATCGTCGAGAAGAAGGCTCGAAGCTTCCCCTGAATCGGGACGAAGAGCCACATGTTGTCGGCGTACCAGCGCAGGTATCCCATCTCGCCATGTTCATGCATCATTTCGTAAGGATCCGCACGCAAATTGTGGATCAGCGGCCAATTGGGAATGATCCGCTCTCCCGTGGCGATATTACCTTTCACGATCGCGAAGTGGACCTTCCAGTTACCCCAGCGAATGGCGTTTAATTCGCCGCCTTGACCGAAATAGTAGATCGTGTCGCGCGGAGCTTTCTCGACTTCGCCTTTGAAGAACGGCAAGTAGTCATAGCCGTCCAGGTGGACTTTCCACGTCTTGCCGTTCGCTTGATAGCCTTCCTTGCACTTTTCGACGATATTGGGCACACCGGCCGCGTGCAGGAACGTCGGCAGCCAGTCTTCGTGAGAGATGATCTCGTTGTAGACCGTGCCGGGCTTGATCACGCCGGGCCAGCGGACGACCTGCGGGACGCGGAAGCCGCCTTCCCAAGTCGTGCCCTTTTCGCCGTGGAAGGGCGTGATGCCGCCGTCGGGCCAGCTGCCCGTTTCCGCGCCGTTGTCCGTGCTGTAAACCACGATCGTGTTGTCGTCGATCCCGAGTTCAAGAAGAAGTACGGTCCGCGCGGCGTGATCC
>Ga0351908_1113_pt1 | contig 24726 bp, 21 predicted proteins | sample TotcelHT113001L3_FD_206867 | JGI IMG/M metagenome (GOLD analysis project Ga0351908, IMG submission 206867) | Enriched cells from coal bed in the Powder River Basin, Montana, United States - Total cells T11 rep1 HSBNCT.T11.300.1.L3 ... | reverse complement strand
TGACTCAGGTGATTTGTGCGGGCCTGTGCTCAATATACCCTGTGGCGAGATGCTTAAAATATCGAGCACGACGGGGCAGGGCTGTGATCTTTTAGAAAAAAAAATTGAGACAACCATTCGGCAGTTGCTTGAACGAGCTGATGCGCCGTTTTTAATCAATCAGCGCCACTTTCACATCTTATCCAGCCTGCTCCAGAAGCTTGCCTCTGTGCAGGCCCTTTTGAACCAACAAGTTATTCACTACGAACTTGTCTCATACCATCTTCGGGATGCCCTTGAAGAACTTACCCAATTGACCGGCAAAGGGGTGAGCGATGCCGCACTTGATGCTATCTTTCGTGAATTTTGTGTGGGTAAATAGGCGTTGCTTTTTATCAAATAGCCGTGCTACACTCCCCGCCCAGAGAATACATTTTCAAATAAAAATATATCATGTCAATTTTATTGATTTTTTATAAAAATAGAACGTAATATTAGTACTGGTATATAACTGGTAGATAAATAGTCGCCACAAAGGAAACATGCACGTGGAAAAAAAATTCTTACTCACGGTTTACGCGTACACGACCATCGCGTGCCAGGTAACAAACGCCATGCAGCAGCCCCACCAACTCGGGCTTGGGGACGGCCGCGACCATCGAGTTATTTTTACGTCTTCACAGCAACCACCCAACACTGCGCTTCTTCAGCTGCTTGGGGCAGCTACCTGGGGAGATACCGCACTCGCTCAAGAGGCACTTACACAATACAAAGCCCCAATCAATGGAACCGATCTCTTTGGACGCACGGCACTTCATTTTGCCGTCTCCCACCCGGCACTTATACAATTCTTTCTTCAAAATGGCGCGCTGCCCAATCTTCCCGACCACAACCAGCAGACAGCCTTGCACTATGCGTGCCAGCAAGTCACACCCCTTGATATTATAAACCACACCACCTCGGCCCTGCTCAAAACAATCATGCTTTTACTGTGCGTTGCTCCCGAAAAGCCCATACACGACAAAGACGGCAAAACAGCCTTAGACTATAGCCCACTCCTTCGGAAGGCTTTAGGAATTCCCGGGCAAAAATAAGGCCCTGCGGGCTGACGTTTTTAGATACCTGTGCACCCCCAAAAGGGCACAAAATCTTGAATTTATCGCAGGTATATCATGTGAGCTTTTTCAGCCAATGCACCAAACGACCTGGACAGGGCCTGCAAGCACTTTTCAAGGTCAAGAGTTTTCTCTTCCAGAGGGGGCTTTTTCTCCCCGAGCCCACCGGATTTTTTTGCGCCAAAAAATTTGGAATAGGTCGGGGTCTGTTTTTTTAGTCCCCCGCTCTCATCAAAAATCAGATCATAAACCGGCTTGTGATCTTTTTGTAGATCTTGCTTCACAAAATAGGATTTTTCTTGCTTCACACGATAGGGCGCTTTCGCAATAAACGTCTCCTCATTCCACACAGCCCCATGGTCAAGCAATACCTCGACAAGAGATTTAAAATCATCGTCAGCCGGCTTGATGACGCCCTTTAGAAAACCAACCAGGTACAGCTGCAAAAGGTTTGCATTGTCCCCCAAAACTATAGTCCGCGCGCGCACGGCCTCATAGACCCTGTTAAGATCAACCTTTTTGGTAGCCAGCAAAGCATCGATACTCTCTCGGTATGCCGGCTCAGCGATACTTTTATAAATCAGCCAGGTCAAGAGATGCGTGTTGTCGCAACCACCCTGAACAGGTGCAAGCAGCCAATCAAACGTCGGTATGTCGTTGTAGTTATGCCCCTTATTAAGTTCTTTTTTTGCTTCATCGGCCCCCAGCTTATTATACTTCTCAATCATTTTGACAATCTCTTGGGCACTAGGGGCCTTGCGCCCGTCAATGTCCTCAATAGCAAGCTTCGACAAATCTCCTGTACCAGGCTCTAGCTTTTTCACCTTTAAATCAGGTTTTTCCTCACCAAAAAACTTTGAGTGAGTCACCTTTTGAACCTTTGGCTTCCCATCTTTATCAAAAATGAGATCATAGATTCGCTCGCTGTGATTTAAAATCTTGTTTTTTAAATCACCAGCAACACGCGTATCATCATCCCAGACGGCTCCATGGTCCAGTAAAATTTCAACCAGTTGATCGAGGTAACAAATATTTTCATCTTTTTTTCCAAAAAATTGCAGTTGTAAAAGATTTACATTCTTTTTAACGTCCCCCTTCGCATACACCCGGTTAATATCGACTTTACCGGTAGCCAGCAAATAATCGATACACGCTTGATAGCTTATATTGAAGAAACTACAAGTGTGCTCAAGCCACGTCAGCAGGTGTGTTTTCTCTCTACCCCCTTGTTCGGCCGCTACGGCAGGAAGATACATCTTAAAGTCGTGCTCCTGATTAAGCGCTTTCTTGGCCGCCTCTTCATCAAGATCCCGGTTATATCTAATGATCATCTCAACAATATCTGGGGCTTCTGGCAGCTTGTCCTTGGTTTCTTCTATGTCCTTAAGTTCCAAGCCCAAACAGGTCGCACAACAGAACCAACCCACAAGCGCTAGAATTTTTGCTAACTTCACCGTCAAACTCCCCGTAAAAAGTATAAAGATCTCTTGCTTCAAAAATTAGGCCAACAGCACAAGCCAATCTTAGTATGTTTTTAAAACAAAACTCAAGAAGCCCGAGCAAACCTGAGCCCAACCCCCCATCAGACCAGTAGAAAAATTCCAGCGAAAAATATTTTTAAAATTATTTGACATTATATTTTATGCGTGTTATTTCTAATAGTGATAAGTAAAACAAAATCTCGATTATCTGAGAGAAATGTTCTCCCGGGAATAAGGGATAATTATCTAAAGTAAAGGGTTACTCCTATGTGTAAGAATTGTCTAACCGGCGCACTAATGATGGCTCTCGTTGCTTCATGTGGCGCTGCTACAGTCAAAAAAACTGGAAAAAAAGACGTTAAAAAGACTGAAGTTGTTACTGAAGCACCAAAAACAGACGTAAAAGAAGAAAAAACTGCGCCGAAAACCGAAGTTGCCGCTGAAAAGCCTGCAACTGAAGTCAAAGCACCAAAAGCAGAAGCCAAAGACGTCAAATCTGATGTCAATACTGATGTCCAGACTGATGCCAAAGCTGAAACTCCAAAGCCAGCTTGTGGTTGTGGCTGTAAGAGCTAATAAAGAATACGTGGATACAGAGACATTATCGCGTAACGTACGCGTCATGTGATAGTGTTCCTGGATGGGGGCTCCGAGCAATCGGCGCCCTCTTTTTTTGTGTAAAAATAAACCAGCTGTGTGCCCCAACCACGCCGGGGCACACAGCCCCATTTCCTGGTATACTCACGAAAGATAAAAATTTTGCGCGTTTATTGAGGAGCATGAAACATGATTGAACAGATAACTGGAACCGTACAGGCCATTGCGCCCCAAAAACTCGTCATAACCGTTGCCGGAGGCATCGGCCTGGGGGTGTCGGTCCCGTCAGAGCAGCTTGCGACCATCGGACAAGTTATTTCACTCTATGCCTATATGCACTGGAACGCAGAAAACGGCCCATCGCTCTATGGATTTATGACCGAGACAGACCGACAGGTTTTTTTAGCCATTATAAACTGTCCGGGCATTGGGCCTAAAATTGGACTGGGAATTTTGCAAGCAATGCCTGCGGGAACTTTTATTGGCGCCATCGCCTGCGATGACACCAAGGCTCTTTGCGCTGTTCCCGGCATCGGAGCACGCAAAGCAGAAGGAATTATTGTTGCCCTCAAGGGGCGATTAGATGCTATTGCGGGCGCTACACTCGCCGAACAGGCTCCTGCAAGCGCCGCGCACGCAAACTTACTTGAAGTAACCCGTGCACTTAGTTCACTGGGCTATGAGCGAATGGAAATTACTCGTGCACTGGCCACGCTGAAAAAAGTTGAAAATCTCGAGCAACAGACGGTCGCCATGCTCTTAAAAAAGGCCCTGGCTGCACTAGCACGTGGGGCTTAGGACTATTTTGCCCGCTCGTGTCCTTCGACTGCGCTCAGGACGAGCGGGGGGTGGGCGTTAGTTGCCAGACGTGATTAATTCAGGTAATTAGCACGCCCTAACCAACAGTGCCGGTAGAGCAATCCGGAGACTTAATCAGCGTACGCTGGGCACTGGTAAGATGGGGTTTTTGCGTATGATACTCAAATCCGAGCTGGACAATCAGGTCAACTAGGTCCATAGGCTTTATGCCCACTTCTGCGGCCTGATGAAAGAAGCACGTTGCCGGCGTTAGCCCGGGAAGCGTGTTTACTTCCAGAATCACCACACGATCATGTCCTGTTTTGCTCTGGCTTGCTGATTGATAGAAACAATCTATGCGAGCATAGCCCTTACAGCCAAGAGCCGCATACGCTAACTCTATAGTCTGCTGCGCAAGAAGCTGCGCCGATGCAGAAATATTCGCAGGGGTCTGGTTTTCGCCTGCTCCAGGAAGAAATTTTTCTTCAATCGACAAAATGCCCTTTGTGGCAATGGCCTCACTGGGGGGGAGTGCGCATGGCGCATCATTACCCAATACCCCAATAGTTAGCTCAGTACCAATAATACACTCTTCAATAAGAGCACTTGATTTATGCGCCGCAAAGAGAACTTCGAGCGCTTGCATGAATTCTTGGTCATTTTGTGCCTTTTGCACCATAAAACTACAGCCATCGTCATGAGGCTTAATAATGACGGGGTAGCCAAAGGGGCTGCCAAAAATTTTCTTGGCTTTCCAGTCCTCAACAGAGACCAACAAGTTGTCAGGCACGTCAAAACCCTTGGTACGCAAAAAATTATTGGTCTTATATTTATCAATACAAAGGGCACTCGGCAACACCGGCGACCCATTATAGGGCAACCCAAGCATTTCAAGCGCGCCTTGCACATCGCCATTCTCGCCGGGAGCGCCATGCAGGCCAATAAAAATAAAATCAAATTGTTCTGACAACTTTTCCCACAAAACGTGCATAGAGGGCTCAAGGTCGTGCTCGATCTCTTGCGTCGTATTGCGAACCAGTAAGCGCTGGTTAATTGCATATAATTCATGATTTTTATTCAAAAAGAGCGCCTGCACCTGATACTTGTGTGGCGATAGTTTGTAACAAACATTTCGGCCTGATTCGAGCGAGATCTCTTTTTCATTGGACGTCCCACCAAGCAGCACCCCCACACGAATGCGCGTATGCCCCTCGCCCGTATAAGCTTCTTGGTGCTGGACAATGGCGTCGTTGCCGTCATTGACACCATATTGGCACAGTTCCGTTTCTATTAAGTGATTTATAATGTCAGTATGAGTCATATCAATCTCCGCTGCTTGCAGGAAAACGTGGCTTGCTGGGCCCATGCCCGATAGGCTATTGGGGTCAACAATCACAATCTGGTTATCAGGAGTCAAAAAGCCGTCGACACGGCCGATATTGGTTAGGCCAAGAGCACGCATGACAGCAAGACTAGTTCTTTTAATATCTTCTAGAGCATCATGGGAACAGCGCGCTGGCGTATATTTGGTTGCGCGCCCCGGCATATATTTTTGGTCGTATTCGAAAATGGTCCGTGCGTCTTCCACGACAATCTCCGTTGGCGGCAGCGCCATAAAATCGCCGCTTTCACGATCCGTAATAACAATACAGGAAAATTCGAGGCCCTCGATACACTCTTCAACTAAAACACTTTGCGTTTTTCCCGTAGTGGCCCCTGCGGCACGCTTAACAGCCTTAGCAAGTTGACCTGTTTCATGTACTTTTGAAACTCCAAGGCTCGATCCCTCGCCTGACGGCTTTACAATAACGGGAAAATCTATTTTATTGTCGCGCAATCGCTCACAGAGCAACGCACTGTCAGGATCGCGAACAGCGATAGCAACCTGCCATTCAGCAACAACTATATCGCGCGGAACAAGAACACCCGCCGCGCGTAAAAAATCTTTTTGTATCACTTTATCCATGCCAAGCGCACTGGCAAGCACCTTAGAACCAAGATATGGTATTCCAAGCAGCTCCAAAAATCCCTGGACAATGCCATCTTCACCATAGCGCCCGTGCAATGCGATATAGGCAAAGTCGATTAGTGTTTTTAGCTCATCCCATGAGGTCCGTTGTGCCTCTCGTTCAAGCCGGCGCTCAAAATCAGAAATCTTGCCCCGATGCACAAAGTGCCCTGGCAAAATATAAAGATGCCCCTGAGCGGTTTGAAATACCGGCACAACCAGGTACCGCAATGTATCTAAATGATCACAAACCGTTCTACCTGAATTAAGAGAAACTTCGCGCTCAATGGACTTGCCGCCCATGAGTACGCCAACACGTAACCGATGCATGGTTGATCATCCCTTGCTTTTTATCACTATCGCTTTATGATGACAATACAAATAGTATAACACTGTTACCAACCTTTTGACAGAAATATTTTATGGAACATAAATTATCCTGCGATTTGCTCTGGATAGACCTCGAAATGACAGGCCTAAACGCTCAAACCGATGCAATTATAGAAATTGCTGTTATCGCAACAGACTTTCAACTCACTACCATTGTCGAAGGCCCGTCGCTTACCATCCATCAGCCAGAAAGCGTACTCGCCACCATGAACGATTGGGTCAAAGAGACCCATGGTAAGTCTGGTCTTATTGATGCAGTCAGGGCATCGACCATAACGGTAGCAGAAGCCGAGGCCCAAGTGGTCCAGTTTGCACAGCAAACATGTAATCTTAAAAAGTTTTTATTCGCCGGAAATACCGTTTATCAAGATCGTACGTTCTTGATTCGTTATATGCCCACGCTTAACAGTCTTGCTCATTATCGCTTACTTGATGTTTCAACCATAAAAGAGCTGGTCCGTGCCTGGTACCCAACCAAAGCAGAACCTGCTGGTAAAAAAACATCTGCCCACAGAGCGCAGGCAGATATTCTAGAATCAATTCAAGAACTTCGGAACTATCGCGAGCAGTTTTTCGTGCGCGCCTAATGGGGATAATCTTAAACCAAGTTGTTCTTGTAAACGATATACCCCAAATTGTGGTACGGCATGCGATAGGCCGTATTTACCTCTATAGATTTTTTCAACAGGGGAATCGCCTCTTCGGTCTTATCACTCACATAGAGCGTGCAGGCAAGATCATTAAGAGCTGCAAAATTTTGCGCATTCTTTTCAAGTGACTGATGGAAATACCCCATCGCCTCTTCGTACTTGTCCTGGTCATAAAGCATTGTACCAATATTATGGTACGCATAGTCAAACTCGGGATGCTTTTCAATAGCTTCTTGGAACGAGGCGCGTGCCTTGTCAAATTGTGACAAGTGCATATAGGCAATACCAAGATTGTTCAAAATAGGTGCACTGTCTTTATCAAGAGCATAGGCTTTATCGAGATTTTGGCGCGCTTCTTCGCCCATATTGAAGGTCAAAAACATGGTGCCAAAATTGTACCATGCGCCAACACACGCAGCATCAAGTTCCGTCGCCTTTTTGAAAAACTTAATGCCTTCCTGTGGTGCGCCTTGAGCCGCAAGAATCGCCCCCATATTATTTAATAACTCGGACGAATCAGGGCTTGCATCAAGCGCCTCTTTGTAATACTCGGTTGCTTTGGCAATATCCTGTTTTTCAAACGCCTGGTTTGCGAGATGCAGGCTCTCTTGAGCCTTAGCCGAGAGATTCTTCCCCTGATTATAGTAAATGTAGGGGGTAGTCAGGGTCGTGGTCATTAAAAAACGTTTTTCTTCGCGACGTGACATGCAGCTCCTAAAAAATGTATTCAAATAAATTACCGGTGTTTACCTGTTTTCAGCATAAAGATTTGCGGGCTTTACGCAAGATTGCCCTGCGCACACCTATCCCAACGGGTTTCCTCTCTGGCAGAGCTCTTAATAACGAGATCTCACATACCTAGCTTCGCCAGACGCGTCTTCAGGCTGCTGGTAAGCGTACTGTTCAGGAACTGGATGAGGCTCTTTTTGCGACACAACAAGTGCCCACGCCCCCTGATATAGACGATTGATGCCTCGCCCGCACATGGTGCCAACAAGGTATCCGAGCCAGGTACAATTTTGAGTCAACGCTGCATCGAGTGGAAATTTTTTCTGCGGCAACTCTTTGGCGTGTATCTCGACCGCCGACTCTATAACGTTCTGCAACAGGAAATTTGTTGCCCCCCCCATAAGGTTGGCCACTAGTACATCAGACCAGCTACTCACAAAAACATTGCTTAAAAAGCCCAAGAGAGCACCTTTCAAACCACTCACCACAGCAAAGTCAACCTGCATCTGTCCCTCACATGCAAGAGATTCACCGCCCTCATACGCAACAAGCGGAACAGCCAACAAAAAGCTACTCGCCAAAATAATTTTTTTCCTCATCCTACAAAACCTTTTCCCGAAAAAAGCTCTTTACCCACGATGTTCAGTCTGGCCTTCATTCTCATTTTCAGCAAATGCATCTTGCGGCAGCTGGCAAACGCATGGCCCATAATAGCCATACACAACAACTTGCTTGTCACCACGACGATCGGCACCGGCTGAAGCCGCTTTTCGCGCTGCAATCATGCTATAAATAGAGCGACAAAGTTGATTAGCAACGCGACCGCACAAGGCACCAACCAGATACCCTGACCAATTACAGCCAAACCGTACATCTTCATCGCAGGAAATGCGTGTATCGATAACCAGGCCATCGCGCAATATAGAGATTGGCGGGTGTGAGTCGTTATACGCTTGAATCGACGCTACCGACGCACCCTGCAACAACCCATTTGCTAGTGCCCCCGCACCATTTGCAATCATCACCTGATTTGGTTCATGCACAAAAACGTTGCTGAAAAAGCCAAAAAGCGCACCATAAGCAAATGATTGTAGAGCTACAGGCGAGGGCTGATCAAGCCATGACAGTTGCGCAGCTTCCGAGCCATTCAAAGCAGAGAGCGACAGAGCAACAAAACAGCTACTTGCTACCAGAATTTTTTTTACCATTGCACAACCCTTTGCAAAAAAGAAACGCCTAAACCGAGAGAATTTTACTTGATCATATTCCCAAGTCCGAAAAATGTCCACAAATAAGTCGCTTGTTTAATTATATTTCTTTTGGAGATTATAAAACAACCCACAGACAGGGGCTCTAGCAACAACTCTCTACCAGGCCCGAAACGCAAGTACTATTCGCCGTCCTCGTCTGAGAAATTGCTATCTCGTTTATTATCGCGCGGGCTAACAACTGTTATGTATTCGATTGGCGCATCCTCATCGACCACCAGAGGTGTCTGTCCTATTGGCAGCGATAGGCGCTGCTTCTTTCTATTTTTTTTGCTCTTTTCAGGAATGTCTAGCGTAAGCTTTTTACCCTTCTTATCTTTCTCGTCTTTCTCTTTCTCGCCGAATACGGTATATTCTGACGGCTGTTTTTTTAACTCTTGTTGAACCAAGCCGCGTAGATCACTAGCGGTATAAGATTTTTCTAGCGGCTTTTCTTCCTGTTCTTTTTCTTTTTTTACCTCTTTTTGAAGACCAACGTCCTTAGAACCCGACTGTTGGTAAATTTTATGGAACTTGAGTTGCTTGGTCTTCTTCTCGGTTCCCCCGTGCTTGCCGAATTCCCCATGTTCCGACCTCAGCCTTTTTATTTCTTTTTTGATCAACTTCCGTATATCGCCAACGGTATAAGATTTTTCTATCACATTGCCAGATACCGGAGTTAGGGAAACATCGCTAGTCTGGTTCTTGGGCTTATCATCTGGCGCTGCCCCAAAGGACCGCATATAGCCCGACAGTCGCCCGAGCGCCCATCCCACAAGTGCAAGTGGCAGTGTCGCGACAACAATACCGATGGGATCTAAAAACGCTTTTTCAAAATCACCCGACATAAAGCGCGGGAAAAAGAGAAAGGCGCTGAGCGTAAGTGTCGCAGAACTATTGGCGCCAATAGCCACCAGAGGAGATCCCTTGCTCCATCCGTTATTGTACCCCCAGGTAAAAGCTATCCCGGTCGTCGCTACAGCATTATAAAGCGCCAGAATGGGAAGCCTAGTACCCTGAGCCTCTGGCAACCCACCGAACAAAAGAACGCCCAATGCCAGGGCCCTAAAACGCGATACAACCATACACCCACCTCCCGGAATAGATCACGAGTACCTTCCCCTGAAGATTACTGGGAATCACCTTGCACATGCAATAAAAATAACTTGTTCTACTTATCGGCATTCACAGCACGGCAAAGACCCAGCTTTTTTTACTTCCTATGGCTTCGTGCTATAATAAAAAGCATCTAGAGAATTTCAAGAAAACTTAATTTTTTATATTGCGCTTCTTAGGCGCATAATGGGGGCTTATCGTGTCGTATCAACGTTCTCAGAAGAATGTTTTTTCAAAAACAGTACTTGGTCTCCTGGTCGTTACCGGACTATCAAGCGGCACCGACCTGCACGCCGCAGGATGGTTGCAAGCTGATTTTCTTTCTACAACAGGCTTGTGGGCCAGCAATCACCGCAAGCTTGTCGGCTTTGCGGCTGCAATAGGCGTGTACACGCTTGCCCGTGCGATCAAGGCTGTCGTCTCAAACAACACTGAAGCCGAAAGACTCTTGGGTTACGACCCCCAAACGGATGCTATCCCTGAGGGGAAAGGCAAAACAGCGCTTATCATCGCTCATGGTTTCGGCGATAGAAAGCATCGATTTGATTTCGAAAACACAAAAAAGGCAACCGTTGTCGCTTTCCATTTTCGCGATTCACGCGTCAATCAGCGCCTCTATAATTTTTGGTTCAGAAATATGAATTTAGGCCAAGAGGGGGACATTCGCGCACTTTTATACCACATTATCAAGTGCTATCAGGCCGGATATAAGACCATATCACTCTTTGGCCACTCACGCGGTGGCGCCACGTGCATCAACACACTCGATGTATTTGAAAACCCAGAAAAATACCCCCATATCTGGCAGGATTTTAGAACGCTACTAAAAATTACCAATGACGACATACAAAAAATGCGCACAGCTCTGCAAAAGGGCACCATTTTTTTGGCGCGGCCCCTCATGAGCATAGATGCCGCAACGCTCTGCAGCGTCACTCGGGCACTCTCCTTTATGCCCGCTTTTACACAAACAGCTATCCACTGGGCGGCCAAAAAAATCTTCCCATTTATTACGTCATGCAAGCCCACGCGCGAAGAGCCCATCGATATTTTTGATCGAACTATCAAAAGCGAACAAAATACCTATAAATTCAAAATCTACCTGGCCAAAGAAGATGGAGAAGTGTCAAACAGACACAACAAGCAACTCTTTACTCTTAAAAGAGACTTCCCGGAAAAAGTACCTACTGTTAGCGAGCTATCCCCTAGAACACTAGCCTTCGCCTTTAACAAGATAAAAGATAAAGAACAGATACCCTGGCAGCTGAGAGACGTGGGGTTTGAAAAGAACCCGCTCAAGAGCGCTCACATTTATATTCCCGAGGCGCTTGAAGACGTTGGTAAATATCTCTGGGGGCTTTAGTTTTGCTGGTACAAAAAGCCCGTTAGATCAGCCGGGGGTGGGCCCTGGTATTTCGCAAGATCAGCATAAAAAGTCTCGTCATAGGTTCGTGTCTGCACTACGATGGGCATAGCAATAGCATGGCCAATCACCAGCACCTGTTTTTTGGTATCCAGTGACGATAGCACCGTTTTGAGGTGTGCGGCATTATTCACGCCACTCAATACAGCACTAATATCACGTTCGTCATTGAGCTGGGCGATAATTTTGGTTCCTACCTGCGACAAAATCTCCTGATCAATGCCTGAGGGGCGTTGGTCGATCACCAAGAGTGACACGAAATATTTGCGCATCTCACGAGCAATCGTCCCAAAGATCGTCTGACTCGCAGCGATAGGGTTCAAAAACTTATGGGCCTCTTCGATGGTAATTAATAATTTTTTCGGCTCATCTTCAGGCCGCTGGGAGCCCAGATAGGTCTCTGTTTTTTTCATATAAAGCGCATGAATGCGCCGGGTTAAAATATTGGCAATTAAGAGATAGCAGAACGTCGAGGTATAATTACCAAATTCTACCACTACCGACATGCCGCGATTAATATAATCCATCATGAGATCAATAATATCGCCACTGGTGCCATTGGGACTAGTGCCTGTTTCCGGCGTGAAACAGGCAAATCGCTCAATAATTTTTAATTTACGATACAGGGCCGCCAACGACTCGGGGTGCGCCCCGGTAGCGGCTGCAAGTTCTTTCAACTCAGAACCACGCGCTAAAAGCGTTTCAAGCCATTTATTTTGATAACGAGTCGCCAACAAGTATGCTGCCTCACAGGCCGTTGGATGCAATGATAGCTCTTCCTGGAGCGCCAAAATATCCTGCACCAGAATCGCCTGATAGGGAATCGTCACAATGGCATCAGGGCTGCCGCCCCGTCGTCGCGTCGATGCAGGATCAAGCGAAAAAATGGCAACTTTACTGGGAAATAACAACTTCAGACCCTTTACGAATGCCGCGCCGCCCTCGCGCCGCGACTGCAAGCCATATTCGCTGTGCATGTCAAAAATAATCGTTGCGGCCTGGTCGCTCTTGATAAGGCCGGCAAGCAATAGACGCGTCAAAAACGTCTTGCCAGTGCCCGTCTTGCCAAAAATACCATTACTGCGTTCAGCAAACGCCTGCATGTCGATGCAAACCGGCACTTGCATATCTAAAGGCGTTCCAATATTAAAATGCGTCCCACTCGCATCTTCTGCCCCAAAGACCCGCACCACGTCGTCAGCACTCGCCTCAAAGACCGGGGCAAAGTGCGGCGGAATCGTCTTGACGGGCATTTTGCTGCCATCGGGAAGCAAGAGCAGCATGGGCCTGAGCGTGGCCCCACAATGCACAAACTGTTGCGCAACAGCCCGGGCAAGCAATTTTTCATGCGGCTCCGGCGGAAAGCTCATGACGTCCGGATTGGTTATATTGAGCGTAATGTCAGTAATAAGCGAGAAAAAAGTCCCCCCTTGACCAAGCCCATCACCAGAGCGAATGGAAACAAATCGCCCCGCTTTGATCGTATGTAACGGCACCTGCGGATCAATGCGCATCAAAAAACCATTACTCAGAGAGCCAGAAAGAATAATACCGAGCTGTCGCTCTGTCCCACGTGAGCTCATGTTTGGTCAGTAATAATCGTCACGCGTTCACGCGTAACTTCCATAATGCCACCCGAAAGCGAACAACTCTCAACCTTACCCCTTTCACTTTTCCAATGTAAAAGGCTGGAAGGCCGCACAATACCCATAAAGGGCGCATGACATGACAATAGAACCATATTGCCGCTTATGACGGTCACATCAAGCCATTCAACGTGGTGGGTTGTTTTTTGGGTGGGCGTTACGATGGTCACGGGAAAACTCATAGCTCTTTTCCTATCATCTCGCGCTCGAGCTCTTCGGCCTTGTTGTAGACATCATCAAGCGTACCAACCATGTAGAACGCCTGCTCCGGCAAGTGGTCACACTCGCCACTAATAATGCGTTCAAAGTCGCTCACCGTCTGTTCTTTCGACACGTAAACCCCACGCATACCCGTGTTAAATTCAGCAGAAAAGAGCGGTTGCGTTAGAAACTTCTGAATACGTTGTGCACGGCGCACCAATAATTTATCATCTTCGGCAAGCTCATCCATACCCAAAATGGCGATAATATCTTGTAATTCTTTGTAACGCTGCAAAATCGACTGGACGGCACGAGCAACTCGATAGTGCCGTTCGCCAATAATGGACGCTGACATTCCCTTTGAGCTTGACGCAAGCGGATCAATTGCCGGGTACAGCCCTAACTCAACAAGTTTACGCGATAAAACGGTACTAGAGTCAAGATGCATAAACGTTGTTGCTGGCGCCGGGTCGGTAATATCATCGGCAGGCACATACACGGCCTGAATAGACGTAATAGCGCCATTAATCGTATTCGTAATGCGTTCTTGAAACGCACCCATTTCTGATGCAAGAGTCGGCTGGTACCCCACGGCAGATGGCATACGCCCCAGCAACGCCGATACTTCTGAACCGGCCTGAACCAGACGAAAAATATTGTCGACGAATAAGAGCACATCTTTTTTCTCGACATCCCTGAAATACTCAGCCATCGTTAACCCGGTTAACCCAACACGCAACCGAGCCCCGGGAACTTCTCCCATCTGCCCAAAGACCAATACGGCTTTATCAAGTACATTAAAACGTTTCATGTCGAGCCAGAGCTCATTCCCCTCGCGGGTCCGTTCACCAACACCGGTAAAAACAGATACCCCATGGTGTTCGATAGCAATATTTCTGATCAACTCAGTAACCAAGATTGTTTTGCCAACCCCAGCGCCACCAAAGAGCCCAATTTTTGAGCCCTTTAAATATGGACACATGAGATCGATAATCTTAATACCGGTCTCTTGCACTTCATCTTCAATTTTTTGTTCAATAAATGCTGGTACATCGCGATGAATGGGCCAAAAATCGGTAGAAGCGGCGGGCCCCAAATTGTCAATTGGGTTACCAAGCACATCAAAAATACGCCCAAGCACGCCGGGGCCAACAGGCACGCGAATAGGTGCGCCCGTGTCAACCACTTTCAACCCACGACAAATACCAAAGACATTTTCAAGCGCAATACATCGAACCACACCATCGCCCAGTTGCTGGGCAACTTCAAGGCTCGCCGTTCGGCGAAGGTGCTTTGTATCTTCAGGAAGAAGAATATCAAGCCGATTATTAATATCTGGCTCTTGGTCCTGCGGAAACTCAACGTCAATCACCGTGCCACTCGCACGAATAACCACACCTTCACGCCGAACATCTTTAGGATGCGACTGATTTTGTTCTTTCACCGCATGCATCGTTAACATAGAACTACCTTCATCTGGCAACATTTAAAAATTTAAAGCTCGATAGGTATACAATAGCACCAGAATTTGGTTTTGTGGAAACAAGTTGCACTCTTTTTAATAATTTTTCGATACAAAATAGCTAAAACCAGTCCCGTCAAGCCAACAACCAGATCAGGGGGGATAGAAATGCCCTGCTCAGAACGCCTATGGTCACACCCGTGCCGTACGAAACCACAACAGTTCCCATTAAAAGTACATGCCCGGGCTCATGTGAGACATACTTGGCAAATCCCTGCGCGGTTTCTTTTGACACGCCAACTTTCTCCGCTACAGCCTGCACTACCGAACCATCAGTAACTCCACCCTTGCACATGTTTTTGGCACAAAAGACGGTCGCCCACAGCCCCATAGCCGAACAGAACAGGGTCTTTACTTTTGGGTTAAAGCCAAGCAGAAACCCACTGGCAAAGCCACCAATCGCCGCGGCTTCAAAGGTATGCACACTAATCTGCGGCGTATCTAACGCGCTACTAAAAACAGGAATCACAAGCCCCACGAGGCCGGCAAGCGTCATAACAAACTTTGTACCCACAGGAAAACCCCCTCTTGCTAAACAAAACAGCACAAAAACGTGTATAGACAACAAGCGTAGCAAGATTTGCACAAAAAAGCTGGCATCCCTATGCCAGTACCAAGAAAAAACCCTCTATTAAACAGCAAGATTCGACAGCCTTACCCAACCATGCTAAAAAGCGAGCGGGTGCACCAAAATAGTGTGCACCTGCCCGCAAAGTCTTTCCCTACCGTTTATGCCATAGCTGTCGCTGGAGGACGGGTACGGCTCGCATAAGTAGCAACTTCTCGTGCTGGTGGTGGCGCATATTTCAAGACGCCGCTCTTGTAATTACATTCTTTGCACTTTTGATCGCATTCTTCTCCAAAAACTTTGTCTTCGTTTTCGGTGCCTTCCATCAATCTATTCGAGTACAAATCCCTAATATTTTGAGTCTTCCCTTCAATACACCAATAATTTCCCGGTTTATCCCTGTCAACATTGCAGCCACACCCAGAGATTACGTCTCCTGGATTTTTTGCAAAAAGTGGCGCAAGAATCGTCACCGAAGCGAGCATAACAACTACCCGTAAAACCATTTTTAGACTTTCCATCATCCATCCCCTCTTGAAGTAGGGCAATCTACCCAAACTACTATCACACCTGATTGTAAAATAGCAATTTTATAATTAAGAAAGCAATGGTTTATTGCTTTCTTCAACCGCAATTCATGTTGTTTGGCAACGCCCACAGGCCGGAGTATTATTTCTCGCATTTGCCATTGAAATAAATATCGTTTTATATTAGAATAATAATTATATAGAAGAAATTATTAATTCAATGTCAAAAAGGGGTGCATAGCGCACTAAGCAGAGCACGACAACCTGCATAGTGTCAGCGCTCATGTCAATATTCGTATAGTTGTAATAGTTGTAATAGAGGAAATATACATATGTATTTTGTAACAAAAAAAACGGTCCAGCTCGCACTCGCCATCATGATAAGTGTTGGGCAAGCACGCTGCATGTTTAAAGACGGTGCTCCCATCATAGAAACAATTATTCAACGCCCAATATTCCCGGCGCCTTTGCCGCTCCTTCTCCCTTGGGACTGGAACAACGTAGCAACCGTGTTTGAGTATTTTAATAGGCGTTATGAGTCAAACTGGTTCGACCAAGAAATCCGATCCATTACGGTAAAACTTAAAAAAGCAAGCCCTGAAGAGTTAAAAGCTTTTGAGAGAATTATTGGACAATTCAAAAAGAGCGCGTCCGAGTATCTAGCCTCCCACACATGGGTCGACGACAGAAAACCAGAACTACCTGTCCCTCCCAACTCTGAATATATTATTGTAAAACGCATTGTGGCTCCCGATTCCATTTTACACGTTTGGGGAGACCGACATGGTGGCATGTGGAAAAATTTTTATGAAAAACTAAAGAGCGACGGCATTCTCAGCCCTGACGGCACCATCAAAGACAGGCATTTCTTTATTTTTCTTGGCGACTATGCCGATCGCGGCGCCTATGGCACCGAAACATATATTTCGCTCGCCTCACTGTGGCTAAAAAACCCTGACAAGGTCGTTCTACTGCGCGGAAATCATGAGGATCAAGAACTGGCGGAAATATTGTCCTCGCACAAACACTTTGGGCCGCTCTCTTTCTACAGAGAATGCGAATATAAGGGCATTCCTGATGCCCTCAGAAATAGGCTCATGGAAACCTGGAGACAGCTACCTTCAGCCCTCTACCTCAGTTTTGATGGAAAAGAGTTTGGACTTTTTGCTCATGGCGGAATTGAGTTCGGGTACAACCCCAACAACCTCTTCTCTATGAAGACAAAAAACGGCGTTGTCTTTGAAGTTATTGATCCAGCAAATTTTATAGACATGCGCGAAAATGTTATCAAAACACTTACAGAGAACAAAACGTGTTCTGAGGCCGAGCTAAAGGCTCTCAGGAATGATGACGTATTATATTCCGGAATACCTGGATTTATGGGCATTGACTACACTGGAGACCCAAAGGCTCAGGTGTCAGCCGTGAAGGGCCGTGGACTTTGTGCCACGCAAGCATTTAATTCAACGATCATGCAGGTAAATGCAGAAGAGAACAAATCAACGAAGAGCGAGCAAGAAGAAGTCCAGTGGTGTAATAAGAGCTTCCGAGGGCACCAACACAGCGATGAAGATTTCATAGAAAACAGCCGCGAAACTGGCGTCGCCGTCATTCGACGTAACTCAAAAAACGAATCCGAACTTTTGTCGTTTAATAAGGGCAAGATCGAAAAAGACGATATCTTAACCCTCTTCATAGCAAACGACACCATAGCGTTTAAAGAAAACCCAACGCTCCTGGAAAACGATAAAGATTCGTGCCTCGTTATCTCGTATGACCAAAAAACACACGATTGGATCGCTCGAAGTGAACGGGCATAAACCAACAACCAACAGAGCTGGATTTACTTTAAAAATCTTTTGCTATTAAGCGTGCGGCCTGCCGGTTCGGCAGGCCGCGTTTCAGAATCTCATACTCAGTCCAAAGAGATTTAATTTCAAAAATTATATCAAGCCCGAAAAACAGCCCAACATCTCCCCAGATCGCTCATCCTGAGCTTGACGAAGGATAGCTGCGACGGCTGGAAGCCTGCCTGCCCTCCGGAGCCTAGATATACCTGCACAAAGCTGCGCCAATAAGCCGCTCATCCTGAGCCTGTCGAAGGATGCTAAGTGCAAGAATGCACATCTATAACCCGCGATTAGTATAATTTCGGGAACTACCCCTCCATCTTTGCAGAAATCTTCGCTACCAAACCATCCCTGACATATGGGCTTGCAATCCGATTCGCATACTCAAGCATCTCTGCATACGAATACAAGACATCGCTGCCGGCAACTTTGCCTATCAGATTTTTCTGCTCGCACTCGCTCATGAGGCACTCAATAAGCTTGCGATATTCACCCATACGCGCATGATCTTCAGGCTCTGGATACATATCAAAAAATTCACTCATATGTTTCCGCACATCGCGCAAATCAATCATCAACCGCTTGCACTGTTCGGCGTAAGCTATAAATTTTTTCGCCACCTCGCGCAGGCTCATAAAAAGAATATGCAGGGCGCCCTTCCCAGCAGAAACCCTAGTCAAATCGGAAAAAAAGCCACAAATAAAGATCGCGACCAGCATAACACTTCGGTTTGCCATAGCTTTATCTGTAAATATGGCAGGATCGAGGGATTTATGCATATCAACAAAAGCATCTATAGTGTTTTTTGCCACGGGGGGGATGATTTTATTTAGCCATCTGTCCGTAAAAATGGAAGTTTTAGGCCCCACACAAAGCGCTCCCAGCGCTTCAAAAAATAGCATGCACAAGCTCCACTGCCTGGCAGCATCTTTTTCGGCCAAGAATTCCTTTTCAAATGCCTTCGCAGAAGCCCCAAATTTCTTCAAGACCACCTTTTCTTCTGCCGTCATACCATGCGCACCGCATACCACAAGCAAACTTATTGTGTAAAAGACCATCCATGGCCAACCAACACCCTTAAATACCACAAAGTGACCCTCCAGTTAAATACAAAACCACATACAACATGCAAAAGCACTGATCAAGCGCAAACAAATTAGAGTTAAGTATACTGTCTTCCTCGTATGTACACAAGGACAAAAGCATATGTTTCTGAAAATAATGCACTGGTATTGCCTTTTAGTTCAATACTGTTACGATTGATCAAAATTATGCAACTGACAAGCGCAAACAAATCCATACGCTATAAACAGTTTCATAATTATGTAAGGACTTACCCGTGAAAAAGCAGACACTTCGCTTGACCGTATTGCTATGCTGCGCACTTCCACAACCCATTAAATCCGAGGACTATGTGGCCTGGTGGTTTTTAAAGGAAGTATGTTCCAAGACAGTTGCGGGAATATCTGTGGGAGCAACCGTAATACGCAATGTCATTGTCGCACCCATGGCGGTGGAGGGACTCAAGGAGAAAGTCGCAGAGCTTGGGCTTAAAATTGCAGAGGATAAGGCGACGGTGGCAGGACTTACAACCGCACTTACCCAAGCTAATGCCGATAAAATCGCGGAACTCGGAGCTACAATCATACAACAGGGAGCGACAATAGTAGCGCTCAATAACACAAATAACCAACAAGGCGCTGCCATCCTAACCTTAGAAGTTGCAAAGGCTGGTCTTCAGGCAGCAAATGTTTCATTAAGTTGGGCCACCGGGATACTCGGGTTTCTATCGGCGGGACTTGCAGGATTATCTACCTATTGTTACTGGGGGTGGTGTAAGGCCGTCGAAGAATGTACCATTCTCGCAAAAGCCTTAGCAGATTCACAGGCCGTTAACACCGTCTTAAGAGCATCTCTTGAAAACTTGCAGGGACTCAATAACACCCTAAAAGAAGCCTTAGCTAGCACAAACGGGCTTAACGAGACATTAAAAAATGCCTTTGCAAAGCTACAAACACTGAATGGCAATCTACAAACATCCTTGGTAAGCGCACAAAATCTCACGGTTAAGCTACGGGCAGCCTTGCAGAGATCAAGGGCTCTGAACGCCCAACTAAAAGAAGCCCTTTTTGAAACCCAACAACGTCTGGCGGCAAAAATGCTTGAGAACAAGTATCTTTGGATCGGCATTGCAGCGACAAGCACCTGCGCTGCTGTAGGCGGGTACTTATGGTATCAACAGCGCGCGAAAACCGCTACGGCCGTTAAGCAGCTCGAGCAACACAAAAAACTTATTGGTGCCATTAACAAGAAAAGCTCTGAGCTTGTTACGGGCAACCTACCGAAAAACACAAAACTCGACGACTTTTTGCCCGTGCAAGTATAAATAATACGAATCCCGTTATGTAAACTTGTGTCTTGCAGTTAGCACCCTTCGGCAGGCTCAGGATGACTATACAGTACCCACAAGTCCCTATCAAGATGAAGGAAGTCCCGCCCCGCTCGTCCCGAACACAGTTGAGGGATGAGCGAACACAAAAACTTTCAACCGATTCAGCGCCTGCCATTATTAATCTTTCTTGTCACCTGCTTCACCGCATCAAAGCCGATGCGACCGTCTCTTGTTTAGCTGAATATATGCCCGCAAACCGACTTTATCCACTCATCCCTCAACTACGCTCGGGACGAGCGGGGCGGGATAACCCTCACGCAAGGGACATTTAGCGCATTCAGGCTCCGGTGGCGCGGCAGGATGAGCGGTGGGTGGGCATGCCAGAGTACTTTCCGGGCTTATTTTTGTTTTGTAGAATTAGCGTTAACTTTCCGGGTTTGGTATAAGCTTATGAACATTCGAAATGCTGGATCAGACGCACGAGTTTATGAGCACTGGTAAGAATGTCATCCATCGGCAAAGCCCCCAGGCTCAAGTGTGTACTTGAGAGTACACTGGAACTATTCGCCATAGCCGCAGCAAATGCAATATCCTGCGCAAAACCCATGGCTAAAAAGCCAAAAAACGTTGATCCAAAGGTGTCGCCCGCCCCAACGGTATTCGTTACCGTTGTCGGAATACTCGCCAAATACGAAAGCGTGCTGCTTTCCCGACTAAACAGAAACGCACCATTTGCGCCGTCTGTTGCTATGGCAAAACGCGGTCCAAGCGTGCAAAGCAAACTCAGAAAGTGCATAACAGTATACGGCTCTGGTGCACAGAGCGGCTCGCGCACTTGTAGTGGCTCTCGCGATAGACGCCTTTTGGGTAACTGCCCTTGCGCATCGATTTTGGCAAGTATTTTGCGCATTTTAGGCAACTCAAGCAGACGCGACAAAAAGAGGCGCGCCTCCTGCATATTGCACAACAAAATATCGAGCGTAGGGATTATAGCCAACAACCCCGAACCCTTTGGGTCGTTGATTTGATAGGCACTGGGATTGTGCGCAATTAACATGCCGGTGGCACTTGCACGAACTTCGGGCAAAAAGTCCGGCAACAGCTTTGCCGATAGGCCTGCCAGGGGCGCAATATAAAGTCCATCATGCCCGCACACATCGTGTGGGGCACAGGCAACCATGTGAAGGTCGCTTGGCACGAGCGTGTCATTCGCCCCACGATAAACCAAAATAGGCCGATTCCCTGATTGCGCCGGCAACACAAACGAAGTACCCGTGAGTATATTCTCTGAAACAACAATACAGGCCGTATCAACACCAGCTTTTCGCAAATAGTCAAGCAGGAAACGCCCGGTCTGATCAGCCCCAATTTTACTTACCATACTAACGTTGTCAAAACCAATTCGGCGCAGCACGGTGGCGGCATTCACGCAGCCACCACCAGCAATATATCGAATACACTCAAGCTCGTTCTTGGTCCCCTCTTCTACTAAAAGGTAGGCCGGACCATCCGTAGCAGGCATGTACGTAGGCAACTGTGTGCCATCAAGAAAAATATCGCAAGAGGCGCTTCCAAGGGCCAATATCTTACTACTTTTTGGAGATTTCATACTCTCTTAGACACTTCGCAGAACGCATTTTAATACCTCTTCGGCATGTGTAACCCAGGTGATGGTAATACCGGAGATCAGATCTTCTATACCTGTTATATCACGTTTATTCGCCGAAGGGAGTAGGACATGCAAAATTTTGTTTCGTTTCGCTGCCAAAATCTTCTCTTTCACGCCACCAATTGGCATGATGCCGCCCTGCAGATCAATCTCTCCCGTCATGGCATAGTGCGCATCAACCGGCCGCTGGGTCAATGCAGACAACATTGCCGACAGGATAGTAATGCCGGCAGATGGGCCATCTTTAGGAACGCCACCTGCCGGAATATGGACGTGCAGATCATAGTCCACGAACATTTTTGGATCGATTGCAAAAGTAGCTGCATGGGCACGAGCATAGCTGAGTGCCGCCTGTGCAGACTCTTTCATCACATCCCCAAGCCTACCGGTTAAAATCAGCTTGCCAGAGCCTGGCATCACAACAGCTTCGATGCGAATCATCTCGCCACCATGACTTGTCCAAGCAAGCCCATTGGAAATGCCAATTTTATCAATATGGTTACAGTCGTCGTCAATAAATTTATAAGGCCCCAGGTACTTTTCCAGGTTCTCTTCAGAGAAGCTGATTAATTCGCTGGTCTCGACAAGCGAACGGGCAACTTTGGAACAGAGCTTTTTGATCGTACGCTCAAGCTCACGTACCCCCGACTCACGGGTATAATTATTAATCACACATGACAAAAGCGTGTCCGGCAATGCGCACTGATCTTCAAGTAAACCACATTCCTCGCGGCTTCGCTTCATCAGGTGTCGCTGGGCTATATGAACCTTTTCTTCGAGCGAATAACCGGATAACTGAATAATTTCCATACGGTCACGCAAGGGCTCTGAAATACTTGAAAGCTCATTTGCGGTGGCAATAAATAACGCCCCTGAGAGATCAAACGCTATACCCATATAATTGTCATAAAAAGTCTTGTTTTGGCTTGGATCAAGCACCTCCAGCAACGCTGCTGATGGGTCGCCACGAAAATCGCTGCCAATCTTATCAAGTTCATCGATCATAATAACCGGGTTCATAGACCCAGCTTTTTTAAAGCCTTGCAGGAACCGTCCCGGCATTGCACCGACATACGTACGACGATGGCCACGAATCTCGGCTTCGTCTTTTGCGCCACCCAAAGACACACGGAAGAACGTCCTTCCCAAGGCATTCGCAATCGATTGCCCGAGCGACGTCTTGCCGGTCCCCGGAGGTCCAACCAGACACATGATCGGCGTATGACCACTGGTATTCAGCACACGCACCGAGATAAAATCAAGAATACGCTCCTTAACTTCTTTGAGCCCATAATGATCGCGATCAAGCACATCCCGCGCATGCCCCAGGTCAAGATTGTCTGTCGTTGTTATACTCCAGGGAAGCGCAAGCACAAATTCAAGATAATTGCGTAAAACCGCCGCTTCCATAGAATCCGGCGATGTCTTTTCAAGCCGACTAATCGTGCGCGCTATTTCCTGCTTTGAATCCTCTGGCAAGCATAATTGCCCCAACTGATCCCGCAATTTATGCAATTCGTCGATATCCTCATCGCCAAGCTCCTGTCGAATCGCTCGTAGCTGCTCGCGCAAATAAAATTCGCGCTGCGCATTGTTCATGGAATCACGTGCGCGCGTTTTGATCCGTTCTTGAGCCGCAGAGACTTCTGCTTCCCGCGCCAAATAACTATGAAGTAGCTCCAATAGCTCCTCATAGGTCACCTGCTCCAGCAGTTGCTGGGATTCTTCAGACGACAGCGTCAAGTGCGAAAGGATAAACTCAGAAATTTTGTCAGGCTCGTGCATTTTTGACAAAATTAAGTGAAAATCTGGGCTTGTCGATTGCCCCTCGCGGGCAATCTGTTCAGCCAAACTCTTTATATTTTTCACCAGCGCCGCAACATTAGTCGAAGACTCACCCAGCTCCATAGGAAGCTGTTCTATTTCTGCCTGTAAATACGAATTTTCGTTCTGGATTTTTATAACACGTGCCTTACAAATACCCTGCACCAAAATCTTGATCCCACCCTCAGGTATCTTGATCAGGCGCATAATCGACGCTACCGTACCCACCCGATGCATATCGTCGACGCTAATAGTACCCTCGGGCGATGTATTTTTTTTCGCCGCAAGCAATAAGACCGTTTTATTATCTTGGTCAACAGCACCCTGAATACCCTGAATGATACGCTCATCCACGACCAGGAGTGGCACAATCATGTGAGGAAACACCACAACGTCAACCGTTGGAACAACCGGTAATTGTTGTGGTATTGACTCATGTCTGTCCATACCATGAATCTTCATCATCCCCCCCTGCGACCTTCAGATCACTGTCCTTCATCCCTACTCCGAGTCTATCCGACACGTGAGGACAAAAACAATACTTTGGTCGCAGAGACCTAAAAAAGCGGGGCTGACCGTTTTGTTTTATTTCTTGTCTATTTTTATTTTTGCCAGATTCTTCGCTTTGCGCTCTTTGAGTGGCAGGTAGACTTTCAACACCCCATGCTTATACGCGGCCCGCGTGCCCGCTTCGTCAACCTTAAACGGCAAACGAACGTCACGCACAAACGATCCGCACTGAATCTCGTGATGATAGTAGTGCTGGTCCTGCTCTTCGTGCTCTTCGTCTCGCGCCCCCGATACAATTAACGTATCGCCGTCAACACGAATATCGACTTTATCGGGTTCAATGCCCGGAATATGCATTTTGACAATTAGGGCACCCTCTTCACGGTACATATCAACCGCAAAGTCGCGCCCCTCTTGGACGATCTTAAACTCCGTCATCAGTTCATCAAGACGGTGCAGTGGCTGCACGTGGCAACCATGATTA
>Ga0351908_1103_pt1 | contig 25997 bp, 17 predicted proteins | sample TotcelHT113001L3_FD_206867 | JGI IMG/M metagenome (GOLD analysis project Ga0351908, IMG submission 206867) | Enriched cells from coal bed in the Powder River Basin, Montana, United States - Total cells T11 rep1 HSBNCT.T11.300.1.L3 ... | reverse complement strand
GTTGGCGACGTCGGCTTTGGTCAGGCCGCCGCGGCGGGCTTGGAGAACGCCGTAACGCAAGTCGTCCAGACCCTCGGTCTGGTGCGCGTCGGTGGCAATGACGATAGGGATGCCGTGACTCTTGGCGGCGGCACAGGCCACGTCGTCCAGGTCCAACCGCATGGGGTTGGCGTTCAACTCCAGCATTTTTCCGTGCCGCGCGGCAGCGGCGAACACGGCGTCCATGTCGACCTCGTAGGCTTCGCGTTTGTTCAACAGGCGGCCCGTGGGATGCGCAATGCAGCAGACGTGCGGATTGGCCAAGGCGTCGACGATGCGTTTGGTGATCTGGTCGCGTGATTGCCTCTGGCCGTAGTGGACGCTGGCGACGACCCAATCGGCTTGAGCCAGCACGTCGTCCGGAAGGTCGAGTCCGCCTTTTTCCAAAATGTCGCACTCGATGCCCTTGAGGATCGTGAATCCTCTGCCCCGCTGCGCGTTCAGCCGGTCGATCTGCTCCCATTGCGCCAGCAGCCGTTGCGGATCCAGACCGTGGGCCATCGTCACGCGCTGGGAATGGTCGGTGATCGCCAGGTACGTCAAACCGCGCTGTTGGGCGGCCGCGGCCATCTCTTCGAGCGTGTCGCGGCCGTCGGTCTCCAGCGTGTGCGCGTGCAAATCGCCGCGGAGGTCTTCCCGGCAGACCAGTTCGGGCAACTCACCCGCCCGGGCCCATTCAAACTCGCGCCGCGCTTCGCGCAGCTCAGGCGGAAAGCAGGGCAGGTCCAGCGCGCCGTAAACCGCTTCCTCGGTTGCGCCCGCCAGGTAGGTTTCCCGATCGCCTTCGACGCGGAACACACCGTATTCGTTGATCTTCAAGCCCCCTTGCTTGGCCAGGCCGCGAAGGACGACGTTGTGGGCCTTGGAACCGGTGAAATACTGCAGTGCCGCGCCGAACGACTCGCGGGGCACGATTCGCAGATCGACTTGAAAGCCGCTGCTCAGCCGCACCGACATCTTGGTGTCGCCGCGGCCCAGCACGCTGGCGACGCCGGGAAACCCGCCGAAACGGTCCATCACTTCGGCGGCCTCGTCGGCGACGGCCAGGAGATCCAAATCGCCAACCGTCTCCCGGCCCCGGCGATAGCTGCCGGCCCATTCCAGCTGGTCGATCGCCGCACAGCCTTGCAGGTGCTCGCGCAATTGCTCGGCGATCTGGTCTGCCTCGGCCCAGTACAGACGCTGGTCGGCGCTCGATGCCAGGGCCATCCCGTCCAAGATCGTCCGTTCGGTTTTTGCCCCGAAGCCTTTCAATTCGCGAACGCGGCCGGCTTCGCAGGCCTGCTTCAGTTCGTCCAGCGTCTTGACGCCCAACTGCTGATACAGGGCAGCGGCTTTCTTGGGGCCGATCCCGGGAATCCGCATGATGGCCAGCACGCTTTCGGGGATCTCGGCCAGCAGTTCGTTCAGCTGCGGTAGCTGGCCGGTCCGGGCCAGCGTGGCCACTTTTTCCGCCACCGCTTTGCCGATGCCATCGATCTCCAACAGCCGCTCCCAGTTGTCGGCGACGATCACCGCGACGGATTCGGGCAGATCGCGGATCGCCCGCGCGGCATTGCGGTAGGCCCGCACGCGAAAGGGGTTCTCGTCTTTGAATTCAAGCAGATCCGCAACCTGCTCCAGAACGGCAGCGATTTCCGCGTTGGTCATGATTACCCCACGTGCAGTTCGACCACATCTTTGTCGTGCAAGACGTAATCCCCCTTGACGGCCGTGCCGTCGTGGACGTGGCTGCCCCAGACGCGGGCATGCCTGAGGTTCTGGGCCATGTCCTTGTGGATCAGCATGGCGACGTCCAGCAGCGTTCCGCCGCGCCGTACCGTGAAGGGGCGATTGTAATCGGGTTCCTTGTGCGTGGGCAGCTTGGTGTACACCCGGACCACATCCAAGGCCCCGTAGATCGCCGTTCGCAGATCCTCCAGCCCCGTGCCGTGCTGGGCGGAGATCAGGAATTCGGGCAGATCCAACGGACAAAACTCGTGCAGCATTTCCAGACGTTCCGCGGCGGCGGGATCGTCGATCTTGTTGGCCACCAGCAGGGTTCGCGTGTAGGACAACCCCACGTCGTTTTCGTCCAGAAAAGATTCCCTGGCCAGGCGGGTTTTCGTCGAATTCAAGTGTTCGAGCATCGCCTGGAGGCCGTCGATACCATCGTCGTTGCCCAAGTCCACCATCAGCAGGACCAGGTCGGCGCCGCGGATCAAGGCCTGCGTCACCGGATCGAACACATCTGCTGTGATCGGCGGAGTGTCCACCAGTTGCACGAACACGTCTTCCCAGGGCATCATGCCGGGAATCGGCTCGCGGGTCGTGAATGGATAGGGCGCCACCTCGGGCGTGGCCCGCGTCAGGCTTCGCAGCAGCTGGCTCTTGCCGGCATTCGGCCCGCCGACGATCACGCCCCGCCCGGCGCCTTGCCGCAGCAGCTTGAAGCCGCTCGTGCGTTTGCCTTTGCCTTTGCCGGCCTCGAGTTCTTTCTTGACCTTGCTGATCTTCTGCTTTAACTCGGCATTCAGCTTGTCGGTGCCCTTGTGCTTGGGCAATTCGCGGAGCATCACCTGGAGGCATTCCAGCTCCTCGTCCGGCGAACTTGCCCGACGGTACTCCGCTTCGGCTTTCAGATACTGCTGCGTCAAATTGGCCGGCATCGCCCTCGCGCTCCCCCACGGCAAAGCTCACGGGACTCGCCTCGCGGCTCCGATCCGAAACGACGCGTCCCGCCTGTGCATGTTATACGCGACCAAGTTGCAGATGTCACGGCGGGCTTGAGACAAATGCGGCAGCTGCCTCCCACGGAACCGCCGGAATCCTGCTGCCCCCCGGATATCACAAACGACTTGCGACGTCGCGGCACAGACTCGTGAATAATCCGGGCTAACTCAGGTTCTTTCCGTCGTCTCAGGCGTTCTTGGCGGCCGTTTCGTCAGCGTACACCGCGAACACGGTACCGATCAGCTTGAGGTGCTGCAACGCTTCCCGCACCGTTTCGCTCAGGCCAAACAGCCTCATCGTTCCCGAGTTGGCCTGCAAACGCTTCTGGGCGATGAGCAAGGTGTTCGTCAAAGCGGTCGACAGATACACGAGGCTGGAAAGATCCACGACCAGCTTGGTGGGCTGCTGACGTTCCACAAAGGCGACCAGATCTTGCTGCAGCTGCTCGTATTTGTCGGTGTCGAAAAACCGGTTGTCCACAAGACGGACGATGGTCATGTCGCCGCATTGCTCGATGCGAAAGCATTCGATGCTGATCATGTTTTCGTCTCCTGCTGGATTCTCGAATGTCGGAACACGTTTTTGAGCTTGCAAGGGACCAGGCCAACCCCGGCAAATGGCGAGCTTCCATCTGCTGGTTTGCCACGGCCAGCGGTCGCACAGCCAGCGGCGATGGGGACAGCATCGCGGATTCTGTTTCCCCAAAGAAACTGGCGCTTGCCTGTCTCTATTGTCTGTCTTGGCCAAACGACGGGCAAGGTGACGTCGCTCTTGTTTTTGTCTCGTTTTCGCCCAGGATCTGGTCCAGGATCGTGGTTGGTTTGGCATGCTTGGTTCGAACTAAGGATCGGCCAAGAAACAAGTGGCGTGAGCTTCCAGCTTGCGGTTCGCATTCCTCGCAAGCTGGAAGCTTACGCCACTTTGAATACGACAGGAAATATCTTGTCGATCCTTACGCGGTTGAGGATGATCGAAGACGGGTGTCGCCCGGCAGCAAAGCAGGTTTGTCAGGCAGGCATAGGTTCCGTGGTCGATGGCCTGAAGACAGGCTGAAACCAGGTCCACGGTGCTAGGCCATCGTGGTGCCAGCGTATCCCGGCAGGTGGCCGCGTTTCTCCGCGGGAAGCAGACCGATCAGCGGTTGCTGATGCATGACCGCGGGTACGAATACCTGATCGACGATCGCCCAATCGATCAATTTACCGCCCAGACAACGGTCGCCACCGTGGTTGACCAAGCGGAACAACCCGTCGCGAGGCTGGATCACAGCGGTATCGAACGTGCCTCCCCCCCCCCAGGTCATACACCAACCAGTACACATTGTCCTGCACAGACTGGAACCCGTAGGCCAAGAACAACGCTGCACGCGCCCCAACCAAGATCCTCCCCGCTTGCCGGGCGAGAGTTTCACGCTAGGTGGCCAAGAGGGAGAACAGTTTGCCCCCCCCGCTTCCAGAGGGATAGCCTAACGATCTCGCCGGCAAGCGGCGAGGATTCGAGCAGTGCGGGTAAATAGGAAAGTTGGTGGTGGACGCCGTTCGTGGCCTGCTGGCCTAACCATCTCGCCGGCAAGCGGCGAGGATTTGGCGGGACATCGCGCCGCCGCGAATCGAGAATGAAAACGGGATCACACTCATTGGGCTTGACAAGCACAAACGGAACACGCCAGGTCAGGACTCGTTGCGCCGGAGAAATGAAATCCTGCTCCCATTTTCCTGCCCCGTTCAGGCGTTCACGGCCCTGGGTGGCATCACGCGTCAGGAGCGGCGGTCATCGCTTCCCAGACGGCGTGAGCTACCTGCGGTTTGCACAGATCGCTGTGGGCGCCGGCGGTGCCGCCGCCCTGGTGGATGTACTGGCTGGATTCCAGGTTATACACGCGGCCGGGCTGAAAATCGTAGGCCGCCGACGCGAGCTTCATGGGCAGGTTGCTGACCGCCAGGCCCGGACCTTGGATGCCGAACGCGCCGACCGCGCCGTACTTGGGCAGTTCATGGGCCGCGAACACGACCTGCCCGGCCACTTTGACCGCCCGCGGATACCAGACGCACACGGCCGTGTCGAACCGCGATTGCGTGGTGACCACCGGCCCCCGCACGCGGTCCTCGGCGAACATGCGGTGGAAGTAGCCGCGGTTGCCAACCGCGCTGGGAATCGCACTGCAATAAGCCCACAACGACAGCGCGCCTTGCAGCAGGCACAGCGAAGCGAGCGGCCGCGGTAGCCGCAGCGACCCCGGCGGGCCGGCGGCAGCAGCCGAGGCCACGATGCAGCCGAAACTGTGTCCCATCAAGTGGAATCGCACGTCGCGACTTCCCGCCGCTTCCTGCAATTGGCGCACCAGCGGATAGACGGCCCCTTCGCCGAAACGCCTCGCCCGGTCCTTCATCTTCCAGAACGATAATGCCCGCAAGGGAGCCAGCAACGTATCGCGATTGAACCACCCAAAGGAAACCCCCGCCGCGGTCACCTCGCGCCGAGCGTCTTGATAGATGGCCGCGGGGTCGAACGCTTCGCGATCTTGTCCCGGAGCGGCTGCCGGCCCCGCATGCTCCAGCCCCAAGCTGCGGTCCAGGGCGCAATACGCGTCCGCGATGTCGGCGGGCAAATCGTCCGGCTCGGCGCCGGTCGCCGCCGCTTCGAGGATCGTCTGCAACGCCGCCCGCACCTCCGGCGTGTCGCCCAGGCGGATTGCGAAATCGTCCACCTGCGCCGCCACATGCACGTCGGACGAGGCGGCGAACGCCACGGAACCGCCGCCCAAGCTCTCGTCGCCCCACGGCTGACTCGGCCAATGCAAGCCGATCAGCAGCGGACGGAACCCGGGCCGCCGCTGCCGCATCCGCTGGCGGTCCGCCGCATTGGCGGCCATCGTCGCCAGCCAGTTGCCGTACTGTCGCCGGGCGGACGGCACGTCGCCCAACCACCCATGGCTGAACAGCATCACGTCGGTGATCGGCTCCTGCTCCATCGCCGCGAGAACCCGCTGGCTGACCACGCCGCCGGGGCCGTCCCTGCGTTCCCGGTTCGATTCGTCGTAGACCAGCAGGTAGTAACGCAAATCGCTGCCGGGGATCAGTTCGCCCACCGCCGCCCTTGCCACGGCGGAAACCTCGAACGAAGCATCGGACTCCGCCGAATTTGGCAGCGCGATGTCCTCGAACGAATCCAACTCGCGCACGCCCGCCGACTCGGCGGCATCGAAACCGACCACGGATTCCACATCGTACTGGCGGAGTTTGCCAAAATTCAATCCGGTCAATTGCTCGATGTGGCTGACCGGAACCTGAAACATTTGGGCCACGTCCACCGCCGCTTCGTCCACGATCGGACGGATCAACGCCTCCTGACTGACCACGAATGCCAAACTGGCCAGCTTGCCGTCCGCCCGCGCCAGCACCGCGACCTTCCAATACTGCCGCGGAATCGGGAACCCGCCGAACGTAGGATCGTCCGGGGCGAACACCGGCCCGGTGAAGACGGTCAAGCGTTGATCGGCCGCGTCCGCCCGCTGCAGCAAGTAGTCCTCCAGCCCCGCCCACATCTTCTTGCCGCGGTTGAACAGCTCGTGCTGCGGACTGCAATTGGTGAAATGAAACGTGTCGTCGTTGGCGGCTTTGGCCACCTGAATGCTGGCGCCCCAGGTGGGATCGAGCCGCCGCACCAGGTGCCCTAAATCAAACGGGTTGCCGGCGTACAGTGGAGGCCCTACCTGCGCCGCCCGCTCGATGCGCGGATCGTAGATCCATTTGTCGCTCTCCCGCTTCAGGTCCCGCAACTGCTGGCCATCGATGTTGACTGCCGTGAAATACGCCAGCCGCCGCCGCGCGTTCATAACCACGCTGTAATGGTGATACTTCAACTCGTAACGGTCCGCTCCCGGCTCGACCTGCAGCAGCGGGGCCGCGTCCTGAAGCAGCGCGGCGGACAGCTTGGGCAACGGCACACGCCGCGCGCCGGTGCCCAGGAATCTCGGGTCGTAGCCGGTACGGGTGCTGTAATTCGGATCGATCGAGACAGCTTCTTCGGCGGAAACGAGCGGCCCCGCAGGCGTCTCGGCAGGCGTTGCAACGGCGGGCTGCGGTTGCCCGACGTTCAGCGTGATCGTCAGCGGGATGGTCACCGTCACTTCGGTGCCCGATGCGGCGGCCAACTGCGGAACGCCCAGTTCCACAGCACCGCGGAACGTCTGATCCGGGGCAGGTTGTGGGGGCGATGGCTCCGGCGGAGGTGCCGGTGGAACGTCGATTCCAGGGGCCGGACCGACCGAGCCGAACAGGCCGTCGCGCAGGCGACGCTCCGTCTCGTTGGCTGGCGATTGTTGCTTGACGAATCGCAGGATCCGGCTGAGCCGCACGCCTTCGTTGGCGATCCAGTCGATCATTCGGTCGCCCATCTCCACACGCCACGAGCGGCCGTCCCGCGCCAGAATCCGTCCTTGGGCATCGCGTCGGGGCACACCTGAGTGATGCAAGGCGACCAGTTCCCATTGGTCGTTGAAGACCGGCGAGCCCGACGAACCGGGCTCGGTGTCCGCTCGATAATGCAGAAAGTCGTCGAGCAGGTCGATGACCTGGTTGTCCCGCAGCGCCACCTGCTTGGTCTGACCACCCGGATGCTGGACGATGTTCACGCACTCTTCGACCAAGATCGGGTCGTCGTCTTCGAGCCCCTGAAGGAAGCCGAAGACGTCAACCTCGGTGCCGTCCGAGCTTCGCGGCGCAACGGCGACCAACGTGAAATCCAAGCTCGGGCTGGTCACGAACAAGGCCTGCGGCTGCAGGGTGAAGACCTCCGGTGTCAGGGGCCGTCCGTCCATGTCATCCTGGACGTTGAACTCGACCAAACTGGCAGCAGCCTGCGCAGCATCCCGCAGCACGTGGTGGTTGGTCAGCAGCAATCGCGGCCCGACCAGCGCCCCCGTACCGAAGCCGGCAGGGCGCCCGCCAGCGGTCCGCACGCGGACCCGGCCGGTCGCCCGCGCCGCTTGGACGCCAGCTTCCAGGAACCGGACCTCGACCAGATCATTACGGCCCAGGATACGTTCCAGAGCGATGTCCACACTGGTTCGGGACTCGTCGGCAACGGCGGTGATGGGGGCAAACGCCGGAGCGCCGCCCAGAAGAAAGGACCGCACGTCGTCCGCCCGGGCTCCGAGCCGCTGCAGTCGCCGCTGCAAGCGGTCGGCAGCGTTGCGGTGCAGCAGTGCGGGCTGGCCGACGGCAAACGCGACGCCTTCGCGGACCGTTTGGCGCTGCTGAAATCGTCGTTCCGTCTCGGCCACTTGAGCCAGGAACGCGGAGCCCCCTGCGTCATCCACGGCCGTTTCCGACGGCGACGCCGTGCTCGCCGACGGCTCAGCAACCGGTCCGGCGGTCATTGACGCGGGGGCATTCGGCGTGGAATCACCACCGTGGACAGGCGCAGACGGGACCGGCACGGGAACCGGCCCCAGGTCGGGACGCGGACGGGGCGTCCCTTCGGCGATCGGCAAACGCACGGCCGGATCGCCGAGGATCACATAGCTGCGGGCGTCGTTATTGGCCGTCCACATACCGGCCAGAGCCCAGTCGTCCGGAGTCTTGCCGAAGCGAATTTCGTCCAACTCGTCAGTCAAGCCCGCGGACAACTCGGCGTATCGCGCGTTGAAGAATTCCAAGGCAGCTCCGATCGGATAGCCGACCATCAGTTGCTGCAGCGTCGACTCGAACGTCTGCAACTGAGGCCCGGCCCGGTTCCACAGAAACGAATAGCCCCAGGCTCGTTCGACATGGCCGACCACGGCCAGCGCGCCGCCCCGCGGGTGGCCCAGCAATCGCCGCGGCAAGCCGGCCACAAACGCATGCGGCGCGATCTCGGCCCGATCGCCCAACGCCGCGTGCGCAAAGTCGTCCCAGCGAGGCGTACCGGCGCCGTAACAGGCAAAGTGGAACGCGATCAGGCCCAGCAGCCGCGCATCGTCGCCCACATCGTCGCCCGCAAAGTAGTGCTCCGCCGGAATCGGGCCTCGCCCGCGCCAGGCCAAGGGCCCCGGCCAGTCCTGGCACAGCAGCGCGCCCTGATGCGGCAGCTGCCGCGGATCGCCGTTGGGAAACCCCATGCCGTGACTGGCCGTGAACAGCAGCGAGGGCGTCTCCGAGCCTCCCAGCAGTTGGGACAGGCGACGTTTGGTCGCGTCCTGTGCCAGCACCTGTTCGACCGTCCAGGACAAGCCGATCGCTGCCAACTGGTTCGGCAACTCGACGCCCAGCGGCCGAACCAATTCATCGGCGCTGAGCCTCGTGGCCGGATCATCGCCGTTGCGGACGCCGAAAAACACGGCGCGGCGCGGCAGCGCGACCGCCCCCGTCTCGGCAGCGACCACGCTGTGCGCGTAACAGGCATATTCTTCGAGCGAGTCAAACCAGATCCGGCCGACGGCGTATTGCACGTCCAGCTGGTACTGGAAGCGGAAGGGAATCGCTTCCGGATCGCCGACGATCAGCAGGTAATACGGCACCTTGTTCGGGTCCGCGGGACCAGGTCCCACGCCGTGCCGAGCGAGAAAATCCAGTTTCGATTCGCCGGGGCGATAGGCATTGACGCCGGTGAATTCGCGATAGTATCGTTCCTGGCGAACCGCCGCTTGCCGCTGCCGATGCTCGAGCAGCTCGCTCAGCGCTTCGCGAACCGCCGGATCGGCGCCGTGGGCAAAGATCACCCCCCACCCCGTCTGGTCCAATCTCGTTGGATCCACCCCGGCGACCGGAGCCAGCATGGTTTCGCGGGACCGCTGGTGCCACAACGCCAGTTCCTGGAGATGCCGCGGATCGAGCGTCTCGCCTTGTGCGATCGCCGCGATCTGATGTGCCGTCAGCGGCCGCAGCAGGTAATCTCCGGTCACTCCATCGATCCCGTTAAAGTGCAGCAGTTCGCCGGATGCGGCGCTCATGGTCGTGACACTCCCTTGGGAAAACGGGTTAACCGCTGATACTGGCTCCGGCATTATTGGGACGGGCCAGCGAAAGCTCGACCTCCCGTTCGCCCAGTCGCACGGTCAGGGCGGCGGTCAGCCGAACGATGAACTCGCGAGCTTGCCGTTCGTCCGGCAGCAGGGCGAACAGCGTGGGGCCCCAGGAACTTTGGCCCACGCCAGCCACGCCCAGATTTCGAATCAGGTCCACGATTCCTGACAGCCGCGGACCGTTGTAAGGCCCGCCTTGCACAGCGGCGAAACACATGCCGGCCCGGCGCCCGTATCGATAAACACTCTCGCTGAACCTCGCAAAGTCGGCGGCTCGCACGGCGGGCAGCATCCGCAAGTGAAGCTCGTCCAGCAACTCCGCGGTAACGTGTTCCGGCACGGGGGGCAACTGGTCGAAGGCCGTTTGCTCGGCGACGCCGGACAAACCGGCATCCACCCGGGGCTGAATCAAGACAAACCGCCAGGCGTCCGGCAGGGGAAGGCGGCATTCCAGCGGCGAGATCGGCTCGTCGGGCAGGCGACCGCGTTCCACAATCAGCCCGCCGGTGGCGAATCCGTAGGTGCCGATGGCCGATCGCCGACCGCGTCCGACGCTCCGCGCCAGTTCGGCCGGCGGCAAAGGCGGCCGGCCGAACCAGGCCGTCAAAGCCGTGGCGACGCACAATCCCAGTTGCGTGCCGACCCCTAATCCCGCATGCTCCGCCGCCGCCGACTGGACGTCGATGCGGCAAGCCAGGGCCTCGGCCACGTCGGAAGGCAATCCGACGTAGCTCGCCCAGCGGCAGGCGAACTCGCGAGCCCGATCGGCTAACGGCCCCGCGGTTTCAAGCCGGTCCGCCGCCGTGACGACCAAACGAACTGCCGGGCCGTCGACCATCACGCCCGCGCCGCCGAACTGGCGACCGCCGAACTGGCGACCGACGGAGCGGCCGAACGTCAGCAGGCCGAAGTGCAGCCGGCAGGGCGCGGTGACTTCGACGCGGCGGACCGCAACGACGTTGGTTGGGGCAGACAGAGGTTGGTCAGTCATACGGCGTTATGAGGTCACGTGAAGACGGCCGGGAATCCATGGACGTGGCCGCGGCCGGCCGAGAGTCCTTCTCTTCACGCAGCCGCGGCTCACCGAGACGCGACAACCGGTCTCGGCGAGACTGATTACATGAAGAAACCGCACCACGTGAAACCAATGTTACCGAAACGCCCGGAAGAATGCAGCCGACCATCGACGATTTGCTTCCATGCCCCCACTTGGCTCCCACACCAAATCGTGCTACCATCTTTTCCTAGTTTACCCTTTCGCGAACACGGAAGTCGTCCATGTCCAAGAAACGCAAGCACGGCGGCGTCAAACAGGGATTTGACCTCTTCGAGCGGGCGCAGCGCGAGCTGGCCAAAGGCAACGTCAAAGATGCCTTACGGGACGCGAAAGTCTGCTATCGCGAGGCACCTGCACCGGAACGTCGCCTGTTGCTCGAACAAGCTTACAGCGCGCGGATCGAGCAGTTGCAAAAGGCCGGGCTGCACGACCAAGCGCAACACACCTTTGGCGAACTGACGGAGTTGGGGGTCACCGCGCCCGACGTGCAAGCCAAGCTTCCCCGCTTGCGGATTCTGCTGGGCCTGACTGCACCGACTCCGGCGGGCGGGGGGGCGAACCTCTGGGACGAGAACCCCGAGCTGTTGATCGAATTGGCGGATCAAGCCGTTTTTCATCCTCAGCAGGTTCCTGCCAAATACGTGGAAATCCACCACGATTGCCAACGCATTCGAGCGGCGCTCGAGGCCGTCGAACGCGGCGACGACACCGCCGCATCCGAACCGTTGAACGCCATCTCTCGCCGCTCGCCCTATGCCGATTGGAAACTGTTTATCCGCGGCCTTTCGGCCTTCTATGCCAGCGATGTCGAACGAGCGCGAGCCAACTGGGATCGCTTGGAGCCGAAACGCCCCGCTTTGCAGATCGCCCAAACACTGCTGGTCCACTCCGGTCACCTGACCGCCGACAAGGCAACCGTGAACGTCGCACACGGTTTGCGGCGGCTGGAGTACGCGGTGGAAAGCGATCCCGTACGGGAGCAGATCAAGACTATGGGCGAGCACTTTCAGGCTGGCCAATGGTCCAGCCTGTTTCATGCCTTTCGCTCGTTCTGCCAGCGGTTTGGCAAAACGCACGCCACGTTGACCGAGCGGATCACCGATATGCTCTGGAAGCAGGTGATTCGGGACCAGCGAATGGACCCTCTGAAACGCTTGATTCGGATCGCCCCGCCGCCGCCGCTGGACCCCCTCTGGAACCGGGCCCATGCCCTGTGGTCAGAGCATTCCAGTCATTCCACCTACGAGGCCACCGAAAAGTACTGGCTGGCCTACGTCAAGGACCTCTCGCAAGGCAGCTTTCTGCCGCCGGAGGAACGGGGCATCGCCGCCGGCTTGGTCTGCCAGCGGATGGCGAAGATGGCGGTCGCCGCGGCGCACGACGAGGAAGCGCACCGCCCGTTTTCCGGCTTCTACGGAAACGACAGCTACGCGGCGGAATTCCGCCAAGAAGCCGTCGATTATTACCAGCAGAGCATCCGCCATGCACCTCAGCTGCGCAGCGCATACGAGGAATTGGCCAAACTGCACCTGGAGTCGGACGAGCAGACCTGGGCGGTCAAAGTCTATCAAGCGCTGCTCAAGCAATTCCCCGACGATTACGAAACCCACGTCTGGCTGGCCAATTACCACTTGGAGGACGACAAACCGGACAAGGCCGAGCGATATAGCCGCGAGGCGCAGCGGTTGAAACCGCGCGATCCCGTCACGGTCGCGCTGATGTGGAGCCAGCGGATGGCCATGATGCGGCTGTGCGCCAAGAATCGCAAATTCGTCATGGCCCGCCAGGAGTGGGAATTGTTGCGGCAGAGCGCGCCGCCGGACACGGAAGCCTATTGGCTGGACTTGCTGCGAGCCGCCGTCGAATACAAGGCGAACAACGTCGAAGAGGCCGAGAAATATGTCGCGGCGGCGAAAGCCAAGTTGCAGGATCCGACGCCGATCTGGATGATCATGCATACCCACGCCGCCCGATACGGGCTGAAACGCGAGGTCAAGAACGATTTCGGGAATCGTTTCAAAGCCGCGATCGAGGGCCCCTGTTGCAGCGAGACCGCCGGCCAGTTGACCAAGGTGCTGCTGCCCTTCGTGGCCAAGCAGATCAAGTACACCGGCTTGGCCACGCACCAGCGGTTGGTGTTGGCCTACCTGCAGCGCTGCCAAAAGCTCACGTGGAACGTCGACGATCTGCGGCAGGTGGTTAATTTCCTGACGGTCGCCGACAGCTGGCGGCATCGTGCCCTGCGGGACCAGCTGCTGGCGGTGGGCTGTGCGCGGTTTCCTCAAGAACCGACGTTTCCGTTCTTGGCCGGCCGCGTGGCGATCGAACGCGGACCGCTTTCGACGGACTTTGCGAAGGCCCGGAATCTGTTCGAACAGGCGTTGAAGTCGAACGAGACGGCAACGCATCCGCTGACGGCCGAAGCCGTCAAGGCTGCCAAGAGCGCGATCTCGATGCTCGATCAAACTGCCGAAATGCAACGCTCGATGTTCTTCGCAGGGCCGCTGGACGATGACGATGACGAATACGATGACATTGACGAATTCGACGAGGAATACGAGGACTCCCGCGAAGGTTCCGCCGGCGTCGGGCTCGACGAAGCGGATCTGAAACAGATCGTGCCCCCGTTCATGCTTGAGATGTTCAAGAACGCTGCGGCGTCGATAGGAATCAGCTTGCCGGAATTGGCAGATCGGCTCCTGTCCGGCGAACTGAGCCCGGCGGATATCTTGGGCGTGCCGGGGATTCCCCCCCCGCACGGACCGTTTGAACGCCAGGGTAGCAAAAAGAAGAAGAAGGCTTCGCAGCGGTGATTTTTTTCCATGTCATTCGTGGTGTTTCGGCCCCTAGGCCGTTTTCGGCTTGGTTTTTCCCGTACTGTGGCCGGTCGTTGATCCGGACTTCGACACAAGGTTCATCATCCATGATTATCGATCCCTATGAAGTGTTGGGCGTGGGGCCCCAAGCGACCCCCGACGAGATTCGACAGCGGTACCTGACGCTGGTCCGCGAATTTCCGCCGGAACGCGAACCGCAGCGTTTTGCCCAGGTTCGCGAAGCCTACGACCAGCTTCGCGACCCTGTCACCAGCTTGGCGCGGCGACTCCTGAACACGACAGCCATCGACACGTTCGACACGTTACTGGCCGCGGAACGTCAGCGGCAGCGCGGACGGCGCCTGCCGACCTCGGTCCTGCTGTCGCTGGCGGAGATTTGATGCTGATGAGGCTGGAACAAGAAGATATCTTGCGTCGTTTTCAGGAATGGTTGGCACAAACCAATCAGGAACTGGAACAACTTGAGGACGAACCGTGGGCAGCGGAATTCGAGGCCCGGGCGCCGGAATCGGCAACGGCGATTGGCCTGTTGCCGCTGGTCGAAGCCTTTACGGCGTTGCGGCACGAGTTGAAGCTGCAGACCAAGAGTGCGCGAGGCACGGAGGATGCGCTGCAAACGGCGTTGGCGGGACTGGATCGCGCCATCGAACATTTTGGCAACGTCGAGCCGCAGGAGCAGGCGGCGGCGGAAAAGGCCGCTCGGCCGTTGGTCGAGGCGTTGATCGGATTGGACGAAGCGATGCGGCGCGGCGCCCAGGCAGTCGCCGCCGCACAACGGCGACTGACCGAAGTCACGCCGCAACGGCTGGTGGAACAATTGGAGCAGCGATTTGCCCAACGCTCCTTTTGGCAGCGCTGGCGATCCCGATCGTGGCATGCCGACGTGATCCGGTGCTGTCGCCAGGTGCTCGCCGAAACGCAGGGACCGGTGCTGGCGTCACTGGGAGACGGATATCAATTGATTTGCGCTCGATTGCAGCGGACGTTGGCCGAGCATCGGATCGAACGAATGAAGTGCGCCGGCCAAAGCGTCGATCCCACGCGGATGAACGTGGTCGAATTGGTCGACGTTCTCAGCGTTGCGCCGGAAACCGTGGTCGACGAAATCCGGCCGGGATACCTGTGGCAGGGATATGTGATGCGGTTTGCCGAAGTCCGTGCGACACGCCCGGCGCCGCACGTGGAAGAAACCGTGATTCCCGAACCGGTCGAGGATGCCGATTCGGACCCCTCGTTCGATGAGCACGATGCCGACGAGGAAGCCTGGCCCGATCCAGGTGACCAGGAGCAAGAAGAAATGAGGGCAGAAACATGACAAATCTCCTTTGCTCATCTTTCTGGCCCCCATTTTTCTGCCAAATCCCCTCACCACACAAAGGTCCCCGTATCGTCACGTTATTATCCATTTTTCGCCCGCGAACCCCTTAACCTCGAAACGTTCCCCCCTAAAGCCTCCTAACGAGGCATTGTAACGAAAGGACGCTCGGTATGGAAACGATCGTCGGGATTGACTTAGGCACCACCAACAGCGCCATCTCCGTGATCCGGGACGGCCGCCCCGTCATGCTCAAGATGGCAGACGGCCAACCCGTTTTACCATCGGTCGTCGGCTTGGACAGCGAAGGCCAATTGCTGGTCGGCCAGACGGCTCGCAATCAACTCGTTCTCGCTCCCGACCGGACAATCAAGTCCGTCAAACGGAAGATGGGTCTGGATGTCAAACTGGCAATGGGCTCGCAGCAGTACACGCCGGCAGAAATCTCGGCGATCATCCTACGGACGCTCAAGGAACAGGCGGAACGGGTTTTGGGGCATCCGGTCCGCAAAGCGGTGATCACGGTGCCCGCGTTTTTCAACGAGACCCAGCGCGAGGCGACGCGGGCGGCCGGCGACTTGGCCGATCTCGAGGTGGTGCGGATCATCAACGAACCGACGGCGGCGACGCTGGTGTACGAACCGAAGAGTGAGCACAACGAGCGGTTGCTTGTGTACGATCTGGGCGGCGGCACGTTTGACGTCTCGGTCGTCCAAATCGAGCAAGGGGTGATCGAGGTGCTGTCGAGCCACGGCGACACGCAGCTGGGTGGCGACGACTTTGACGAACTACTGCTGACCTGGGTTTGCGAAGACTTTTTGGACAAACACGATCTGGATTTGCGGGAACGGGGGACCGCCAAATCGCGGCTCCTCCAGGCGGTCGAGGAAGCCAAAAAGCGGCTGTCGTTCGAAGCCTTTACGGAACTGGCCGAAGAATTCATCGCCGAAAAGGACGGCCTGCCGCTGAATCTGCAGATGACGCTGGAGCGGCGCGATTTCGAGGAACTGATCGAACCGCTGATGAACAAAACCGTGCGGTGCGTCGACGCGGCCTTGTCCGATGCCGGCCTGCGGGCTTCGCAAATCGACAAGGTGATCATGGTCGGCGGCAGCAGCCGCATCCCGCTGGTCCATCACATGCTGCAACACCAGCTGAACCAAAAGCCGCATTTCGAGATCGATCCGGATTTATGCGTGGCCATGGGCGCGGCGATCCAAGGCGGCTTGATCGCGGGCCTCGACGTGGGCTCGGTCTTGGTCGATATCACGCCTCACACGCTGGGCATCGAATGCGTCGGCCAACTGCACGGCTCGATGTCCCACCACTTGTTCTCGCCCATCATCGAACGCAACACGCCGTTGCCGGCCACGCGTTCCGACATCTACTACACGGGCGTCGATGGACAGGAAAAAGCAGAAATCCACGTCTTACAAGGCGAAGAGGAAGACGCTCGGCACAATCATTCCATCGGCAAATTCCTGCTCGAAGGCTTGGACGAGAGAGCCCCTCAAGGCAGCGAGGTGCTGGTACGCTTCGAACTGAACCTGGACGGTATGTTGATCGTCACTGCCGTCGAGCGGGCCACGTCGCTGGAAAAGCGATTGACCATCAAAAACGCCGTCACCCAGTTCCGCGCCACTAGCCGGGACGAGGCCAAGGCCAAGCTAGCGTCGATGTTCGGAACCGTCGATGAAACCGAACACCTGATTCTGCCCGTCGATTCGCCTGTCGATGCCGAATTGCAGACGGCCATCGATCAGGCGCGCGAACTGATCGCCAAGTCCAGCAAGCTGGCGGCGTCCACCGGCGGCGAAGACGCCGACGAAATCCGCGAACTGGTACAGCAGTTGGAAGCCGCGATTTCCAGCCAGTCCCAGGATGCGATCGGCGAAATCCGCGAGAAACTGGAAGATGTCGTCTTCTATCTCGAAGACGCTTGATGCCCCGAGGCCAAAGCCATGCAGCAAGACCTGACCAGGGCGACCGCGCCCCCGATTTCCGATGCCCCACCTGTGGCGCCCGCCAGGCTCTGGACGACATCTGCCGCCGCTGCCGATGCGACTTGTCCCTGGTGGTCGCCATCCATCGCCGCCGCACGTTGCTCCGCCGACAGTGCCTGCTGTGCATCCGCCGGCAGCAGCCTGAAGCCGCGTTGCTGGCGGCCGAACAACTGCACGCCCTCGCGCCCGACGCAGACAGTGCGCGGCTGCTGGGCATCGCACATCTGTTGGACGGCGACTTCACCCACGCCCTGCAGACTCTGATCGAAACCGCGGCCCAGGCCGGATGATTCGTAACCCAACGCGTAAGCAAGGAGCATACCTGGATTCCCTCGCTGACGCTTCGGGTTACGAGTCATTCGGGATCGACACCCAGGCCAGTCCGGATCACTCTCCCCGTTCTTTCGCCCAAGAAACGAAAAAAGCTCCCGCAGTTTCCTGCGGGAGCTTTTGGTTTCAAATAATCCCGGCGATACCTACTTTCACGCTTTTGGCACTATCATCGGCTCGCAGTGCTTAACTACTGTGTTCGAGATGGGTACAGGTGTTTCCACTGCGATGTGGTCACCGGGAAGTGACGCAAACGGCGATGAAACCGTTTGCGCCAACAAAAGGTTGTGCGCGTAGATGGGATCCAAGAGCGCTGAATATAAGTGGTCAAGCTTTCGTCCATTAGTACCGGTTAGCTGAACACGTTACCGTGCTTACACATCCGGCCTATCAACCTGGTAGTCTTCCAGGGGACTTTCGTGCTATCGCACTTACGAAACCTAGTCTTGGGGCGGGCTTCACGCTTAGATGCTTTCAGCGTTTATCCGTTCCATAGTTAGCTATCCAGCCGTGCCACTAGCGTGACAGCTGGGACACCAGAGCTACGTCCTTCTAAATCCTCTCGTACTAAAGAAGAACCCCCTCAAGTTTCGTACGCCCACGGCAGATAGGGACCGACCTGTCTCACGACGGTCTGAACCCAGCTCACGTACCACTTTCATTGGCGAACAGCCAAACCCTTGGGAGCTTCTTCACCCCCAGGATGTGATGAGCCGACATCGAGGTGCCAAACCGCGTCGCCGCTGTGGACGCTCGGACGCGATAAGCCTGTTATCCCCGGAGTACCTTTTATCTGATGAGCTATGGCCCTTCCACTCGGAACCACAGGATCACTAAGGCCTGCTTTCGCACCTGCTCGACTGATAAGTCTCGCAGTTAAGCACACTTCTACCTTTACGCTCTTTGCCTGATTGCCAACCAGGCTGAGTGTACCTTTGCACTCCTCCGTTACCTTTTTGGAGGAGACCGCCCCAGTCAAACTGCCCAACTGACAATGTCCCTTATCCGGATTCACGGACCAAGGTTAGAACTAAAGCATATCCAGGGTGGTATTTCAACGTTGGCTCCACGAGAGCTGGCGCTCCCGTTTCACAGCCTCCCACCTATCCTACACAAGACATACCTCAGCCCAATATCAGCCTACAGTAAAGGTTCACGGGGTCTTTCCGTCTAACCGCGGGTACCGGGCATCTTCACCCGAACTACAATTTCACCGAGTCGGTGGTTGAGACAGTGCTCCAGTCGTTACGCCATTCATGCAGGTCGGAACTTACCCGACAAGGAACTTCGCTACCTTAGGACCGTCATAGTTACGGCCGCCGTTTACCGGGGCTTCGGTCGCGAGCTTCGCTTTCGCTAACCCTCTTCCTTAACCTACCGGCACCGGGCAGGCGTCAGTCTCTATACATCCTCTTACGAGTTAGCAGAGACCTGTGTTTTTGATAAACAGTCGCTAGAGCCGATTCACTGTGGCCCCCAAGGGCTATTCACCCTCAGAGGCACCCCTTATCGCGAACTTACGGGGTCATTTTGCAGAGTTCCTTAACCACCGTTCTCTCGAGCGCCTGAGACTTCTCGTCTCGCCTACCTGTGTCAGTTTTAGTACGGTCGCTGTGCTTCAACGCTTAGAAGATTTTCTTGGACATCCTGCCGAGAACTTCGCGGACGAACCGCTCGAGTTCAGACCTTGACGTACGCAGGCGGATTTTCCAATCCCGCTATCTCGGTCTGCCCTACAGACATTTCTAGTCGTCTGATCCCCTTTCGGATGCCGTCCCTCCATCGCTCCACACAAGCGGCGCAGGAATATTAACCTGCTACCCATCGTCTACGCCTTTCGGCCTCGACTAAGGAACCGGCTAACCCTGGGCGGAATTACCTTCCCCAGGAAACCTTAGGCTTTCGGCGAGCAGGATTCTCACCTGCTTTATCGTATACTCATTCCGGCATAATCACCTGTACGCCCCAACACCGCTCCTTACGGTACGGCTTGTATCTGACGTACAGCGCTCTCCTACCGCACAACTTGTCCGAAGACTTGTTGTACCCACGGCTTCGGTGCCATGCTTACTCCCGATCATTATCGGCGCAAGAGTGCTCGACCAGTAAGCTGTTACGCACTTTTTAAATGGTGGCTGCTTCTAAGCCAACATCCTGGCTGTCTCTGCACCCTAACCTCCTTTGTGACTGAGCATGGCTTCGGGACCTTAGCCGGTGATCTGGGTTGTTTCCCTCTTGACCGCGAAGCTTATCCCTCGCGGACTGACTCCTGAGATAGTCGCCTCGGTATTCGGAGTTTGGTTCGGAGACGTACCATGGTAATGGCCATCACCCAATTCAGTATCTCTACCCCCGAGGCGTAGTGGCTCAAGGCTAGCCCTAAAGCTATTTCGGAGAGAACGAGCTATCTCTGCGTTTGATTAGACTTTCACTCCTCCCCACAAGTCATCCCCTCGGTTTTCAACCCAAGTGGGTTCGGTCCTCCACGCGGTATAACCCGCGCTTCAACCTGCTCATGGGTAGATCACGCAGTTTCGCGTCTACCGCCGCTGACAAAATCGCCCTATTCAGACTCGGTTTCCCTACGGCTACGGCCCGGAAGGCCTTAACCAAGCCAACAACGGTAACTCGCCGGATCATTATGCAAAAGGCACGCCGTCACACCGTGGCAAAAGCCATAGTGCTCCGACAGAATGTAGGCGCATGGTTTCAGGTTCACATTCCTCCCCTAGCAGGGGTTCTTCTCATCTTTCAGTCGCCCTACTTAGTTCACTATCGGTCATCAGAGAGTATTTAGCCTTACGGGATGGTCCCCGTGGATTCAGTCGGGGTTTCACGTGACCCGACCTACTCAGGTACCCTCCGGGAGACGGTGCTATTGTCGCGTACGGGGCTGTCACCCGCTGTGGCCGGCCTTTCCATGCCGTTCCGCTAACAGACCGCTTTGTAACTCCCATGTGGAAGGCCCTACAACCCCGCAGAGGAAACCACTGCGGTTTGGGCTGTTCCCGTTTCGCTCGCCGCTACTCAGGGAATCGATTTTTCTTTCTATTCCTCCGGTTACTGAGATGTTTCAGTTCGCCGGGTTGGCCGCACGACACCTATGTATTCAGTGCCGGCTAATTCGGGTACCCCAGGATTGACGCTCGTTTGTCAGCTCCCCCGGGCTTTTCGCAGACTTCCACGCCCTTCATCGCCTTCTGATGCCAAGACATCCCCCATGCGCCCTTAATAGCTTGACCACAAATATCCAATGCTCTTGGATATCTGCTCTACAAGCAGTTTTGCGCTCATCGTTATCCTCGCCACACAGATCTGCACCTGCGTGGCGATCCTTTCCGAAGATGCCATCTACACGCTGCAACCAAATTGTCAAAGATCAAGTGGCAACTCCTTCGAGTCACCGTTCCCTCTGCGGGAGCCACGAACTTTAGCAGCCGAGCGATTCGTTGTCAACGACCAGAAGAAGCTTTTTTCGCTTTTTCTGTTTTCACTCGGCTCGTCCCGGTAACCGCTGTTTATCGGCTCGTCCGGAACGAAGCTTGAATTCATTGGCGTGAGTCATTCTAGCGATTGGCTTCCGCATAGCAATGGGCTACTTCAAGTTTTCGCGAAACCAAATCGGAAATCGTTCGGATTGCCGCCGCTCGAGCCGCCAATCCGCCCGGAAATCGGCTCGGCGTACTTCGTCGCATCCTGTTGACCACAAAGAGGTTATGAAAACAAGGCAACCCGGCGGGTTTAAGCCCGATTTCGAGTTCGTGGCGACGGTTTAATTTTTGGTTTTTGTCCGGAGCTTTGCCCCGGAACGTAAAGAACGCAGGCAGGGTACCCAACGCACTTTGCGCCCACAGCTCGGCCAAATTGACGAACCGTGCCGAAGGCGAGATACTGTGGGTCGCCATCACCGATGGTCCCCAGAGAAACGCCGTAGCTTTCTCAAGCGTCTGCGCGCCCGATCGGCGGCGATGACGTTGCGGTCGCCCCTTACACCGAGATCTAAACCATGAAAACCTGTTCGCCTCCGTCGGGCAGATTCCACGCCCGGTATTTCGCTGCTCATTGGCTACACGGATTCGCGACGCTGATTCTCATGACGGCGTCCGCCGGATTGTCAATCTCTGCGGAAAGCAACGGAGCCAACTCTACGGATCGCCGTGTACCCAACATGGTACTGATCCTTGCGGACGATCTCGGCTACGGCAGCGTTGGGTGTTACGGCGCGGATGAACGGCTGATCCAAACGCCGAACATCGATCGTCTGGCCAAGGAGGGGCGGCGATTCACGGATGCGAACACGACTTCGTCCGTTTGCTCGCCGACCCGCTACTCGGTACTCACCGGCCGCTACTGCTGGCGGACGACGTTGACCCATGAAGTGCTGGGCGTCTTTTCGCCGCTGCACATCGAGCCCTCGCGACTGAATATGGCATCTTTGCTAAAGCGGCGAGGCTACCGCACGGCAGCGATCGGCAAGTGGCATCTGGGCTATGGCGACGCCCAGGGAGCCTTGCTGTTCCGCACGGACTACGCCGCCGAACTGTCGCCGGGGCCGCTGGATCTCGGCTTTGATTATCACTTTGCCGTGCCGGCCAATCACGGCGATCTCACGGGCGTGTATGTCGAAAACCGGTTCGTCTACGGTTTGCGGAGCGGCAACATCCCCGCCGGCCTGACGCTGCCCGGCCCCGCGGCGGACGACTCCAACTTCCAGCCCACATATACGGCAGACGACATGGAAAACCCTCGTGCAAAAATCCTCGATTTGGACGCCCCACGACGCAAGAACAAACGCGTGATGGGCACGTTGACGGACAAGGCGATCGCCTGGCTTGGCCAACAATCGTCCGACCAGCCGTTCTTCTTGTATTTCACGCCCGTGGCCGTTCATAACCCGATCACGCCTGACGACGACCTGGCCGGCAGGAGCGGCGCCGGCCCGTACGGCGACTGGATCCACGAACTGGATCGCAGCACGGGTCGCATCCTCGATGCCTTGGACCAGCTGGATCTGGCCCAGGAGACACTTGTCGTTTTCACCAGCGATAACGGCGGCGTATTTCGGCCCGAGAACACAGCCAGCCTGCAGACGCAGGCTTACCAAGCGGGCTTGCGGGTCAACGGCAGCCTGCGCGGCAGCAAGCATTCCATTTGGGAAGGCGGCTTCAAGGTGCCATTCCTCGCACGCTGGCCAGGCAAGATTCCAGCCGGCACGACATGTCGCGAGATGGTCAGCCTGGTCGATCTGCTCGCCACCACCGCCGCCATCGTCGGCCAGCCACTGCCCGCGGCGGACCAGGCGGCCGAGGATGGGTTCAACATGCTGCCGGCGCTGCTCGGCGATGCCTCCGCCAATCCCATCCGCAACGACCTGATCATGCATAGCGCCGATGGCGTCTTCGCCATTCGCCGAGGCCCCTGGAAGTGGATCGAAGGCATTCCGGTCGACGCCATCAAGCCGGGCGCCCGCAAGAGCCGGGCGGCCGAACATAAAGCACAACTCTACAATCTGGACAACGATCCGGACGAAACTCAAGACGTGAGCGAAGCCAATCCCGAGCTCGTCCTGGAACTGAGCTCGCTGCTCGCCCGTTACCGGGACGGCGGTTACAGCCGCGAGTTGCCGCCGGTGATTACCAAAGCCGAGGCTCCACCCACCATCCTGCCGCCTCCGATCGGGACGACCGTCATGCAGGAACCGCTCGATGCTCTGCCCGCAGCGCCTTGGACAGCCCCCCGCGGCACGTGGAGGGCCCAGGACGAAGCCGTGTGGGGCACTTCGCAACCGCGTGATCAGCAACCCGCCGGCCTCCGCGGTCCGCTGCCGATCACCGACGGCACTCTGCAATACGACCTGTGCTTCCGCCAAGCCGACCGCCACTCGCTGCGAATCCACACGGCGGGCAACCAGCACTCGTTCCGCGTCGTCGTGTCACCGTCCCTGCTGGAGATCACCAAGAACCCCAGCGCCGGTGAAAGCCAGGACCAGACACTGCCGCTGGCCCGCCTGCGTCTTGCGCTGAAACGCGGCCAGTGGCATACCCTGCGAGTCACCTTTCAAGGCCCCCAAGTTGTCGCGCAAATCGCAGGCGTGACCGCCAAGGCCAACCATCCGATCCTGGGGCAGGCAAAGGAGCAGATGTACCTGTTGGTATTCGAGGGCGACGCCGGCTTTCGCAAGCTGACCGTCGTACAGTGACACTGTGCGGTAACACCGTCCGCCCCGTCAGGGTCGCTTGCGTCTCGGATTTCAGGACGGCGACCAGACCCGCAGGCCCTCTTTCGACGTGTTGGGCGAGTGGAACGGCGGACGTGTTGGGAGACACCGCCGGTTGAGTGCGAAAATAAGCAAGCCGACGGCGGCGATCCACATCCACCCGCGGAACAAGCCTTCGTCACGCGGGTGCGTATTGGCGGTGTTTGCCGGAACGTGAACACCTGGCGGCATAGCCGCGTCCGCTGGCGTGGCGTGCGGGCCGAGGGCGATGCGCAGTTCCCCGTTCTGCCGCTCCAAATCCGCCACTCGAGTTCGCAGCTGGGTCAACTCGTGTCCGTCGTCGAATTGGCCCCAAACCGGCGAGCCGAAAAACAATTCCGCCAGGATGATTGCTAGCAGATATCGCAGGCCCATGACCCAACTCGCGAAAGAACGTCCCGCATTTCCCAAAACCGCGCACTCGTATTAGAATCACTCGGTTCTGTCGGTTGTGATGGGTAAAAGAAACTTGCGACGCCCGCAAGGTTTAACCGGCTCACGGTTTTTCAGGACTCAACATGCCAGCCATTTTTGAATATCGCCTGACGGTTCCCGAGGCCGCCATCGACGGCCAGGGCCACGTTAACAATCTGGAGTACGTGCGGTGGATGCAAGAGGCGGCGATTGCCCACTCGATCGCGCAAGGCTGGACCGCCGTGCGCTATCGAGAACTCGGCGCGGGCTGGGTGGCCCGTTCGCACTGGATCGAGTACCTGCAACCGGCATTCGCGGGCGACGCGGTCGTGGTCTACACCTGGGTCGCCGATTTCCGCAAGATCCGCTCGTTGCGCAAGTACAAGATGGTGCGGACCACGGACCAAACGGTTCTGGCCGTGGCCGAAACCGATTGGGCTTTTATCGCCTTCGAGCCCCGCGTCCCCCGCCGAGTCCCGCCCGAAGTCGCCACCGCGTTTATCGTCGTGCCCGCGGAACAGGAACCGTAAACCAACGATCGAGTTCACGCTTTAGCGTGTCTCGGCCTGATACGCATCCCACCAGGCTTGAATCGTCTCCGGCGTCTGACGGCCCTCGTGAATCCACAGCCGGTACCTGAGGACCAAGGGTTTTTCTTGGGAAATCGCGTACCGCGTATCAGCCGCCGGAAAGGTCGGCTGGACCCAGGACAGATTGGGATATTGCACCCAATCGCCTGGATAATCAGGGTTCGTTGGATGTTGCAAGATCGTGATGCCAATCACGCCCTGTCCGCCCTGCGGCGTGCCGCTGCGCTGTGCCCACGCGCGGCGGGGCGTGGCGGTGATGGGATCGGTCGAGGTCTCGATCTGCTGGTCCGGGGCCGCCGAGAGCCGAACGTTCAGCCCACCGTACTCTTTGGTGCCGCGGCGGGCGACGTGCACGTCGGCGTCCAGAGCCGTGAAGCGAAATTGCAGGTCGATCGCGCGGCCCGCCGCCGTTTTCCGCCAAGCGCGAAGGGTGGCCTGTTCGCGGACGATCGGCGTGCCGTCTTCCCATTGCCACTGGTTTTCCGCGACGATCTGGACAAAGTCTGTTCCTTCCTCCGACTGGATGTTCCCCGTCGGCCGGGCGAACACGGCCTGCAGCGCGTGTAGATCGCCGCGCCGGCCTTGCCAATCCACCTCGGGCCACGCCCAGTAGAAACCACGATGATGCGGATGATCGTGGCTCCAGTCCTCCGTCAGCACCTCGCCCCGCGGACCGTACAGCGGATGGAGATAGTCGGAGCGGGCCACGGCGTACTTGCGGCTGCCCGCGCTGATGCGATCTGTGACCTCCGGCGGTTCGAGCACCGGTTGATAGTTGTACCGCAAGATGGGCGTATCGCCGTCGATGATCTCCCACGGCCCCAGGTCGCCCAATTTGCGGACCGCCAGCCCTTGCGGCTCGGCGGCACTCGCCGCCGACAGCCCCCACAGCGTCGCCACAGCCAACGCGACGACGAACGTGAAGGCAGATGCCTTGAAAAAACGAAACAGAAACGAAGAAAACATCGCGGATCTCCTGGTGAATACCGTGTCCTGGGGTCGCAGTCACTGAGCTTCCAAGTCTCATGGCGTATCACCGCCTAGTCCTCATCATCGTTGTTCGGCCAGAATCGCCACGATCATGCCCACAATCGCCAGCCCCCATAGCAAGGAGAACAGGCAGCCGCAGCCGATCCCGATGCCGGCGTGAATGCTGCCTTTGATCACCGGGTTCTTGCGTCGCTCCCGCAATCCCAAGATTCCCAAGATGAACGCGGCGATGCCCAGCGGCAGGCCGATGATCGGCAGCCCGCTGAGAATGCCCAGATAGTATGCGATCAGCGCCTTGGGATTCTTGTACGGGATAATGCCTCCCGTCGCGTCGCCTTCGACCACGGCCTGTGCCGGCACCACGTTCAGATCGGCGCCGCAACGGCCGCAGATCGGAATCTGATCCAGATTCTCCGCACCGCATTTCCAGCATTTCATGCGCGAGTCCTTG
>Ga0351908_1081_pt1 | contig 30297 bp, 27 predicted proteins | sample TotcelHT113001L3_FD_206867 | JGI IMG/M metagenome (GOLD analysis project Ga0351908, IMG submission 206867) | Enriched cells from coal bed in the Powder River Basin, Montana, United States - Total cells T11 rep1 HSBNCT.T11.300.1.L3 ... | reverse complement strand
AGCCGCTCGTAGACCGGCAGCTCTTCCTCTCGCCGGATCCGCAGCGTCTCGTCCAACTCGCCCCGCGACTGGAGAATGTCGGCGATTTCGCCCCACGCCCGAGTTTGCAGCGCTGGATCAGTTGCCTTGTCACGCACCATCCGTAGCAAATCCAGCGCCACGTCAGGATCGCCGAGTCGATCGATGAGCATGGCCAAGCCGATCAAATGGATTGTTTCCTGCGGAATCCACGGTTCTCGTACGCGTTCTGCGGCTTGCGTCCAGAATTCAAGCGGAAACGGCGACCCGTGACTAAAGCAAACCGGCAGCAGGATGAAGAGCGCCCGACGAGCTTGATCGGGTGGCGTCCAGGCTGCGATGGTAGCGGCTAATTCCTCCAATTCGCCTGCTGAAATCGTTTCGGTTTCTCCTTGCACCGGTTCGGTCTCGCCACTGTCAAGCGAATCTTCGCCGCGTTCCGCAATCTCGGGATACATCGTGGTCAACGTAGCGGCAAAAGACTGCTGGTCGTCCGGATCGCCCATCGTCCGCGCAAGATCCAGCAGTTCCGTTTTCTGACGCTCGTCGGGTTGCAGTTGCCGGATCACCACCTCGCGATCGTTCGTGGGCAAGCTGCCTAGAACCGCTAATGCTTCAAGTCCGGGAACGCCCGCCAGACTCCTCGCGACTTGGGCGGCCGAGGCATGCTGCAGTTCGCGAAACGCGCCCTTCACCTCAGCCGAACGCATGGCAATCCGCGGGGCACCGATGTCCAACATCAATCGAGCCCGGTTGGGTAGCGAGAAGTTGCCGATCACTGTCATCTCTGCCGTCCTGGTCATCGTCTTCAGGCTCCCGATTCTGCCGACGTCAGCAGTTTTCGCATTTGTTGATTAGACCTCTTCTCGGCAATGCACGTCAATTGGGCTAGCACCTGCGGGAAATTGGTTTCCAGCACGCGGCGTCGGCTTGCCGCCCGCACGTGGACCTTGGCCCTGCGGTCGTCGTTCATCGAAGGCAGCGCGACCCGCTCGTGGAGGTCGGACAGAAACACGATCAGCGACGGCAGGCAAGCACGCAACCAAACCATCAAAACACCGCCAGGTACAGGATCTTCGGTCGCGATGTTCACCGGTCCGGTTGTGGATCTGTTTGCGGCTTTGTACTGTTAGTGCTAAAAGATGCTAGGCTGTCGGGATGTCTTGTGAGTTCAGGGGAGAACCGCTTTGTCCAAACCCTACGATGCCACGATCAAGGACCTTGCTGCTCAGGGACCGGCAGATTTTGTCTCCTGGTTCGACGGGCCTACGACGCGGTCTGTGAAGGTGTTGAACGTGGACTTGTCCACCGTCACGACGGCTGCGGATGTGGTTTTCGGGATCGGTGATCCGGTGACCGAGATCCTGCACTTGGACGCTCAGGCCGGTCCCTCAGCCACCAAGCATCTGGATGTGCTGGCCTATAATATCCTGCTGCACCGTACGTACCGGGTGCCGGTGCATAGCAGCGTGCTGTTGCTTCGCCAGCAGGCCGAGCATCCGAATTTGACGGGCACGGTGCAATATGCCGCCCGCCCCGGGCGTGGTAAGATGGAGTTCGGATTCGAGGTCATTCGGTTGTGGGAAATCCCCGCCGAGGAGTTGCTTCGCAGCTCGCTGGCGACGGCGCCGCTGGCCGTTTTGGGCAAGTTGCCTGAGACGCTTGGTTTGACGGACGGCTTGGCGGCGGTTGTCCGGCAATTGGCAGAGCGGCTCGAGCGGGAGGCGGCTGGCAAGCAGGCGGATCGGCTGCTGACCGCGGCGTACATTTTGACGGGGCTGCGGTTGAAGACCCCGGATGAAGTCAGGCGACTTTTTCAAGGAGTAACGATAGCCATGCGTGAATCAGTGACGTATCAGGCGATTCTGGACGAAGGCAGAAAAGAAGGAGAAAAAAGGGGAGAGAAAAGGGGCGAAAAAAAAGGGTGGCGAAGAGGGCGAATCGAGGAACTCCACCGCATCATCCTGCGGCAGGGGCGAGTGCGGTTTGGGGAAGCGGACGAGACGGTTCAGGGCCAGATCGAAGCGATCCGCGATATCGAAATGCTGGAAGCCCTGAGCGAGCGGCTTGTGATCGTTCCGAGCTGGGCCGAGCTGCTGGCGTGATGCTCTTCGCGCTCCGTAACGCATGAGAAAGCGATGTCCTCTATAAGCTGCGTCCCTATTTCCCCGCAGGTTCCGCCCCGTCGCCAAGAGTCCAGGCCGTCAGAATCTTTGCGGGCGAGAAAACGGGACACCTGTGCCAGACAGACGCATGGCGGATCGTTGTCCGCATGGGGGAGACAGAGGCGATGAAATCGTATGAGTTTATCGTGACGCTGGCCGACGGGACCGAACATACCGACGAGTTGGCCGAGGCGTTGTTCGAGGCCGGCTGTGACGATGGTTCGGTATGGTCTTCGGCGGGCCGCGTCCAAATCGGTTTCAGCCGCCGGTCGGAATCGCTGGAGGCCGCCATCCGGTCGGCGATCGGCGACGTACAGAAGGCAGGCTCGACGGTCGTCCAGGTCACGATGGAAAAAGATTCGTTGGCTGCGCTGGCGAGTGTGGCCTGAGACGGGAACCGCTTTGTCCAAACCCTACGATGCCACGATCAAGGACCTTGCTGCTCAGGGACCGGCGGATTTTGTCTCCTGGTTTGACGGACGGCTTGGCGGCGGTTGTCCGGCAATTGGCAGAGCGGCTCGAGCGGGATGCGGCTGGCAAGCAGGCGGATCGGCTGCTGACCGCGGAGTACATTTTGACGGGGCTGCGGTTGAAGACCCCGGATGAGCTTCGCGCTCAGGCTGTGAAAAGAATGGGACTGGCTTCGAGCAGGAACCGCGAAAGCTTTGGAAAATTGCCCCCCCCGTTCCACGCTCAATGCCCATGCAAGAACGCCGCAGGATTTTGTGTCACCTAACCTTGGTGGACCTTATCCCACTTTCGTCTCCTCGCGACGAGAAGGACGCCTGGGTACGTACGTCGGTCTTCCTCGATGTTGCTATTCGACGCAGCACGCACCACCGTCTTCGTTCCGGCATTTCTGGACTCTTGCTGCAACTCGTCCTTTGTTCTTACGCGAGCAACGTGCATCGCCGTGGCCCATCCCGCCTTCCATGCGAGATCTTGGATCGCCGTAAGAACCTGTACACCGTTCTCTGAGCTGTGCTCTCCCTTGAACCACGGCACGACGTAGCACACCGATACTGGGTGTCCGACTCGGTCTATTGAGTGACTAGCCTCGCAATCGGATTTGCACTTACGCAACTGCTTCTTCGCCTTCTTCAGTTCCTGGTGGATCTCGTCGAATGCCTTTTGGACGTCTTGATGGTCGATCCAACAAATCTTGGCTTCGACGGACGACGCATCGTCCTTGCGACCGAACCACAGGTCGACGCGGCCACACTTCTTTTTGCCTTTCTTTCCTATGCGAGCTACGCCCGCCTCCTCAAGGCTCCAGCCACCGTCGATTTTCCACGCTGCCGCTCCCAGCAAGCCCGTCAGCGATCTCTCGCCGTACCAGTAGCTGAGGTCGTACCAATACCCTAACCCGACGCCTTCGTCCGACGCCTTTGGCTGCTCGTACGCTTCCACGAGCTTGAGCCAACTCGCCAGTAGTTGCTCCCACATGTCTCCCCAGGGCGTTCCGTCGTCAAATCCTTCTGGCACATGATTGCGTTTCCCCATCGAACGATCTCCTCGGTTTTTCAGGATGTATGTCGTGGTCGTTGGTTCGTGGTTCGAGCTTGCGTCCATCAAGCGGACAAGCTGACGATCTCGCCGAACACCAGTCTAATCGCCGGTTCAGCCCCGTGCAATTGCGGTGGAGGCGGAATGATGGCCAGTAACAGTTCCGTTCTGCGATCGGCTCGCCCGTCTGCAGGATCCGCTCAGCGCTTACCACGGGGAGCAATCCTCGGAACCTCAGCTGAACCGGATTCACGCCACGAGGTATCCGCCAACAGTCGCCGGCACGGGAGGCCATCGGCCAGATGCCCCAGCGGATGATGGACCAGCCCCAGGCGGAATCCGGCCAGCGGCTGGGCGTTGTCGTCCCGGCCCAGCAGGTCGATCTGGCTTGCGCCGAGCATGATCTGCGTCGCGTCGTGATCGTCGCCGCAAAGCCAGGCAGAATCCAGGCCGACGATGTGGACGGGGAACGGCAGCCCGAGGTCGTCGAGCCTGACCGCAAAGCCCAGTCGCGGATGGCGGCCGCGGCCCGGACACAACTCGCCGCGTCCCCAATCGACCTCGACCCAGTTCCAGAACGCGGCGGTTCGGCTGGTCATCGCTTCCAGCCACTCAGGCGCGGCCCCGTAGGGCGGTTCCAGGCCTGCGAGCCAATCGGAGAGTCCGTCAGGGTTGACGGCTGCCAATTGGCGGACTTGCTGCCAGGCCTCCGCCGCGGTAGGCCGCTGGACGTCATGATTGCCAGGCACCAGGAACAGCCGCTGGGGAGCGACCTCGACACGCTGAAGAATGTCGCGGAGCCGCGTTTTGGCCCTGGCGTACTCCTCGGGCAATCCCCAATCGGCCACATCGCCTGTGAAGCAGACCAGGTCGATCCGTCCGGCGCGGGCGATCTGGGCCAATTCGTCCAGAAAATTGCTCTCCAGCACCCGAACCCGACTCGCCGCGCGAACGCGGATTTTGGTCCGGCGGTCGTCGTTCATCCACGGCAGCGCGACCCGCTCGTGAAGGTCGGACAGATGCAGGATTCGCAGATGATGCGTTGTCACAGCAATCCCTTCGTCATGATGGCCTGGCGTCCGACGGCGGCGCGGCGGGGGAGGGTGGCCCGCGGGCGCCGAACGCCGGTTGTCGCGGCGTCGCGAACAATGGGCGGCGCGGAACGCCCCAGCCAGAACCCGGTTAGGGTTGCCGATTCTATCCGGACTCGCGTCCCCAGGGTAGACCCTGCGGGCCAACCCTGGGCGGAAGGCCAAAGCCCCTGCGGGGCAGATCGCCTCGACGGTACGTTCCACGAAGGAAGGAGGGCGTCACGGACGTTGGCAGGGGACTATTCGCTCGAGCCAGGCGTTGGTAGATGCCGACTACGCGGATCGTTCGAGCGGAAGCTGAAACCGTCCGGCGATGATTCCGGGCACCGTGAGGTCTTCGTCCAGACCCTCCCAACGCAACGTACATCCGTTCAGCTCCAAGGTAACTTCCCGCAACTGTTCGGCCGACGCCTGTTTAAGCCGCCGGAAACGGTCTGCCGGAAATCCGACGACTCGCCCGTCCGTAAGCTCCAGAAACACCATGCGTCGTTCGACCCAGACTCGAACAGCGACTGGGTCGGCTGGCGTCATCGGTTCAGCGATTGTGGTACTCATGAAATCTCTCGATCAGCAGTTGTTCGTTTTCGAAGACCAGCCGCCTGCGGAAGTGTCAGCCCAATCAGGCATCAGATGAAGGACAAACCGCGGCCGCCCGACGCCCAGTCGCGTGGCGGTCATCGTGACCTTGACCGGACGATGGAGGTGCCGGTTCAGGACGTCAGGGTCTTCGACGCGCGCAGTGCGGACGCCGGCTTCGCGCGAAGTTTCGACAGGGTGCGCGCGCGTTCCGGCTTCGAAGCAATGTTGTGGAGTTGGTCTGGGTCGGTGTGAAGGTCGGGCAGATGCAGGATTCGCAGATACTGGGTCGTCACGGCAATCCATTCCGCTTATGGCCTTGCGTCCGACGGCGGCGCGGCGAGCTTCCAGGAATCGAGCGGGGTGAGTTGCCGCGACGGCGCGGGTTCGGGCAGCGTGTCGTGAACCGGCACGAACAGCGCGGCGAGGGTCACGTTCTCGGCTTGCGGCAGATGTACGGCCAGCTTTCGCAGGCCCTTGTTCGGGTTCTGGATGTCGGGATTCGGCGACCCCGGCAGCGGCTGGGCGTCCAGTACGACGAACGCGGCCTCGGCGGGCGCCAGCAGCCAGGCATGGCAGGTCTTGTTCTTGCGCCGCAGCAGGGCGTGGCGGCCGTTGTCGCGCAGCTCGTATTCGATGCCCGCGCCGCCGTGCGCGAACCACCACAGCTGGTTGGACTGCTCGCTGCGGATCTCGTCCTGGACCAGGAAGGCCCGCCGTTGATCGAACAGCCGATAACCGCGTTGCACGGACGTGGCGTGCCGCCGATAGGCTTCGGTCAAGTCGGCGATCGCGAAAACATCCTCGGGCGACGACTCGAACCGCACGATCTGCGAGTTGGCCTTGGCCTCCTGGCTGAATTTCCGGTCCGGGTTGAAGACCAGCGTATTGTGGCCTTCCTCCCGGATGCGGTAGAACTCGGACTTGGGCAGATGGTGCTGGTGCGTGAGATACGTCTGCCGTTCGGTCCCCAAGTCGATGAACCACGGCTCGCCCAGTGCATAGAAAACAAAACTGCCCAGGTCCTGGTGCGCATGGGCGATGCCGTTCTTGCCGCACTTGATGCCCGCAAACAGGGCCTCGCGGTCGGTCCACGAGCTGCGCATCGTGGCCACTTCGGTGCCGCGAAAATGCTTGTCCAAGGGCACCGCCTGCAGCGCCAGTTCGGTCGGCTGGGGGCGATAGTACAGGATGTCATCGAGCGTGCCGGGCGTGGCCTGTTCCTGGAAAACCTGGTACAGCGGCCGCTGAAACTTGTCGGCCAGATAGAACAGTCCCCAATGCTGGTATTGCCCGCTGCCCGAACCCGAGTCGGCAAAGTTGTAGATACCGCCCAACGGGCTGACCAGGTAGACCGGAAAGTCACCGGCCCGGGAGAACCCCTTGTCGCGGAGCGCGTCGAGGAAGCCGAAATCGGTGCCGCAGGCGGTCTGCAACCCCTGCAGATAGCCCAGCAAGTACCGCATGGAATAGCCCCAGTACCCGATGCCTTCCCACCAGGCGCCATCGGGCTCGAAATGCCGCAGGGGAATCTGGAGATACTGAAACGCGGCGTGCAGGATCTCGGTGCACGGTTCCGGCATCTCGTCCAAGACCGCCAATGCGGCCAACGAGCTGCCGCCGTTGCAGACAAAGTTCCAGTTGTTTTCCACCGCCCGCCAACCTTGAGAACCCTCGGCCGGCAGCCCCATGTAGGCCGCGTGGGACAGCCGCAAACCGTGCTGCCACAGTCCGTCGCGAATCGTCTTTCGCTGGGCTTCGGTCAAGTCCCGGTAGAACCAGTCGTAGCCGATGGCCAGGGCGTGCATCATCTCGGCGGTGTCCAGGTAATGCGACGGGTTCCAGTCCGGGAAGCCGACGACCGCTTCCATTTCCTGCCAGGCCCGATCGAGCCATTTGCGGTCGCCCTCGAGGCGGTAGAAAAAGCCCCAATGGTACAGGCGGTTGAGCACATCCCGCGAGATGGACAGCAGCCGCCGGCCATCGGTCAACTCGTGTTCGCGAACCGGCTTGGCGTACAGGCTTTCCGCCTCGCGCCGCGCGTTGGCATTCCACGCCTGGCCGCGCGGGTCGCCGGTCACCAAAGCCTTGATTCGTGGCAGATCTTCATCCAATAGGATTAGCCGCGGGTGCTCCGGCCGCAGCTTGTGCAGAAATGCTTCTGGCGCAGGTTCGGTCACGTACTTGTTGACTTGGATGGCTGGCCGATAAGGCTGGTCGCTGTAGCTGAAATCGAGTTCATCCAGCACCCAGACCGCTTCGTCCGTCGGCGTCTGATTCCAGCCCGACGCGGCAAAGCGGAGCTTATCGATCTTGTGCCAACCCGCGGGCGACCGCGCGCTGCCGAACGAACGGAAGTGGAATTCCAGCCGCTTCCAGCCGGTCCAATCGACCGTGACTTGGCGGGAGAAGTACGAGAACTCGTTGGGCTCACTGCGCGACTCGACGATGATCATGAACGTGGCATTGTCGGCGCGATTGGAGTGCAGCCAGAACGTCATGGTGTTGAAGGCCGCCAGATCGGCAGGAGCTTGCAGGCATTCCAGCGAACCGTGTACCGTGTGCCGATCCCACCGCAAGGCTCCCTGGCCAGACTGTTTCGGCTCCCTGACGCACGTGCCGTTGGTCCACAGTTCGGCCGTCTCGAAGCCCAAGGCGTCGCGGATCTCCGGCGACCAGGCCTGGCGGGCCGCCGCGGCCGCAACTGCGGCGGGCGTTTCGCCGGCCTGAGACGGGCGAGTTGCTTCCCAGGCGAACACGATCAGCAACGGCAGGCAAGCGCGAAACCAAACCATCAAAACACTCCTCGACGCGGCAGGAACACGAATTCGAATCTTCAGCCCACATCGTAAGGGAGGAAGACGAGGGATTCAAGCATAACATCGTTCGGGCAGTTAAACCGGCCGGGGCAAAGACGGGGGGCGAAAATGGGGACACAGCCAATCCTGTTCGGCACGACTCTTGCCAAGGTGGGCATCCTCGCCGCTTGCCGGCGAGTGGTTTAGGTTACGTGGCCACGAACAAGCGTCCACCTCGGACGACGGTGATCCCCAACGCTTGCCGTCGGGAGATTCAGGATAGATGGCTGACACCGTGATGCCGCCAATGAACCTGAAGCACTCGACGGCAAGCGTCGAGGAGCAAAGGTTGCCTTCTGTGAGTTGCTCCCGTGGCCAGTTTTGCTCAATGACTCGACGTCAAGCGTCGAGGATGCCTGCCGACAGCAACCGGTGTGCCGAACAGTATTGGGACACAGCTTTTCTTCGGTCCCCCTGCTGACAGCGATTTGGGGGATCGTTGTAATTTCCCCGTCGTGTTTTGTATCGGTTGGCTGGCTGCGGTAATTGGGTGTTTTCTGCTGGTAAACGATGCGGTCACGGGGCAGCATTAACCGGAATCATGCCGGATAAGAGGTTCGTTCCGGAAGACGAACGAACCTTGTGGCATCTACTCTGCTCGCAACGCCTCGATCGGCTCCAACGCCGCTGCGCGGGCGGCCGGATAGAGACCGAACGCTACGCCGAGCGATACGGAAAACAGGAAACCGATGGCGGCCGACGGCCACGAAATGACCGCATCCCACAGGCCCAGTGTCGAGACGGTCCAGGCCGCGCCTACGCCGATGGCGACGCCCAACAAGCCGCCCAGGCCGGCCAGCATCGCGGACTCCAACAGAAACTGGTTGCGGATGTCGCAGCGCCGCGCGCCAATCGCTCGCCGCAAGCCGATCTCGCGGGTTCGCTCGCGCACGGAAATCAGCATCACCGCCAGAATGCCCACCCCGCCCACCAGCAGCGAGATCCCCGAAACGCTGCCGATCAACAGCGTCATGGACTGGGCGGTTTCTCGTTCGGTCGCCAACAGCGTGGCCTGGTTCTGGAGCGTGAAATCATCGGGCTTGTCCCCCAAGCGGTGGCGGCGGCGCAGCAATTCCTGAATCTCCACCTCGGCCGCGTCCAACAGGTCGCTCGACTTGGCCTGGACGTAGATCGCCTGGATGTAGTCCACGTTCATCAGCCGCCGCATGGCCGTGGCCAAGGGGACGATCACCAGGTCGTCTTGGTCCAGTCCGTTGGCATCCACGCCTTTGGGCACCGTGACGCCGATCACCTCGAACGGGATCCGGCCGATACGGAACGTCAAGCCGATCGGGTCGACGTCGAGGAACAGGTTCTGCACCACCGTAGGGCCGACGATGGCGACACGTCTGCGGCCGCGGCATTCGTCCAGATCGAACACCCGGCCGGCGGCGATGGAGATATTGCGAATGGCAAATCCCTCGGGATCGATCCCCAGAACCGTCGTGTTCGCGTTTTCCGATTCCCACCGCGTGGCTAGTTTTTTGTCGATCGCCGGGGCCGCCAGCGCCACCGAGGGGCATTCCTCCGCGATGGCCGCGGCATCTTCGACGATCAGGGTCGTGACTGTGCTGATCTGCCGCTGGCGACCGGCGATGATCCGGGTCTGACCCGCACTGACCGTGACCAGATTCGTTCCCATGTCGCGAATACGATCGAGAATTCGCTTTTCCGCGCCTTTGCCCGCCGCGACCATCAGGATCACGGCGGCCACGCCCACGACGATGCCCAGGACGCTCAGCAAGGTGCGCAGCTTGTGTGCCGCCAGGATCTCGACGGACAGCGACAGGCTCTTGGACAACTTCATCGCAACGCTTCCACCGGATGTAAGCTCGCGGCACGGCGAGCCGGCTGCACGCCGAAAAACGTCCCCACCAACAAGGCGAACCCGATCGCCAGCGCGAACGGTTCCCACGAGATGATTGCCGGCAGCGGGGTGAACCGCGCGAGGGCGAGCGAAAGGCTCCCACCCAGCAGGCTGCCCAGGAACATGCCGAGAAAGCTGACGCTCAGCGACTCGAACAGGAACTGCTGGAACACATCTCGCCGAGTGGCCCCGACGGCTCGGCGAAGCCCGATTTCTTTGGTACGTTCCGAAACGGAGATCAGCAGGATATTCATCAACACCACGCCTCCGACGACCAGGCTCAGTCCGGCCAGTCCCGACAGCAGCAGCGACAGCGTCCGGGATGTTCCCCGAACGAGTTGGGCGATGACCTCCGGCGTGATGATGCGAAAGTCATCTTCTTGTGGCGGTGTGATATGATGCCGCCGATGAAGCAGGTCGCGAATGGCCTGGGCCTGGGCGGACATCGCGGCGGCATCCTTGGTGACGACCCGAATCGCGCCGACGTAGTCCACGTTCATCAGCCGCCGCATGGCCGTCGTGATCGGGACGATAATCCGGTTGTCGAAATCGGCAATGCCCCCCATGCCGCCGGTCCCCCGATGTTCCAGGACTCCCTTGACGGTCAACGCCACCTTGTTCACGTACAGCGTCTGACCGATGGGATCCGCGTTGTCGAACAGGTCGCGTTTGACGGACGTACCGATCACACAAACCCGAGCCAGCGTCGCCACGTCCTCGTCTGAAATGCCGTCCCCTGCGGCCGGATACCAGTTCCAGGCGTCATGCCACGGGGGCTCGACTCCCCAAACCACCGCTTGGCTCTGATGGCTGCCGTGCTTGAGATCCATGTTGAACCGCCAGGCTTGCGGGGTCACGGTTTCCAGGCCCTCGATCTCGTCGCGGATCGCGGCGGCATCCGCCAGCGTGAGTGTCGTCACGTTCATATCGGGCGGCGGCAGATCCTTGCCGCCGCCGGCAATGACCATCATCGCCCGCGGCCCAAAGCTCTCGACCCGCTTCATCACCCGCTGCTCGGTCCCCTTGCCGATGGCCAGGATCGTGGTCAGCGCCGCGATGCCTACGATCGTGCCGGCCATCATGAAGAAGGTCCGCAGCTTGTGCGCCGCGAGGGCGATGAAACTTTCCTTTGCGATACGAAGGACACGCATGAGATTTACCCTACCGTTACGAGAGTTATCTTGATCGGATAGCTTCCCAGAAACGATGCTTACCTCAACGCTTCTACCGGGTGCAGTCGAGCGGCTCGCCGCGCGGGCTGAACTCCGAAGAACACGCCGACCAGCAGCGCGAACCCGATGGCCAAAGCGAACGGTTCCCAGCTGATCACGGCTGCCAGCGGCGTCAGCTTGCCGATGGCCAGCGAGACGCCCCAGCCCAGGCCGCTGCCCAGCAGCATGCCGAGGAACGTAACCCCCAGCGATTCGGTGAGGAACTGGGCGAAAATGTCGCGGCGTGTCGCCCCCACCGCTCGCCGCAACCCGATCTCCTTGGTGCGTTCGGCGACGGAGATCAGCAGGATGTTCATCAGCACCACGCCGCCGACCAGCAAACTCAGGCCGGCCAAGGCCATCAGCAGCAGCGACAACGTGCGAGAAGTCCCGCGGGCCACTTCCGCAATCGCCAGCGGCGTGGTGATTCGGAAGTCATCTTCCGCAGGAGGAGTGATGCGATGCCGCTCGCGAACCAGGCGGACGATCTGCTCCGACTGTTCGGCCATCAACGCAGAATCTTTGGTGATGATGCGAATCCCGCCGATGTAATCCACATTCAGCACCCGCCGCATGGCGGTCGTGATGGGCAACAGGATGCGGTTGTCAAAGTCTCCCCCGCCGCCGCCGGAGGTGCCTCGACGTTCCAGCACGCCTTTGACCGTGACGCTGACCTTGTTGATGTACAGGCTCTGTCCGATCGGATCGGCGTCGCCAAACAGATCCCGCTTCACCGAGCTGCCGAGGACACACACGCGGGCCATCGTGGCGACATCCTCGTCCGTGATTCCCTCGCCTTGGGCCGGATACCAGTTCCAGGCATCGTGCCATTGCGGTTCGACACCCCACATCGTCGCCTGAATCTGGTTGGCATCCTGCCGCAACGTGGCAGCCGTCTGCCAGGCCTGAGGTGTGACGAATTCGAGATCGGGGATCTCTTCGCGAATCGCGCGGACATCGGACAAGGTGAGCGTCGTGACGCTGGAATCGGGAGGGCCGATGGTCTTGCCGCCGCCGGCCACCAGCATCATGGCCCGCGGGCCAAAGCTCTCGACCCGCTTCATCACCTGTTTTTCGGTTCCCTTGCCGATGGCCATGATCACGGTTAATGCGGCGATGCCCACGATCGTGCCGGCCATCATAAAGAACGTTCGCAGCTTGTTGGCGGCCAGCGAGTTGATGCCCTCTCGGGCGGTGCGCAGCCTTCTCATGACAGCTCCTCCTCGGTGGGCGTTAGAGCCGCGAGTTCCGCCTCGGCGTCCCGTGGTTGGTTGATCGTCTGGTCCTCGGCAATCCGGCCGTCGTCGAGCACGATCACGCGCTCGGCATGTTCGGCCAGTTCGCGGTCGTGCGTGACCATGATGATGGTTCGTCCGTCACGATGCAGGCGCTGGAAGATCGCCATCACCTCGGTGCCGCTGCGGGTGTCGAGATTCCCCGTGGGTTCATCGGCGAGGATAATCGACGGATTGGTGATCAGCGCCCGGGCGATGGCCACCCGCTGTTGCTGGCCGCCGGACAGCTGATTGGGCCGGTAATCGACACGGTCGCTCAGTCCGACCATCGCCAAGGCGTGCTCGCCCAGCTCCTCGGCGTCCTCCGGATAATCATCGGCATAGATCAGCGGCAGCAGTGCATTCTTCAAGGCCGTGGTCCTCTGCAGCAGGTGGAACTGCTGGAACACGAAGCCGATCTTATGGTTTCGCAAATGCGAAAGCCCTTCGTCATCCAGATTCACCATGTCCGTACCGTCCAACCGATAGTGGCCCGCGGTCGGTTTGTCCAGACAGCCGAGGATGTTCATCAAGGTCGATTTGCCCGTGCCCGATGCGCCCATGATGGCCACGTACTCGCCGGGCTCGATCCGGAACGAAATGTCCCGCAGGACCCTCGTCACCACCTCGCCGCTGGTATAGGTCTTTTCGATACCTTCTAATTCGATCATGCAGATACCTCGTTTAGCTTGACGACTCGTTATTTGACGGTGGCACGACAAAGATGGTCTGCCCCTCGTCCAGGCCTCCCAGAACCTCGATCCACGGGCCGTCTTTCCAGCCGATCTTGACTTCGCGCGGTTCCGGCGGTCCGTCGTTGGAAACGTACACGATGTTCTTGCCTCGTTCGCGTTTGACGGCTCGGGACGGTATGGCCAGAACGCCGGTCTTGGTTTCGAGCAGGATGGTGACGCTGGCCGTCATCTCGGGACGCAGCTCGCCGTCGTGGGCATCGAGAATATCCACGACGACATCGTAGTTCACCACGTTGTCTTGGATGATCGCCTTGGGATAGATGGCGCTGACCCGGCCTGGAAACTCGCGGCCCGGAAAAGTGTCCACGGTGAACAAGGCTTCTTGTCCGGGCCGCACTTTGCCGATGTCCACTTCGTCCACATAGGCGTCGACCTGCAGGCGGTCGAGGTCGATGATCGTGACGAACGTGGGGGCGTTGAAGCCGGCGGCGACGGTTTCGCCTTCTTGGGTGGAGACGGACGCGATGACGCCGTCGATGGGAGCGGTCAACGTCGCGTAAGACAGCTGGACCTTGGCGTTGACCACGGCAGATTGCGCGCGGGCGATTTCGGCGGTGGCTTGCTTGACTTCCTCCTCATAACGGGCTTGGGCCAGTTCGTAGGTCGTCTCGGCCCCCGCCTGCTGTGCGTTCGCGACGGCCAGGCGTTCCTGAGCCTGCTCCAGCAGCGCATCGGAACTGGCGTTCCCCCTCTGGAGATTCGTCTCTCGGGCGACCTCGTGTTCGCCGAGCGAGCTGGTTGCCTGCCAGCGGGCGATGTCCAGCTTTGCCCGTTCGATCTCCTTGGGCAGCAGCCGATGCGCGGCGGCCCGTTTCGCCTCGGCCAACTGCAGTTCCGCTTCGCGCTGGGCGAGTATCGCTTCGAGGTCTTCCTTTTCCAATTCCGCAATCACTTGTCCTCGGGTGACCCGATCGCCGATGTTGGCGCGGAGGCGGGCGACTTTGCCGGAGATTCTCGCGCCGACTCGGACCTCCGCTCCGACCTGCGGCTTAACCGCTCCGGTGGCCAGTACCGACGAGGCGAAATCCCGCCGCTCGACGGTGGCCGTCAGCACCACCGGTTCGCTCGTCCCGCCGCGCCATTGCGGATACCACCACCATCCGGCCGCCACCGCGGCGACCGCAAGCACGAGCAAGATCGGCAGGGCGCGATTCTTGCGACGGCGTTTCTTTCCGCCGGGACGCGGCATCGGTCCCAGCGCCGTCGGAGGACGGCCCGTTCGAACGGGTCGGGGACGCGCAGCGCCCTCGTCCGCGAGCGAATTCACCGCGGAGGCGTCGCCGGTGTCTGACATGAGACGCGTACGATCCATGGTCATGCCGCCTCTCGCTGGAATGTCTGCATCGAATTTCTCCCGGCCGGGAAGGTGCGTCTGTGGTTACTCGTCACTTGGCACCCCCCTTAGCGCGCGACCGATCCCGCCCCGCGAAGGCCCTGACATCATCAGGGGACCCGGTCGATGGCAACCGCTCTGATCGCGGATCATCGCAAACAGCTCCGCCTCCTGCTCGGCGGTCAGTACCTCTTTTTCGGCCAGCAGTTGGCCGATCACCAGCGACTGGACCTTGCGCTGGCCAGCCAGGATCTCCTCCTGCTTGGCTGCGATCGCGGTTGGGTCCGGGGCGGGATCCGCAATCAGGTCGAGCATCTGCTGGCGAAGCGCATGAACCTGGCCGCTGGCGACTTCGGCGGCTTCCCGAAATGCTTGCAACTGCGGCTCGATCCGCTGCCACTGCTCGTCGCTGACGTCGAGCTTCTGGTGCAGCGGGCACCAGATGCGTTCGCCATGTGCGGACAGGGGCTCCGCCGGTGCCTGGGCCTTTTGGGCGGGAATCGCGTGGGCCAGCCAAACGCCGACAAAGGCCACGTTCAGCGCGACGGATGCGAGCACCAGAAAACGTTTGCTATGGCGAATCATGACGATCTTTCCCAGACTAGGTTTCCCGGCCATCCGGCTGGCTGGTGAGACTCAAATACGCGTCGGTAAACGAGCCGCGCGGTGAACCGGACAGCAAATCCAAACCGTGGCCTCCCAGCAAATCCACCGGCAGCGCTTCCGGCGCGGCCACGGTCGCAGTGCTCCACTCGCGAGATGCCTGCTGGCCCATCAGCACCCCCAGCAACAGCCCGGCGGCAATCGCGCCCACGGCGCCCGCCGTCTGCGGTGCGCGGAGGAAATCCCACCAATCCCGCAAACGAGGTCTGACCGCAGGCACTCGCGGCGGCATTTCCCTCCGCTGCCTCGCTCGGGCCAGCAAACGATCGTTGAATCCCTCGGGAACCGGAGGCAGCGGGGGGATCCTGCGCAACAGGGCGAGCAGTTTCTCGAGGCGGGCTTGGTGCTCGCGACACGCGGAACAGGCCGCCAGATGGGCTTCCAGGGCCGCTCGGTGGGCGGTTGGAATCTCTTCGCCTGCGTACATGTCGATCAACCCTTGCGCTCGCCGACATTGCATCATTGGTTCACCTCCACCTCGTTAAACGCTCGGGGCAACCAAACCCCCCTCGGAAAACATTCATTTTCCGAGAAATCGGCGCAGCCGCGCTGCCAGCGCCGCTTTGCCCCGGGCTAGCAGCCGCTCGACCCCCTTGCGCGAGGTGCCCAGAACGTCGGCGATCTCGTCGTAGCGGAGGGACTCGTAATAGCGGAGGATGACCGCAGTGCGCTGCTGCAGCGGCAGCGCGTCGAGGGCTTGCCGGACCGCATGGCATTGTTCGTCGGCGACGGCGATTTCGTCCGGAGAAGGCTCGGGACTGGTTTCCGCATCGGGATCGCGGCCGTCAAACGGCGCGGTCTTGCGGCGATGGTCGTGGCACAGGCGGGTGACGATGCGATAGAGGTAGGTGCGAAACGCGGCCGTTGGCTGGTAGCGAGGGGCCGCTTGCAGGATTCGCAAGAAGGCTTCCTGGGCGACATCCTCCGCTTCGTCGGCATTGCCCAGCAGCCGGAAGGCGATATTCCAGGCAGAGGTTTGATGCCGCCGCGCCAACATCTCGAAGGCGGTCATCTCGCCGCGAGCCGTCGCCGACATCAGTTCTTCGTCGCTTTGCATTTCCGCCCGTGGTGAAAGCCGGCGAGTTGTTTCGCAACCGCTCTCATTATACACTACGCGGCAAAGACGGGGTTCACAGAAGTCGGCCCCCGTCGAACGCAGCGCGGGGGCCAATCAGCGATTTTCGCGTTTTCGCGATCACCGTTTTCGTTGTTAGGGGTTCGGCGCAGCCTGGAACCGATCGCAGACGCCGTCCTGATCCTGATCGACAAACGCCTTGCCGGGCTGGCCCATCGCGGCCCCTCGACCGGCGCCGCTCTTGTATCCCGGCCCTCGAGCCATGCCGCGTCCCGGACCGCGTCCCGTGCCATCGCAAGGACCGGTGCCCATGCCAAGGCCCGCGCCACGGCCCTTTCCATTGCGAGGTCCGTTCCCCATGCCATAGCCCGGCCCGCGCCCGGTGCCGTCGCACAGTCCGGCTCCCATGCCATAGCCCGGGCCGCGGCCGGTGCCGTCACGGGGTCCCAACCCCTGGCCGTAGAAGGGGCACGCCGACGTGGCAGCGGCAGCTTGTCCTTGATTGGCCTGCTTTGCCGTCTGCTGGGCCTCGGCGGTCGCCGCTGCGACCAGGAACATCGCCAAAACGGTGCTCAGTACCAATGTGATTCTCATCTTTTCTCTCCTCCATCGTGATCGGCGGCTGAGTCGCAAAACTTCCGTACCATGCCGTCCGATCGGAACGTGAGGCGCCCTGCAAAAAATACACATGGTCTCAAGCCCGTTCGGCACATCCTTGCAGTCCTTTTCTCTCGCCCGGCCTGCGCGCTGGCTGGTATTCGAGTTGGACCGGCCGAAAAAGCCCGAGAATCACCGTCTGCGAACGCTCGGGACACCTCAAGAACAACGCCCGCGACGGCTGGCAAGTCCCGTGATCTCCGAGCTTGCCGTCTTGAGGTTGATGCAATCGGCGGACCAAACTCGCGGCGAACGCGGATATTCATGGAAACGCAGTCATCATGGGAATCGCGGAGCAAAGACAGAGATTGTCAAACGTTTCACGCAACCGATGCAACCGTCGCCCGTCGTACCCCGGCGTCAGTACCCGCCAAAGGATCAACAGTAGCCCGAAGCGCCAGCGAGAGGATCAAACAGTAGGTTCGGGAAAAGTCGGTCTGGAAAAGAGGAGTCAGGACTGGCGTGTTCAGTTTAGATCCTTAAGGTCGTGAAATGGCATATTGACACCGACCGGTTTTTCTTCTCACCCGACGCCCACGAGCTTGCCTCGCGGGTCTCGCTGATGCACGTTCTTCCCTGCCTCCTTCGAGGATGATCATTCGTGGAACGAAAACGGGATCCCATCCGTTGGTATTGTCATGGTCCGGTGCAAGCGACGCATTCCGATCGAGGCCCGTTCCGATTGTGACGGTTCTGCCACGTCTTGCACAAGTTCCGTGCGTCCTTGCCCGGCGGAACTGCCGGCGGTTTGACCCTGCGGTGTTCGGGTTCTAGAGTTGGAGGAATGCATCCACTTCCAGCTTCTCTCCGACTATCCAAGGGAGATTGTGACCATGCACGGAACGCTCGAGCGGACTCAGGCGGCCGGCCACGACGCGGTGTTGAACGGCTTGGTGCAACGTGTAAATCGGTTGGCCGGCGAGGGTGCGGCTTCGCGTTCCGTCATGTCGGATGGGTACATTCCGATTGCCGAAGCTCCGCCGACCTACGGCGATTTCGTTCCGCAAGAGCCGCAGACCCTGCAAGAGACGTCGTTGTCGAACAGTGATGTCGAGGCGTTGGTCTTGAAACTAATGCTAGCCCGCGGCAACCTGACGGGCCGCGACGTCATGGACCACATCAAGTTGCCGTTCGTCATGATCGAACGCGCGATGCGCGAGATGCGGCACGACCAGTTGGTCGTCTATCGCAACTCGGCGCCGATGAACGACTATCTGTACCAGCTGACGGACATCGGCCGCGAACGGGCCAAGCGGCTGACCGAGCATTGTTCCTATTTCGGCGCGGCGCCGGTCTCGTTGCAGGACTATATCGCCTGTGTCCAGGCCCAGTCGCTGACGAAGCAGCATCCGACGCGCGACGATCTGCGGCGGGCCTTTGACGACCTGTTGATCTCGCCGGACCGCCTGGCCCGCCTCGGCCCGGCCATCAATTCCGGCAACGGCCTGTTCCTGTATGGGGCCCCGGGAAATGGCAAGACGAGCATCGCCGAGCGACTGACGAAGTGCTTTGGCCAGATCATCTGGATTCCGCGGGCGCTGGGCATCGACGGCGAAATCATCCGCTTGTTCGACCCGATGAATCACGAAGAGATCTCCCTCGAACGCCCGGCGGCGTTGTACGATCAAGCCCGCATCGACCAGCGCTGGGTCCGCATCCGGAGGCCCACGATCGTCGCCGGCGGCGAACTGACGATGGACAATCTGGAGGTTTCACGGAATACGTCGACGGGCATCAGCGAAGCCCCGCTGCAGCTGAAAAGCAACTGTGGCGTGCTGGTCATTGACGATTTTGGGCGGCAGCGCATCAGCATCGAACAGTTGCTGAACCGCTGGATCGTCCCGTTGGAGAAACGTTATGATTACTTGAACCTGGCGAACGGCAAAAAGGTCCAGGTACCCTTCGATCAATTGATCGTCTTTTCGACGAACCTGGAGCCGCGGGATCTGGTGAACGAAGCCTTTCTACGGCGGATTCCGTACAAGGTCGAAGTGCATGATCCGGGGGAAGCGGAATTCCGCCAGTTGTTCGCGATCGTATGCGAAAAACTCAATATCCCCTACAAGCAGGAACCGATCGATTACTTGATCGAGCGACATTATCGGGCCGTTGGGCGGCCGTTCCGTTGGTGCCAGCCTCGCGACTTGCTGATTCAAGTCCGCAACCATTGTTTCTATCAGGGAATTCCCGCTGAATTGGCCAACGAGCACTTCGATTTGGCGGCCGAAACCTATTTTACAATGCTGTAGGGCCGCTGGTACAATCCGCCCCATGAGTACAACGTTAGCGGCATCCTGGGCACGCGTCCTGGCGGACGAATTGACCGCCCCCTACTTCCTCGATCTGCAAATGTTCCTGAACCGGGAACGGCGGCAGCATACGGTCTTTCCGCTCGCGGACGAAGTCTTTGCGGCATTCGAGATGACGCCTTACGAGCGCGTGCGGGTGCTGCTCCTGGGGCAGGACCCTTATCACGACGAAGGCCAAGCGCACGGACTGTGCTTTTCCGTGCGGCCCGGGGTTCCTCCTCCCGCTTCCCTGCGGAATGTTTTCCGGGAGTTGCACGACGATTTGGGGTACACGGTTCCCCGGCACGGCTACTTGGCCGCCTGGGCGCAACGGGGCGTACTGTTGCTGAATACCGTCCTGACCGTGCGCGCCCATGCGGCCGGTTCGCATCGGGGCCACGGCTGGGAGCAGTTCACCGATGCGGTGATCCGTAAGATCAACGAGAAAAGCGATCCCGTGGTGTTTATTCTGTGGGGCCGTCCGGCCCAGCAGAAGACCCGTTGGATCGACGCCCGACGCCATGCCATCGTGACGGCGGCCCATCCGTCGCCGCTGTCGGCCTATCGCGGCTTCTTCGGCAGCCGGCCGTTTTCAGCGGTCAATCGAGCGTTCCGCGATTGGGGGCAGGACGAGTTCGACTGGAGCCTTCCCGACGAACCATGAAACTAGCGATCCCAGTCGTTGGACGAAGCCCAGGGCGACGGCAGCGAATTGCCGAATTCCTCCCGCATGGCTTCCGTGACCGCCGCCAGATCGACTCGCGGCGGGGTCCAGGCCGAGCCCGACGCCCGTCCGGCACGCTTCCGCCGTTCGCGCTCTGACCAGCCTGCTTGAATGTGCTCGCATTCCTCTCGGATTGCCCCCGGTGATGGTGCGTAGGCTTGATTCGTTCGTGTTGGTCGTTTGCGGAGTTCGTTCATGATTCCTCCCTCCCCTGCCAACGTCCCGTGGACCTGCGTCCGCTCGGGCAGAATACAGTCCACCCGATGAACTCGTTTTTGATATCCCTCCGTGCAAAATCCATTCCAACCCCCCCACGCCGAAGCATAGGAGGCTGGTTCCCTCGCGGCTCAACTGCGTCCGATCGGTCGTAGGCCCTGATCAGGAAAGGCTTTGGAACGGGGCTGCCGAGTGGCGTGGGACTGTCCGATTCGCTATGCTGTCGTTCAGGACTGTGACACCAACGCGCACTTTGCGCGCCTGGTGGTGAGATGTTGAGCGTTTGAATCACGCTCGATCAGGGGTTAGTTGTTTTACCTGTAAGCATTGATTGCAGTCCGACCTTCCCTCCCTTTTTCCCTCCAAGGAGTACACGCCATGTCACGAAGCACTTGTCTTGTTGTTGCCAGCTTGATCGTTGCGGTTGGGTTTGCCTCGCTGGGCAATCTCCGCGCTGCGGACGGCCCGTGCGTTCACGAACCGTTCAACGGCAAGGATCTATCGGGTTGGAAAACCAGGCGACCGCAAGGCAGCCAGTGGGGCGTCGGCATCGCCCAGTTGGATCCGGCCAATCCCGGGCGGCTGATCGTCTCGGAGGCGGGCAACAAGCCGGGCGAATTTATCAATCGCGAGGCCCACGGGGTGGATATCTACAGCGAGCAGGAGTTTGGCGACTGTACCGTGAGTATCGAGGTGATGGTGCCCAAGGGCTCGAACTCCGGTATCTACCTGATGGGCAATTACGAGATCCAGGTCTTGGACAGCTGGGGCCGCGAGAAGGTGGGGCCCGGCGATCTCGGGGGACTGTATGGTGCCGCCGCTCCCAAGCTGAACGCCGCCAAGGCGCCGGGCGAGTGGCAGCAGTTTGTGATTGAGTTTCAGGCCCCACGGTTTCAAGACGGCAAGAAGGTGGCCAACGCAGTCTTCAAGAAGGTGGTGCTGAACGGCCAAGTCATCCATGAGAACGTCGAGATGCCGGGCGTAACCGGCGGCAATCTGGGACAAGGCGAGCAGCCCCAGGGACCGTTGATGTTTCAAGGCGACCACGGTCCCGTGGCCTTTCGAAACATCCGCGTTACCGTGCCGCAGTGAGTCGTATTGTATGAATGACAAGACGGCAGGGCGGCTGCTGATTCTGGTCGCCGCCCTGATGTGGAGCAGCAGCGGCTTGTTCGCCAAGGCGCCGTTGTTCGCCGATTGGCCGCTGCAAGTGGCGGGACTGCCCGTGCGCGGTCCGCTGCTGGCCTTTTGGCGGGCGGTATTCGCCGCGGTGATCCTCTTGCCCTTCATCCGGCGGCCGCGGTGGAAGCTGAAGCTGGTGCCGATGCTGCTGGCCTACGCGGCCATGAACTATACGTTTCTGGCGGCGTTGACGCTGACCACCGAGGCCAATGCGATCTGGCTGCAGCATACGGCCCCGGTGTGGATCTTCCTGATCGGCGTGTTTGTGTTCCGCGAGTCCGTACACCGCCGCGACCCGTGGCTGCTGGTCTGTTGCCTGGCGGGCGTGGGCCTGATCCTGTGCTGCGAACTGGGGGGGCAAGCGCCCGCGGGCATCGTGTTCGGCCTGTTGGGCGGCGCGACGTATGCCGCCGTCGTGCTGGCGCTGCGGCAGCTGCGCGACGAGGACGGCGTGTGGCTGGTGTTCCTGAATAACCTGACCACCGCCCTTCTGTTCCTGCCGTTTGTGCTGTATTACGACCTGTGGCCGACGGGCAAGCAGACGCTGGTCCTGTCTGTCTTCGGCATTTTTCAGATGGGGCTGCCCTATGTGCTGTTCGCCCGCGGCGTGCGTCGGGTGACTGGTCACGAAGCTGCCGGAATCGTGTTGCTGGAACCGATTTTGGTTCCCCTCTGGGTCTACCTGGCTTGGCGGCATGTGCCGTCGTATCAGGCGCCGCAGTGGTGGACGCTGGTCGGCGGCAGCTTGATCCTGCTGGGACTAGGGCTGCGGTACGCGGGGCGGCGATAGTTCCACCTGGAACAACTCGGCTGCTTCCGGGTCGATATCCAGCGGGACAGGCCGCAGAACGTGCTGCTCTCGGACCAATTCCTCGCGCACCAAACGCCTGGTGACGTAGTCCGAGAATCCGTAGTTGCCCGGACTGCGATACCGATCGATCTCGCTCCAATTCACCAAGACGTACCCGATTCCCTGACGCAGCAACGCCGCCCGCCGCTGGTCGGCCGTGCGATCCTTCATCCAACGTTCAAACAGGCATTCGTCGAAACAGGTGCTATACAGCACCGGCAACTCCAAATCGAACGGCTGGGCTTCGCCGACGAACAGAACCCGCTCCCCGGCAGCGGCATGCATGTTCAAATAGCGTTGTGCCGGATGGACCCGAGAAAGGCCCCCCCGCTCCGCCGGGTGGTCCCGTCGCAATCGCTCCAGCGACACCAGATAACGTTGGTCGTACACCCCCGCCGACAGCAAGAACAGCAGGTTCGCAGCCAAGCCGATCCCCAGCAGCAGGAATACGCCTCGTCGCCAGGCTTCCGAAGTCAACGCGACGGCCCCCATGCCGGCCAGCAGCGCCACCACAGGCAACAGCGGCACCCAGAAACGATCGACGCGGTGCGTGGCCAGCCACCAGACGGCCAGGTAGAAGCCGACGTAGGCGGCCAGCCACAGAACCAACTGCCGCCGCCGTGCGGCCAGCAAAGCGGCCGCGGCCAACGGAAGCAGCAGGGGACTTTGCCACAGGTTCCGCCAGCCCAAATCGGCTGCGGCCACCGCGGCCTGCGCCACGGAATAACGGCGTCCGCGTTCGTCCGGCGGCACGCGATGCGCGCGGTTCCACTGGGCGATCCGCTCCGGTGTCCGGCTCACCCCGCCCAGCACCAGCGGATAGACGGGATTGCCGGCCTGAACCCAGTTCTTGGCATACCACAGGCCGCAGCCGCAAAGGGCCGCCGCCAGAAACATCGCCGCCGGTTGCCAGCGACAGCGGCCGTGCGCGAACATCGCCACCAAGGTCAACGGGGCGACGACGAACAGCAGCGGCGGGTACTTGCAAGCTGCCGCTGCGCCGGCCAGGAAACCTGCCAGTACCAGGTGACCCTTTCCTCCTCCGCCGTGTTCACCGGCCCAAATGGCGATCGCGTACACGGCCAACAGCAAATAGCAGGCAACCGCGCCCTCGATCAAGCCCGCCTGGGAAACATGCACCACCCAGGGAATGGAAATGTACACCAGCGCCGCGACCACGCCCGCCAGCGGCGTCGCGAAACGCCGCCCGGCCGCCAGCAAGCCCAGTGCCGTCAACGGCGCGAAACAGGCGATCACCACCTTGCCGGCCAGCGCGCCCCACCACCAGGCCCGCTCGCCCGGCATGAAGACCATCGCCAACAGCGCGTGCAGCTCGGCGCCCAGCGGCATGTTGCCGTACACATTGTGCGGCAGGAAAGCGATGCGGCCCGCTTGGAACCATTCCTTCGGCACCTGCAAATGGTACTCGCGGACGTCGAAATCCCATGGCGGCAGCGTCGCTCCCAACAGGATCAGCAAGAGAAACGGCAAACCGAGCCACAGGCCGTGACGATCCAACCAAGGCCGGAGCTTGTCATCCTGGGGGCGGTCGGCCTCCGACCCGCTGTCCCTTGCCGAGCAAGGTTTCTCGCGGTTCGTTTCCTTCCGTAAGCCACGGCCGCACTGCCACCACCAAATCGCCCACCCGGCGATGACGCCCACCGCGGCGAGGTGAAGCCACGGGCCGCGGAGGCCGGCGGCCAGTCCGACGGCGAGCGTCAGCAGCGACCACTCCGCCAGTCCGACGGCGGTCGAAAACACGAAGACTTCCAAGCCGGACAGCCCCCGATCACCGCCGACGGCAGCCATCGTGAGTCGACCGCCGAGGTAGGCCAACGTCAAGATCAGGCCGGCGACGACGAGGATCGGCCACCGATCCGAGACCTGAAAATGGTTCCAGTCGCCCCCCACCCAAGACGAGACAACCTGGTCGGGAAGCAGGACGAGCAAAAGACTTTGCCCACGCACCGGCTGGCTGACGAAGAAAACCGTCAGGTACAGCGCCGTCCCTGCCAGCAGGCCCACGGTTTTCAGCGTGCTCCGGACCGCGGCGCCGCCCGATGAATCGGCGGGAGCGGGTGGCGAGCTTGACGCCGGCCGCAACAGCCGGTCATTCGTGGCTCCCAGCCGCTTCTTGGTCGTCACGCAGCACCTCGTGTCCCAGCTCGCGCAAATACTCGAACGTATAGATGCCCGTATCGTGGCCGTCACTGAAAGTGAGGCAATACGCATAGTTGCCGACGGGCTTCATCGAAACCAAGCCGAGCGGCGGAGCGTCGGCCGAGGGCAACACCGGCAACCGCTCGGCGGACGGCGAGTGATCGGCCTTGCGTTTCTCCCGGCAGCTGGCACACGGGCAAAGATCGCGCAGTTTCGCCAGCGGATATTGCTGCCTTCGCCCGTCGCTCCACTCGATCAGCAGCGATGCGGGGGCGACGATTCGCAGTTGGACGGGGTAGAGAGTCATGAGCATTCCTACGGCGTGGACACCTGGCGCTGACTGAGCAGGCTGTTGCGGGCGACTTGCAGCGCGGCGGTCAGCGTGGGATCCTCGGACGCGGCAGTCCGATCCTGGCCCTCTGTTACCGGTTTTTTCGCGGTGCGGACCACGACGTCGGGGTAAACGCCGTTATGGCTGATGGCGTGTCCGCCCGGCGAGTAGAACTTGGCGGTGGTCAGCCGCACGCCTGCCTTGGAGGTATTTAAGGAGAAGATCCCTTGGACGGAGCCTTTTCCGTAACTCCGCTGGCCTACCACCGTGCCTCGGCGAAGATCGTGAATCGCACCAGCAAAAATCTCGCTGGCACTGGCCGTGTCGCCGTCGATCAGGACGACCAGCGGCACCTGCCACGTGCCGAAAGCATGGGCCTGGTAGTCGAAATCCTCGTGCGAGTTTCGTCCTCGCGTAGAGACGATCGTGCCGGAAGTCACGAACTTGTCGGCGACCTCGACCGCCGCGGGCAGCAAGCCGCCCGGGTTGCCGCGAACGTCGACGATCAGGCTCTTCATGCCTTGCCGATGTAACTGCCACAGCGCGTCGTCAAACTCGCGGATCGTCGTTTTCTGGAAACTGGTCAGCCGCAAGTAGCCGATCCCGTACTGGGCGTCTACCATCTTGACGTCCTGCACGCTGGACACTTCGACCCGGCGGCGGACAATCCGCAGACGGCGGCTGGTGCCGTCGGGATCGAGCAGCATGACGTCGACCGCGCTGCCCTCGGGACCCTTCAGCATGTCGGCTGCTTCGTCCGTGCTGATTTGGGAGACGGTCTGGCCATCGACCTCGGCGATCCGGTCGCCTTTGCGGATCCCCCCCGCCTCGGCGGGACCACCCGGCAGGACGTTCACGATCAGCAGCATCTTGTCCTGCGCCCGCAATTCGATGCCCAGGCCGACAAAATTCCCCTCGATCTGCGAGAAGACTTCGTCCAACTGGCCGCCGGTCAGGAAGCACGAGTACTGGTCCAGGGCACAGACGGCGCCGGAAGTGAACTCCAGGACGGTCGCCGCCGGCCGCAGTCCCAATTCCTGCTCGGCGAGCCGGGCTACGGTGGCAGCCACTTCGCACGCCTCGCGCTGGTTGTTGACCTTCGTGACCTTCATCCGCCGCTGGACGCGATCGCAGAACGCCCGCACGGCGTCGTCTTGCCCCTGGACTTGCTGTACTCGCCGAAATGTGGCCGAGGCCAGCGCAATCTCCAAATTGTCCAGGCCCCGCTGCGCCAGTTCCTGCCACGAGGGCTGCTTCACGTAATACGATTCGATTTTTCGCAAGACCTCGGAGTAGACGTCCAGCGCTTCGCGTTCGCTCAACTGCCGGAGCCAGCCGGTGAAGCTGTGATCTTCGTGCCGACGGGACAGGTCGTAATGCATGCGAGCGCGAGTCAAACGCTCCCACAAGTCGGACCGCTCGGGATAGTCCCGCAGCGCCTCTTCGTAGTGCGCCAGCGCTTCGCTCCAACGGTGCTGGGATTCCAACGCCTGGCCACGCTGGATCACCTCCGCAACGGCAGTCTCCGTCGACAAGGCTTCGGCAGGAATTACCACCTGGGCCCAAACGCCGCGCGGCATCAGCCCAAGAACGATAAGGGCAGGGAAGTAAAGCAGAAAGAGTCGAGCAAACTGCCGCCAACTCGATGTGCGTCGTGGACTGTACCGTCGCTCCATTGTCAGGTCGCCATCCAAGGGGGGGAAAGCGACAGCCGGCCGTGCAAAGGCGGCGTCTGACTCGTGTCAAACGCGGCACCTCGCACGGAGGCTGACGCCGTTTCAGGATGTCCATCATAGCGAGCCGGCCGAGATGAACCGGGAAGGATCAAAATCCGGCCTGCTCGAATATAGACCACGATTTGCCCGTGTGCAAAAAGACGGCGCGAAACGACGGCGGAACGACTGGTGCGTTCGATACAGGCGGAAACCACCTGGTGCGGTCGCTTCAATGACAGGGCTTGCTAGGACAAACCCCAAAGCGCCGATTGCGCATCCTGACGCAACGGTACATCTTGGACCGGACCTCCTCCGGGCGTCATTGACATCCTATGCATGTCCAGCCGGACAGGCAAACCCCCGCCACGGAATTTTCTTTTTCAGCCGCTCCGAGGCGGTCGCCTTGCTTGCCGGAACGGTCCGCGAGCGTTAGCGTATGGAATAGGGAACTTGGACAAAGCACCCTGCGGCGGGATGAGCCGTCGCGTTTACGCTGGGGCGAATGCGTCGAGTATCAACCGTCGCGGACGATGAATCTGCGGCCCTGGACATCGCGAGGCAACGAAGGAAATGATGCGCAGAAAACTCCTCTCCGTCACGCGTCGTCAGTTTTTAAGGCGTTCTCTCTACGCCGCCGGGACTGCCGCCGCCGCTCCATACTTCGTCCCCGCCGGCGTGCTGGCCGCGTCCGGCAATCCGGCCCCCAGCGACCGCATTGGCGTGGCCTACATCGGCGTCGGTCGCCGCGGCAACCAGCTGATGAACCTGCCGCCGTCGGGCCGCATCGTGGCCGTGGCCGATGTGGACCCTACTCGCGCCGCGGGGACCGCCACCGCGCGCAAGTGCCGGGCTCACGCGGACTACCGGCATTTGCTGGACGCGCCCGATGTGGACGCCGTGATCGTGGCCACCCCCGACCATTGGCACGCGTTGCCCAGTACCCTCGCTTGCCAGGCGGGCAAAGACGTGTACTGCGAAAAGCCGCTGGGCCTGACCATCCACGAAGGCCGTTTGATGGTCGAAGCCGCGCGGAAATACGGCCGCGTCTTCCAAACCGGGTCGCAACGGCGTTCGATGCAGAATCATCGCTTGGGCTGCGAATTGGTCCGCAACGGTTTGGCCGGCAAGATCCACACGGTGTTGATCCTGAACTACCCCAGTCCGTGGGAGGCCCGCTTGCCGGATCAACCGGTGCCGCCCGGACTGGACTGGGATGCCTGGTGCGGACAGACCGAGCCCGCGGCGTTTCACAACGACATCTTCATCCAACGCGCCAAGCCGGGATGGATCTCGTTGCGGCCCTACTCGGGCGGCGAAATGACCGGCACGGGTGCGCACGGCTTCGATCAGATCCAGTGGGCGCTGGACACCGATCACACGGGGCCGATCGAAATCTGGGCCGAAGGCGGCAAGCTGCCAACGGTCGTCTACGACGCCCCCGACTCGATCGGTCGCGGCGATCGGTTGTGCAGCGAAGGCTACCGCGTGCGAATGCGTTACGCCAACGGCATCGAAGTGCGGCTGGAACCCGGCGAGCCGGCCGCCGGGGCGGTGTTCATCGGCGATCGCGGCAAGGTCCGCGTCGGCAACAACGAATTCACCACCAACCCGCCCGAAATCGCCCACGTTCCGCAGGACCAATGGAAAATCCGCTTGCCGGTCAGCAACGACCATTTGGCGAACTGGCTGGATTGCATCAAGACGCGACAGCGGCCCATCGCGGATGTCGAGATCGGCCACCGCTCGGCCATTGTTTGCCACTTGGGTAACATTGTCCGTTGGGTGGGGCGCAAGTTGACATGGGATCCCGAACAGGAAATCTTCCCCGGGGACGACGAAGCCAACCGCTACCTGAGCCGTCCGATGCGAGCCCCGTATCAGTTGCCGGAACAGGTGTAGCGAGTCTCAGAGCCTTCCGTCTGCAGTCAGACGCCACGCGAGGAAAGCCAATCATGAAATTAGTAGTAGCGATCATCCAGCCGACAAAGCTGCAGGCCGTCCAAGAAGCGCTGGCCAAGGCGGGCATCGAACGCATGACGGTTTGCGACGCCCAGGGCTTTGGGCGGCAAAAAGGCCACACCGAAACCTATCGCGGAGTCGAGTACAAGACGCACCTGCTGCGCAAGATCGCTTTGGAAATCGCCGTCAACGACGACTTCCTCGAACGGACGCTGGACACGATCATCAACGTGGCCCGTACCGGCCCCGAAGGCAACATCGGCGACGGCAAAATCTTCGTCCTGCCGATGGACCAGGCGATCCAAATCGGCGGGCGAGAACGCGGGCCGGGGGCGATCTGACGCGACGCCCCGATCAGCGCGGAAAATTCCGCACGGGGCCCAGTTCCTCGCATCCTCGCGGCGCGAGGATCGCAACCAACTGGTCTTGGGTGTCCACCGCGGCGATCTCGCCCGCGTCCACGCGCCAACGGTTCCTGACAGGAATGGCACTGCCGCTTGCCGGCGTAGGACTTACGGCACGAGGGGGCAACAGTGGAAGGCCAGAATCTCAGGGGCGATAGGGCTTCAGATCCAGGGGGAGACGCGAGGCGACAGTCAAGTCGTCATTGAGGGAACCGGCGCGCACGGCGACCGGCGGCAGGCCTGACGGTCTTCTCAGGCAACCGTGTGGAACGCAACGTGATTCGAGCGTGGCGAGAGTGTGATTCCTTTTTCCGCACAGGGGAGCAGCGTAAGGAGACTACGCGACCTTACGGGCCTCGGCCTCGGATTCGGCCTCGGGCTCTTGCACGCCGCGGAGCAATTCGGCCCGGGCCTCCTCGCGGGATTTGGTGAGCAGGCGATGAGGTTTGGGACGCCGCTTTACAGCGCGAGGTTCGACACGGTTGGGACGATCGCCGACCTGCTGCTGGGCGAGGCTGTCCAGTTGCGCGATCACCAAGGCAAGCGCAGACGTTCCGTTGGCGAGGGGTAACGTCATCCAAGAAGCCGCTACCGTTTGAACGGCGGTCGCGAAGCTCAGCTGACGCGGTGAAAGTTCGTTGCGGTGGGCCGCTTGAAGCATGGTCTTGCGAAGCAGATTGTAGGCCAAGAGGCAGGTCCAGATTTCTTTGCGGACCATCTCCGGCGTCTGGCAGCGGAGCACGTCCATGCCGAGCGTGATCTTGATCGCCTCGATGTCCAACTCCACCTGCCAACGCCGACGGTACAAGTCCGCGATCTCCTCCCGGCGATACTTCTTGGCATTCACCAAGGTCGTCACCACCACCAACGACTCGGTGCGGAACCCACGTTGGTGAACCTGCACTTCGACCTGTCGCAGGGTGAGCGTCTCGGGCATCTGTTGGTACGTCGCGTCGTCCATCCAGTCCGGCTTTTCGGGACGCTTCCAGGTGACCAGATAGTCCCCCTTGCCCAGTCGCGTGGCGCGGGAGAAATCCGTCTTGCGACGCTGGTGCAACCGCGTCACGAAGTCGCACTTGCCGTTGAGCAGGAGGGCGATCATAAAGAAACTGCAGAAGTACCGATCCGCCAGCAGAATGTCGCCAGGCGTGAACTGGTCGAGCACCTGCCGCAGCAGCGCCATCTCGCCGGTCTCCTTGCCCGAGTACGGTCCCATGGCGGCGCTGCACAGCATGGCGGTCGCCAGGGACAAGGCGACCACGATGCGGATGATCGGGAAGCCCAGTCCTTCCTTCTGCGCGGAATGCTGCGGATAAGCCGCTCGATTCTCGGCCGTGTCCGGCATGCTCGCCGTAGTCCCGTCGATCATCTTCACATGGTGTTGGTGCCACAGCCAGCCCCGCGGGACTTGGGCCTCAC
>Ga0351908_1073_pt1 | contig 33158 bp, 29 predicted proteins | sample TotcelHT113001L3_FD_206867 | JGI IMG/M metagenome (GOLD analysis project Ga0351908, IMG submission 206867) | Enriched cells from coal bed in the Powder River Basin, Montana, United States - Total cells T11 rep1 HSBNCT.T11.300.1.L3 ... | reverse complement strand
TTGAAGCTGCGCCATTTTCGTTTATTATAAGCATCACGACGGGACACACGGGGGCCCTCAAAACAGACCATTTTGGAGAGTATATTTCATGACCAAATCAGTAATTCTTATAGGCGGTGGGGTTGCCGGACTTTGTACCGGTTCCTATGCGTCCGCAAATGGCTACACCCCAATCATTTTTGAAGCGAACAGCACGCCAGGGGGCCTCTGCACCGCTTGGCCAAAAGATGGGTATACTATCGACTTCTGCCTCCACTGGCTCACCGGTGCCGCGGGGGCCAACTATGACCTGTACCAAGACTGGAAGTTTCTAGGCGTAATCGATCAGCTTGAGTATATCTTTCCCACCGACTTTACCCGATTTATTGGAATTAATGGGCAAGAATTGGCCCTGGGGACCAATCTAGAAAAACTCGAGCGCGACCTCCTCGCCTTGGCGCCCGAAGATGCGCGAGAAATCAAACAGATGATGCGCGCCATCAGAGGTTTTGCAAAATATGACCTGGGACTTGAGATCCCCAAAAATTGGTTCCGGAAGCTGGTATGTGCCGGTAAAATGGTGCCCATTTTGACCCACCTGATGAGATACAGCAAGCTGACCCAAGCCGAATTTGGCGCACAGTTTAAAAATCCCTTTCTCGCACAGGCGTTTGGCTCAAGCTGGGATCCAAAAATCTCTGCCATAATCATACTGCTCCTGCTCGCCTGGGGCAGCAAAGGCATTTTTGGCTACCCGATCGGGGGATCTGGGGCATTTGCTCGAGCACTCGAAAAACGCTATCTCGAACTCGGCGGCGCCATACATTACAACACGCCCGTCCACCGTATTTTGGTTGACAATAACCACGCTGTAGGCGTCGAACTCGCAAACGGCGATAAACACTATGCCGATTACGTGATTTCAGCAGCCGATGGGCATGAAACAGTCTTTGAGTTGCTTGACGGGGCATATGTTGACCAAGAGACCCACACACGCTATCGTGAATGGCCAATCATGGGGCCACTCTTATTTATCGCCTATGGTATTAATAAAACATTTCCAGGCCTGCCGGCGCAGTTAAGCACCACGTGTATTCAAATCCCCACCATTAAAATCGGCGACCGGGAACAAGAATGGCTTCAAGTAAAAATCTACACTCATGACCCCACACTCGCCCCGGCAGGAAAAACATTAGTTACGGTCTTATTAGAATCTGAGTATGACTTCTGGGAGGCACTCTCACACGACAAAGTACAGTACCAATCGACCAAAGAACAGATTGCCCGGCAAGTCGCCGAGCTGATCGACCGTACATACCCCGGCTTTTCGGCACATATCGACATGACAGAAATCGTCACACCCACCACAATCCATCACTGGACCCACAATTGGCAGGGATCTTATGAGGGTTGGCTGCCAACACCAAGCATTTTATTAACACCCATTAAAAAGACCCTGCCGGGCCTTGAAAATTTTTATATGGTCGGGCACTGGGTGCAGCCTGGCGGCGGCTTGCCAAGCTGTGCCATGACGGCCAAAGAGGTGGTTCGCATGATCTGCACACGGGATAATAAGCGTTTTACTGGCTCTTGAAAGAGCAGAAAATACGCAAATAGTTGCTACTAAAAAACGCTTGTGATATCATAACGATATCAAGCGTAGGGAATTCTTCAAGAAAGGCCCCATGAGCAAGACAGAAAAATTAATCCAAAAGATTTTTGCATACCAGGACGTATCGTACAAAGAGGCTGAAAAGCTCCTATTGGATTTGGGGTATGAGCTGAAAGTTTGCGGCTCACACCATGTGTTTAGAATGGTTGGGCATAGACACATAACCCTTAAAAAACGGCCCCAATTACTGCCCTATCAAATAGCTGATTTACAGGAGGCACTGAGAGATCATGGCTACGAAGAAACCGTATAAAAAAGTAAGTTATTATCTTGATCTCCCCTGGACGTACACGGTCGAGCAAGCAACTGACGAGAACAAGAAGAAAATATATATAGTTCGGGTAAACGAATTACCCGGCATCTGCACCGATGCTCAAACATTTGACGAAGCCATGGCACTCATAAAAGAACCCATGCAAGCGGCGTTCGAATTTTACATGGAAAACGGCGAAGAAATTCCCGAACCCGTTAAGCTCGAAGATTTTAAGGGCAATATCGCCTATCGCACGACCAGCAAAAGGCATTATCTTATCAGCAAAGAGGCGCAAAAACGGGAACTGTCACTCAGCCAGGTGATTGACAGCCTGATCGATACAGCACTGGCACGCAAATAATTGCCTAATGCATTTTGTCTGTTCCTGAAAAAGCAAGGGGCCTAAAGATCGATTCTCCGGGCCCCCTCTAAATTCACCACGCAGCAACACCAATCACATGTATTAACAGTGCATTTCCAGGGCCCGTTCGTCCTGCCTGCCCACCGAAGCCTGAATACACCTGCACAAAGCTGTGCCAGCAGACCGCTCACCCTGAGCCAGTCGAAGGGTGCTCTTGCAAGGGCGAAGAGGGGAGCCTGTCCCAGCCTTCGCAACTAGAGTCGCTACGGCGGGTAAACTCCGGACACAAACGGGTGCGCTAGTCACTTTTATTCTTTAAGCTTTTTATCCACAGCGCTTATGTTCCAGCTTTTCTGGCACAGGGGACAGGGAAACTCTTTGAAGCCTTGTTTGCGATTCCATTCTTCCACCACACGCGCTAGACATGCGGTGCAAAAAACATGCGACACTTTTTTATTGCATCCCAGGGCAATCAGCTGACCATCCTCGCTCTTTTCTTGCGCATCAAGAGCACTAGGCAGCTTGAGCCCGAAGCACAAGACCTTGACCGCTACGTCATCCAGGCATAAGGAACACTGCAATTCGTGTAAATAAGTACCCTGCATAGCTTTACGGAAGAATTCGGCCAAATGCAAATTCTTTGCAAGCACTTCTGAAAAAAGGTCGCTCAGCGTTTGGGGCGCACCGAGTTGGAAAAACCGTCGCACTGGGCCCCATTTTCCGTCACACGTCACCGTCGCCCTATTGCTATCAGAGCTAAAGATTATCGATGTAATAGTCCCAGGGCAGGTAAAGGTACGCTCACAAAGACCAGTACCAATATCCCAAAGCCGCGCTTGAGTACCTGGACACGATACCGTCATAAGCTTCTTGCCATCGGCACTAAAAACAACGCTTCTAACCTTACCAACGCCAGAAAATGTTTGCATTTCTGATCCTCCCGGGCACTGGCCGTCATAAACCAACTTGAACAGTTTTGCCTTATCGGCCTTTTCTGACGCAATAAAAAGCTCTTTTCCGCCTGGGGAAAAAGCCGCAAAGCTCGGAGGAAATCCGGGATCGATACTCATCGGTTTCAAATCCCTTCCTAGTGCCCGGCGTACCTCCTGGCCAAAAACCGTCTCATCAAGAACACAGACAAAAAAACTACCATCGGGACTCATGGCAAACTGCCGCCGCGTGGGCATGTAGACAGAGCGCAGTTTCTTGCCGCCTGACCGCAAGTCCCATACTTCGTTAAGGAACGGCTCGCCGGACGTTTTCTGTTGTTCTTGTCGAGAAACTTCCGACACCAGAAAAACCGAACTGCCATCTCCACTAAACCATACCCCTTCTTTGCTAATAGCCCCCTGATACTTCGGAATATCGAGCAGGCATTTTCCCGTCGCCGTATCCCAAACCTTAACCGTATTCTGTGAGGAGCCCGTCAATAGTCGTTCTTCGGTCTCACTGAAAACGGCGACCTCAAACGAACCGAGATCTTTTTGCAGGCACACACCCTTTTCATTGTCCCAAAGCTGGGTAACTGACCCATTCCCCGCGCAGGCAATAACCAGGCGCGCACCGGGGCCGTACAGAACCGGAATAAAGGCACTGTCCCCATTGTACAAAACGGATAGGTGCTCGATATAGTTCGCTCTCCGTTTGAGTAAGACCGAAATTCCCGACATCAGCAATTTCTTTTCAAGCTCTTGTAGCGGGCAACCATCACGCCTTACACGCTCCAGGAAAGCCCGAAATGTCGCTCGTAAGATAAGCGGCCAGTAGATCCCGCTCTCATTTTTGCAGGCAGCAACGCATCCACGAAGCAGTCCTGAGCCCGTGTACTCCCCCAGGGATGTAACAAAGAGCTCATGTTTTTCAGGCGCATAGTTTTTGATCACCTGTTCAATCCCCAGCTGCGCTTGATCCTCACGCTTTCGCTTCATAGCCGGTGCCGCATGGCATCCCACTAACAATATGGCCAAACTGGCCAACAGATACTTGCTCATGATTATTTTCCCTATTTTTTACGTAACCTATAGAACTCACACGCTAATGCGCAACTTAAGAATTTGCTTAAAACCCGTTCGTCCTGCCCATCGGCCTGTCATCCGTCCTTCGACTTCGGCCTGCCTGCCCGCCATAGCTCGTCCACGAGCGAAGGCTGAGCGGGTATGCCAGCCGCTTTTTAAGCCGTAGGCCCTATATGCCTACAGCTTCTCAAACACCTTCTCTGTGCTCCACTCTGTCCGGCACAGGGGGCACAAGAACGACTCTTTTTTGTGCTCTTCCCTCGACGTATTGAGCCACAGTTTCAAGCAATCAAGACAGTAGGGGTGCGGCTTGTTTTCTTTGTTACACCCAAGAACAATCAAATTGCCCGCCCTTTCTATTTTTCCAAATCCAACGGGAAGCTTGAGCTCGCCCAGATTTTTCTCAAGCTCGTCGTTAGTCAGGCAAATTGCGCAGGAGGATTCTTGCAGATGCTTAAATTGGGAAAAGAGAGGAAGCGCTCGCTGAACAGCATGTTCTGCTAACGGCTTAGCATGGATAATGGTAGGAATTTGCCACAACCTCATATGCCCGCCTACACTCCCAACAGGGACATCAGAAAACCGGCCGAATTGCTCCCAGCTTCTGGAAAGCAAATATTTCTCATCGTGACTAAAAAAAACCTCATCAACCTCTGGTTGTTCAAATACCTGCAAATAATTACCTGTCGCAACGTCCCCAAGAGCGAAACCGCTCCAAGAGCGTCCTCCTATAATGACATACCGCTCACTAGGACTCAAAACCATAATAGAAGCCGAACCAGGGACCTTGAAAACTTGCAGGCATTCCGCCCGTTGAGCATCCCACAACGTTACAATGGTTTCTTTGGGAAATTCGCCTGATTGCTGCTGAATATACTGTTTAGTAAAAATTTTCCGCCCCAAATTCAACTCTAGAAACTCAGGATTCTTGAAAACGTCTGGGGCTGTACCCAACCATTTCCTCTTGTCGTACCAATTCCCATCCTTATAGATTGCGTCGATCCAAAAACCCTGCTCATTTTCAATGAGAATAACACGAGAATAACGAGGCCGTCGTACATCAAAACTAAAATTTTCCGGTTGAAAGTTTTCACATTCTTTTTCTGTACTACATAGTCTGTCCCACTGCTGTAAGGACACATTAGCGCGCCGCACAGGATCAACAACCACTGTAATTTTTTGAAACTGAGCAAATTTCTCAAAAAAACGCATGCCATCTAACTTTCTCTCAAAATCACCCCATGAACAGCCCCCCTGAACCATACGTTTAAGAAGCAATTGGAAAAGCATAAAAAACATTTTCAGACCACCCATAGCGTTAATATATCGGCGGGCAGACAACACCCCATGCGCCAGGGTTTGCGCATCGCAGGTGTTTAGATACTTTTCAAACTCGTCATGCTTTTTGAGCGTGTAGTTTTTGATGGCATAGGCAATCTCTGACTCCAACAAAGGCACTTGCTGCTGCTCTTGCTGCTTTGGCGCCTTGGGCTTTTGCTCCATGGCCTGCGTAACCTGACCACAGCTTAACAATATAGCCAAACTGGCCAACAGATACTTGCTCATGATTATTTTCCCTATTTTTTACGTAAGTTTTATTTTTTCTAAACTAACTACTCTTTAAGCGTTTTAGTAAACGCCTCAAACGTCCACTCTTTCTGGCACAATGGGCAGGAAAAAAAGGTCCCAAGCGGTTGCTTGCGCCGCCGCGCCTCAACCAACTCTTTTAGGCAAGAAAAGCAAAAGGCGTGTGCTTTCTTTTGGGCACACCCAAGCACCGCCAAATTCCCCACTCTTTCTAGTTTATCAAACCTAACCGTTTGGCTAAGCCCAGAAAAGTATCCGTCCATCGCCAACGGTTTCAGGCAGATCGGGCAGGTTAACTCGCACAAATGGGCGTGTTTGCGATTAATAAAATCACGAAGCAGGCCCTGCAGCTTGTTATTGCACAGAACAGTTTTTTTTAATAACAACGTACCCATCGGCCGGGTCACCATAATGGTTGGAGCCTGCCAATGCCAGATTTTTAAACCCTTATCACCAAACGTCAAGATAGTACCACTATCACAGCAACAGGAAACTTGTGACGCCCCATCATGCAACAGATCCTGCACGCAACACCCTGTTTTGACATCCCAAATTTTCACCATACCCGCACAGGATGTGGTAAGAATTATCCCGTCACTGGGGCCAAAGACGCTTGACGTGACAGGATCATCATGGGAGAACTCTTGTACAACTTTGCCAGAACCAGTGTCCCACAAGGTCGCCACATGCCCAGATGTAGTCAGAGCAAATTTTCGAGTGGGACTCAAGACCGCATGCCCAACGAGCACTTCTTGAGAAGATATCTTCAAAAATACCTGGGTTTGGGCATCCCACGCATACCCGTTATTGTCAGCCCCTTCGAATACCAAGCGCCTTTGGCATTTTTGGGTCTGAACATCCCAAATTTGAACAGTGCGGTCGCACCTGGTTATAATACTTTTTTCGTCGCGACTAAAGCTCCCTTCACACACGGGAACCTTGTGCCTAAACCCCCTCAGACATGCACCATTTGCCGTGTTCCACAAGCGGGCACTGCCATCCAACGAAGTTGTAAGAACTACCTGATCACGAAGGCCAAATACTACACTGGTTACGGGGCCACTATGTCCGTTGCATTTCTGAAGACACCGCCCCGTTTGCGTATCCATAATCAGGATAGTCCCATCATGGCAGCCGATCAGCGCGCGCGTTCCGTCAGAGCTCAGCCCCGCTGCTGTGACAACAGATGGAACCTGGTTAAAATCACGCAAGAGGGTATAATTGCACGATCGATACGCGTCTTGATCAATTTTCAAAAATGGCACCTGTTTAAAGTGCTCAAAAAAATATGATTCATGTAAGCTCTTCTCAATTTCTTCCCAAGAAAAACCATCCTGAGCCAGACGCTCAAGCAGTGCCTTAAAAATGCTCGACAACAAAAACTTGCCCTGCAAGGAGCACGAATTTCGGCGGGCAACCTGCAGGGCATGCCACAGCATGCGTACATCAAATTTTTTAAGTCCCTTTTCCAACTCAGCACGCTGGTCAGGCCGATAGTTTTTGATAACATAGGCTATCTCTGACTCGAGCAAGAACGGCTGCTCATGCAGCTTTTGAGGCTTTTGAATATTTTGCTCCCGCGGCGCCTCAGGCTTTCGCTCCATGCCACAAGCTCCCTGCCAACCGGCTAACATGGCGGCCAGACCGGCCAGGAAATATCTGTTCATAATTACCTTTCACCCTATACCGATCACGAGAATTAACGAGGCATTTTCAGGGCCCGCTCGCCTGCCCTCCATAGCTCGTCCAACGCTTCTTTCGGCCCCCTGCGGGCACAGAAGTTTGGGTGATGGGGCTGCGCCCCATCAATCTTCCCGCTTATAGATTCGCGAATAAAAGCACCCTGCGTTATAGAGAAGTTACTTCAAGCGCAACCAGACGCCGTTCGTCCTGAGCTCGCTCATCCTGAGCCTGACGAAGGATCGAAGGGCGCGAACGCAATGCGATTAGTTGTTTTTAAAGTACGAGCTCCATATATTCACGTCACGTGCAATAACTTTTATCATGCCACTTATTATAATAAAAATTATTAAATTGTCAATTTCTTAACAAAAATGATAAACAACCCGGACGCACCACAAACAGCGCGAGGGGCCCGTATCACCGAACCCCTCACTCAGCATAACGTTTGATCGTTACCTCTTATTCGTTTATTTTCTCCATAACTGTATCAGGATCCCAGAAATGTCGGCACTCAGGACATGGGAACTTCCCAAGCTCATTGGCTGGAACATCAGCGCCCTTTCCGGACTTCACAAAATCTTCCTTTTCCTTTTTCTGGGCATCTATTTTCGCTGTTATGTGCGCTTTTAAACCCCCTGAATCGCACACTGAATCGTTGGGATGAAATATATGGGGAACATTTTCATTACACCAAAGCACCAGAAGACTTCCAACCCGTTGCACATCCCCCTCAATTCCCGGCGTCTCTCCTCTTTGCTCTCTTTGTTTTATTAGTTTTTTCAGCTTCTTTAGATCGTCTTTAGAGAAATCTTCCATACAGAGCGTACATGCCCCCACAAGTTCAGTTGCCTTCTTAACAGCATCAACGGTCCATTCTTTCTTGCAAACAGGGCACCCAAACTTCCCGTCTTTGGCGTTTTTTGGATCTTTCATAAAATTTTCAAGACAATTGATACAAAAGGCATGAGGCTTGTCAGCGGTACAGCCAAGAACCACAATTTCTCCCGCCCCTTCGATCGTCCCTACTTTGACGGGCTGCTTGATCGCCTGAAAATCGACCCCAAGCTCTTTCTTGCAAATTCCACAGGGGACTTTTGGCACCGGCTTCTCTTTCGGTATCTTGCTTGCCTGCTCCGCCAACTGCGTCAACGAATAGGAAAACCCTCTTAGCACTGCATCAGCATTTGCCCGTGCGCTACCAACAAACAGCAACAGACTGACCAGAATGGGTGCTACCTGGTATGGTACTCTCTTCACCAACAACTCCTTTTGTTATGAGTTTTGTGGGCTCTGCCACAGAAAAATTTTCACCACCAGTTCTACCATATGCTCGAACTTACGCAACCCAAAAAGCAAGGGGCCCGGTAATTCAGGCCCCTTACTTGGTGATTAATTGTTTTTTTGGGTGCTAGCCCTCAAGTTACCCCAAGTAGCTTTTCACTTTGGCTTTTAGATCTTCAAAGCTCATAAAACCACGTTCCTGCCCCTTGATCTCGCCAGCCTTAACAAATACAAACGTCGGAACTGATGTCACACGGTACTTGACGGCTAGATCCCGTGACTCGTCGACATTAATTTCAATAAACTTGTAGGCTGGGCCCAAGTCACGAGCAACCTGCTCAAAAATCGGCTTCATCTGCTGGCACGGCCCGCACCAAGCGGCCGCAATATCAATCACCAGCGCGCCCGAATAATCTTCTACTTCGGCCTTAACATTCTCTTTGGTGATTACGGTAACCATGTATCGTCCTCTGTTTTTATACATCACTGCCTGTATAACTCTATTATACCAACGATACCAAGAAGTGGCACAAAAATCTAACGAACACTCTCGGCTGGTTCGACTTCTGCTGACTTCTTGTCATCAAATTTCATGCGGCCCCTCTTGTACCCCTTAAAGTGAATCGATTTGATACCATCAAAACCAAATTTTTGCATGCCGCGCGGGCCCTTATTGTCACTAAATTTTATTTTACTGGCAAGATCAATCACAAAGTCGTATTCGCGCCCATTCTCACGATCAGGCTTCTGGTCTTCTCGCGGCTTAAATACGACTTTAATTTTAATAAATTCGCCCTCTTTATATTTTTTCTGGTACACCCCTGCACCACCAGGCAAAAAGACCGGACTAATCGATTCTATCTCATCAAGCGAAACAACCACTTCTCCCGCCGAGCGAATACTGGAGGCCCCCGGGGCCGGTTCATATTTCAACGTCAGCTGGTCACTCTTGTTGCCAATGGTAATCGACTCAGCCTCTACTTTTTTGCCATCAACTCGCTCAATAATCCCGTAGCACCCGCAGGGCGTTTTGGTGTCAGACGATAACGACCCAAGCGCTCCGAGCTGCACACAGACAAAGAACGCACACCCCGCCACCATATACCGATATAACCCAGACATAGGAACATCTCCCGTGAAACCCATCAATATGCCACCGTCACTGTACCACGGTGGCTGAACCGGTAGCAATAAAAAAGGGGAAAGAGCATAATCTTGCACTTCCTGTCAACTGTGTAGTATGTTGCAAGTGGTAAAAAACAGGGGCTACTTTTTGAATTTTAGGAGAATGGTATGAATGCATTAAAATGGGGCACGCGCATAGCACTCATCTGCTACGTTCTCATCACCAGTATGGGCACAACAGGAGCATATATTGACATAACCTGCACAAAGCAGCATGAAGAGATGCTCCAGCAGTGGTCCGACATGACCAAACTCATGACAGGGGACGATTCACGCAACGTTGCGCAAGAGGGCTTTGGGCACACCAAAGATACCTTCGAAACCCTGCAGCGCATTATTCAGCGCATACAAAACTGTATTATGGCTCATTTGCCCGAAAAACGCGTCCTTGACCCAAGCTCGGCAACCCTCTTTGTCGCCGCTCCCGGGGCCCTCCAAGAAGCCCTCGAGAAACTCTTTACATACACAACGCAACTGGCAGCAACCTGTCATCAGACACCGCTTGCCCAACTACCGCTTTCGACCCTTGCAAACTATCAGGAGCACTTTAAGCTTTTGGAAAACGGGCTGTATGCCTGGACCAAAGCAACCCGGCCAGGGTTTGGCGAAGAGCCTTGGAATTATGCCCATAAAGAACTCTTGTCAACAGTCTTCCAGAGCCTTGCAACTATCGCACAGCGTCTGATCAAAGATTGTGACCGCTTGGGCACACAGGTAAAAAAAGAACACAAAGCCGGTTCCGACCCCGCACTGGCACGTGAAAAAGCAATTACAAAGCTCAAAAGTTTGGCCACCTGCGCAACTAAAAAGCCCGGCGATGTCAATGTCGTTAAAACTGGCTTTGTGTTTGTAGACGACATCAGTCAGAAAATTGCCACAGAAATCGCTTCTATGGATGAGCTGGTGCGCTTTAAGCCACACCAAATACCCCAAACAGAGGCCGATAAGCTGGCCAGACTCACGCATAATGCGCAGGATATCACGAGCGCATTTTTCACCCTTTTGGGCCAAGCACAGCGGGACATGGCATCCCAACCGGGCAGCCCGGCAGAGCAGGCGGCAATAGCCACAACCCTCGCAACACTTGCCAAACTCAAAGAGCAGATTAAAGAAGCCCAACGCAAGACAACTGGCCGCATGGGCGAACCGTACTGGTGCGCAGAAACAAAGCGAGTGCTTACGGAGCTTTTTACAACCATTCAGCGCTTGGTTGACCGTGCCTATGCTGATTGCACAGCCCTCCATCAAACGTGCGTAGCCCCATACCTACCAAAACATCCAAAAAGCCATGCAACTCCCGAGGGGCTTACCAAGCGCATCAATTATCTTGCCGGCAAAATTCTGCAAGGGCCATACCTGGACCTCTATGGTTCTCGAGGCGCCTGCGGCAAACTCGTACAAAAAATGCACGAAAAAATGCTGATAATTATAAAAGAATTGCACGAGTATCTCGCCACTATCGAGAGCAAAAAGCAGGAGCTCTTGCTTAACTTGCTTGATAGAGTCGAGACATCGTACCGACGCCTGATAAAAATTTTACACAAGATAGATCTGATCTCGCAAAAAACAAGTATGCAAAACAATCCTCAAGTCCCCACAGAGACCATGCGTCGGGCGCTTACGCTCTTGCAACGTTCCTTTGTATCACACAACCAGCTAATCGAAGAACTGGCAAACACGCGGGCGGGACAACCAGAGGCCCGCGACGCACGCGACGTGCTTATGCTCTTTGCACAACAAGTGGGCGCCCTGTACGAGCAAGCAATTGGATCATACAGTCGGCTCTACACTGCTCTGCAAAAACCAGACGCGGGCACCAAATAGCCGCGCGAAACATATTGCGCTTTTTTAGCACCCATTTTACGCTAAACGTGTTTACACTCAGGGTATGATTTTTATTCTTTAATTTAAGAAGGGCTCTCTCATGGATCGTTATTATGCACAATCGTACGAAGGCGTACAGAGTTTGATGTCAAAAGTCTTTTGGTGGATGGCGGGAGCACTTGCCCTCACCGGCGCAACAGCGTACTACATCTTTTCAAACCCGGTGCTACGCGACGGCCTCATGAGCCGCCCGTGGCTTTTCCTTACGCTCTGTATTGTACAGCTTGGCGTGGTTTTGGTGCTCTCAGCTGCTCTTCACCGCATGAGCTACCCGCTTGCGTTCTCGCTCTATACCCTCTATGCGCTGCTCACTGGCGTCACCATGTCGTCAATCTTTGTGGTCTACACCATGGGTTCGATTGCAACGACATTCTTTGTCGCCGCCGGCATGTTCGCAACCATGGCGCTCTATGGTGCGTTCACCAAGGCCGACCTAACCTCCATTGGCACATTCCTCCAAATGGCGCTCTGGGGGATCATCTTGGCCATGGTTATCAACATGTTTGTAGGCAACAGCATAATGGAACTTATTATTGCCATCGTGGCAGTAATTATCTTTGCGGGACTAACGGCTTATGACGTCCAGCGTATCAAAGAGTTTGCCCAACGCGCTGATATGCAAGATGAAGCTACAAGCAAAGTTGCCTTGCTTGCATCACTCATGCTGTACCTGGACTTTATCAACCTCTTCCTCAACCTGTTGACCATTATGGGGCAACGAAAAGATTAGGGATTAGAATGTTTTAATTTTTAGGAGAATAGTAATGAAGCACCAACCATCCAGAGCAATACTCTGGTTTTTAAGTTGCGCGCTGCTCGTATGCGTTCACCACGTAATACCGGTCTCGCAAGCGCCCGATAAACCAGGGCTGATTGTCTCAAAAAAAACCGTACAAGATTCACCAAAAGTCACCAGAGGGCCCTCAAAAACCCCGGCAAACAAGCCCCCAGTTGTCCCCAAAAAACCTATCGCTGAACCAGCATCTGAAGACTTAGACACAGCGCCCGCGCTTACGTCTCTGGATGGTTTTTCTGATTTTGAAGAATCAGTCCAGAAAAAAATGGCTTCCCTTGAAAAATTGGTCACCGATGCGATCGTATTATTCAAAACAGAGCGTATCGGGAAAGCCTGCCGCGCCTTTGAAAAAGACGATAATAAATGGTGGATTGGCGAGTCGTGTATCTTTGTCTTTAGCAGCACCGGAGAGTGCTATCTGTACGGAAATGACCTGGAAGTCCTCTGGAAAAACTTCTTAAAACAGGCGCCACAAGAAACGGCTGAGGAACTTACAAAAGCGCACACATCATTCATCCCAGAAATGCTTGAGCGTGGACGCAATGGCGGCTGGATGCCAATCACCTGGAACAATGGGACACTTTTTGCCTACGTCAAAACAGCCATCAAAAATGGACGCCGGTACATTATCGGCTCGGGATTTTATCCTGATTCTGCCCGTTTTACCGCACAGGAGCTAGTCAAACGAGCCATTCAGTTCGCCAAACAACGGGGCGCAAAAACACTCTTCAGCCGGGTAAACAATAGCTCCACGTTTGCAAAAGGCGAGGAATATATCGCGGGCTATGATATGTCCGGCATGACCATGTGCCACGGCCGCATGCCCTTCTACACCGGTCAAAATCGCTTCGCTATTACTGACACAGAAGGGAAAAAGTACGTTCGAGACCTCATCGAAGAAGCACAAAGAAACGGCTCTGGATGGATCGAGTACCAGGAAGATTGGATGCTCAAGCGCGCCTATTTTGAAGCATTCACCGATCCGCGCACGGGCAAACGGTATGTGCTCAGCTGCGGCTACTACCCAACACTCAATAAAGATGTGGTCGAAAAATTCGTCCAAAAAGGCATCACGAGCATTAACAAGATCGGCAGAAAGGATACTTTTGCCCAATTCTCCAGCTACTCAAAAGACCCCGAGGGATTTGCCTATGGGCCATTGCGCATGTTTGCCTATGACATGGACTACAACATGCTCGCCGACGGGGTCAACCCCCAAGCATTTGTAGGACACAATCTCTACGAAACGGTCGATCCTGAGGGTAAATACGTCGCGCGCGAAATTCATGACCTTGCCCTTAATCAGGGTAAAGGCTGGATCTCTTTCATGGAACGCGGCGCCTACAAAACTGTTTTTGTACGGGCCATCGATGTACCAGAAGGCAAGTTTATTGTTGGAGCAGGCTTCTTCCCGGGAACTAAAAAACATATCGCAGAGTCACTTGCTGACAAAGCCGTGCACTACCTGGAAACTCACTCGCTTGCAGAATCGCTCACGGCCTTTACAGATGGCAGCAATGAATTCTTGCGCGGCGACCTGTATATCAGCGTCTTTAATGATGCCGGCATCTGTTATGCTTCCGGCCCTGACCGTGAACATATCTGGGCAGACGAACGCGAGACGGTTGATGAAAGAGGCTATGCCGTTATCGACAAAATAATTGCAACTGCCAAGCAGGGCGGCGGCTGGGTCACGTACAAACTCCGCGATGGCAACTACCAGGCCTTTGCGCAGCTCGTAAATAAAAAAATAGAAAACATCGTACCAAAAGCAGGCCGGCCGGTCATCCCACCACCAAAGACGGCCAAGAAGGGACGATTAACGGTTGTTGAGGAGCACGTCGACAAGAAGCTATCAGAAGACTTTATTATTGTTGTTAGTTTCTGCGAATAAGAACTACTCATGCCCCCGTGCACAAACACCATGCGTGCACCGGGGCATTTTTCCTGGAGAATCAAAACATGACAAAAAAAATTTTGGGGGCGATAGCCCTGCTCTGCTACGCCAGCACCAGCTGGGGAGTCGTACATGAGTCGCTCTTGCCATGGACAAGGTCTAAAGAGCTGAAATTGCAATTTGTAGGGCTCGCCGACCTATTTAAAAAACAGAAGTTTAATGCTCAAGACATTGCCAAAAAGCTTGCCGACTCGGACGGTACAGACACCTACAAAACCCTTCTGGAAATTCTTACTGCCATACCTAAAAACCCAAAAACGTTCTCCGATGCCATCGCCAGCGTAGAGCTCAGAACCACCGTTTTAACATTTCTGAGAGACCTAGCTCTTGCCTGTTATATCAACAATGACCCTAAACAGACAGATGCCCTGTTGCCTGCACTGGTTGCCGTATTTAACAATAAAGAAATTCAAAAAGCGCATGCCAAACTTTATGCCCTAGCAAAAAACGATGAAAAAACAGCAAAAGAAGCCCGTGCACAAATAATCAAGCAGCAAAAAGAAAAAGAGGCTAAAGAAAAACGCGAGCAAGAAGAGAAAGCAAAGAAAGAAAAAGAAGAAAAAGAACTCGAAAAGAAAAAGCCTGCCAGCGAGCGCGTCAAAGCTTTTTATGGGAAAATAAAAGCTCTGGCTGATGATGAGTTTTCTTTGAACATCAACACAAGCTTCGCAGAGGATCTCTCAGCAATCACCGACATACCGGCATTGACCATCGCCACCGAGCTTATGAAGTTCCCTATAGACACAACACTAGAGAAGCTAAACCACCTCATTGAAAACGAAGAAGACGAAGAGCCACTAAGCGATATCGGCGAATGGAAACCAATCGCAAAAGAATTGGAAAGGCTCGCCAACCTCGAGAAAGGTGAGAAGGGCGTAAAAGAGGAGCACGAGAAAAAGGAAAAAGAAAAAAAGGAGGCTCAAGAACTTGCCGAAAAGCTGCAAGATGCGATCAAAAAGGGAAAAGTTAAAGAGACGTATTTCCATGATCAAAAAGGCTACACAGAACTTGAAGCGCTCATAAATTTGGGCCAATGCTTCCAAAAGGCATGGAGAGATCTCAAGCATCCCGTAATTTGGCGCTATGAACTAGCTCTTCTTGAACCAACAATAAAATTGCTGGAAGCACAAGCTCTTGAATTGGTCAAAAAACTCAAGAGCACCGAGGAAGCGACACCAATTGCAGACGCCCTGAAGAATTTGCCGAAAGCAATGGCAGAGAATGCGATCTTCAAGCCAGTTCTTGAAAACATTGAAAAAGCCCTGGATAAGAGAACTCAGGAGCTTGGGGGAACTGGCAAAACACCCGAGAAAGATAAACTCGAAAAAGAACGGCTAGCGAAAGAGAAGCTAGAGAAAGACAGGAGCGAGAAAGAGAAAAAAGAGAAGCTTGAGAAAGAAAAGCACAATCCGGAACAAATCGCGCTGCTAAATTTCTCAAACAGCCTACGAGCTCTGGGGAGTAAAAAGTAATACCAATCACGTTATATAAACTTGTGTCTTGCGGTTAGCACCCTTCGACAAGCTCAGGATGAGCGGTGGGTGGGCATACAAGATTAATTTACGGGTTTGGTATAACTCACACGCGCCAGCAACCAGCCTACTACGTGACGCGGGCGGCTTGTAGCCGCCCGCTCTTATGTCACACGTTTTTTTTGTAGAGAAATTATACCAAACCCGGAATGTAACCCAGCATGCCCACCCACCACTCACCCTGCCGTGCCCGCCATAGCCCGCTCATCCTGCCTGTCCACCGGCCTGTCCTCCGGAGCCCGCGTGCCCCTATAAAAACCGCTCATCCTGCCTGCCCACCGGAGCCTGCATGCTCTTGTACGTATTTTTGCAGTCACAAGGGCGAAGCATGTCCTGATCCGACTTCGCCCTAAGAAGGGCTTCGTCGTGACTTCGGCCTGCCTGCCCGCCATAGCTCGTCCACGAGCGAAGGCTGGGTCGAAGGGGTCGGGAGCTTGTCGAAGGACGGCGGACAGCCCCCCCACGATCAGCTGCTAAAGCACGTAAATTCACAACTCTACACAAAAAAATAACGCCGCAACGCGGCGTGTAACATCAGTTAAAAAGGATGGCCTGCCATCCGGAGCTCGTCCACGAGCGCAGGATGGAGGAGAGAGTGTCCGACTTCGCTCCGGGAGGAGCTACGTCGAGACTACGGGGTCAAATGTTTTTTACAAAAAGCCCTACCAGATCCAGTTTTCAAATAGGCTTCAAATTCTTCGGCTTTTAATTTGTCCGGAAACATAACAGCCGCAATGAGCTTCCATGGCTTAAACTTGTTGGTATGCACATTTATACCGGCATTATGCTCTGCTAGTCTGCGCCACACATCGGTCGTAACACCAACGTAGTAGCGCTCCGGATCAGCCTCACTTTGAAGAATGTAAACAAAATACATAAGGTCCGAGGTATAAAAAAAGGGGTATTTTTGTCGAAGTCTGGCAAAGTCGGACGAAGTTACGCCATAGCAGCTCTAGCTGCGACGGCGAATTGAGGAGAGAGTGTCCGACTTCGCTCCGGGAGGAGCTACGTCGAGACTACGGGGTCACTGGAGGAGAGAGTGGGATTCGAACCCACGATCCCGCGATTAACGGGATAACGGTTTTCAAGACCGTCGCTTTCGACCACTCAGCCATCTCTCCAAAATATTTCAAACTAATCCCAACCCCACCGGAGTCACGCCATAGCTGCTCTAGCTGCGACGGCGGATCAGCCATCTCTCCAGATAGATTTTAGTCTCAGTAATAGCGTACTGATTATACGTAAAAAAACAAGGCTCCAGCCGCTCATCCTGCCGTGCCCGCCATAGCCCGCTCATCCTGAGCTTGTCGAAGGACAGTTGCGAAGGCCGGGAGCCTGTCGAAGGACGGCGGAGCAATCTGGGCACGCTAGCTTGCCACTACCAAGTCGCCAGGATGGCGCCGCTAATCAAGCAGAAGGTCAAGAGCCCAATAATGTCCATAAGGGTCATAAGTAATGGCCCAGCCGAGTGAGCCGGGTCGATTTTGAAATATTTAAGCACAAAAGGCACACAGCCACCAAGCATCACCGAAAGGACCACAAGCACACAGAGTGAGCTGCTAATCGCAAAGGCTCTGATAAAATCGGGTGTGCCATGGAAATAGTAGACGCGAATAAACGTAACTCCCGCAAGGATAAAGCCCATAACCACAGACATAAAGAACTCGCGTAGAATAAAACGACGAATATTGCGCTCATCAAGCTCACCCGTTGCCAAACCCTGAATCACCAAAGCTGATGTCTGGCTACTCGCACTTCCTCCGGTGTTATTAATCATGGGTGCGAAATAGATCAAAAAGCCGGCCAGTAAAGTCGAATAGTGTTCCGAAATAACCGTTGAAAACGACTGGACGATCAAGAGCACCACAAGCGTCGGCGCACGCTTGAGCAACATTTGGACAAAGGGCGTTTCGAAGTACGAATCACGCATCGGGCTCATCGACGCCATGCGCATAATATCTTCGCTCGACTCTTCTTCCAAAATATCAACCAGGGCATCCGCTGGGATCACGCCAAGAAAATGACCATTCTGGTCAATAACCGGTGCGGTCATGACATTATAGTGAGTCATTTTTTGGGCAACAGACTCCCGATCTTCGTCAATAGGCACCGCAAATTCGTTCTTGCGGGCAATAGAAGAAAGCTTCACCTGTGGCTTTTTAAGTACTAAATCTTCGAGCAAAATATGCCCAACTAGCTTACCCTCACGCGTCGTCAAGAAAATACACCGGTGCAATTCCTGGTCCGGCTGCAGGCGCTGGAGCAGCTGAATACTTCGTTCAACCGTAAAGTCGTCAATAAGCGTAATAACATCGCTGTCCATGTATCGACCAGCAGAGTCTATAGGGCACTGGAGCACCGAAAGCACCTGCTCTCGCTCTTTTTTGTGCAAGAGGCGCAAATACCGGTCAAGCTCTTCATCAGAAAGCTCATCAAAAAAGCCCGACAGCTGCTCGATAGAAAGATTCATGAGAATATATTGAAGCTGCTTTTCAGTCAAAAATGACGAAAAAGTGGCCTGTCGGGTTTCGGAAAATTCTTCAAAAATCGCCAGCTGCAACTCCTGCCCAAAAGACAAAAAGAGCTCTTGCGACTCATCGTCATCAAGCAGCGAAAAGAAATAGGCAATATCAGCCGGGTGCAACGCCTCCAGCTGTACCCGCAGCTCGCCCCCAACACCGGCACTTCGATGCACCACCGCGTCAAAATTGAGGAGAATCTTGGCGAACAGTTCTTGCTTTTCCATCGACAGACTCCTTCTCTTTCCAAGTGGCCTCTATTTGACTTTCAGTATATTCGTTTTATCCTAAAAAGAGAATAGACAAACTTGAATAATTATTTTTAATTATCAACAAAAACCAATACTTACAAAAACATGACAAGCTTTACGTTTATTGTTTCGGAATCTTTTCATGGCATGCGGCTCGATCAATTTCTCGCCGCGCAGGTGCCCGGCTCTTCGCGCGCGCAGTGCAAGCAACTTATTGACGCAGGCGTCGTACTACTCAATCGCAAGAGTACCACAAAACCGGGTAAAACAGTACAAAACAACGACGTTATTATCGTTACAACCACCACGCTCACGCCCCGACCGGCTATCTCTGGCGCTGACACAAAACGAATCGCCCAGTATCTGGTTGCCGAACATGAGCATTTTCTCGTGCTTAATAAACCCGCTGGACTGGTCGTCCACCCACCCTCGCACGCCCATACAGAAATTGCCCTCACTGACCTCCTAACAGCCGCCTACCCACACATCGCAAGCATCGGCCAGCCCGACAGACCGGGCATTGTGCATCGACTCGATAAATACACCTCGGGGCTCCTGCTGGTTGCCCAGACGCCCCATGGCTACGAGACGCTCATAACACTTTTTAAAAAACGCGCCATACAAAAAACCTATTTCGCCCTGGTCGCTGGCCATGCGCCGGCTACGGGTACCATAACCAATAATATCATGCGCGACCCATTCGACCCACGGCGTATGATTTGTCATGACTTTGAAGGCCGCGTCGCCCGGACCACCTTTGAAGCTATAACCTACTACCAGAACTGCACTCTCATAAAAGCTATGCCAAAAACGGGCCGCACGCACCAGATTCGTCTCCACTGCGCCCACATCGGCCACCCAGTTCTGGGCGACGCACTCTACGGCACGGCAACCAACGGCCTTGACCGCTACGCACTTCATGCCCATACCCTCGAATTCGTGTCCGACGGCACGCCATACACCTTCACCGTACCAATCCCCCCCGATCTTACCCAGTTTATAGAAGCACTCCCTCTGAAAAAATGACGCCGGTCTCTGGCGCAGCAAACTCCTGAAGGCGTTTGAGAAACCGTCTCTGTCTATACATTCCTGTGACTTCAATAGCCCGCAGGATCCAAAACGTAAAAAAAAGTAATGGGGGGCAGGGCCTACGAGGGCTTAATAAATAAATTACAAACTAAACATAACCCAAGTCTTGTTTTTTATATTTGGAAATTTCTAAACTAATACCTGACAAGAGAGAGATGCGATCTGGACGACGACACAACGGCCTGCGCATCGCCAAATTAATCTCTACCAGCTGCCCGCTTTACTGGTGCTCCATAAAGCGGGCACTTCTGTGCCCGTCGTGTTCGCCGCTCTTAAAGTGCCCCCCAGAATTTTTGCGCAAATCTTCCCATGCCAATAGCAGATTAAAACTTATTTGTTATTAATATTGTTTTTTATATTTGAAAATTTATATTCTTAAGAGCGTGGAGGGAACGACACTTCTTAACCGTACCGTGCAAATAAGTACGGTTCACTAAAGAGGGGCGCTTATGAGAAACATGCTGATAAAAATTCTTTTCAGGTACCTAGCGGTACCCATGCTACTCATTTTACATTTCTCGGGCATGGTGCGGGCAGAAACGGGCTGCGAAAAACGCGAGCGCCTCTTGATCCTGGGCGACAACGCCACGTATTCTGACGGCAAGCGCCGACCAGGAAGTCCTTATTGCGTTCCATACAACTGGTTTTCCCCCTACAAGTGCCCTTATGGTTGCGGGCTTTTTCAAGACCCAGCCTGCATATGGTATGGCATAGACCTATTAGACGCCGAAATCAAGTGCGGTATCGAGAAAACGGCGCGCGCCGGAGCAGCCGCATTCACGCTGATCAAGAACACACCAAACTTTATCCAGCAAATAACAAACCTCACGCAATCGATCCAGAGGTTAATTGACCAAATAAAACGTGACTTACCAGCGTTTAACACCCAGATAAACGACATAAAACAGATGATCACGCGCAAAGACCAGGGACTTGGCGGGGTAAACAAAATTATTGACTTTACAGGACAGATCTCAGACTTTGTGGCGCAACTTGCACAAGTGGCTGCACAAGTCCCACCCATTATCATCCCACTCATTGACGCATCAAAAGCCGGCGCTGAGATGCTGGGTGCACCTGGGCTGATCAAGCTCGCAGACGACTTTCAAAACGGACTCGTCATTACCGATGCAATACTTAAGGCATTTATCGAGTTGCAACCAGAGGTAAAAAAGATGGGTCCGTCGCTTAAAGGGCTGGTGAAGTCTCTGGATGATATGTTCAAAAGTTTATCAGTAGGAACAGGAAAGTAAGAACGTAACCACTTCACACATAAAGGAAAAAAAGTATGAAGTACACACACGTGATATATGCGCTCGCCATTGTCGTAACGGCGAGTATGAGCTACGGCGAAGAAGCGCCAAAAGCCAATCCCGTTAAGCAGGCTCTTGAGGTTATTCAGGGGGTCAAAAAGGTTCTGGAAACAGGCCTTACGGGCGTAAAGAAAACAACTGAATTTGCTGCTCGTACCCTACCGCAGGTACCACCGATTAAAAATGCTATTGAGCTATCGCTCAAAGGCAAAGACGATCAGGTAAAAATAAAAGCGGGCTTTGATGCTGCAGGAAAATTACTGGTTATTGTCACCGACATGACCGGCAAAGACGGCGTCTTGGTACCGGTATTTGATCTGATTGGCGAAATTGGCGACAAGATCGTCCGCCCATTCAAACCTGAAGATGCAAAGAAAATGAAGGATGCCATGGACATTGCACGAGAAGTCACGAGCTCGCTCTCGGAAATATCGAAACAGATCTCGAAAGACATATTGCCAAGCATCCAGGGACTCGTCATGGAGATCTTCAAGTTAATTGCAGAATTAAGCGGAGGAACACCGGCAACTCAAGCAAAATAATCACAAGCTCTACCAGCTGCCCGTTTTATTGGTATCCCCGTAAAGCGGGCGCTTTTCTAACTTCTCACCAGGGGCCGATCGCCATACCGGAGCGACTTGGATTCGCCCTTCACCCGTTCAAATTCTTTTGCATACAGATCGGCAATATCATCGCTACAGACAATAAGCACATTTTCACGGTGCTTGCACGAGGCCTCGGTGCAATTGCGCGAGCCCGTCCAGACAATTTTGCCGCCCTTGGCCCAACTGGACGCATGACATACGATAAACTTATTATGCATGAGCGAATAGTGTTCTTTGATAATTAATGGGTCTGGATAGACATAGACAGCAATACCGGCGTCAAGTAGGTCAAACACTGACCTACTAATCCGGGTATCCAGATTAGCAGTATCGACAATTACTTCGACCGAGACTCCCCGCTCATGTGCCCGAATAAGTGCCCGAACAAGATCTTTGTCGGTAAGCCGAAAGGCCGCCAGTTGGATCTTTTTTTGCTCTGATTCGACAAACCCAAGGGAGACAGATTTGATGTCGTCACGCGGCGAAAAGAGCGCCCAGGTCCTACAGGCCTTTGCTGCCCCGGCCGGGCACAACGGCGTGTCTATGCACTCCGGTGGAGACGTCGGCGGCTTGGCGGCCCGGTTACCCCGGTCAGTAGGACATGAAGCTCCCCCTGGAACAGCGCTAGGGGGCACAAAAAACGGAATAAACCGCAAGCTATAGAGCGTACCAAAAACGCAAACGAGCATCACCAGAGCGTATATTTTGAATGGCTTGTACGAAGAGAAACGTATTTTCAATTTTTGCCAATCACGCGTATGCTTAAGTAAGGGGATATATTGTTCTTAACATACCTGAAAACGGGATAAACTACCATTATGGCTCTTTCGTCAAAAACACCGGCATCCCACAAGCAGGCACACGATCTGGTGTATGGCATCCATCCACTGATTGAGCTTTTGCGCGCCAAACGACGCGTAGTCTACCAGGTCTACACGACCGACCCAAAGCCAAAGGCCTTTGACCAGATCAAGCCACTCTTACCAGCGCGCGTACCCGTTACGATCGTCAAGCGCGACGTTTTAAACAGGCTCGCAGACACCACCGACCACCAAGGTGTAGTTGCAACGGTTGCCCCATTCCAGTTTCGTAAAAAACTCTTTGATCCTGCTCGAGAGCCCTTCATTGTCATGACCGAAGGGATTCAAGATACCCGCAATATTGGCGGCATTATCAGGTCTGCCTACTGCACCAATGCCTCGGGCGTGGTTATTACGTCAAAAGAATCAGCTCCGGTAAACGCCTCAACCTGCAAGGCGTCAGCAGGGCTTATCGAACACTTACAAGTTTATCAATCAAACTCGGCAATTAAGGCCGCACTTGATCTGAAAAATCAGGGATACAACCTCTACCTCGCGGCACTTGGTGGAACAAGCACCACGGCAATCAATTTCACACTCCCCTGCTGCATTGTAATCGGCAACGAAGCATATGGCATCTCGCCACAGCTTTTAAAGCTCGGAACAACGGTTATGCTGCGTCAAAAGCAAGCAGACATATCGTACAACGCCTCTGTAGCAGCCGGCATTCTCCTCTTTACCATAGCAACACAACATAACTTGATTTAGTTCGCACCCCAAGGGGCACGTTGTGCGCACGATCCCGTTTTCTGTTTTTTTAATTTTTAATTATATTTGTATAAAAAATCTCTAAAAACTATTGCGAATAAAATACTTGGACTGTTAGTATGGGGTTAGATGATTAACCATACGTCGTGGGTCTTAAATATAAGTACCTGCGCAAACGGAGGAGAGTAGTTATGAATATTCGATATTTTGCGATGAGCGCATTGCTCATCGGAATAAGCGCCACTATCGTGGCGGCTGAGGTGATGACAGAGAAAACTGTGACACCGAAAGAGGCAGTCGTATCCCTGTCAAGTGAACCCGCGGAACCCGATATAGTAGTCTCCCTAAAAGAGGGCATTGGTGAACTATGGACAGCCGTTACGGCAAGTCCAGATGTGGTCAAATTGGTCACTGACAAATTCGTCAGCGACATCAAACCAGCAATTCTCAGCCCGGACTTCCCAGATGTGCTCCTCAGTGTGGATATAACGCCACTCAAAGAAGTTTTAAGAACAGGCAAGTTGACCGCTGGTATGGCTCAAAAAACTAAAGACATGCTCAATGCGTGGCTCGTAAACCTGAAGTTTAAGCTTCCGGTACTTGGCGAGAAGAACGCCTTGGAAATCGCCAAAATCGCCATTCCAGTCGGTAAGGCCGTGCTCCCAACCGTTATACCTATGGTTATTACGAACATCGGAGAGCTTGATAAAGCAACCTACGAAGCTATCATGCCGAAGTTGACCCTCCCCGAGAAGGTCAAAGCGGTGGTTGCAAAAGCTCATAAGTTTGGGTTGGACAATAAAGAGCTCGCACTTGCTATAGTAACAGCATTCCAAACGCACATGCTCGAGACCCTACAGGGCCTCCTCCAAGAACTCTTGGACAAAAAGGCTGAAGAAATAGCTGCTATGGACCTTGGCGCAAAAGCGCAGACGCTTTTGAATGTCACGCGCAAAGCGGTCAATGAAGTACTCGACACGCTCAAACCAGCTGCTAAGGCTGCATTCTTAACAGGTCTTTATAACTTGTGGACCGACGCCGTTGCTGCAGGACAAGAAGAATCCCAGAAAGCAGCAGCAGAGCAGATGCAATTCGAAAAAGTACTTACGGAAATCAAGGCAATTGATTACATGGCTATGGCAACGCAAATCGCGGTGGTACTTTGGACAAAACTCTTAAAAGAGTACGATCAGGTCAAGGACACGGTCGGCTTTATAGAGAGCAAGTACAACGAATTTAGGCCAGCTGTTATCGCAGCCCTTAAAGAAAAGAAAGAGGTAGCCGGCATAAACCTACTTCCTGTAGCAGAACTTATGGAAACCGGTAAGTTCTCTCCTGCAATGGCCGCAAAAGCCAAAGAAATGGCTAACGAGTGGCTCATTAAAAAGACAATCAAAAACGTCCTATTCGGCAAGGACAAGGCCGGACAGCCCAGAGAGTTGAACTACTGGAAAGCTGCAAACTTCGCTCTACCAATAGCATTGAGAGTCGCGGACAAACTCTATGAAGCTGTCTACGCAGCCATCATGGCTAAAGCGGGAACAGATCTTCCAGCAAACGTCAAAGCCGTCGCAGAAGCAGCCAACAAGCTCGCCTTGAAGTATAAAGACATCTTCCAGACGGGCGTCAAAGCCTTCCAAGCAGAGCTCTTAGATATGGGTAAGGGCACAATCCAGGATCTCCTGGACAAAAAAGCTGAAGATCTTGCCACTATGAACACGGGCGAAAAGGTGCAGGCATTCTTGAAAGGTGCACGCAACGCAGCAACCGTCGTCGCCAACAAGATCGAACCCGTGAAAGAGACCTTAAAGGCAGACCTCTATAACTTATATACGAGCGCCCTCGCCTCAAAAGGCGATATTCTGAAGATCAACTACAATAAGCTTCTTGAAGATATCAAGGCAGCTAATTACTCGCCACTTACCGGGGTCTTTATGTCAGGCTTAATCGCTGACGAGGAGACAGAAACATAGTTTTATATGTATATCGAAAACGCATAACAGAGACGAGAGGGGCCAGGTGTAAAAACCCGGCCCCGATTCTTCAATAAACAACCACGCTACCTAATTAAGTAGCCCATACAAAAAAAGAAAGGGGTTTTAGGAACATGAACACAAAAAAGAGCATAGCGCTAGCAATAGCTACACTTATCGCCGGAGCGATATGCTTCGCAACATATCGTAGCCTTAAAACAACCCTCGACACGCAACGCGAAGAGCTGCAAGCGCTCCTGAAAACCACCCTGGAAAACCAACAAAAAGAGTTTCAGGAACTCCTGAAAACAGCCCAAGATCGCCAGCAGGAAGAGCTGCGAACACTCCAAAAGCAACTATCTACGCATGAGGCCGAACGCGCAAAACAGGCCGCACAAAAAGCAGCGACTACACAGGAACCAAAAACTCCTGAACAAATCTTAGACCCATGGGAAACACCAGAAGCACTCCGTATACGGCAAGATCAGGAATACCAGCGGCCTATAAACAATCCCCCCTCAATCCATTGACCCGGCATACGCGCCCGTACTATAACCATACCAGGGACATCTGGAGCATGACACTCACCAGGGGTGGCGAGTAGAACTGTTCCGATAAGGGGTATGGGGGATCGTATGAATTTTAAAATAATGCTTGGCGCATGCCTACTTGGCTGTGTTGCCCTGTTATTACTCACCAAAGAAATACAGGCGCCAAAAACCTGCGCCGTACACCTGGTGCCTGACCCGTTACTCACGCCCGAAATCCAAAAAAAAATCCAAGACATTATCCGAACAGAGCTCACACGGGCCGACAGCGCTGCCGCCACCCTTGCTTATCTTAAAATACTGGTACCAGCTATTCACACACTTATCATTAAAAAGCATAGCCCAGGGGTTTATCACGCCCGCATTTTTCAGCATCGGCCACGCACCATTCTTGACGACACAAAAACGAGCCTCGTACTCACTGAGGGCGGCCTACCACTCGTCACCCGAACAGCCTACAACCCCACTCTGATTGACCAGCTACCCACGATTTACAGCAGCGCCCCAGTAGCTAAAACTGCTCTGCCTGGGTTTACAAAATGGGCAGCAAGCCTCGATGCCCCAACTCTTTACGCCTACACAGCCACCTGGCACCGGCCAACGCTCTGTGTTTTCGCCCGAAAAACCATACAGATGGCTCCAATAACCGGCGATCAAAAGCCAGAAACCACGTATTCGATCCAGGCAACCGCCGACCAACCGATATCCCCAACGCTGCATGACCAGATAATGAATCTAATCCCAATCCCCCAAGGCATCACCCATTCGCACAAAGCAGCAGTACCAAAGCCTGCGTCAAAACCTGATAGCGCTCAACACTGGCGCGTTGACATTCGGTTTAAAGATCATATTATTTTGTCGCCAGAACCGACACAAAAGGGGGAATGGATATGAAGAAAATGCTCTTGCCGAGCAGCACCCTGGTCGCCATTGATATTGGCACGACCAAAGTGTGCGCGCTCGTTGCACAAAAAATAACCGACAGTCAATTTGACGTCATCGGTATTGGACGCGCACCCTCACGGGGACTCGCCCAAGGAACCGTCGTCGATATTGCACCTGCCGTCCAGGCAATCAAAGCCGCAGTCCAAGAGGCAGAGATGATGGCTGGTTGCACCATTGAGTCAGCCTATATTGGCATATCAGGCTCACATATTGGCGCCCACACCTCAACCGGTATGGTGCCCATCAAGAATGGCACCATACGTGAGTCTGACGTCACGCGCGTTATCGCCGCCTCACAGGCAATTCCATTGCCAGAGGACGAACAGATCCTACACGTCGTCGCTCAAGCGTTTACCATTGACGGCAAGCATGCCGTCCGTGACCCGATGAGCATGCACGGCGTACGGCTGGACGCTAAAGTAAATATTATCACGGGCAATACCATGCTCGTCAAAAACCTTATCCAGTGCTGCGAATCAGCCAGCATCAAAGTACGCGATGTCATACTTGAGCCGATCGCTTCGGCTGAGGCAGTTTTAAGCCCTGATGAACGCGAACTCGGCGTCGCGCTACTCGATATCGGCGGCGGAACCTCAGACTTTGTGATTTATCATCGCGATACGATTCAGCACACCAAAATTGTCCCCATTGCTGGGGCTCTTTTCACCAACGATATCGCGCTTTGTCTGCGCATGACCCGTGACGAAGCAGAGCGTATCAAAAAGCAATACGCAACACTCACCACTAGTTATGCCTCAGAACAGCAAACTATCAGGTCTATAGACAACGAAAACATGCGTACAATAATGCTCGATGACGTCACGCGCATCCTGCAAGCACGTACCGAAGAGCTGTTCACGATCATAAAAGAAGAAATCGCCGCACACAACCTCGCGCCATTTATGCCCGCAGGAATAGTCCTGACGGGCGGGGGCGCGCTCCTGAATGGCATTGCGCAGCAGGCAGAAAAGATCCTGGGCGTGCCAGCGCGTATTGGGCGGCCAAAGATGATGACCAGCTTTAAAGAAGAGCTGCAAAACCCCATTTACGCAACAGCCTATGGACTTATCTTATACGCCATACGCCAAGAGCAGAAAAACCAACGCGCTTCCCACGGCAACGGCGCAGGCAAGATCTTCTGGCAGGTGAAAGACTGGATCGCCGAGTTCTTTTAGGGCAGGACTACCCGTCCTGCACCTGGCCAGGGGGTAACCCCCTGGACCCATAGACAAATAATTACAGGGCCGGAACGCGGCCCTGTATAGTTTTTTGGCATAGGCCTACCCACCCCGCAGCAAAATCATATAATACCAAACCCGTAAATTAATCTTGTATGCCCACCCACCGCTCATCCTGAGCTTGTCGAAGGGTGCTAACCGCAAGACACAAGTTTATATAACGTGATTGGTATAAGTTGCCAGGCTTTGTAGGGTTATACCATTCATCAGGAATAAACCCGTCCTTCGCTTTCCACGATCGCCCCCTTCGACAAGCTCAGGGTGAGCGGGTGGCTAAAGTTGTGGCTGCTACGGAGGGCAGGCGAGCCAAGGATTATGGACGTATACTATTCTACTGAAAATGGGGGAGTGGGGCCCGCAGGGGGCCGAAGGTAACTTTGATGGTTTTGTTGTAATAAATGGTATTACTATACTATTCTTGCTGGAAGAACCAAACTCAGTAAGGCACACAAGTAGTACATAAAGGATCAGCACATGAACCAAGGTACCAGACCTGAATTGGGTCCTGAAACAGGCGATGGCTTGACGCCTGAAGTCAAGCATAAAATTAAGGGCATTTTACAGGTTCTATTTCCCAACGCCAAAGTATACCTGTATGGGTCACGTGCCCGAGGCACTCATGACATTCGATCAGATATTGATCTTGCGCTTGATGCTGGCCAACGGGTACGACTGGGCGAGGCACGAGCCGTACTTGCGGGCTTATATATACCGCAAAAAATAGATCTTATTGATTTACACGCGATTGCTGACGATTTTAAAGAGGCAATCACCCCAGACTTTGTGGAGTTCTCATGATAAGCACCCGATACAAAAAATTTTCTATGGCACTTGTACAGCTCGCGCAAGCAAACGAAATTTTTGAAAAATATCGATCCACAGAGCTATCAAATTCCCTGCGAGATTCGCTCATAAAACGATTTGAGTTCTCATACGAGCTTCTCTGGAAATGTTTCAAAGACTACCTCTCAGAACAATTTGGATCTATAACCCGCAGCCCTCGCGAGGCTTTTCAGGAAGCCTTTGAAAAGAATCTGGTCTCCACTCATGAGCACAACCTGTTGCTGAACATGATTGACGACCGAAACATGACATCCCATACGTACGACGAAAAAACGGCGCAGGAAGTAGCAGATGCTATCCCCAACCACCTCGAACTTATGCAGACACTTACCCAGCGGGTATTCCCCCGCGAGTAAGCCCCTCGGCACTAAAAATTTTACCCGCACAGGCAGGCTGCCGTAATCTGACGCTGGGCGCGTTCGCGCTCACGACGATATGAACAATAGCGTGTGTCTGTGATAGTACAAACACTGGGGGTACTGTCGATCTGGGATGCCGGTATTCCGGCTTCTTGTAGCTGTAAAATATTGTGCTTAAGCAAGTTATAATGCCAAGTGCCAGCACGATTTTCGAGCACCTGCGCAGTATGTCGCGCACAGGGCCCCAAGGCCAGCTCGGCCCGAAAGTCTTCGCCAACCACATAGGCATCGACATGGGCACAGGGGCCGCACCAGGCGTGTAAGCCGGCCGGATCGGCGTCATATTCTTTCTGTAAATCGCGAATCGCCTGCATCACCACCTGCTGGTGCGTCCCGCGCCAGCCCGCATGCACAACGACAAAAGCCTGCACGTCCGGCGCATACAGGACAATGGGTAAGCAATCGGCCGTTAAAACCCCAATAGCAACCCGGGGGAGATTGGTCATAATAATATCAGCATCGTACCGGTCGTCATGCGTTCCCGCAAGCGCTACCTGCAGGTCTTGTTCAGTGCGAAGCACAAGCATGTTGGCTGTGTGAATTTGGTGTGGAAGCACAAGCAAACGCGCACCAAGCGCCGTACGTATGGTTTTTATGCCGGGCAAATCGTGCGCTCCCACACATCCAACCTGTACGAAAAGCTCCGGGTCAACTGACGTTGCTGCATCACCAAAAAAAATCGCCAGCTTCCCGCTCTGTATCAATTGCATGTTTTTCGTATATCCTGCGCTATCCCAGGGCCCTGAGGGCCCTGGGCCCAATAATTACTCTGATGACTCTTGCGACTGCATCTGGTGCTCGCTTTGCGGCCGGCGAAGCAGCGCAGGAATCTCGATATCATCAGGAGTTAAGTGCTCTAGTTTTTTGGCCAGCTGTGTCCGCGGCTGCTGCCCCGGTTGCTTGGCATCAGGCATAAGCATCTGGTCAACAAAACCTGTCTTGACTGGCTCAGCCGCAATAATCTCCTGATCCCGTCCCTTTTCAAAGCCGGTTGCAATAATCGTCACGGCTATCGAATCATCCATCGATTCGTCAATCACCGACCCGAGCACAATGTTCGCGTCTTCGTTCACCTGCGAATAAATAATTTGAGCCGCAACACTCACTTCATGCAAGCTAATGCTCGTGTTGCCGGTAATATTCAACAGAACCCCACGTGCACCAGCGATGCTTTGCGTTTCAAGCAAGGGCGACGAGATCGCCTGCATAGTCGCCTCTTCCGCCCGGTTCTCACCAGTCGCACGTCCCGTACCCATCACTGCAGTGCCCATATTCCTCATGATTGCCTGTACATCGGCAAAATCAACGTTAATATGGCCCGGCTTGGTGATAATATTTGAAATGCTCTTCACAAATTGGCCCATATACGTGTTCACCGTCTCAAAGGCATCAATCAGCGACAGCTTCTTCTCAGCAATAGCAAGCAACTTTTGGTTGGGAATCACGATCAGCGTATCAACATTTTTGCGCAATTGCGCCAACGTCTCTTCGGCAACACGCATACGTCGCCGCCCCTCAAAATCAAAGGGCTTGGTCACTACTGCAACCGACAGAATATTACGCTCGCGAAGCGCCCGAGCCACAACAGGAATACCCCCAGATCCCGTCCCGCCACCTAACCCCGCCGTCAAAAAGACGATATCGGCATTCTGCAAATGCCCCGCTATGGTCTCAATGTCTTCTTCAGTTGCACGACGCCCAATTTCTGGGTCAGCACCACTGCCCAGGCCCTTGGTCAACTTCGTCCCAAGCTGTATCACATGGTCTGCCTTTGACTGGTCGAGTGCTTGTGAATCAGTATTGGCAGCAATAAACTCAATATTGCTACAATCTCCCGATCTGATAATACTGTTCACCGTATTGCCCCCGGCACCGCCAACACCAATAACTTTAATGCGGGCAGCAGAAGGAGAAGAGGCCTGTTCGACCTTTTCGACTAATTCAATCATACACAGCTCCTTTTTTTAGGTTCGCACTTTGTGCGATCTCATATCGGGTATGAGCTTAGCACGCCGGGCAACAGGCGCAACTCCGGCGCCCGGCAAAAGACTCCACAAAACGAGGGGATTCTGGTACTCTAACCAGACGGTGATTTCTGTCTCGACCCCAAAGAAATGTGAGTTGTCATGAAAAATCTTCCTATTGGCATCCAGGCTTTTGAAAAAGCAATTCATGGCAACTGTCTGTACGTCGATAAAACAAAAACAATCTATCTGATAGCAACCCAGGGGCACTGGTACTTTCTCTCACGCCCACGGCGCTTTGGCAAATCACTGCTTATTTCAACCCTCGAGGCGCTCTTTAAAAATAAACGCGAACTTTTTGCAGGTCTCTGGGTCGATTCCAGCGATTATCACTGGGCATCCTACCCGGTCATAACGATCGATTTTTCCGGCATGCAGCATACCAGCGAGGCGCTGCTCACGCAGAAACTTATTCTTGCCATAAAGAAAAATGCCAAAGAATACGCCATTCGTATTCCCCAAGAATTTTTAAACACCCCAGGTTCTGCGCTTGATTACCTCGTAACAGAACTAGCACGCACCCAGGGACCCGTCGTTATCTTGGTTGACGAATATGACCATCCCATCTTGGGCAACCTGCCCAACGGGTCTGAACTAGGTGCCATTCACAAATTACTTCAAAGCTTTTACGCCACGATCAAAAGCCTTGATCAGTACCTGCACTTTGTTTTTATCACCGGCGTCAGCAAGTTTGCCAAAACGTCGATTTTTTCGGGCATGAACAACCTAGAAGACCTGACGTTTCGTCCCGAAACTGCCGCACTCTTGGGCTACACCTCAAGCGAACTCGTCACCTACTTTGCCCCGTACCTGGGCCTCATAGCTACCACACAAAACACAACACAGGAACAGCTACTTGAAAAGCTAACCCACTGGTATGACGGCTATGATTTTTCAGGCAGAGCCGAACGGGTTTTCAATCCCTTTTCTATACTCTTGTTTTGTAAAACCAAAGAATTTCTGGCCCACTGGTTTGAAACCGGGACCCCAACGTTTTTGATGCGCATTATCGAAGAGAAAAAACAGCTGCCCCAAGATTTTGAATCACTCGAAATCGGCGACTCTGATCTATTTGCATCCTACGGCCCAGACCAGTTCGATCTTGTACCCCTCTTGGTACAAACAGGCTATCTCACCATCAAAAGTTACGACGCGCCAGCGCACATTTTCACCCTCTCGTTTCCCAACCAGGAAGTTCGTATCGCCCTGTCGCAAAACATAGCAAAATACGTCTCTTCACTCCAAACAAAAGATTACAACCGAGTAGCCTACACACTAGCCCAGGCACTCCTGAATAATAATCTTGAAGAATTTGCGCACGCATTCCAGACATTTCTGGCACGCGTCCCCTACACCATTCATATCCCTCAAGAACGCTATTATCAAACAATCTTCTACGTGGCACTCGTCACTATGGGCATTGCCGTTGATGTTGAAGTGGCAACCAATAGTGGACGAATCGACGCAATTATAACAACCCCTGCACGCATCTTTATTTTTGAGTTCAAAATTGACCAACCCGCAGCAGCAGCGCTTGCCCAGATCAAAGACAAGCGCTACGCGCAAAAATATCAGCTAACCAGTAAGCCCGTTACCCTGGTCGGCATGTCATTTGATACAACAGCGCGCAATATCACC
>Ga0351908_1054_pt1 | contig 37080 bp, 31 predicted proteins | sample TotcelHT113001L3_FD_206867 | JGI IMG/M metagenome (GOLD analysis project Ga0351908, IMG submission 206867) | Enriched cells from coal bed in the Powder River Basin, Montana, United States - Total cells T11 rep1 HSBNCT.T11.300.1.L3 ... | reverse complement strand
CGACAACAAAAAAACTATCCCCTTCATACACACTCCCCAGCCAATTTCACGTTCACCAAAAACTTACCCGGGCACTTTCGCGTTCCAAACAAAACCTAAAACATTACCTACAAACCCTGAAAATCCCGCAAATTTTTTCCCAACGCCTCTTTAATCCCTGCGTTTGCACTTTTTAAACAGACCTCTTCTACCATAGCACCCACCGTTTCAAGAAAATATTTTTTATACTTTGGCCATATAGACAGGGATGCAAATCCTGCATCACGAAGCATTTTTGGATAGCCGGACAGAATAGCAAGATGCTTCTTAACGGAGAATTCATCAAGCCGGTCCGCCTGTAAAAAAACCTCCCGTGCCGAAGCGATAGTGGTTGGAACCCAACTGGCCAAAGATCTCAGGGCCGCCGCGCGCAAGAGTCTCTGATCGGGGTCTTCCAGAAATCGTCGCACGAGCTCAAATAGCTGGTTATTGACCCCGCCGAGCAGATGACCATTAAGCGAATCAATTAAAAAATATGAGTAGACCCCCTCATACTTGTGAACAATAAGAGTAACGGCGTGGCCCCTATCGCTGCCAGTACCACTATGCATTTGTATGCATAAAAGGCCTGTGCTGCTTGCCGCAAGTCTAGCACTCTGCTTATCAAAGCCGCTTGAGGAGAGATTGGTCTCAAATGTATTCCACGAAGCAGCATCAATGACCTCTTGTTCATCAAGCACAGGCCCTTTTTCGACCACCTTCTCAACACATTGACGGATGGAGGGGGCATAGCGCCGATTATCTTTTAAATACCCCGACTTGAGATATTTTGAGAGCGTCGCTGGCACAAGTTTACTCCCACCAATGGGCAAGCCCGCGTAATTATGGGCAAAAAATGCTCGTCCCACCAAAGAGGCCCCTTCATCCCCAGCTTCCAACCGCTTAGACCCCGATAGGGCACAGGCCTGATCCGCGTACGCATCATACAAACTTTGGTTAACCATCACTTGGTATAGTTCTACAATTCTCTCTTTGGGGCTTGAACAGATAAGCCCCCCGCACACCGTATTGCGCCCCCCCTGCCATTGGCACTCTAACCCCTTCTGCGGCAAAGCCTTAAGCTGCCAAATGCGTCTGGTCATATCTTTGGCCAATATTTTATCTTCGCCCAACGTCTTAACAATATCCTCGGCAGACATAACCGGCACGGGCGCCTGTGAATCTTCAAGCTGCCTGGTCAGGCGCGCCAGAGACGACGAAAAGCTCGCCAGGCTTTCGTCAAGATTGGCGCCCCTATACGGGAAAACCAGCAGAATTCCCAGTGCCAAAAGTGCATAACGTAGGTATTGCATACAAAAACTCTCTCGCATCTAAAAACTACCCGCCAGGGCCAGTCTGGCACAGCCGGCCAGCACACTGAAAGAGATTGAGTTTGAAAGAGATTGGGTTTGAAATAAATTGGTCGGTAGGCGCACACGCACACGCATTAACTATTTTTAACTATTTTTCACGTCCTGAATAAGCTTGGCAAGAGCCTGCTTTTGCCTTTCACGCTCTACCGGCGCCACCCCATCTTTCTCCTGTTTTTTCGGCATATCCTCTGCTAATTCTTCAAGGCGCTTGAGCACATAGTTTTTATACGTCTTTTTCCAAAGGGCAAGCTCTGCCAAGCCATACCCCTGTATCTCTACAAAAAAATCGCCAAATATGCTCGTCTCCAAAGGAGCAGCGGTACTTTGCTCCTCAAAATCAATAACGCAAAAGCGCAGATAGTCATCCAGAAGCTCTTGAGGATTTTCCATAAATCGCTTGAACATATCAAGGGCTGCCAGATAATTGGCTTGTCCTGTAAAAGCCACATTGAGGGAGTCAAGAAAAAAATAGGAGTACTCTCCCTTGTATTTATGTACTATAAGGGCGGTTGTATGGGGCATACTGGTAAAAACGCTGAACAGTACGCAACGCAAGGCCGATCGAGGCGCGCTCAGCATCGCAGATGCCTCAAGCAGCGAATCCCTATTCTTACACATAGATCCAACATCCAGTGCGCGCTGTTCATTTTTTCCAGAAACCCCCTCTACCTTGTTAATAAGCTTGAGCGCCGCGACAGTGTATCTTTTTTCACCCCAGCCAGCCGAGAATTCTCCCGAGAGAGCCCGCTGATTGTGATAGGAAAACGCGCTCATTATTGGCACTAAATTTACGCTCGCAGGAGGAAAATGTGGCTGGTACGTAGCAAAAAAATCTTGCCCCACCCAAAAATTCTGAAAACTATCTCGTTCGCACTCTCTTTCCTTGCAAACATCACTCGCAAAGGCTTCGTACGATTTTTCGTCTTTTTTTTTCGATTGTTTTCGTAGCATGTCCTGATATAAAGCCTTAATACCTTCTTTTTGGCTTAAGCAGATCGTCCCAAAAAAAATACAATTGCGTGGACCCTGCCACCCACATTCTTTTGACAATTGTTGCTGGACCCTGACTTGCCAGATGTGCTTGGTCGTATCTTTAGCAATAATGGTATCTTCGCCAAGCGCCTTAACAATATCTTCGGCCGACATGACCGGCACAGGGACTCTTGATTCCTCAAGCTGCCTGGTCAAGGTGGCCAGAGCCGACGAAAAGCTAGCCAGGCTTTCGCCAAGATTGTCACCCCAGGCGGGCAAAGTCATGGCCACCAGAAAACATCCAAGTGCCCAATACCGCCTACAAAACAGAAACTTCATACACAACCCTTTTTAGAAACAACAGATACCTCACCGTTGGCCAGAGCGTAGCATGGAATACCGGGTACATGAAAGAGTTGGGGTCGCCCAGTAAAAGCACCCCATAAAAAGATCCGGTGATATTTTCTAATAAAGCTTTAAGAGCTCCTGCAGGCCTTTTTCAAGCTCCTGCGCCGCCTTGCCGCCATCCTCAAGCTTTTTCCGGGCTTCCAACGATACTCCTATAATTTTTTCTAGGAGTTTTTTTGTATCATCAGCAAACACTTTTTTGTAAAACTTCATGTACTCTTCCAGCTCTGTCAGTTTATTGGCCTGCAAACCTTTGATCATCCCCGTTACCCCCTGAACAAGCGAGACACAGGCTGAAAATCTCTGTGCACCAAGATCATCCTCAGCCTGATTAAGATTTTGGAAAATAAAATAGAATTGCCCGCGCAAAAGAGTCTCTTTAAGATATGTGGAGCTCTCAATAAATCGCTTAATGGTCTGTATTGCAGCCGCATAGGTATTCCCGCCCTCGGTAAAAGCCTTGTTTGATGAGTCTGCAAGAAAATACGAATTAATCCCTTTAAATTTGTGCACAACCAGCGCAACCGCATGCTGCTGTGACCCCATATTCGCATCAAGCGGCACACACAACAAAGCCGTCTCAGCTTTTGCTAATCGCTCGACCTGCTCCAGCATTTTCAAGCCGCGAGTCAGATCAAAAAAACAGGCAGCATCTTGTGCTTCCAGCGCGTACCGTTCAAAGCCTTTCGGGTTATCTCCCTGTATCACTTCCGACTGTATCCCATACATCTGCATAGCAAGCATTTCCACCAAGCTCTCAGACTGCTTATCGCCAAACGAATGTTCAATAGGCGCTACACAGGAAAGGAGCTTACTGGCAAATGATGGGAAAAACTTCCCATAGATTTCTAAAAACTGCTCGTTAAGTTCTATAGTCCCCCGTCGCGCCCCGCGCATTATCTTGAGATTTTTAGCAAGCTCCCCGACAAATTCATCAAAGATTTTCTTATCAAGCATTCCCTCATAGAGCCCCGCAATTTGTTTTTTGTCGCTCGTGCAGATAAGCCCGAGATAAAGCACGTTGTATAATTGGTGCGCCCAGCACTCAAGTTTAAACTGTTCCAGAACGCGCAACTGCCAAATGCGCTGTTTCGGGTCTTGGGCTAAAATAGGGCCATTTTTCATAGGACTATTTGACCGGTACGGTAGATCACGCAACTCGTGAACAATATCCTCGGCCGACATGACCGGCACTGGCTGCATACCCCCAGCCCCAGCACCCACAGCAAGTCCTACACCACCCACAAGCGCAAACAGGCCTAGATGCTTCATATTCATTTCCCCGATTATTAAAACAACCACCAGCAACACGATCACCCACAAATTCATTTCAACCTTAAAAGCAAGTCCATAGCCACCCTTTACAGTGCTTTTAAATCCTCTAAAGCCTTGGCAAGTTTCTTGCGATGCTCTTCGGCAAGTTTGCCAGAAATTTCTAACGACAGGGCCTCCAAGCACTGCACAAAATAGGGCTTGTAAATCGCCCACAGCGACGACGCCGTATACCCACGACCCTGCAATACCTGGGGGGCCAGAGCAACCTTATCTATCCACACGCCAATCCTACGCAACGGCTCTGTGCTGGGCGGACGCACAACAATATTCTTTGTTTTATCTATAGCACCCTGAAAACCACTCGCAAAAGACCGAAGCCCCGCATTTTGCAAGATTTTTTGGCCCGGATCTTCAACCAACTTCTTCACCAAATCAATCGCTGTCTGGTACCCATCGCGAAAACCTCCAGTAAGAAAACTGCTGTTGAGGGATTCGACAAAAAAATAAGAGTAAACCCCCTCGAATTTGTGTACGATCAAAACGACTGCATGCCCCTGCTGAACGGTAAAAACGCCAAGAGCAAGGCACAGCAATCCTGAAGAACTCTCGGCCAGTCTCCGACAGTGTTCATGTATTCTACCTCCTAAAAGTGTATAGGCTCCCGCAACCAAGACATCCTGATCAGAAGATCTCTTTTCTACCAACTGAATCATTGCCCGCGCTTTCTCGATGGCTGCCTGCTCAAGAGCCCCTTCACTCTCCTGGTCCCCACTCGTTTTACCCCCATAGTACGCCGCTTGCACCTCAACTGGCAGCAGCCGAATGCCTTCGCGAGGAATCTTTATTCCTGGCAAGTCAAACAATAGTTTTACTATATTTCCACCAAAGCCTTCAGGCCGATTGCGCTGGCACCCATATTTTTTACTTACAACAGTCGCGTACGCCTCATAGAGTTCTTTATTAACCATGTCGGCGTATAGTTGCGCTATCTGGTTTTTGGGGCTCGAACAGATGAGCCCCGCATACACCACATTACGCTGCTGGTGCCACCCACATTCTTTTGACAATTGTTGCAGAGCCTTAAGTTGCCAAATGCGCTTGGTTGGGTCATGCGCAAGAATTTTATCCTCACCCAAAGCTTGAACAATATCTTCTGCCGACATGACCGGCACGGCGGGCAACTGGTACAACAACTGCTCAAGCGATGACGAAAGTTTGGCCAGGCTTTGGGCAAGCTCATTGCACCTGCTTGGCCAGACCCCGGCAAAAAGGCAAACTCCAAGCGCCAGATGCCGGCTACAGAATAGAAACTTCATGCGCAACCCCTTTCAGAAACAGCAGGTACTCCCAGTTGCCCAGAGCGTAGCATGGGACACGCATGGGATGGAATAAAATGGCAGAGTTTTGGCTGGACTGCTACGCTTATTAAAAATAAACAGGGTAAAATAAACAGGTCACGAAAAAGCACGCACGGGAAAAACTGGAGAATCTTGGGGCTCAACATGAAAAAAACTATTTACTACGTAACAGGCAATAGCGGCAAGTTTGCCGATGTTGCGGCCTACATGACCTTGTACGCGCCTGAAATAGCGCTTATGCAATATGACACCGACATCCCCGAAATCCAGAGCCTTGACCAACGGGCTGTCGCTATCGACAAAGCCCGTCAGGCATACCAGCACCTGCAAAGCCCGGTGCTGGTGGACGACTCAGGAATCTATTTTGACCAGTATCACGAGTTCCCCGGCGTGCTCTCCAAATACATCTTCCAGGCACTCGGCTTGGCGGGCATCAAACGCTTGATGAATACAGGTGATTGGGCATCGTTCCGGATCCATATTGTCTTTTATTATGCCCCCGAGCAATATGAAGTGTTTGCCTGCGTAAGCCCCGGGACCATCATGTACCAAGATCAGTTTTTGCCACCGGCATCGTTGCCGTATGACCAGCTCTTTGTGCCCGAAGGCACCAATATGACCCACGCTGAACTACGCGCCAAGGGATTAATTAATAACTTTGATCACCGGATCGCGGCGCTCAAGAACTTTATCGCCTGGTACCGCCACCCCCACCCACAAAATACATAATACCCAGTACCAAAAGATCATACGCGCTCTTCAGGAAAGCAGAAAACCCGAGCGGTTTGATGGAAATTTTCTATTCATTCTTTACACAAGTCGAAAATATTAACATCTTGACTATTTTTATAAAATACCTATGATAATAATATTAAACTAAGCAACGCTTAAAGAAATAAAGCGACAAATAGCCATCTTATAATCTCAGGTACCATACAGGAACGTATATGAAATCAAATAGCCAATGCACTCGTTTTATAAGCAGAATTGCCCTTCTGTGCCTAGTCACCAGCACAGTCCTAGGTATGAAGAAGGAGAAGCTCACCCCGAAAAAAACACTAAGCTACGACCCAATCAAATTCTCCCTCAAGAACACCCCGCTGGAAAACAAGATCCTGGGACTGGTTCTAGGCCCGAAAGAACGCAACCATAGGGAAATCCAGAAGGATGTCCTGAGTTTTGCTGGGCGAAAGGACCTCCCGGAGCTTTTTAAAGCCTTTAAAAACAACGTCAAATTTGACCCAAGCATACTTGAATGTGACAAGGAAGAGATAGCGGAGACCTTAAAACAATTTACACTTCAGCCGACAGACCTTGAAAGCTTACGCATAACGGTACACAAGCTCTATACAAAAGTTCTCAAAAATTACAAGACTCAAAAACCTTCATGGGCATTCCTGGACATTTGTACAAACAAATTCGACGGTAACAACAAAGAATCCCGTACCAACTACAAACTATTTCTGACAAACCTTAAAGATTTTTTTGAGCGAGCCCAGGGCCTATTCAAACAAGTCAATGATATATTTCAACGAAATGACGAAATCCTATCCTGCCTAGAGAACACATTTATTTCCTATGCCAATCAATACCGCACCGCCTGCAAAGAAAACCTTTCCATATCGCCAGAACTCACGTTTTTACGCTTGCGAATCAACAACTTTGCCAACAGCTGTTACAACTTCTTTGTCAATCCATTAGGAACGCGCACACACGATCTTGAGCTTTCTACTGACGATAAAGAACTGCTTGAAGAATATGCAGGCAGCACGGACCTTCGACTTGCAGCACTCGCCAAATTCTTTCTTGCATGCCCCCTATGGTTGAACAGCCAAAACGAGATTAGAGGCATCATACTTGGCGCATGCAGCAAGGCAAGCCAACTCTCTCTATTACTCCCCCAAAATTCCCTCATAGCAGACGTTCTCCAGCCACTTGATAGGATACATACCGCGATACCGAAATACCTAGATGCACTACGCGGTGTATCCCAACAATCACGATCAAGACACAAGCAAACAAGTGATGCATTCAAGTCGATCAAAGAACTCCTCGACTCACCACTGCTCGAAAAAATACGCGAAAACACAAAAACAAACTACCACGACAAAGAAAAGCTTTCCGATGGATATAATCAGTATTGCAAACTCACTACCTCTTTCCTCCAGGCGATTACCATGGAGCTCGGCTACATAACAATAGAGGAAAAAGCAGAAGAAAAAAGCCCTCAGAAACAAACCGTCAACAAATCACAAGAGACCCCAAACACGCAAACACTCCTGCACGAAAACCAAGATACACTCTCTCCTACGGAAACGCACAAACCAGAACTTCAAATCAACAACCAGCCGATTCAAAAAACACCAACACTGAAAAAGACATCTCTCCCAAAATACTGGCTCGAACCACAAGATCCACCTTATCACGCAGTAGATGGTCGGGTCATGGGATGGTTCCGGGACGGGGACACAGAATTTGGGCGTCAGGGGTACGAAGGTGATTCAAAGTACCGAGAGCGTGTCATTAAAAACCATTCGTTTTCGACCAAAATCGATGCATTTATTACACAAATCGGGCTTCTCGCAACCCCCCCACAAACAGAAGTATCAGAAGAGGGCGCCAAATCCTATAACTGTCTGGTATTTACTTCAGACTTACTCTCAGAGCAAAACTGGGATTGCGGAATTGCATCCTATGGCATCGACCCTACAGGACACATATTCCACCGGAGCCTCTCGCATACCGCGCTTCCAGAGCTCGAAAAAGAGTTCAAGACACTCATAAGCAAAAGTACACCACACATCAGAAACTCAAAAAAACAAAAAACTGACATCCGTAAGAAACAACTGCAAGAGATCAGCATCCCCGAGCAGAGTCCTGTCAAAGATTTTCTAGATCTTTCTCTCGATGACGAGGTTGAGCAACACCGACTCTTTATCAAAATAACCGACAAGCGGTCCAATAGGGTTTTTCTGTTCGCAAAATTACCCAAAGACTTTATCAAAAAAGAGCAGAAAAAAAACAGAAAATAATACCCTCCAACTCAAGCAAGAATCACGGGAAGTTCTTTCAGTGCGTCTTCCAGAGGCAGCACGGTGATATTCCCGTGATATTCTTTTTGCTTTCCCAGGTACACAAGCGTGAGCTTGGCTTCAGGATAATCTTCCCCAAAAGCTTTTAAACCCTTAAGCTCGCGCGAATCAACTCGCGCAGCGCGCTTGAGTTCAAACGCATGCAGGCCCCGCGGCCCGCACAAAACAAAATCTACTTCGGCCCCTGCTGACGTGCGCCAGAAAGAAATTTTATATCCAAGCTCAAAATAGTCGTTTATTGCGCGTAATGACTGAAAAAAGAGCGTTTCAAGCGCCGCACCATCTGCCTCAGCCGCACTGTCCAAAGGCCCCATGGGCCGTAGGGCCCGGAATACTCCAACATCAAAGAAATAAAACTTCTGGTGCGCCACCATTTTTCGCTTGGCCCGTTGAGTAAACACACTAATGCGCGAGGCCAAAAGTAAGTCTTCGAGAATATCAAAATAATCGGTCACCAAGAGCCTGTTGAGCGAAAGCTCTCGAGCAATTTCAGAGCAGTTTAACAGGTTCCCCTGCGAAAAGCTGGCAACCTCTAAAAAGCGACTAAACGCGCCGATATTGCGCGTGAGCCCTTCCTGCAAAACCTCTTCGCGCACATAGGTTTGCACATAACTTTCTAAATATTTTTTGGGATCCGCATGCCCAATAGCCGCGGGCAAAAGGCCATACTGAAGAACCGTATTGAGCTGGAACTCACTCCCCAGCTCTTGAACAGTCAGGGGGTGCATGTGGTACGTTAACGCCCGGCCGGCCAACAAATTCACCCCCTTCTTGCGCAAGCTGCGCGCGCTTGAACCTGTCAAAATAAAACGCGTTTTTCGACTCTCTATAAGCCGATGCACTTCATTCAAAAGTGCCGGAATCCGCTGCACTTCATCAAGAATCACCCACCCAGAATACCCCGGCGGAATAAGATTTTCCAACCTACTTGGATTGGCCTGGAGCGTAGCGTAAAGTGAAAAATCGAGTAAATCAAGATAGAGGGCTTCTGGAAGATGCGTTTTAAGCCAAGAGGTCTTGCCCGTCCCGCGAGGGCCAAACAAAAAGATGCTACTTGAACCATCCAAGGGCAACGTTAGAATTCTGTTAAAATTGTTAGACATGGCATCACTTTTTAATAAAATATGATCGTACTCATATCATAAAGTAGCTTTTTTGGGCTTCTCGCGTCAAGATTTGGCGTAAATTTATATTTATGATGGCGCTTAGATCACTTTTTAATGAAATATGATGCTTTCGGTATCAAAAAATAAATATCTGGTAAAATGCGGCTGCCAGAAGCATAAAATTCCAGTGGGATGAAGCGGGGAGTAGAGGTGCAAAAAAAGGGAATTTTACAACCGCTCGGGACGAACGGTTCGAGGCATCCTTCCTCTTGATGGAAACTTACGGGTAATGCATCCTTCGTCAAGCTCCCAGCCTTCGCAACTGGAGTCGCTATGGCGGGCACGGCAGAATGAGCGGGGAACGAACGGGCCCTGACAATACCCAGTTAATTTTCGCAATTGGTTTTAGACAAAAAAATAACGCCACCCAGCCTACGCCAAGGCTTCGGCGGGCAGGCGCCGCTCGGTCATTCCACAAAACATGAATTTTGTATCAAAAAATTAAGCTCCCCAAAGGGGAGCCATAAAAAATCATTTAAAGAGGATGGCCCGCCATCCGGAGCGACTCCCGTCGCGCAGGATGGTAGGGCTGACCGGGGTCGAACCGATGACCTCGCGCATGTGACGCGCGCGCTCTGCCAGCTGAGCTACAGCCCTATTCAAGATAATTTTAGCATAACACAGGCTCAGAAACAAACCAAGCTCTGGCCATGCAAAAAACATATGCAAATTATAAACGTGCCAAAAAGTGTCAATTTGCTCGTATTGCAAAGCCCCGGAACACTGACCAGCAGCGGGACGCGCAGAATCAATAATAATAGTTCCCTCTCCCACCGCAAATATCCATCCTTTTTACAACTTTACTTTTTCATTACCTATGGTATTGTGCTTATACTTACTGCGTTTTTTTCGTTGATAATAAAATAGTTGATTTGGTGTTATTAGGCAGCTTATAGTGGTATGGGCGATAAGGAGAAAGTGAACCTATGAAAAAATGTGTCAAAGTAGTACTCTCCGGAGTGTGTGATGCAGAAGGGCTTTGTGCGACCCTTCGGCAGGCGGTCGAGACCGAAGCACTTGAGGGGGTCGTGGAACAGACCGATCACGATGTGATTGAGCTGATTGTACATGGAACAAAAGATCGCGTCGATGAATACGTCGGGGGGGTCGAGTATGTCGCGTTGTCGTTTGGCAGCAAACACAAATGCCCAATCTCATTTGCTGTAGAACCTTTCTACAAAGATGAAGATTACCGTGGGGTCCTCAGGTTTTTAAAACGTGGGATGTCACGCCGATAACCAAAAAGGTGTCGAGTTGGCCCATAACGCGCAATCAGAAATTATTCCTGTACACATTATACGTCTTGTAGCCTGTTGTGCTCTGCAGGTTTTTTTTATTGCGGCCATACATGCCATACAAAATAGTACGCCACAGGACCAAGAAATAAAAAGCCCTGCTTACGAAAACACCGCAGGGGCCATTCCTGCGGGCGCGCTTTTGGGGCGTATTTGGGTAACCGCCTCGTTTGTAGGCAAAGACTCATACAAAGCTTTTTACACGATCGATCCCGGCGATGTTTTTGATAGTGAGCGTCACGCTGATTCGCTCGACCGAATACAAAAAGCCCTTCGGCATGACGGCTATGTATGCGCACAGGTCAGCGCAACGGCCACCTACAACCAAACCAGTGAGTTTGTTGATGTCGCTATTCAGATCGATCGGGGAAGATTGTTCACGATCAAAAAGATTGTGATAGAGCTTACGCAACCCCCTGGTGAAGCCCCCAATGACCTGAACGACCAAGCACTTGCAGCACTGGTGCAAGATCTCTTGCAGGATGCCACCTACACCAAGCAAGCACAGGACCATGCAACGCGCATTTTATCAGAATATTGTATTGGTCAGGGATTTTTAAATCCCACTATCTCCTGTGATGCTATGTCTGACCCCAAAACATCGACCATCACCTGCACGTTCCAGATAACACTCGGCGAACGCCGCATATTTGTCTTTTCCGGCAATACCAGCTTTCCAGACCCGGTACTATTACAAGAACTATCATCACTCGGTGGCGCCGCCGGATTTGCCCCCATTGACGCCCTCACCGAACCCATTCGTGCCTGGTACAGAACCCATGGCTTTTTTACGGCTCAGGTTACCCCAACAGAGCGGGGCAATAAGGTACAAATTACCATTATCGAGGGCCCCCGAACGGAGCTAAACGCGATCAGGCTTAAGGGGGTCACCCATTTTGACCCAAAAAACCTTCAGGAGCGCTGTTTCGGCCCCCTGGTAGAAAACAAGTTTTTCGATCAGGACCTTATTGTACAAGCGCGCGGCTGCGTCCTGGACGCCTATCAAGAAGCCGGATTCTGGGATGCGCGTATCACGAACGAAGAGTTGCGTCCCGTACCAGAAATCCCAACAGCCCTTGATCTTGAAGTCACCATTCAAGAAGGCGAACAGCGCCTCCTGCGCGCTGTTGTTGCCGACGGAGAACCTGAGGCTTTTATTGAATCTGAGTGGCAGGACCGGACCGAAAAGGCCCCACCTATCCCCTTTGACCTACGCTCCATGCAAGCACAGCGCACCTGGCTTACGCATTACGCACAAGATCGGGGGCATATAAATCCCGACCCAAAACCAACCCTGCATCATGACGGAAATCATATCGACGTTGCCTGGCATCTTAACGGCCCTATCGGCCCTGGAGGCCAGGCGAGCCCTGTTTATTTTGGCAAGGCGCTTGTGCGCAGCAATGGACGCATTAATAAATCCGTTGTCACGCGTGAGCTTCTTTTCCAAAAGGGCGATCTATGGGAGCAAGAAAAAATACGGCTCTCGCGCAAGCGCCTGAAAAATCTCGGGGTGTTTAGTCATATTGCGCTTTGCCCAGTGGACACCCTTCATGACGATGGCACGCGCGATATCGTCGTGCATGTCGTCACGGACGACCCACGCGAATTGCGCCTGCGTGGTGGCGTGCAGTGGGTGGGAAATAACCGTGGGCTTAACGGCTTCACCCCCCGTGCCGGCACCACGTTCACCTGGCATAATCTTACCGGTAACGCTGACTGGTTCAAACTCGACGGCGAGCTCACCGATTTTCAAAAATATATGTCCTGCGCCTATGGCCATCCAACGCCGTTCTGGCGACCTGCAAAAATGACCTACAAAACGTATTGCTCAAATTATGATCAACCCATTTACCAGGGGCTCAAAGAGACGCTCTATGAACTATTTCAGGGCGGCTTTCTTGCCTCGATTGCGCATGGCGGGCTTGGCAACTGGGAAACAACGGTGACGGCAGGCTGTGAATGGGTGGGTGTTTCGCACCTATCGCTTGACGCCGCAAAAGCAATTTCGTTCGCTCCACGCCTGATCGACGAAAAAGTACCCTTTCTATTTATTGAGCCAACCATCATGGCCTCTTACCTGGACGATCCAACGTACCCCCGTCGCGGCTCTCTTTCAGTGCTTTCGGGCAAATTTACCCAGCCATTACACCGGGGCGCAACTCGATCATTCCAACTGCTAGCCGAGCAGTCCCTCTTTATACCGATTTATCATCTGGTAGTCGGCGCCCTCCACCTGCGTGGCGGCTATATTTTTTATAAAGACTTTGAAGAGATGATGCCTTCTGAGCGCTTCTATCTCGGCGGCAGCCATACGATCAGGTCATTCGATACCGATATGGTCCCACCACTGGGACTTCTAGTTAAGCCTGATGGTGAAACGTTTCACGTGCCAAAAGGGGGCAAAGCGGTATTTAACGGCAGCGGGGAAATTCGCTTTCCGGTCTATTACAATATTGGCATGGTGGTCTTTCTGGACTGCGGCATGCTTGCTCAGGCCGATATTCCGGCAGAATTTGCTGAGAACTTTGTCGTCGCCAGCGGCTTTGGACTCAGGTACCAGACCCCGGTTGGGCCAATACGCTTTGATATTGGCTGGCGCCTGAATAATCGCGACCTAAAACTCCCCAACCACTGCTGGTTTATCACATTTGGCCAAGCATTCTAGAATATACTTCGGATTTGCCCAGGAACGTATAAAAGTGTTACACTCTGCGTACATGACTAACCAAAATGGGAGCTTTGTATGCCAACAGACAAACTAGAAGTTATAGTTACTTTTGAAGAAACCATTGCAGATATTCTTGCAACTCTTGCAAAAAAAGAAAAAATCCCAGTTTCTCGACTCGCCAGGGAACTTATTTTAGAAGCGCTTGAACTTCGTGAAGATATTGCGCTTTCCGCAATTGCAGACGCCCGGGATATTGAAAACGTAAAAACAGTTTCTCATGAAGATGCCTGGAAATAACGGGCCTTACCGCATTGAATATGCACCCAATGTTGAGAAAGAAGAAATTCCGGCCCTGCCAAAAACCGTACGGGCGGTAATCAAGAAGGCTATCGAAGAGCGCCTCGTGCTTGACCCTGTAAGGTTTGGAAAACCGCTACGGTACAGTTTAAAGGGCCTCCGTCGCCTGCGAGTTGGTGATTATCGCATCGTTTATCGTGTCAATCTTCTCGATAACGTTGTCGTTATTGTCATGATTAAACACCGCAAAGACGTCTACGAATAGACTGCGAGCGCTGATTTATCACGTTTGGCCAAGCATTCTGAAACATAAATAATACCAGTCCCATTATATAAGCTTGTGTCCTGAAATTCGCATCCTTCGGCAGGCTCCGGTGGGCAGACAGGATGAACGGCCTGTGCAGAAGCAGCCTTCGCCACTCCCGCTCATCCCGAGCGAGACGGAGTCGAGTCGAAGGACGGTTGACATCCGCCGTCGCCAAGGAATTGGCTATTATGGCGTGACCTTGGGCAAGATGAGCGGGAGACATGCAAAATTATTTAGTAAAATTGGTATAAATAGCCACCTACACCGCTTTTTTTCTTGACAAAAAACAATTGCCATTTTATAATAAAATAACTATAAAAATAATTTTTTTATTCGCGAAAGAAATCTCATGTACTCATTAAGAAAAAAACTAACACTCTTTGGCCTCGCCGCCCTGCTGGGCATTGGAGTCACACCGCAGACCAAAGCCATGAACATCGACTCACTCGCATTTGATGCCTGCGCAGCAGTGCTTGCGTACACAGCAGGCAAAGCTTACTTCTGGCACAAGCAGCGCGCTCTCAATCATATGCTGTTGGAGGCTGCAAAAAACGGCTATTTAAAAACGGTCCAGCGTGTCCTTTCTTTGGGAGCGCATATAGAAGCAACTGAAAGAACAATAAGTACTACTACCACTCACTTCACCTGCCACTACTTCCACCTCATCATACCCATGCCCGACCTAAGCAACCCGCTTCTTACGCCCCTCCACCTGGCTTGCCAGAATGGCCATAGTGACATCGCTGAATACCTGCTTAACAAGGGCGCCAATATTGAGGCAAAAGATGCAAATAGAAAAACTCCTCTCGAACTCGTTAGCGGCATGCTTACCAACCTTAAAGTCCTCCAACTCCTCATCTCGCGAGGTGCATGCGTATCAGCAAGATTAGTAGAACGGGCAATCCCGAGAGCTATACAAAATTTCCTATACATAACCCGGTATTTTGATACCCTCAAAAATGGAATCTTGGTTTTTGACGCTCCTACGCACACGGTAATTTGTAGCGCCCTCATAGACGCGCCCCATTTTACAGCAGCATTGCTCAAGAGGCCGGGGCTTGCACCCTTCGTATTCAGCGCACTCAGCCACCACAGTACAAAGGCGCTTCGCGCAAACATTCTCTGCAAGATATAAGTAAATACAACCTATCCACAAAACAGCTTGAATGGGGGCTAAAATTCATACTGCCCCGGGATTTTTCTCCCCGGGGTATAATGCTTTCAAGAATTCAAGCGCGCGAACACAAGTTTGTATCACAGGGTTGGTTTTAGTCCCTCGGCAAGCTTTGTAAGCGATCCGCTCAAGCGTCCGAGCGCTTCCTGCAGTGGATCTTTTTTGACAACCAACTTGGTGCGCTTGTACAGGAGTAGGCTAGGCCAATTACCAAGATTCCAGAATCCCGCTTTATTCTTGGACACAAAATCATCGACCGTAGGCACCGTATCTCGTAAATTATGGGAATGGTACCATACCCCCCCATCTTTCAGATACGTCGTGTAATGGGAATTGCGGTGATTAACCACAATATTCACGAGCTCGTATTCACACACCTCAAAATCCCCTTTCACGGCACTCGCTACATCAATCGTCAGAGGAACCAACTTCCCCTCCATAATATTTTTTTCAAGAACAGGCTCGAACCAAAATACGAGATACGGCACAGCAACTACAGGATTGTTCGCATAGGCAAGATTCTCTAAGCAAAGTTTGCCATCTTGTGGCAAGCTAACCACCTGTACCTCAAACAGCGTCACCTTCTTAGGTTTTGATATCGGACAAGTACCAAACAGGTCAAGCAGCTTGTCTTTTGCCTCCTTGGCATCAGGCAAAATCGTATGAAAACGCGTAAAGAAATCCGAAGGAACACTCATACCCCCGAAACCCCGGCCCAACATCCTCTCCAAAGCCCCTTTTAAAGCAGCCAATTCTTTTGCATAATGATTCCCCCCATCAGCCTTCTTCACAATTGCTTTCACCAGATTTGCGTAGGCTGCCAATGGGGTGCCCGGGGTAAACGTCTGGGTAACAATCCAGTCGGTCAGCTCGGGCATGCTCCAGAGCAAATACACAATAGAAAGCATCCAGCAATTATTATCCTGCCACTGGAGCTGCGGCGGCGAAGCAGCAGAGACCGAATTCGAGTGGGCTAGGCTGCCCAACGCCAAAAAAACCACTAACATACGCTTCGTCATTTTATGCGCCCCTTCTAACCATCACCAAGATCATGTCCGGGATAAACTAGCACAAAAAAGCCGGGAAGTTACAAGCGCAACTTCCCGGCCAGATTTTGTAGCTACCCTGCCAGGGACCAGGGGCAGGGCCTTTCTTAGGCCCCACCAACAAGTTTAACGGCTTTTTCTACTATCGCCTTGTACGGCTGTTACGGGGACCTTAATTCTCAGGGTGCCTTTTTTCTGCAGACAAGATTTTGTCTTTATATTGATAACAACATCTTGACCAAGCTCATTTAAAAACCTAATAAGACGTTCCAGTGAAAAACCTGAAAGCTTCCCGCTTGCAAGAGCCGAAACTTTTGGCTGATCTATACCAAGAACAAGGGCTGCCTGTTCCTGCGTCAGTTTTTTCTTCTGAATAACGCTGTTGATGCGCTGGGCAAGTTCAGCTTTGACCAACACCTCTTCGGGATTGGGCAGATTTAAATCTGCAAAGACGTTGCCACTACCCTCTTCAAATTGTTTTGTCATGATTTTGGGTCCTTTAACAGTTCTCGTACTATTTCTTGAGCTTCTTTAAGCCGCTTCTTAATCAAATCTATCTCCTGCTTGGGTGTCGCAATACCCTGTTTTGATTTCTTTTGAAATGCATGAAGCACAAACACAAAATTCGAAATTTTAACGGTATAAACCACCCGAAATGTCCCAGATTCATCACTTTCAACAATCTCAAGAACCCCGGCCCCGCCAAAACCCTTCAGCACTTTGCTATGCGCCGGCCGTTCGCCCATTTGAGCTACATGGAGCCCATAACCCATGCTCCCTCTAACTTCCTCGGAAAATTCCAGCAGGTCGCGCTTGCTTGATCCCACCCATATTAAACGCTTTAATTGCATAGGCTCCCCCCAGGCATCACATATGCCAAATTTAGCATATGTATGTGTTTATGTACAGGGGTGTACTGGAATCGCAAAATACTCCCCCCCCTAAAGCAAATTTACTATAAACTAGCACAAAAAAACCGGGAAGTTACAAGCGCAACTTCCCGGCCAGATTTTGTAGCTACCCTGCAGGCAAAAGCCTATCGGGCACACGCAAAACTTTTTATTCGATAATAGTACCGTCTTTTTGCAACTGGTTAAACTTGTTGCCAACGTACATAGCAACGACAATCCAGAAGCCAACAATACCCAGCGAAATTACTGTTCCAATGTTCAACAATGCTGAAACAAGGCTCTCTTTTGGAACCAACGCAGTAAGACCGTCGTTGATACCAGCACCGGCGCCTTTGGCAACACGGTTACCAAACGCATCAATCCAGCTCTTCGCTTTGAACTTCGCATCTTTGCTCGTTGGAATATACATGACTTCTTTGGTTGGGTTGTTAAGCGCATAAGCAAGTGCCTTGAAAATAACAACGGCGACCAAGAAGACCCAGACCATGCTCGACTGTGGAATACCAAGGTGATAACCGCAGAAAACGCCTACCATTACCAAGCCAATCATGGTTGGGAATGCGACCAAGCAGAATCGTAGACCAAAACGACGCATGAAGAAGCTTGTGCCAACCAAGGCAAAGACAAATGCAAGCCAGCCAACAACAAAACCACTACGGCATTTAAACCAAGTAATCAGCTCTGAGGCTTCTTTTGCATTTGCTGCACCAACTTTAGCACACATGTTCATTTGGTATTCGACGACCGTACCAACGACTTCGTAGAACGTACCAACCACGAAGATACCCAAGAGGTACCCATGGCTCATAAGAAGACGAAGCCCTTCAAGCATACCCGTTTTGGGCTTTTTATCAGCAGCAACCGATGCCGGCGTGCTGACTTCTTGCACCAAGGCAAAATACTTGCCAATAAAAAAGGGCGCTGCGCACAAAATAAGTCCGCCAACACCGAAGAGCAAGAATTGAGAGTTAAGCTCGGTGACGTACATCACAAGGCCCGTACCCAAGATGGTACCTACTTGGCCAAGCGACATGATCATACCGTAGCCACGCTTAGCTGATTCTGCGGTTGTAGTACTAGCAACGATTGCCCAGAAAAGCGCACCGATAACGATCGATCCAAAGCTTTCAAGCAAGAGGTATGATCCCCAGCCAAGAATAGCTGCTTCGCCGCCCGGAACAAACCCAGAAATCATGCTCTGGAAGCCATACACAAGATATGGATTGAGCATCAAATATGACATTGCCAAGAAGCAGACGCCATAAAAGAATAAAATGGTGTAAAAGAGCGTTTTTCTGCGCAACAAGTCGACCAACTTGCCATAGAAGGCAACCGCCAACACAACCACCAGAATGGAGATCATCTTTGCGCGTGGCTGATAGGTAAGATCAACGAAATAGTTGAAAATACCATCCTTCATCACTCGCAACATCCAATAGGTGCCTACGATGCAGAAAAATGTTGCGGAGAGAAGTAAAAACTTTTTAATCTCCTCGCTGGTCAGATCACCCCATAACGCGCGCAGCGGTCTTGGCAGTACCATATAAACAACCCCTTTCGTTTCCTCAAAAAAACAACAACTAAACCGCGAGTCGAGCTCGCTTGTACCACAAATATTCAAACAAAAAACAGGGCTATAACCAACAATTACGGTCTTTTCTCAAAAGCAACCATCTGGCCTAACCATTTGGCTAGAAACCTCCTGTAGATTTCTAGTCTACCAGAAAAATGGGATATTTACAGCTCGAGACAACAACCGTTCTATTCGATAATTTTACCCTCTGCCTGAAGCCTTTCAAAGGCCATTCCAACCAGCACAGCCCCAACAATCCAGCCACCGCCGATCACGAGCGACACTACTGTTGCAACCGGTATTAGCGAGGCGATACTCGAACCATACGTCCCCGTGATAAGCGCTCCTGCGCCCTTCAGACTTCGAGCACCGACTGCATCGATCCATCCCTTGGTCTTAAACTTTATATTTCGGCTTGTTGGGATATAAAGCATCTCTTTTGAAGGGTTGTTAAGCGTATAATTAAAGCTTTTAAAAAGCACGACAGCCACAAAAAAACTCCACATGAGCACATACATGCCGGAGCCTGCGGCAAACATTGCCCAGGCAGCTATACTCACGATAATAATCATAACCGGAAAGAGCACGAGACAACCCAACAGTCCAATACGACGCAGGAAAAAGCTTGTCCCAAAGAGCGCAAAGAGAAACGAAAGCGCACCGAGCATAAAATTATTCCAGCCGGCAAACCAGGCGAAGGCGACGCCCTCATCAAGATTAGCGGGATAAATCCGGGATGCACAAAATTCCATTTCGTACTCAGTTATAGTCGAGATCACTTCATACATGGTCCCCACCACAAAGACCCCAAGCAAATAGGAGTGAGAAAAGAGCAGGCGCATCCCCTCAAACACCCCAACTCTTGTCCCCTCTTCTGTCGCACCAATCTCGCTTTCCAGAGGAATCACGCGCCGATAGAGCATAATCAAAAAGGGGACGCAGCAAACCATAACCCCACCGCAGGCATAGAGTATCGGCAGTCCGGTTTTGGCGACAAATTCGATGACAATCCAGGGGGCCAACATGGCACCACATTGGGTAAAGGCTAAAATCATGCCATAGCCACGCTTTGCCGAGTCTGGCGTGGTTGTACTCGCCACAAATCCCCAAAAGAGGGCCGCGGCTATGGACCCATAGCTCTCTAAGAATAAATACGATATCCAGCCGAGCAACCGACCCGGAACCACACGATATCCGGCAACGGTCAAATCTGCTGCTGGGAGCAGCCACGGGTGGGCAATAATATAGGCCAATATTAAAAAACCAAGCCCATAAAAAGCGCAGACAATATAAAAGAGTGTGTGCTTCTGGAAGAGATCAACTAACTTACTAAAAACCAAGACCGCACATGCCACAACCACTAACGATGCCAATTTGGCAAACGGCTGCCACTCATACCCCACAAATAGGGCAAAGAGCGGCGCCTTGAGCGTACGCAACAACGAATAAGCACCAATAATTAAAAAATAGACGATCGATAGAATCCCGAACTTCTCAAACTCTGCACGCGTCAAGTCGCCCCAGATGGCCCTAATAAACCGCGGCATCAAACGAGTTCCATCCATACAAAGCCCACCACAAAAAGACGCACTCTACATATATCAACACTACTGCATTTCATCTGAGCACCGGAATAGTTTACTTGATTTCTGAATTGTCGACACGCTAGGCTGGCACTATAGTGGGCAGACAAGACAAAAAGCACTTTCCAGCAACTAATATGAGTAAGGGAGAAAAATATGCATACGGTAACGCTCGTGATTCTTGATTGTGACGGCGTCTTGGTTGACGGTGAACTAATCGCCCACGGTATCTATGCGCGTCAATTTAGCTCTATCGGCTTTCCCCTAACCACGACCGAGTGTCTTCAGCGCTTTTCGGGCACGTGCGAACAAGACATGGTCGAAGAGGTTGAGCGGGAACAGGGCCTGACACTCTCCCCAGATTTTAAACAGGCGCTGCACGAATCGGTTCTTGAGGCATTTAAAACCCAATTACAACCCATGCCAGGAGTAGGGGCATTTCTGCGTACGTTACGGGACAGCAATATACAGTTTTGCGTTGCCACCAACGGCAAGCCTGACCGGGTCAGATATGCCCTTACCCACACCAACCTGATCGAATATTTTCCCCCCCAACAGATTTTTGATATCAGTTTGGTAAAAAGGGGCAAGCCATCGCCGGACCTCTTTTTACGGGCTTCACAAGAATGTAATAGCGCACACACCGAGTGCCTGGTTATTGACGATAGTATTTTGGGAATTCGCGCCGCGCATGCAGCGTTTATGCCCGTAGCAGGGTTTCTCGGCGGAAGCCACGCACAAGAACGCTGGTACGAAGAAAAACTCGCACTCGAACACCCGACTTACCTGATAAAAAGCATGGAAGAACTGGCCGAAAAAATTATTTCACATGAGTGGTAAGAGCCCTGGAAGCAGCCATGACAGGGATCCTAAATACAAAAACTATTAGCACCAATGATACACCCGTAATCGCTCCTGCCCGACCTGCCACTCTTGCAGCATCATCCGAGGCGTTAGCCCCCGGCAGTCTTTGACATCCAATAAAGCCCCTTCCTGTACCAGTAAATTGAAAATTTTTGATCGTAGCTCGAAGTTAGACTCTTCAATCAGATCTGTGGCGAGTACATCCTCAAGGGTATCCCAAGGGGTCATTCTTCTAAAATTTCTAACCCAGGGGAAATAACGATCAAAAAGAGCGTGTAATGGCGTCATCCTCAATTTGGTTGACGCACGTACGTTACCCCCTGTAGCAACAATCATTTGAACTGCACGAAAACTACCCACAAATGCCGCCTTATGCAAAGCGGTCATCCCGGACTCACCACACACATTCACCAGTTCGCGATAATGAACTAAAAGAAACTCCAAAGTATCAAAATCAAAAAACTCGACTGCCTTACACAGCAACGTTTCGCCCTGAGAATCCTGCTGACGCCAATCAATCGGGCGATCCAGCCTTGCAAGCTCGGGGAAACAAGGCGCATATGTCTTGCGAACATGCTTCTCGAGCGCTTCAAGATTGCAAGAATTCATGCCCAACATACCACTGGAAGCTACCAACAAGCTGCCCAAAACGTACCTAAGCTCGTACCATATCATAAAAAATTACCCTAACTTACCATTCGTAGCCAACCGTACCCCAAGCACCCCAGTTTTTGAGGAGAGCATTGGTGTGTGGCCACTCATAGAACGTACCAATACCAGCAAATATACCACCACGGCAATCCGGCGATCGATAATAAACGGCAACATGTGCGCGTTGCCCGAGCCCACCACGATACACACCAGAGTTAATATCGATATCAGTATCTTTTATAGTCACAAACGTTGGGTGCCCATCTTTGTCAGTATCGTCGTCAGCTTTGTACACAATCGTACTAGCACTGGCCGTATAGGCTGGATCAGAACCCATAATCCCATACTGGGTATAATCAGGTTCGATCTTTTCAACGCAGGGCGAACGAATAACAATATACTCTTTAGCGTGTGCCCAGAGGCCATAGGTAATCTCGCCGGTGAACGAACCACTCGTGAACGAAAACCCACTTATCATATCAAAAAAACTGTACGGGTGAATCTTGGCCCGCTGCGTCAGGACGTTGGCAGCAGGAATATAGAGCGCACTCCCCTTTTTGTGCACGAGCATGTACCGGCTCCAGGGCTTGTGCCGCAAGTCAAAGGTACGTTTTTGCGTGTTACTCAAATAAAATCTATTTCGCAACGCAATATACCAGCGCGTTTCCCCACGGGCAATATCGGACAACGGCACATCGATTGCCAAATCAGCAATAACAGCCCCAGTACCGCGCATCCCCAGCGTCGGCTGGAACAGATTTTTAATCTCCGGCTTACTCTCCGTCGGAATCTCAAACCCCGCGGCATAGGTCACAACAGTACCATAGGGTGCTCGATACGTTGAGCCCAAAATCAACGCCACACAGGGCACGCCCGTTCGTTTTTGTGGCCCATTAATAAGATGCGCATACTCCAGATCGGGCCGTACAAAGGCCTGATACAACTGATCAGCCTGCCCGGCAATTTTGCTCGAGCAAACGAGACGCATATCGCGCTTTACTTGAAAAATCGGCAGTTCAATCTGGTACCACCAGTCACGCAGCCAATCCCACGAAGTCCAGGCACAAAGCTGCTGATTGAGCGTCACAAGCACACCCGCCTGGCGCTCGCGGGGATTCACACTTAAAGTGGCATTATAAGAAGCATCCGTAAGCCCAAGCCAGGTCGCCCAGACATCCCGACCGCCATAATCGGGCGCCGTTCCTGCATTCGTAACGGACAATTCAGATTTATCGTCAGATAAAAAGTACCAGGCATTTTTATACCAATCACGCGAACGCTGGAACGCTGGTACCACTTGCGCCACCATCACCTGGTCACCACGCTTTTCTTGCACTGCAAAACGCCAGACACCACTGGTGAGAGCCAGGTTATGGTGCAATGGACGCGACGCCATATAAAGCTGGCTCAGCTTTTCTTTCTTTGCACATAGTGACAAAACACTTACGGCACACCAGAATACACACCCAAATAAACACCTGATTGCTGCCGTTTTTTTAGCCACATTCATCATTATTCTCCATGCAAAGACCTGTCACCAAGCACCGCTACCGCAGGGGTTTTACGCGAGTTTATCTTAAGCCACGACTACGAGAATGGCAAGTACGGCATCAAAATATAACGAAATATCTTGACTATTTTGTAGGAGACCTTAATCTCAAACGTGTATGTTATCGTGTTTAAACTTTTGTACTCTACAAAGGAACTTTTATGAAAAAATTACAACTAAGAACCCTGGTTCTCAGCATCACTCTCCTTGTCGGAAGCCAAATCGTGGCTGAAGGACAAGCAACCACTAGTGGACAAACCCCTAATACGGGCGCAACCACAACTACAGTAACTTCAACTGTGACTCCCACTTCTGTGACTACCACTTCTGTAACTACGCCTACTGAAACCAGAGCTTTGGGCACTACCAGCACAACTCCAACAGTAACCCCTCCGGTTACCACTCCTAAGGCAACCGAAACTAAGCCTGCAGACGTAGTTGCAGCACTCACACGCTATGAAAGATTCAAAGAATTTGTTGCAAATAACAAATCATACGTCATTGGTGGATCGGTAGCCGCCTTTGCAGTCGTCGGACTAAGCCTAACAGTCTACTTCGCTGACATGTACAACACCGATGATGAAGAGCTCGAAACTGCAGCTGTATAAGCATTCAGCTTTTCGCTTAAGCTTTTAGATAAAAGATCCCGCAGGTTTTCCCTGCGGGATCTTTTATTGCCTGTATACGCAAAAATTACTGGATAATTTTGAGCGCGTCCTCCAACGAACAATCGCGATACACTAATGCCGAGATCGCCTCGATCATGCGTAACGCTTCCATAAAATTATGCTGAAAAATATTTCGTCCAACCGCGCATCCACCTGCTTTGCCAACAGTCAACAGACTATGCAACTCGGTCAAAAACGCCTTAGGATCTTGCCGTTCACCGCCAGAGCAGATCACCCGGGTATTCCCCGCCGACTGGATAGACAGATGCAAAAGCTCTGCACAAGACTGGGTTTGCGGCGAGCGTGGAACTTTAATTTTTACAATATCTGCGCCAAGAGATGCCGCAACGCCAGCAGAGCCAGCAACAACTCGCTCGTCAGAATCGTCACGCACTGACTTGCCACGGGCATATGACCAAATAATCGCAACCAAGCCCATTTGGTGTGCCTGATACACCACTTGGGCTGCCTCTGCAAACATGCGGCCTTCGTCCTCACTGCCCGGATAAATAGTATACCCAGCACCTCGAATCTTCAGGCCTGCTTCATCGCGCAACTGCACGACCTGATCCATCGACCAGAGCAACGCGCTTGCCGGATCTTTTTGTGCCATGGGCACCAGATTGGTCTTACCGTTTAACTTAACGATATAATTAATAGCATTATACTGCTTGCCATAGCGGGCAATCAGCCCCAAGTGTGTCGCAAACGCCCCAATATGCGGCGACGACGCAAGAACAAACACATCTTCTGGATTAAGCGGGTTTAAATGCTCCATCTTCTGGTCAGCAGCAAAAATCATAACCCGCGATGTACCCTTGGTTAGGGCATTATAATTTTCAATAAAAAGCTTTTCATATTGTGCTGGAACATCGGCTGGGACTATCATACTATCCTCCCCCATAAACAAGTATAGATCCAAACGAAGAGACAAACCTGGTGAAGAGACTAATAACCAATCATGAAAAGATCAAGCCCCGGTATCCAGGCACGCATGCTTTAATCACTCGTGATCCCTACAAAATCACGAGTATCTGTTCTAAGCAACCTCTATCGACCGCCAGCTCACAACGGTCCCCAGAGAACGTTTTTGGCTTTCAGCTCCAGCATACACCACCAACCCATTGGGTGCTGATTCCGTCAATTCATACCAATAACGCAACCCATCAAAGTAGCCCTGCGAAACCGTCATGCCCGCCTTTACTTCGATTGGAACCATCACATCACCCCTAACAATCAGACCATCTATTTCATGCCCCGTTTTATCGCGCCAAAAATAGAGATTCGATGACAGCCCTTGGTTATAGCGCTGTTTGAGAAATTCGCACAAAACGAGTGATTCTATAAGCCCTCCCCGCAAATAGTGCCGCATAACCTGCTCAACGGATTCAATGCCCAAGAGTGAGCATGCAAGCCCCGTATCATAAAAATACAATTTTGGGCTTTTAATCAAACGTTTCCCGAAATTTTTGTAGTAGGGCTGCAATAAAAAGATTATAAAACTCGCTTCAAGCAACGAAAGCCATGCATTCGCCGTCGCCACCGTAATCCCACAGTCATTGGCAAGCGATGTCACATTGAGCAGCTGTCCAATGCGCCCAGCACAAAGCCCTAAAAAACGCTGAAAAAGGGAAAAATCAACTATCTGACGTATATTCCGCACATCGCGCTCGACATAGGTGCGCACATAACTCGGAAACCACTCGGTCGGCTCCAGGCTGGCATCATAAACCCGCGGATACTGTCCCCTAAAAACACACTCTTCAATCATGCCCGGCAATAGGCCCGCATGCTGCAATTCTGCTATTGAAAGGGGCAAAAGAGTAAAAAGAGCTATGCGCCCCGCAAGCGTCTGGGTAATGGCATCATGCACCAGAAAATTCTGGGACCCCGTAAGAATAAAATATCCCGGTCTTTTGTACGCATCCGAATAGACCTGAATGTACGAAAGCAACTCCGGAGCTTCCTGAATTTCATCAAGTATCAACCCCGGTGCATTCTCATAGCGTTTAAAAAACGCATGGGGGTCCTGGAGGGCAAATTCTCGCATTTTCAAGTCTTCAAGTGACACATACATGTACCCAGGAAATGCCTCTTGTGCAAGTGTCGTTTTTCCCGACTGACGGGGGCCAACCAATCCAATCACCGGCATTTTTTGCGCCAAGTCCAGCAACTTTTGCTTCATTGCACGTTCAATCATCTTATTCCCTCGTGGTTTTAAGCCAATATGGACAAATCTTATCATCGACTATCAGATTTATCCAATAGCGCCCAAAAGCCTCTCTAGATGGGCCGACTTGTAATATAAATATACGCTTACCCGCTCGTATCCTTCGACCCTTCGTCAGGCTCAGGACATGCTTCACTCAGGACGAGCGGTTTGCATAAGGGCGCAATTAATTCCCGGAATAGATATTTGCCACTCCAAGACCCGTTCGTCCTGAGCCTGTCGAAGGGCACGAACGGGCGCACTAGTCACTTTTAAGCCGAGGAACCTATAGCTGGCAAAGCCGGAGGCACGTGCTCAAGAGCAACAAGTCGCTGGGCAATCTCTTTAAATACCGGCACAACTGCCGTCGAGGCATACACGTGCCCGCGTATCCGTTCGACCACTACCGGCTCACGAATAAACACAATAATCACGCGCTTATACGCCCCCTGCTCGATTATCCCTGCAAACGTATAGATGCTTTTTTGCTTGTCATAGCCATGCAACCCGGCCAAATTTGCCGAACCTGTTTTCCCAATAACCCGATAGCCTGGAATGTAGGCGCCAAGGGTGGTGCCCTCTTTTTGCTGTACAGTAAGCATCTGGCACAGGGTCTCCATAACCTCAGGGGTATAGAGGCGAGGCAATACGGGAAGTTTTTCTGATACTACCAGATGGGGAATAATGGGCACGCCCCGGTTAGCAAACAGGCAAAAGGCCCTGGCCAACTGGAGCAATGTTGCCGTTATTTCATACCCACAGGAGAGCCACAACAGCGAGCTGTTCGACCACTTATCCGGTGGCGTAATAGTGCCCCGCTGCTCGCCCAAAAAGCGTATGCCCGTTGGTTGGCTAAACCCACAGCGCTTGAGATGCTCGTAGAGTTTGGGCCCCAGGCGCTGGGCAACTTTCATGGTCCCAATATTATTCGATAATCGCAAAACATCAGTTGCCGGCATCACCCCATGGGCCTTCCAGGTCGTAACTTTAATGCCATTAATATACGTCTGCTCAACGCCCTCACAATTAAGTAACTCATCAGGGGTGACCAACTTTTCAGCCAGCGCTCCCAAAAACGTGAAGGGTTTCATGACAGAGCCCAGCTCATAGGCATTGGTGATTATTGTATTTTTCGTGACATCAAGAGTTGCTGGAATAGGCTCGTTGGGGTCAAAATCAGGATAGCAGGCCATCGCTAAAATGGCTCCTGTTGCAGGATCCATAACCAGAGCTGCACCCTCATGTGCCTGCATTTTCAGTACATATTCACGCACAAGCGCGTGCGTCATGTACTGAATCTTGCCATTAATGGTAAGCGTTAGAGGAGTCCCCTCATGCCCCGATTCAGTCGTCTCTTTTTTAAAATAAAAGCACGCCGAACGCGCATCTTTTTCAAGCCGAAACTCGGTTGGCATGCCAGCCAATTGGGCATTATATAAAAGCTCTAGTCCCGCAATGCCATGATTATCGATATCAGCAAAGCCAATGGTATTCCCCAGCGATGCTACCGGATAAAAACGTCGTTGCTCGCGCAGCAGGCGTATATCATCGCTTTCAAAATTATTTATAAGTTTTATTTCGTCGTCAGATAAGCCACGCTTCACGTACATGAAGTGCGCCCCAGATTTTTTCCCCAATCGCTCATGGGCCTGTGGAAAGTGTTTGCGCAAAAAAGTTTTCAGGCGCGGTAAATCCCCAACATCGTTGGGCACAACAAATGCAGACAAAACTTCCTGGTTAAGCGCAAGCGGCTCGCCGGCACAATCATATAACAGCGCCCGGGCCGGATAATGTTTTTCAACAACACGATACTGATTTTGGCCAAGCCTGAGAAATTCTGGGCCCTTTACCACCTGAAGAAAAAACAGTCGGGCACTAGCCAATCCAAAAAGCCCCAAAAAAAAGAGGACGACCCCAATTGCGCGCGATTTGCTAAGCGCCATGGCCGGCACCCCCCGTACCCACCGGAGTACCCGGAATTTCATACAGAGCGGCGACCGGGATCGGTTGCATGCCAAGTTCTCGGGCATGCTCTGCTACCCCATCCAAGCTACACGCTTTACAAAGAGCCTTAGAAAGCGCCTGCTCTTCCTGCTTGAGCTGTGCAATCGCACGCTCAATGCGTTGCTGCTCGCACGTCAAACGAATAATAGTGTTCTGGTGATGAATATACAAAAATATGGCCGTTACCGTGATAATCACAAAAAAGAATTGCGGCTTGCGCTCCATCGACTTCCCTCACGCCAGCATGGGTTTCCTGATCCTGCTGGATGAAGACTACAACGATTGGAGTGCCCAACGCAAGAATTCGGAGGCGCGGGTTAAGAATTCTCGCTGAGTTTATCCCGCAGGAGGCCGAAAGTACGTTTGATGGTTTTGTTGTGGTACTGTGATAAATGGTATAACTTCCAGAAAATTACCGGAGGCGCCGCCAGGTAACACCACTAAGCCTGCACAAATCGCTCAAAAACATGGCCACATCAATATTTTTGTAAGCAATTGCACAAAGCAACGGTACCCGACCAAGTGTATCACGCTGTTCAAGTAAATTTTTAAGATTATTTTGAACCCGAGTACACAGACACAACTGGCGAAGCATTTCTCTGTTCCAGCCACAGTACGCAGCAAGATGCAAGATGTTCCCGTTGAAAACACGGTCATTTTCAAATGTTCCACCCACTGCATCAACCGGGGCCCCGTGATCGATAAAAACCCGTGTTGCGTCGAGATTTTGAGCGCAAACGGCCACCATCAACGGCGTATAGTTACCTGTATCGCGCTGCATGAATAGACGATCAAGCTGATTATAAACCGCTTGGTTTGCACATAACTGAATCAACTGATCAGACCCCCAATCACAGGCGGCAGCGTGATGGAAAATATTCCCATCTCCATCGTTGTAGTCTATAAAAAATGGCGTTTGTTCAAGAAGGGGCACCACTTGCTGCACCTTTTTCTGGCCAATGGCATCAAGAACCGCCTGCCAGCTCCCTGTTTGCAAGACATCAAGCTGAACCTCATGGTTCATAAAATCGGACGTCATGCCCATCTCGTCATCATCAGGAAAAAAATCTGATGATAACCCTAAATCTAAACGTATAGCTGAGCTTGGGCTAACAATGCATAAAGCGAGTGAAAAAAACACGGTATAGAGCAAAAAATGAAAAAAAACTTTCATGAAAATAAAGGCCTAAATCTAAAATATACGATCTTAAATCAACGTATAAAAGCTTATATTTTTTATAAAAATTTGTCAATTATGCAATTGCCATGATACAATGCCAATTCAGGGATCTAACTGTTTATGAAAATGGTTGTAGGCGCCACTTTATATACTTGGTATTCTAGGGCCCGAGTTCCTAGCAGGTCCCGGGGCGCTGCCCCGACCTCCCTTACAGTGGCCGCGACATGCCGAAGTGCACTTCAAAGGCACTTTCGTGACGGCGCCTTTTGCGATCAAGCTTAAAGCCCCACTCGATCTGAATTGGCTGTGGATTTTCAAGCCGCAAACCAAAGCCGACCGCATGGCGATACTCAAAGTTATTGCGCTGTAAAAACGCCTTGCCAATAGCACCGGCATTAGGGGTATCCCAGTTTGCACCACCATCATAGAAGAGCACACCAGAAAAATTATGATCTGCCGTTATCGGTATCTGGAGCTCAGCATTCACAAAGAACGCTTTCTTGCCGCCAAGATCACTACCCATGAGCGATGGCCCAATCTGTCCAAACAGGAACCCACGCACACTTGCCGGGCCACCCAAGTGGAAAAGCTCACGATACGGAATCGAGTGTTGCGTAATCTGGTGCACAATACCCGCAAAACCGTGTAGGTGTAACACCACGCCATAATCTTGGATTAACGGCGTATACCAGTGCAAGTTCGCTGTTGCTTTAACAAAAGCAAATCCATGCTGATTATGGGGAACCCCAATCTTCATGTCACCAAGCCAATTCACCCCAGTACTTGGATATATCGGATGATCCCTGAAGTCTTGTGCCATCGTTCCACCAAGCCAGAGCACATCCCCTGACTGGAACGTACGATTAATCGTCTCCTGAAACTGCAACTGCACTGCAGGATCATCGGAAACACGCCGACCAATATTAGGGCTTTCATACGTTATATCTTCTTCACCGAGAGCTAAGCCAACCTGGGCATAATCCAACCGCTCGACCCTAAATCCGGTGCGAAGCATGCCGCCAATATCGCGCTCACGAGGCTCTTCAACGGTTTTATTAAATTCTTCGTAGGAAAGCTTACGTAAATAAGCGTCACAACTGCCATAAATGGGCTTATCAAAGAGCCAGTCATTTGCCAGCATCATCTCAAAGGCTTTGTCTTGACGGGCATAACTTGCACTAATATTGTAACGGGTCCCGGTGCCACGCAAGTTCGAATCATGAATCGCTGTCCGGAAGCTAATTCCACTGGTTGGCGAGCTCAGATCTGCCTGCCCACCATACCCAACTTGTGCCTCAATTTTTCCGGTTCGCGCCTCTTTCACCACCAGCTCTAGATCAGCGTGCTCGTCATCGACTTTAATAGTACGCCACGTTGCGCCGTCTTTCTGATCAAAATACCCGAGCAACATCACGCGACGTTTCGATTCATCCATCAGACGGGTCGTCAGAATATCGCCCTCGTCGAACAGAATTTCGCGCCGAATCACGTGATCATGGGTCTTATTATTACCCACAATGTCAACCCGGTTCACCCGAATGCAATTACCAAGATCAGTCTTGAACGTTATAGCAACGGTATGGGTCTTATCGTCAGGCTTAATAATTGGCTGTACGTCAGCATAAATATACCCAAACTCACCCCAGATCGTACGCAATTGTTCCATCGCTTCACGCACCAGATCTTTTGAATAGAGCTGCCCCGTAAAAAGTGGTATACGAACCAAAAGCTGTTGGTCATTCAAGAGATGATTCCCAATCGCCTCAACCTTTCCGAGCGTGTACATCTCGCCCTCATCAATCACAAAGACCACGTCCATTGACCCATCAGGGCTCTCGTTAACCTGCGTGTCGGTCACACGGGCATTAAAAAAGCCATTGCTCTGGTACGCATTTTCAACGGTAAATTTGTCCTGCATGAGCGCGTCGGGATGATACGTCCCCGCCCGGTCCCAGAATCCAAAGATCCAAGCCGGCCGCGTAAATATTTTTTTCTGGAGGTAGTCAAAAGGGATCGACAAGCATTCTTTTTTTGCACCACGAGCGCCTACTTTACGTATCCAGGTTTTATTCCCCTCGTCAATCACAAAGTGCGCCGTAAAAGAACCCTCTTCAGCTTTTTTAAGCGACCCCGTTACTTTGACGTGATGCCGACTCTTTTTGTCGCGATATACCCGCTCAATACGCCGAGCCAAAGTCCCAAGCTCTTTTTCGTCAAGAACTTTTACCCGAGAAGCCTCAATCGCCTCACGCAATTTATCGTCAGCAAAGTCAGCGTTGCCCTCAAACGTAACTGTCTGCACACGCTTTTTCTCGACCACCGTCACATGAATATCGACCGTGTCACCTGAAATGTCATCGCGGGCAATAGCAATATGCGTAAAATACCCGAGCCCATGGATCGCACGGATCGCTTTCTGGGCATCTGCTGGCTGGAACCGATCCCCTTCAGCAAAAGGCATTTTTGCCCTAATTGCTTTGGGTGAAACTAATGCATTGCCATGCACAATAATAGCGCGAATTTTTTTCGCACGCGCGGGAGCGAGAGCCCCATCAGAGCTTTCTGGGAGCGCTCTCGGCGACCCCGAGCGAGACTTTTTTGGCGTAACGCCACGAGTGGCCGCGCAATACGTCGCTGCACTCTGCGCCAGAAATCCACAAAACACCAGAACTATCGCTGCTTTTCTAGAAATTATAGTCATACGCCACGTACCCGTCATAGTATGCAAATACTCTCACAATAAAACTTATACTAAATCCCAAAAATTAATCTTGCACGTCCCAACCCGCTTGCTTGCCCACCTGAGCACCTATACAAGTTTATATCGCTCCAATCCCCGCTCATCCTGAGCCTGACGAAGGATCGAAGGGCGGCGATTAAACTTCCCCCTTCGCTCGTCAAGGTTTAAGCCCCTCTCTTCGCTGCTGCGTGATATGGAGAACAGGCCGGGTTCGAGCGCTCATGCAAGTTTATATCGCTCCACACACCGCTCGTCCTGAGCCTGTCGAAGGGCGGCTAGTAAACGCCGAGCTCAAGCACTCCTGCAAGTTTATATCGCTTTGATCATACTACGTCTGTCAAAATTGGCCAGCATCCATCGTACGATTGCACCGAAAAAATCCATATAGTAGTCTAGAGACGTAACAAACTTTTTACATATATTCTGGAGGCAAAATATGCACACACTTACCATAACCAATACACTCACCGGCCAAAAAGAGGCATTCGTACCACGAGATACCACAAAGCCCGACATTCGCATGTATGTTTGCGGCATCACCCCGTACGATTTTGCCCATATTGGGCACGGGCGCTGCTACGTTGTTTTTGACGTACTCTACCGGCTCTTGCAAAACCTCGGCTACACGGTTACCTATTGCCGTAACTTTACCGATATTGATGATAAATTATTAGCACGCGCCGAGCGTGAGCTTGGTGATCCATTGCGCTATCGCGAGGTTGCCGAGAAATATATTTTAGCATACCAGGAAGACATGGCGCGACTCAACTGCCTAACGCCGCCTTGCGAACCGCGCGTAACCGAAACTATTCCGGAGATTATAGCGTTTATAGACCACTTGGTAAAAAAAGGCGCCGCATATAGCATTAATGGGAGTGTCTATTTCTCGCTTCGTGCGCACAAAGCCTACGGCAAGCTCTCAAAACGTAGCCTTGATGAAATGCAGGCCGGCGCCCGCGTCGACATAAACGACGAAAAACGAGACCCTATGGACTTTGCACTCTGGAAGCACGAAGAACAGGGTGGCTTCTGGGACAGTCCCTGGGGGCATGGCCGTCCCGGATGGCACATCGAGTGCTCCGTTATGTCAAAAAAACATCTGGGGGACGTGATAGATATCCATGGCGGCGGCATGGATTTAATATTCCCGCACCATGAAAACGAAGTGGCCCAATCAGAGGCTTATCACGAGCACGAATACGCACGCTATTGGGTACATAATGCCTTTGTACGCATTAATCAAGAAAAAATGTCAAAGTCCCTAGGTAATTTCTTCACCCTACGCGACGTCTTTCAAAAATATGATCCTCAAGTCATGCGCTATATGCTGCTCTGCCACCACTATCGAGCGCCATTGGATTTTTCTTTTGATGATCTGGACGTCGCCGGCAAAACATACCAGCGCATTTGCAAGTTTTTTGCCCAATACGCCACAGAAACCAAGCCTACATGCGTTGACATTCAGACAGATATAATCGTTGCTAAAATGCTCGATTTCTTGTGTGACGATCTGAACACCCCCGGCCTTTTGGGAGTTTTGTTCGAATCACTTGGGCACCTGCAACAACACCCGACCAGCCGCTGGGCCGTTGCGACTTTCTTAAAAACAGTGCTTGGTTTAACACTTGAGCCACTCCCAGAAAAAGAACTTGCAATAACACCAGAAATCCAGGAGCTTATCACGGCCCGCGAGCAAGCTCGCGCAAATCGAGACTGGAAAAAGTCTGACGAACTGCGCGACCAATTAAGCAAATTGGGCTACACGGTGCAAGACAAGAAACTTGGGTAAACCGGCGCAAGTCACTTTTGTGTTAAGCTATTTCTTGAAGATGGTTTTTAACTCGCGAGGGTTTGGTTATGAAGAGAGCGCTGCCAATTGGCACCAGTGATTTTTCAGAGATAATTACGAAGAATTATGCGTACGTTGATAAAACGCTGTTTATCAAAGAGCTGATTGATGGAAACATCAAAGCAACGCTTATTCCTCGTCCACGCCGTTTTGGCAAAACGCTCAATCTTTCTATGCTCAAATGTTTTTTCGAAAACCACGCCCAATCAAAACGACACTTGTTCGATGGGCTTTCCGTAAGCAAATATCCCGAAATCATGGCGCATCAGGGGCAACATCCCGTCATTTTTGTAACCTTCAAAGACGTGAAAGTATCAACCTGGGAAGATTGCTACACCAAAATTAAAGGAATTATCACGCGCGAGATTGAGCGGCATCCAAAGATTGTCGATCACCTCACCACCAGTGAAAAACGAGAAATCCAGGAAATCATTGCAAATACGGCGACAAAAGATACCTACGAAAACAGTTTACTAACCCTTTCGCATGGTCTACATACCTGTTATCAAAAAAAAGTAATTCTACTTATCGATGAATACGACACGTTTATTCATGAAGCATATCTGAACGGCTATTATGATAGGGCGATTGAATTTGCCCGCAATTTTTTCAGCGCAGGGCTCAAAGACAATATTCACTTGGAACGCAGCGTCATAACCGGCATTTTGCGCATCGCCAAAGAAAGCATCTTTACTGGATTGAATAACTTTGAAGTTTGTACCCTACTTGACCAACACTATGCCGATACATTTGGTTTTTTAGAAACCGATGTACAGGCGCTGCTCACCGAATACAACTTATTGCACGAGCTGGATGCCGTACGCGCATGGTATAACGGCTATGCATCAGGAAATTGTCACGTCTATAATCCGTGGTCAATTCTTCAATTCATACGCAACACCGGTACCTTTAATACGTATTGGATTAATACCAGCAAGAATGACCTCGTAAAACTCTTGATTGGGCACAGTGGCACTACCTTCAAAGAAGATTTTGAATCTTTAATTGCAGGGAAAACATTGGTGGTTACACTTGAGGAAAGCATTGTTTTCTCAGCACTTGAACAGCGCGCTGCGGCGCTTTGGACTTTTCTTATTGCGACTGGGTATCTCACGTTTATTCGTTGGTGGCAAGAAGAGGGGATTGTACGCGCGGAGCTTGCAATTCCAAACATCGAAGTAACAGCACTGTATAAAACGATTATTATGCAGTGGTTTGCCGACGTCGTTGATCTTGGGACATATCAACGCATGCTCCAAAGACTTGTTTTGGGAGATATTGAGGAATTTCGTGAGCGTTTCGTCAATCTCGTCCCCCGAATTCTCAGTACCTTTGATATCAGTGGTACCGAACCGGAAAATTTTTACCATGCACTGGTGCTCGGCATGTTTGTAAGCCTTGAAAAAACGCACGAAATAAAATCAAATCGTGAAAGTGGCTATGGACGTTACGATGTCATGCTTATTCCCAAGGATATGACAAAACCAGGGATTATTATAGAATTCAAAAAAGTCTCTCAATTAAAAAAAGAAACGCTTGAAACAGCAGCTCTGGCAGCGCTGAAACAAATCGCCGATCGCGATTACGCAGCAGAGCTCAGGACACGAGGGATTACGCACATAATCGCACTCGCAATTGTCTTTGAAGGGAAAAAAGTTCTGGTGCAAGGAAGCGCTTAATCAAACGCTGTCTCGCAGCAGAGGCACCCCTATTTCCGGCTACCACTCCTCACGCTTGAGCCTTTCACGCTATAGAAATTCACTTCGCGCCCGTGCTGGGCGCGCTACTAAAAATAGGGCCTGGATTTTTTCCAAGCCCTACAAAAATACCACTCGGGACCTATCGCCCTTCTTTTATTTTTTCGTTGGCGCTTTTTTCATCCGCGCTCTTTCAAACAGCCGGAGTACATCTTTGTCTTTAGTATAGCTGTCCGCCGTCTTCCCAAGAGCGTCCTGCTTATCAGGATCAGCCCCATATAGAAACAAGTGCTCAACTACCCTAATCATATTAGGATTCCTCACGGCATGATGGAGTGCCGTAGATTTTGATGAGCTCTCATCTTGCCGGTTAAGGTCGATATCTTTTATATTAAGGAGGAGGCAGAGAGCTAATTGATCTTTTCCGGACTCAATAGCTTTGATTAAAAGCGTCTCCCCCTTGAAAACTTCATTTATATCTGCACCTTTGCGCACAAGCAACTTAATGAGTTCGCATTGCCAGTCCTTTAGCCCTGATTCTTTCCACTTGATGTCTATCGCTGCAAACAGCGGCGATGACGTCGCAGTACCTTTTACGCCAGCCCCTCGCTCGATCAGGTCGTTAATGTAATACCAATCCTCATTTCGGTCAGAATCGGTAGCCCTCTCCATCATCCTAACGAGAACGCCCTTCCCATCTTTATCGAGCCAATTTAAATTTCCACCTTCCTTCGCAAAATAATCGAGGAGCGGCCCCCTCAGGCTAGGACGCATAAGTGCAACTCGATAAACAAAAGTCGTATTATCAGGGCCCCATGGCGTATTGAGCACCACAACAGAATCAACCTTCGCATCCTTTGCCAATGCCTTAAGCTTACTGATCACCGTACTAGGCATCACAAGATCAAGCTCATCCGAAACAATATATTGCCACAAATTCTCAAGCCCTTCTTTTACATCAATCGCCTGCACTGCACTCACCGTACACACAAGCACAGCAAACAGGCTCAGTACTATTTTTGATCTTTTCATCGTAATCATCCTTCTGTAAAACATACTACTTACTACATACTCCACTCTCAACCATATCTTGGACATATTTGGACATATATCGAAGACAGGCAACACATCCCCCTTTCCATTTTTATTA
>Ga0351908_1048_pt1 | contig 39191 bp, 28 predicted proteins | sample TotcelHT113001L3_FD_206867 | JGI IMG/M metagenome (GOLD analysis project Ga0351908, IMG submission 206867) | Enriched cells from coal bed in the Powder River Basin, Montana, United States - Total cells T11 rep1 HSBNCT.T11.300.1.L3 ... | reverse complement strand
CGCTGGACGATTTCCTACCGTTTTACGCAAATTCCCGCCGCAATCAAGACGGCTGCCAGTCGTGACCGGCAGTTTGCCTGTTATTCGGCCCGAAAACCAACGACGTACGTGGTTGGAAACAGGCTGGCAGTGGCGTTTCTACGACGAAATCAACCGCCCGCCATGCCCGGCTTGACACAAGCGCCGCCGGCGGCTCATATTGCGCGGATCATGTCCGTCGAAAAGTACTTGAAACCGGAAGTCATCAACCAAATCAAGCGACTGGACCTCCGCGCCCAGTTCGTGGTCAAGGGCTTCCTGCAAGGCCTGCATGCGAGTCCGTTTCATGGGTTTTCGGTCGAGTTCTCCGAACACCGCCGGTACGCGCCGGGCGATGATCCGAAAGATATCGACTGGCTGGTCTACGCCAAGACGGACAAGTACTACGTCAAAAAGTTCGAGGCCGAGACGAACATCACGGGGTATCTGGCGATGGACTTGAGCCGCTCGATGGGCTACACGTACCGCCAGGAGTTGACCAAGTTCGACTATGCGATCTGCCTGGCCGCGTCGCTGTGCTACCTGATGATCCACCAGCAGGACCCGGTGGGCCTGATCACGTTCGATCAACGCGTGCGAGACAGCTTGACGCCCCGCTCCAAACGCACCCAACTGGGCAATGTGTTGTCGCACCTGGCGAGGCTGCAGCCGGCCGGTCTCACCGATATCGCCAACAGCCTGCGGCAGATCGCCGCCATGCTGCGGCATCGCAGTCTGGTGATGATCTTCTCCGACTTGCTGGCCGACACGGAACCGGTGCTGCAGAGTTTGCGACTGCTGCGGCACGGCGGGCACGATGTGATCCTGTTCCATGTGCTGGATGAAGCCGAGGTGCATTTCCCGTTTGACGGCGTGATCGAATTCGAAGAGCCGGAGACGGAAGAACGCGTGCGCGTGGACGCCAGCAACTATCGGCGGGAATACCTGGAAGAGGTCGAAGCGTTTCGCGAGACGTACCGCCGCAAGTGCTTTCAAATGGGCGTGGATTATGTCGAATTGGACACCAGCATGCAGTTCGACAAAGCGCTGCTGGAGTATTTGAGCAGCCGCCGCGGACGGTGTTGAAAACTCGGCCTCACCCGTTCACCGTCTGCACCAACTGTTTCAAGTAGGCGATACTTTCGGCGACCAACTGGTCTTCGTCCTGATGATCCTTGTGATGGTCCGACTCGACCGCCAGGATGCCGGTATAGCCGGCCTGTTTCAATTCGCGGACCACGCCCGGAATGTCGATCAGTCCGGTCCCGACGGGCACGGACGAGAAAAAGTACCACTCCTCGGGACGCACGTGGCGGCAAGCGTCGACGTCCTTGGTATGGGTGGCGACGGTGTAAGGCCCCAGTCGCCGCGCGGCGGCGACGGGATCTTCCATCATGCGCAGCGTATTGCCCGTATCCAAATTGACCCGCAGGGCCGGCGAATCCACCCGCTCCAGGATCTCCAAGATCTCGGCCGACGTGTAGTCGATGTGGTTTTCGATGGCCAGCACGACGCCGCAATCTTCCGCCCGCTTGACACTCTGGCGCAACATCCGCACGACCGCCTCGATCTGCGGCCCGTGCGGCTCGTGGCGGAACATCAGGGACGAAGCCACGATCCGCATGATGTCCGCGCCCATGAACTGGGCTTTGGGGATCAGCGCGTTCATCTCCTGCCACGCCTGTTCGTTGCGGCCGGCCTCCAATCCATCCGGATGCCCCCAAGCCAGCACGCGTTCCAAGCCGTGTTCGTCCAACGCCGCTTTGATTTCCGCCAGGTACCCCGGCTCCAGACTCTCCAGAAAGCAGGACTCCAACGAAACTCCGTCCACTTCCAATTCGGCGGCTCGCCGCACGAAATCTTGAAAACTCCAACGCACGCCCGGGTCGGTCTGATCCGGATAGATTTCACCGAAATAGCGGTGGTAGCAGTAGCTGTCGATGCCAACTTTCATGATTAGATCTCCTCGACGGTCAAGCCGAACACCTGGCCGAGAAACTGCAGCTCGGCGCGGTGATGCCCCACGACCAGCAAATAATGATGCGAGGCCAGCGAACTCATCAGCTTGCGGCCGTCGCGAACCTTGAGCACGCCGCCGTTCAAACAGTCCGAGCCGGGAAACTGGGCGTAGCCCTTCAATTGCCCTTCGGCCACGGTCATCTTGTCCATCGCCGGATGCAATTTCGCCAGCGTGGCCTTGCCGACAGGCAGCCGAGCGTCGATGGCACACGCATTCTCGTCGACGATGGCCAGAACTTTGTTGCGCAACGTCCACTGGGTGGCAAACCCGGTCGGGACCACGCCCAGGTAGCCGCAGTGGGCCACAAGCACGTGGTTCTCAGGCTCCGCATCCACCTCGGGAAAGCTCTCGATCCGCTCATGCTTCAAGGCGGCGTTGCCCAGCAGGAACGGGTACAAGTTGGTCATCATGATCGGCGCGCCAAGCGAATGGTACAGCAGGTACTTGGTGGCCATCGACAGCGTGTCGGCTTCGCAGCCCCAGAGGATGCCCCGCTCGTGATACAGCATATTCCAAGCCAGGCAGGGCGTGCTGTCGGAGAAATGCGACTCGTTCAAACAGTTGATGCCGACCGCTCGAATCGAGCGGTCCGCGTCGAGATCGCGGCATACCGCCAGATACACCTTGACGGCGCTGCGCACCGCGCGCTGCGTCAGCCCCGCCGTCGGCAACTTCCAACGCTCCCAGGTCTCGTCGGCCGCGGCATCCGGGATCTGTTGGGCCGCTGCGCCCAGTTCGCGAAAGCTGTTCTTCACGACGGTGATGCCGAACTTGTCCGCCAGTCGCTGCGTACACTCGTCCTCCCACCAATAGAAACGTTTGAAGATCGGGGCCTGAAAGCCCTGGCCCGGATCGTCCTGATAGACCAGGAATTTGGTGGTCCGCAGTTCGCGTTTGACCCGCAGCGCCGCGCAGACCATTTTCGTTTGGGCCAGATCGTAAGGACCGATCGTCGGCACGCCGCTCGACCGCAGGTACTCGGCGATCTCCCAGTCCCACATGGACAGCGTGCCAAACTCGGACGTGACCAGCAGGATCGGCACACGGATGGCTTGAAAGGCCGCCGCCTGTCGGTAGGCTTCGCCCAGTAATTGCGGAAGAATCACGCCGTCCGCGTCGGGAATCCGGCCGCCCAACGGCAGGGGATCGAGGAATTCCGCATCGTCGGCCAGCAACACACGGAGCGCGGCGAGCATCCGGCCGAAGTCCTCGTCCCGGCCAGGGTCGAAATAGAGCGGAACCAGTCGAGCTTTCATGGCGGAACCCTTGTTTTCAGACGATCAACACCCGGCCGTCCCGCTGGAACACCCGTTGGGGAAATCCCTCGGTCTGGATGTCCCCATAGTTGTGTCCCGCGTCGCCCGGATACACGCAAAACGAAATCAACGGCTCGTCGCCCGTGTTGATCGAACGGTGTGCCCAGCAGGGCGGCACGTAGACCATTCGCCCGGGGGCAAAGGCTTCCCAACGGCAGTCGCCCTCGGCGGTCTTCATCATCATCAGCCCCGTGCCGCGCAGGCACAAGTAGATCTCGCCGGTTTTCAGCACCGTGTGGTAATGCCCCTTGGTCATGAAATACTCGTCGCCCACCACACCCGGATACAGCTTGCTGATGCAATAGCGGAGATGCCCGGCCTGTTCCGGGACCGGCGACTCGAAGGTCTCATAGTGAACCGGATCGCCCTGGGCCGCAATCAGCCGCTCCAAGGCCGCTTCATCGGCATAGTAGCCGCGCATGTCGGACGCGCGGCGGTCAATCTGGGCCGTCGGATTCTCCATGATCCCGGCGGCCAAATCGAATTGAACACCAAAGGGCTCGATCCACAAAGTTTCGGACGTCCGTGGCATGCTTTCTCCAAACGAAAGATGTGAGGCTCCTAGCGGACACGGGCCGCGATTCGTGAGATCTCGTCGAATCGCGGACCGCTGGTGGGGATCTCGACGTGAAACACCTCGGCGATCACCCGGGTCCAGCCGTGAATGAAATAAATCCAACCGTCTTCAATCTGCAGGTTCTTGGCGTTCTGCTGGGCGCGAGCCTGGTCGAGGAATACCAAATTGCCGCGATAGTTGAAATCCCAAGCGATTCCGCGTTCCGGCCAGGACGCCCCGTCGCTCAGCGGCGAGCCCGGGGCGTCTTTGCCCAGCCCGGTCGCGTTGACGACCAACGAGCCCGGCTTCAGATCGGCCAGAATCGCGTCCGTCGCCTCCGGCGTCGGCGTGTGATGGTACTCCAACGGAACGTCGCCGCCGAGACTCGCATGGAACCGGCGGATCTCTTCCAACCGCGGCGTGCTGCGATTGGTAACAATGATCCGCGTGGGCCGGTTGCCGCCGTGCGATGGCTGCAGCAAATACCAGGTGACCGCGATCGCCGATCCGCCTGCGCCCAGCACCAGCGCTTCCGCTCCCGTGCGCTCCCAATGGCGCTCGGGCAGAAACGCCTCCAGCGCTAACCCGCTGGTGATCGGATCCTTGGCGTGTCCCACCAGCTGACCGTCATCTTTCGAGATGCTGCTGACCTCGTGCATCAGCTCCGCGAATTGGTCCAGTCGATCGAACTGGTCGCGGCACGCGGTCAACAGGTCGATCTTGTGCGTGGTGACCAGCGAGCCCAGGGACAGCGGATCGTCCTTGATCAAGGCCACGGCCCGCCGATAGTTCGCCGGATCGTCGTGCCAGCGGAAGTTCATGCCCCGGATCGCCACATCGCCCAGCTGCAAGTACTCGGCCCAGCGGGGAAAGACCTTCATGATCGACGATTGGTGTGTCGTCACGCCGATGAAGTACATCGTCGGCCGCTCGGCCGGCGGATACGGATCTTGAGGCGTCAACGGAGGTTGAATTCCGGGTTCGGTCATCGTTCAGTACCTAGTGACTTTGTAGTCCATTCCTGCAACAGTTCCAATAATCGCCGATAGCGGACCAGGCGTGCCGCGTAATGGCCCGCGCGTTTCCGATCCGGCCGGACGACGTGGCCCGTCTGGATCCAGTCGGCGGCAGCCGTGTCCAGGCTGCGAAACAAACCGGTTCCGTAGCCGGCCAGCAAGGCGGCGCCTAATGGGGCTCCCTCGTGCCGCCGGATCTGCACGACCGGGATGCCCAGCGCGTCCGCCTTGATTTGGTTCCATAAGGCGCTGTTTTCGCCGCCGCCGGTGATCCGCAACTCGCGGATTTTCACTTCTGGACTTAATTCCTGCAAGACGTCTCGGTAGATACAGTACTCCAAGGCCACGCCTTCCAGCACCGCCCGGTACAGATGCGCGGCGGTATGCGACCAGTTCAACCCGGACCAGCTGCCGCGCAAATCCGGTTGGCTGGGCGATACACGGCCGCCCAAGTGCGGCAGAAACAGCGGATCGTCCGCCGCGGGCTCGATGCGCGCCGCCAGCCGGTTCCAGCGATCCAGTGTCTGGTCGGCCGATTTCTTGCCCAAAGCGGCCACTTCGCGGATGAACCACTCGATGTTCATCCCGCCCCCGTTGATATAGGCATAAGGGTGCCACAGTCCCGGCGTCGCCGACTGGCCCCAGCCCAACACGCCGTGCGCCGTGTCGGCCTGGAACTGCGAGGTTGTCGAGGCGAACACGGAGGCCGTGCCAGCGACGTCCACGCAGACGCCCGGCCGGGTGGCACCGCAAGCCAGGAACGAAGCCGCCGTATCGCCCAAGCCCGCAACGACGGGCGTGCCGGCCCCAAGTCCGCAGCGGCGGGCCGCGTCCGCCGTGACGTGGCCGACGACGGCGTGGGAATCGACGATCCGCGGCAACTTGGACGGGGGAATTCCAAAGGTCTCGCACAGGCCGGCGTCCCACGTTCCCTGCGGGTTGTCCGCAAAGCCGCTGAAATGCAGGTAGCTCTTGTCGACAAAGGCCTGCGTCGCATCCAGGCCGCACAACCGCATCACGGCGTACGCTGCGGGCTGAACAAACGCGGCGATTTGCGCGAACACCTCGGGCCGCTCGTGTTTCCACCACAGGATCTTGGGGCCGTGGTTGAAGCTGGGCGGGCCGCCCGTCTTGCGAATCACCTCGCCGCCCGCCCGGTCCCGCATCATCGCGATGTAGGGAGCACAGCGGGTGTCCAGCCACGAGTCGTAGGGCGTCACGTGCCGACCGTCCGGACCGACGCCCAGGATTCCCGCCATCTGGCCGTCGATCCCCACGGCCGCAATCTGCGCGGGGGCAATGTCCGCTTCCGCGATACACGCACGGAGGCACTGGCAAACCGTCTTGAATTGCCGCTCGGGGTCTTCTTCGACGCTGCCCGGCGCAGGCCGGTACAGTTGGGACTTGCGGAATGCGGTCGCCCGCGTCCGGCCTTGGCGGTCGAACAACGCCGCCTTGGTGCCTTGCGTGCCCACGTCGATACCGAACAGATAGGTTGCGATCATGGCCGTTCCTCCGCCGTTAACACCACTTTCCCCGCCGGCCCCACCAGCGCGGTCTGATACGCCTTGTCCAATTCCGCCAGCGGGAAGGTGTCGGAAATGATCCGCGTCAAGTCGACTCGTTTGCCGGCCACCAGCCGCAACGCGATGCGATAGTCCTGGACAGATCCGCCCGTCGAGCCCGTGACGAGAAAATTCCCGTAGTGGATCGCATTGGTGTCCAGCGTCACAGGACCGACGCTGTTGGGCAACCCGCCGAACAGGCACAAGCGGCCGAACGGGGCCAGCAGTCCGATGGCTTGCGACTGGACCTCGGCGACCGGACAGGCGGTGATGACCACGTCCGCCCCGCGGCCGTCCGTCTCGTGCCGCACGCGGTCCCGGACGTTCTCTCGGCGGGGATTCACCATCACGTCGCAGCCCAGTTCGCGGGCCCGGTTCAGGCGATCTTCGAGCGGATCGATCATCATGATCTTGCCCGCCCCCGCCGTCCGGCCCAGCATCGCATGCAGCAGTCCGATCGGGCCGGCTCCGTAGATCACCACCGCGTCGCCCAGTTCGATGCGCGACACGCGGATCCCGTTGACCACGCACGAGAACGGCTCCAGCAGCGACGCCTCCCGATCCGAAACGGTCTCCGGCAACGGGATCACGTTGCCTTGCGTGACGAATTGCCCGGGAATTTCGACGTACGGGGCGTGGGCTCCGTCGCGGTCGATGCCAAACGCCGTGTAGTCAGGACAGTAATTCGACTGGCCGCGCACGCAGGCGTCGCAGTGACCACAGCCCGCGTTCGGGACCACGCCGACCCGCTGACCGATTCGATAGGCTTCGACGCGCTGCCCGACACGCTCGATGACGCCGACAAACTCGTGCCCCAGCACGATCCGCTGGCCCGGCTTCAGCTTGCGATGCCCGTTGCGGATGATCTTGGCGTCCGTTCCGCAAATCGAAGCGGCCGTCACGCGCAGCAACATGCCGTCGGCGGCGATCTTCGGCGGCGGAATGTCGGCGATGGCAAACACGCCGCCTTGGGTATAGGTTGCGGCTAACATGGAATACGGCTCCGGGGGGTGGGGCTTTGTAACGTTACCCTTCCTCGTCCAGTCGCACCGGACGGCGCTCGGCGATCGATCGGTTTCCGGCGTTGACCACCATCACGGCCGCCTTGCCGTCTTGGCCGCCGGCTCGAGGTGCGCGGTCCTCGAGGATGCAACGCACAAAGTCTTCGTCTTCGGCCCGGTAAGCGTCCAGGAATAAGTTCATCCAGCTCTGCACCACCGCCGTGCTGGCGCCCTCGACGGTATGACTCACCACGGAATTGGCCGCCAGACTGCCGACCGTAATCAAACCTCGCTCGCCCAGGATTTCGCATCGCGCGTCGTAGCCGTATTTGACGCCTTGAGCGCCGCTGATCGATCCTTGCATGCCGTTGTGCATGCGAGCGACGAGCAGACAATTGTCGTAAAAATCGGGATACGGGCCGCGCGCTTCCGGCGAGCGATAATTGCCGCCGATCGCGTAGACCTCGTCGAACTCGCTGCCCGTAAACCACCGCAAGCTGTCGATGTCGTGACTGTTCACTTCCGCCAGCGGCCCCAGACTGGTCCGGATATCGTACATCCACGGCTTGGGAGTCGTCGGACCATGCGTCAGCGACTTGACCAACACCACGCGGCCGATTTCGCCCGCCTCGACCCGCGTTTTGGCCGCCACGAATCCGGCATCGAAACGCCGCATAAAGCCGATCTGCAACTTGACGCCTGCCGCTTCGGCCGCCGCCATCATCTCGTCGCATTCCCGCGCGTTGGTCGCCATCGGCTTTTCGCACAAGATGTGCTTGCCGGCTCGGGCTGCCGCCACAACGATCTCGCGATGAAAGGTGGTGGGCGTCGCCACGACGACCGCGCCGATCCGTGGATCGGCCAGCGCCTCGGCATAATCGGCCCAGGCGGTGTCCAGCTGCAATTCCCGGCAAGCCGTCCGGCGAACCTCCGCCAGCGGTTCGACCAAAGCCACCAGACTGGCACCCGCCGCGCGGCCGGAAGCGAAATTGCGGGCGTGGATCATCCCCGCTCGTCCACCGCCGATGACACAAATCCCCAGCATCGTAGGCCCTCGCCGTGCGTTTGCAGGTTGCGTTGCTTTTTTGGTTGTCAACTTCTGGAAGATAGCGGGTTGGCGTTATTTTACCAGAGCCCGGGGGGAAAGGGCTCCGACGTACAGAATTCATTTTTCGCGGGCAAGCGGTTTCCGTGAGGGGAAGTTTCTCGGCCGCGAAAAATGAATTCTGTACGTCGGAGCCTGAGTCGGTCACTCAACTTCTGGAAGATAGCGGGTTGGCGTCGTTTTACCAGAGCCCAGATGGAATTTGGCCGGGGAAGGGAAGGGCTCCGACGTACAGAATTCATTTTTCGCGGGTAGACGGTTTCTGTGAGGTGAAGTTGTTCGGCCGCGAAAAATGAATTCTGTACGTCGGAGCCTGGGTCGGTTACAATACTCGCCATCAACCTTCCCGCCTCGATCCCCTTGCAAGGAGAACATTCATGCCCCGCAACGCCTGGACACGTCGAACCTTCCTACGCACCGCCGCCGCTTGGGGATTCGCCCCCGCCATCGTTCCCGCGTCGGCGTTGGGACGCAGCCTGCAAGCGGCCGCCAGTGAGCGGATCACGGTGGGGCTGATCGGCGCAGGCCGCCAGTTGTTCTACAAGAACTGGCCGCAGTTCGCCCGGATGCCGGACGTCCAGGTGGTGGCGGTTTGCGACGTGGACGCTTGGCGATTGCAACAGGTTCACGGGGCCATCGAAAAGCATTACGCCGCGCAGGCGGCCGCGGGCACGCACGGGGGCTGCCGGGCGTACCGGGATTACCGCGAAGTGCTGGGCCGCAAGGACATTGATGCGGTCATGATCAGCACGCCGGATCATTGGCACACGCCGATGGCGATCGAGGCGGCCCAGGCCGGCAAGGATGTTTCGCTGGAGAAACCGATCACGCGAACGATCGTCGAGGGCCAGCAGTTGTGCGCCGCGATGCGGGCGGCGCGCCGCGTATTTCGCGTGGACAGCGAATTCCGCTCGGAAAAGAATTTCCATCGCATGGCGGAACTGGTCCGCAACGGCCGGATCGGGCAGATCCAGTCGATTCGCGTCGGGGTTCCGGCCGGAGACAACGTCGACTGTCCGCCCACGCCCGACATGCCGGTGCCCGAGGAACTGGATTACGACCTCTGGCAAGGCCCGGCGCCGCGAGAATCCTATACCGTCCAGCGCGTCCATCCGCCAAAGGAATTCGGCCGGCCGGGCTGGATGCGCGTCTTGCACTATTGCGACGGCATGATCACCAATTGGGGTGCGCACCTGTGCGATATCGCTCAATGGTGCCACGGCACAGAACGTTCGGGGCCTGTCGAGATTACGGGCGAAGGCGTCTGGCCAACGCCGGGACGGCTGTGGGACGTACTCAAAACGTTCCGGGTGACTTATCGCTTTGCCAATGGCACGACGCAGGAATACGAGACCTCGAAGCCCTACGTGCGAATCGAAGGTACCGAGGGCTGGATCTCCGGCGAATACCCGGGCAAGTTGGACGCCGAGCCCAAGTCGATCCTGACGTCCGAGATCAAGGACAGTGAGGTCCGCTTTCCGCTGAAAAGCGACAAGCAGGACTTCATCGACGCCGTCAAGACGCGCGGCCGCACGCTCCAGGACGAGGAAGTGGGCCATCGTACCACCTCGTTGTGCCATCTGGGGCACATCGCCATCCGCATGGGACAACCGCTGAAATGGGAGCCCCAGCAGGAGCGGTTTCTCGACAACGACGAGGCCAATACGTACTTGGACAAGCCGATGACGGCCCCGGCGAGTTGAGGCTGCCGAATCGGTGATCGCGGACTTCAGGGAGGATGGCGTCGACGATTCTCTGTTTCTTGGCGGATGTCTCGAAGCGGAATCCCGTCACGACGCCTCGCCGGCGGAATGCACGCGCCGACGATAAGCGGAGGGCAGTTCGCCGGTCACGCGGCGAAAGGTGCGCGTAAAGTGTTCGGCGCCGCTGAAGCCGCTGAGGCGAGCGATGGCGTGCAGCTTGTCGCGGGTCTGGCGCAGCAGCTCCTTGGCGCGCTCGACACGCTGCCGGTCGATCTCCTCGCCGACCGAGCGGCCGACGTGTTTCCGGAAAGCTCGATACAGCCCGCAACGACTTGTCTGACTGGCCCGGACCACGTCCTCGACGCTGATCGACTCGCGGTAATGTTCGCGGATGAACTGCAGGGCGCGGGCCGCCGCCGGATCGGCGACGGCATAGATGTCGCTGCTGTGCCGCACGACCACTCCTCGGGGCGCGATCGTGATCGGCCGCCGCGGGAACCGGCCCCGGTTCATCAACCGGTCCAACAGGCGGGCTCCCTCGTAGGCCATCATCTCGCGGTTGCAGTCCACGCTGGACAGCGGTACCGCCGCGAACTCGCAAGCCTGCTCGTCGTCGTCAACCCCGACCACGGCGACCTGCTCCGGCACGGCCAAACCGGCGGCCTCACAGGCGCCGAGCAGATACACGGCGCGATGATCGCTCTGCGCCATGATCCCGATCGGCAAAGGCAGATTCGTCAATTGGCGTTGGAGCCAGTCGAACCAATTCAGCCGGCGGCGGTGCCGGGCGGCGCCGTGCCAGTCGAGCAGATGAAAGTTACGGCCGGCCCGCTCGACGGTTCGCCGAAAACCTTCCTCGCGGCCGCGCACCGCCTGGTATCGGCTGAAGCGGTAGAAGCCCAGGTCCGTAAACCCGCGTTCCAGCAGGTGCTCGGCAGCGAGTTGCCCAATCCGCACATCGTCCAATACCACCCGCGGGACCCGCACATGCTGGGCATCGGCATACAAGGCCACGACGGGAACTTTCTGCCGAGAAATAAACCGCGTGATATCGCCGCGCTCGGTCAGCAGGATCGTGATCACGCCATCCCCGTGCCAATGTTCCGGAATGACGCCGTAATGGGCCATTGACGTATCGAGAATCCAGCCGGCTTCCCGCGCATAGCGGGTGATGCCCCGATGCAGTTGGGGATCGTAGTACCCCAACGCCATCAGCACCCGTCGGGACGGAAGCGTGGCCGCAGACGGTAACTTTCCGGTTGGTTTCATGACGGATCTCTTGGGTTTGTCCAGCAAAGTCCAAATGGCAACCGTCGGTCACGATGGCTCATCGGTGAACCGGTCACATGACGTCCCCACCGCGAGTCGGTCCGAGATTACCTTCGCCGCTGGCGGTGGCTCTGCTCCTCGACGGTCAGGTGGCCCCAGTCCAGCGCCTCGTCCTGGCGGTAGTCCTTGCCCAGCGTCAGCGCGGTGAGCGCTTTGGCCAATTCGTAGCCCAGGTAGAACGCATGCGACGGGTCCACGTTTTTTGGTTGAGTCGCCATCAGACGCTCGAACAGCCGGAAGGGATCGGCGTCCTCCAAGTGCAGGCCCGCACACACCAGGTGGACGCAGCCGCCTTCGGCAAACAGGCGATAGTTGTGGTCTTTCAATTGAGCGGCCAACTGCTCGAAGTAGGCCGGGCCGAATGCGTGCAGCTTCGCATCGCGGAGCGTCACCAGCCGCGGCTCCAAGTGTTTCGGAGGCACCTGGTGCCGGACGGCATAGTGAACCAGCCGCCGTGCCAGATCGCATTCGCGGACGCTGCTCCGCGCCCAATTGATGACCTGTGTCGTCAGCACGCTGCGGATGCCTTGCTCCTGGCAGAACCCCAGCAGCAGCACGTTCACGCCCGCCGAGTCGACGTCGGTCAACTCGGTCAGATTGCCGATCCCCATCAGCATCTCCGCCGCCGGGTATCGACGTCGAACCTCCAAGTAGCGGCCCAAACTGGCCGCCAGGCCAAACCCGATCGGCTCCAAAATGGGGTCGATGCGAAATGGCACCGCGGCGGCCGACAGGAATTCGACGTTCTCGTCCAAACCCGCCAACGTACTGATCTCGTCCGGGATGACGACCACTTCGCAGCCCCAATCCCGCGCCGCGTCGCGGTTCGACCGATTCACGGACAGCACCAGCTCGGCCCCGGCCCGTACCGCCGGCTCGATTTCCGCCGGATTCCAGCTGTCTATCGACACACGGTGCCCGTCGTCCCGCAGAGCGCGAACGCAATCCGCCACGCCAAGCCAGGGCTCGCCAGGCTCGCAGCCCACATCGATCAAGTCGGCTCCGTCGTCGGCCAGCTGCCGGGCTTGGCTGCGCACTTCATTCAAACTCAAACGCGGAGCGTGGTTAATCTCTGCCAGGATTTGTATGTCACAATCTCCATACGAGTGCTGCAGACCGGCGCTACGGCCAAAGAATTCCGGCAGTTGCCGCAAATCCCGGGGGCCCAATTCGACGGGGATGGCGACTCGTTGGGTGATCGGCCCCAAGTCGCCGGCACAGTAGCCGGGCAGCAGGATCCGCGTCGTTTCTGGCGGCGGCTCGATATGCCGCGCGATCCAGGCGGGCGTCATCAAGGCGGCCACCGAAATCGGCATTACGCCCACCGAATACTCGAACCCGACCGCCTCGGCCAGTGAGTCGAGGAGCGATCGCAGCGCGAATTCGGCCAGCCGGCCTGTTACAAAATGAATATGTTCTTGTTCCATGCGAGCCGTTGACACGCAAGCCGTTTCGACGTATTCTGTTGCAAGAGCACGCAATTCTAACCTTCATTCCCCAGGATCCCCAGGGCCTTGTACGATGATCGGCACCAGCCGCCTTGTGATTGGCATCGCCGTCGCCATTATTATCGTACCCGTTGCACGGGCCTGAGGGAGGTTTTTTCACCGATCTGAGCGAAAATCACAACCCTGAGGCCCGAAAAGGCTTCAGGGTTTTTTCGTTGCCAAAGAAGACTCGAACATGCGAACGATCCAAATCTACGACACAACGTTGCGAGATGGCACTCAAGGCGAAGGCGTCAGCCTGTCGCTGAATGACAAGCTGCAGATCACGCGGCGCTTGGATGAACTGGGCGTGGACTTTATCGAAGGCGGGTATCCGTTGTCGAACGAGAAGGACGCGGAGTACTTCCAGCGCGTCCGCGAGTTGGGCCTGAAACGGGCTCGCATCTGTGCTTTCGGCATGACGCGCCGTCGCGGCTTGGCCGCCGCCGCCGATCCCGGAATGAAAGCCCTCGTCGATTCTCAAGCTCCCATCTGCACGATTGTCGGCAAAACATGGGATTTCCAAGTCACCCAGGTGCTGCAGGTCTCGCTGGACGAAAACCTGGCCATGATCGGCGATACGATCCGTTTTTTGGTGGATTCCGGCCGCCAAGCGTTTTACGACGCCGAACACTTTTTCGATGGCTGGAAACACAACCCGGACTATGCGGCGCGGACGATCCAAGCGGCTGCCGCAGCCGGGGCGGCGGTCGTGATTCTCTGCGACACCAACGGCGGCACGCTACCGGAAGAGGTGGCGGAGATCACGCGGCAAGCAGCCCAGTGCATCCAGGCTTACGGCGTCCAGGTCGGCATCCATTGCCACAACGATTGCGAGCTGGCGGTGGCCAATTCGCTGGCCGCCGTGGATGCCGGAGCGGTTCAAGTCCAAGGCACGATCAACGGGCTGGGGGAACGCTGCGGAAACGCCGATCTGGTGTCCGTGATCGCCAATTTGTCGCTCAAGAAGAAAGGCTATCGAGTCCTGGACGACGGCCGCCCCGAACGGCTGACGGAAGTGTCGCGATTCGTGTACGAGACGGCCAACCTGAACCTGCGAACGAATCAGCCGTTCGTGGGCCAGAGCGCATTCGCCCACAAGGGCGGGATGCATGTCCATGCCGTGGCCAAGGACTCGCGGAGCTACGAGCACATCAATCCCGAGCTGGTCGGCAACGCGCGGCGGATCTTGGTCAGCGAATTGTCCGGCCGCTCGAATATCGCTGCCATGACGACCAAGCACAATATCCAGCACGACCGAGCGCTGATGGACCGGATTCTGGCCGAGGTGGTGCGGCTGGAGAATCGCGGTTATCAGTTCGAGGCGGCCGAGGCCTCGTTCGACCTGCTGGTGCGGCGCTGTATGGGTACGTTCAAGCCGCATTTCGATCGCATCAAGTACCATGTCGCCGTCGCCGCTCACGACGGGATGGAAGTCATCACCGAGGCCACGGTCAAGCTGCGCGTGCATCGCGAGTTGCGGCACGAGGTCGCCGAGGGCGACGGCCCGGTCAACGCCCTGGACGCCGCGCTGCGCAAAGCGCTCAACGGCAGCTTCCCCAGTTTGCGCAAAATGTCGCTGGTCGACTACAAGGTCCGAGTGGTAAACTCCGAAGCCGGCACGGCGGCCCGCATCCGCGTGTTCATCGAAAGCCGGGACGAACACGACGTGTGGGGCACGGTCGGCGTCAGTGAAAACGTCATCGAGGCCAGTTGGCTGGCCCTGGTCGACGCGATCGAATACAAACTGTACAAGGATCAGACGCCGCCGAGTGGCTCGTAGGGTCGGCTTCCGCCGGTGACGGTTCCTAGGGGCTGTGGGCTGCATGCCTGTTGGAGTTCACCCGGCCGGGTGTCCGCAAAAGCACGCTGAGGCGTGAACTCCAACCTGGTTGCGGCCAACGGCCGCGTTGAATTTCGTTCCTTCCAATTTCGCAATTTCTCCAACTCATTAGTCAGCTTCGCCATGACCGCCAGTTTTTCCCCCGAATCGCTTCCCAATCGCTTTGACTATGCCGACGCTCGTCCACGGCTGTACGCCTGGTGGGAATCGCAAGGTTACTTCAACGCGGAACCCGATCGTGGCCGCCCCCCGTACACGATTGTGATCCCGCCGCCCAACGTGACCGGAGCCTTGCACCTGGGGCACGCCTTGAACAACTCGCTGCAAGACATCCTGATCCGCATGAAACGCATGCAGGGCTTCGAGACGCTGTGGATGCCGGGCACCGACCACGCCGGGATCGCCACGCAGGCGGTGGTCGAGCGGCGGCTGAAGGAAGAAGAAAACTTGACGCGGCACGATCTGGGCCGAGAGAAGTTGGTCGAGCGGATCTGGCAATGGAAGGCCCAGTACGAGGCCCGCATCATCGGCCAACTGAAGCAGATGGGCTGCAGCTGCGATTGGCGGCGGACCCGGTTTACGCTGGACGACGTGTGCGCTCGCGCCGTACGAAGCACGTTCTTCGATTTATTCCGTCAGGGGCTGATCTATCGCGGCAAGCGGCTGGTCAACTGGGACACGTTCCTGCAAACGGCGGTCAGTGACGACGAGGTGTTTCACGAGGAGGTCAAAGGGCATTTCTGGCACTTCCAGTACCCGGTCATCGACCCGCAGCCAGGTGAACCGACGCACGTGACGATCGCCACCACGCGGCCGGAGACCATGCTGGGCGATACGGCCGTGGCCGTGCATCCGAACCCGGCGGCCGCCTTGGAGGGCGCCGAGGCGGGATTGCTGGACAAGCTGTCCAAAGCGCCGGCCAAAGAACGGGAGGACATCCAGCGGGAGATCGACGCGGTCCGCGAGCGCCGCCGGACCCTGCTGCCGCAACTGGAACAGCTCCGCGACATGGCCTTGGCCGGCCGCAGACTGCGGTTGCCGCTGGTCGATCGCGTGATCCCGCTGGTCGCAGACGAATGGGCCAAGCCCGAATTGGGCACGGGCTGTGTCAAGATCACGCCCGCGCATGATCCGAACGATTACGACGTCGGCAAGCGACGGGATCTGCCGCTGGTCAATATCCTGAATCCCAACGGCACGCTGAACGCCAATGGTGGTCCGTACCAAGGCCTGACGATGCTGGCGGCCCGCAAAAAAGTGGTCGCCGATTTGGAAGCTTTGGGACTCGTGGTGGCGGTCGAGGACCGCTTGATCGACCTGGCCCACTCGGATCGCAGCAAGACGCCGATCGAGCCCTGCCTGGCCGACCAGTGGTTCGTCCGAATGGACGCCCTGGCCCAGAATGCCATGCAAGCCGTCGCGGAGGGCCGCGTCCGCATCCTGCCGGAACGTTATACCAAAGGCTACCTGGATTGGCTGGGTGAGAAACGCGATTGGCCGGTCAGCCGGCAACTGTGGTGGGGGCACCAGATTCCGGTGTGGAGCCTGGCGGCGAGGGACCAGGCGGAATGCGATCGGTTGGCCGGCGCCATTGGGTCGCAGTGCGACGCTCGCCCCGACGTAGCCGTGCTGTGGATCGAGGAAGACGAAGAACTGGCGGCGGCCAAGGCCCAAGGCGGCGACGAGTACGAGCGGGTGCGTCAACAGCGCCCCGTCGCGACGCTGCACGTCTGCCTGAAAGAGGACGACGCTGCGTTGGTCGCCGCACTCGAAGGGCAAGGCTTGCAACGCAGTCCTGAGGTACTGGACACCTGGTTCAGCTCGGGGCTGTGGCCGCATTCGACCTTGGGCTGGCCGGAACAGACGCCGGAACTGGCATTCTTCTATCCCACCAGCGTGCTGATCACCAGCCGCGACATCATCACGCTGTGGGTGGCCCGCATGGTGCTGATGGGCTTGAACAACATGGGCCAGGTTCCGTTCCCCGAGGTGTTTATTCATCCCAAGATCCTGGACGGGTACGGCGAGACGATGTCCAAGAGCAAGGGCAACGGGATCGACCCGCTGGACGTGATCGACAAGTTCGGCCCGGACGCGCTGCGGTTCGGCATGGCCCACTTGACGACCGAGACGCAGGACGTGCGGATGCCGGTCCAGTTCGAGTGCCCGCATTGCGAGGCTTTGATCGAGCAGACGAAGAAGAACCGCGAGCTGCCGCGGATCACGTGCGACAAGTGCGGCCAGGCGTTCTCGACCCAGTGGGCACGCAGCGACGAAGACCGGGCGCTGTCTCGCGGGCCGGTCGTCAGCGAACGCTTCGAGGTGGCTCGGAATTTCTGCAACAAGCTGTGGAATGCGGCTCGGTTCGCGCTGATCAATCTCCAGGGTTACACGCCGGCCGCCGTGGCCGATGACCAGCTGACGCTCGAAGACCGCTGGGTGCTCAGCCGCCTGGCCACGGTCACCCAGCAGGTGACCGCGGCGCTGGACTCCTACCGCTACGCCGACGCCGCCCGCACGCTGTACGACTTTGCTTGGGACGAGTTCTGCAGTTTCTTTGTCGAGATGGTCAAGAACCGGATGCAGGACGAGGCGCAGCGGCCGGTGGCGCAGCGGATTCTCGCGCACACGCTGGACGTCCTGCTGCGGTTGTTGCATCCCATGATCCCGTTCATCACCGAGGAGATCTGGCAACTGCTGGCCCAGGCCGCACCGCAGCGCGGACTGGATGATCCGCAAACGCCCGCCGTCAGCATCATGACGGCCGCTTGGCCGCAACCCGATACGGCTCGGCAGAACGCCGGGATCGAAGCCCAGTTCGCGCGTTTTCAAGCGGTCCTGGGCGCGTTGCGCGAGATCCGCAGCCGCCAGAACATCCCGCCCCGCAGTCCGATCGAATTCGGCGTCCGCTGCGACGCCGACAATGAACAACTGCTGCGGCCGATGACGCCGTATTTCGAGTCGATGGCCAACGCCGTGGCGACCGGCTGGGGGCCGGACGTCGCGCCGCCGGCAACCCACGCCGCCGTGACGCTGCCGATCGCCGAAGTGTTCGTGAATCTGCAGGATTTCATCGACGTGGCGGCCGAGATCGCGCGGAACGAAAAACTGGTGCAGAAACTGCGGGGCCAGATCGAAGGCAAGGAAAAGAAACTGGCCACGGCCAGCTTTGTCGAGCGAGCCCCCGCCGATGTCGTCCAGCGTGAACGGGAGGGCCTGGTCCAGTTGCAGGAGCAGCTGGCGTCCGTCCACGCGGCGCTGGACAGTTTGAACAAGCTCCCTTAGGAATCGAACCCCTCTCATGCTGGTCGTCACTTGTCCTCACTGCCGCGCCGCCGTCATGCCTCAACACGACGGGACCTGTCCGGCCTGCCGCCGGGCCATCCCGCCGTCGCAGGCCGAGCCGTTCGTGATTCAACGCGGTTATGCCGCCGGCGGAGAAACGCCACCGCAAGCGTCAAGCTCCGAGTCGTTCGATCCCTACGGCCGCCCCGAGGCCTGGGGCGAATCTCCGCAGCTGGCGATTGTGCGATTCTGGCAGCGGCTGTTCCAAATCACGCCCCGCATCGTGGTCACGCCGATCATCCTGGTCGTCAACGCCGTGATCTTTCTGCTGATGACCTTGGACAGCGGGGCGCTGCTCCAACCTCCCACCGAAACGCTCCTCGACTGGGGCGCCAACTACGGCCCCTGGACACTCGACGGTCAGTGGTGGCGGTTGCTGACTTGCACCTTTGTCCACATCGGGATCATTCACATCGGTTTGAACATGTGGGTGCTGTGGAACATCGGCCAACTGGTCGAACGCTTGGCGGGCAATGCCGGGTTCCTGCTCTTGTACCTGCTGTCCGGCCTGTTCGGCAGCCTGGCCAGCGTATACTGGAATCCGGCCGTGCTCAGCGCCGGCGCTTCGGGCGCCGTGTTCGGGGCTTTCGGCGGCCTGATGGGCTTTGTGCTGCTCCGCGGCGACTCGATTCCCAAAGGCGTTTTGGGGCCGTTGCGCAACAGCGGATTGTCGTTCCTGTTCTATAACATGATCTTCGGGTTCTCGATCCCAGGCATCGACATGGCGGCCCATCTGGGCGGCTTGGCGGCCGGATTCGCCTGCGGCCTGATCCTCAGCCAGCCGCTGGACCACGTGTCGCGCACGACTCGCATCTGGCGAAACGCCGTGATGTTGGTGCTGGGGGTGGGCGGATTGCTGATCGCCTGGCAGGCGGCGCCCGCCGCGCCGCCCGATCTTCGCGGCCGTCTCGCACAGTTTGAATCCGTCGAACGAAACGTGCTGGATACCTATAACCATGCGGTTCGCAAGTATCAAGCCGACCAGCTGTCGGCGGACGAATTTGCCCGTGTGATCGAGTCGGATATCTTGCCACCCTGGCGGAACGTCCGGGAGCAATTCGACCAGATGGACTTGCAGCAGCTGCCCGCCAACTCGCAGCCAGCGGTCACCAAGCTTCGGCAATACATGCAGCTGCGCGAGCAAGCTTGGACGGCCCTCGCCATTGGATTGACGCAGAATGATCCCCAGCGATTGGATGAAGCCCACGAGAAAAGCGCGGCGGCCGATCGGCTGGGGGACGAAGTCGGCGGGGGAGGAGGTTAGGATCGGCAAGACCATTACTGTCGCATTCAAAGTGGCGTAAGCTTCCAGCTTGCGGTTCGCACGACTCGCAGGCTGGAAGCTTACGCCACTTATTTTTTGGCCGATCCTTCGCGCATTTGCATTTTGAATTTCGGACCGATTTGACTTGGTCGTGGCCGCAGCGCGCGTTGGGTTCGTCTCATGGCCGAAGTTGTCCTGGAAGAAATCGGCACAAGACCTGCGCCGGCATCTACCGCGGCAAAATTGAATTCCGTACGTCTGAGCCTATCCCTCCGCTTTCCTCCCCACCTGCCGCTCGATACAACAAATGGCATGACCACCGAGCACGATGAAACGCCTCTGTTCTGCAACCGCTGCAGCCGGGAACTCCGGCTCGGACGCGGCGAGTTCTACGTGGTCCACATCGAAGCGATCGCGGACCCGACGCCGCCGGAGTTCACCGAGGAGGATCTGGCCCGGGATCACCGCGAGGAGTTGGCCCGCCTGTGCATCGCGTTAGAGAACGTAAGCGAACGCGAGGCGATGGACCAGGTCTATCGGCGGCTGACGATCTTTCTCTGCAACGCCTGCTACGGCCAATGGATCGAGCAGCCGGCGGGCTGAACCAGTGCTGCAACGCACCATGGCTCGCCCATGAAGCCGGAGTTCATCCCCGCTTGACACAGTCCCCTGCCAGCTTGCTGGTGGATCAGACTGGCAGCTGTCAGGCCCAAGGTGGATCGTCTCATTCGCCTGCCGGCCTCCGCGTGTTTCTGCGCATCACCGCAGCTCACCGTTTGCCAAACTGGTGAATCGCCTCGTACATGGCCACAATGTTGACGGTCGGCGTGTTGGGTTGGATGTTATGGCAGGGATTACAGATCCAGCGGGCCGGACGATAGATCTCGATACTCTCCCGAACCTCTGCGACCACCTGGTCGACCGTGCCGAACGGCAGGGTCTGCTGGTTATCGATCGAGCCGTGGAAGATGATGTGTTGCCCAAAGTCGGCGACCAGCTCGTCGCGTTCCATGCCGGGGCAACGCCACTGGACCGGGTTCAGCACCTCGATACCGACCTGGCCGATCAAGTCGGGTAGGAACAGCCGCGCGGCGCCGTCGGTGTGGTACATGATGTGAATCCCATAGGCCCGTGCCAGGTCGGCCATTTTGATCTGGTTGGCCAGCAGGAACCGGCGGTACATCGGCAGGCTCATCAGCGGCCCGGTTTGCGACCCCAGATCCTCGGCGATCCACGTCAGGTGGATCCGCCCGCCGCCGGCTTCAAAGCAACGTCGCTGGTGTTCGTAATAGAAATCGAAGATGTGTCCGAGTATCGCGTCCGCCAATTCGGGCCGCAACACCAGATCCTCGAAGGAACGCTCCAGGCCGCGCAGGTAGCCGTACAGCAGAAACGGCTCGTAGCAGCACGAGTGAATCGGCCAGTAGCCGTCGTCCTCGTCCAGCGTGCGGGTGATGATGGCATAGTCAAAGTCCGCGGGGTCCGGCCAGCGATGGGCGTGGACGTCCGCCACCGTCTCGGCGGCGGCCAACGGACAATAGGCCGGTTCGTCATAGGCTCCGGTCCCGTAGTCCATCCGTTGATACCGCACGCCCCACATGTCCGCCTGTGGGTCGTCGGGATGGTTCGGCAGCCGCCACTGCGACTCGACGTATTTTCGCTTGTCGATGTGTAGCTTGCGCCACAAAGCGTCTTCGCTGGCACAAGCCAGGTCACGCAACAGCCGCTGGGTAACCTCGGGGGTCGCCTGATAATCGGTGGGGATTCGATCCACCGCCTGCCGGTCCAACAGCGCCAGCCACCGCTGACGAGGTGTCATCTCCATCGCGGAATCCTCTTTTCTTCGGGAAACGGCCGATCGGGCCCAGGCTCAGACGTACAGAATTCAATTTTCGCGGGCAATCGGTTACCCCTGCGGAACGCCCGTCTCCGCGAAAATTGAATTCTGTACGTCTGAGCCCTTCCGCGTCTACCTTCCGCCTCTACCGTCATTGCCTCGTGTCTTGCCGCCGGTTATTGTATCAACTGCCTGGATATCGGCTACGTCTTTCCCTCCCAATCCCAAACCGTCCCCACAAGGAGAAGCATGTCATGAGAGTTCGCAACGTTGGTTGGCTGGTTCTATTGGCCGTCGTCGCTTGGGTAGCCCCTGCCCCGGCCGCGGTCAAGCTGCCGTCGGTGATCGGCGACAACATGGTCCTGCAGCGCGGCGAAGCGGTCCCGATTTGGGGCTGGGACGATCCCGGCACGCAGGTGACCGTCGCAATCGGTGAAAGCAAGGTCACGGGCACGGCGGATGACAAAGGCAAATGGTGCGTCCAATTACCGGCCATGACCGCCGGCGGACCTCACACGATGACCGTCGCCGGGACCACCAGCGTCACGGTCAGCAACATCCTGGTCGGCGACATCTGGTTGTGCTCGGGGCAATCGAACATGGAATGGTCCGTCGCCGCCTCGGCCAACGCGCAAGAAGAGATCGCCGCCGCCGATCATCCGCGAATCCGCCACATCAAGATCCCGCACGTGCCGGCCGACCAACCGCAAGAGGAGGTCGCGTCCAGCGGCTGGCAGGTCTGCTCGCCGCAAACCGTCAGCGGCTGGACGGCGGTCGGCTACTTTTTCGCCCGCTACCTCCAGCAGGAGTTGGACGTGCCCGTCGGCCTGATCGGCTCGAACTGGGGCGGCACGCGGATCGAACCCTGGACACCGCCCGTCGGTTTTCAGCAGGTGCCGGCGCTCAAGGAGATTGCCGACAAACTGGACAGCTTTCCGACAAAGAACGCGGACGGCAAGATCAACCACCAATCGCCGCTGGCCCTGTACAACGGCATGATCGCGCCGCTGGTCCCCTACGGTATCCGTGGCGCGCTGTGGTACCAAGGCGAATCGAATAACGGCGAAGCCATGCTGTACTTCGAGAAAAAGAAAGCGTTGATCGGCGGCTGGCGCTCGATTTGGAACAAGCCGGACCTGCCGTTCTATTTCGTCCAGCTCGCTCCGTATCGTTACGGCGGCGACCCGACGAACCTGGCTGGCATCTGGGAAGCTCAGACGGCCACGCTGTCCATCCCGAACACGGGCATGGCGGTGACCGTCGATATCAGCGACGTCAAGGACATCCATCCGCGGAACAAGCAGGATGTCGGCAAGCGTCTGGCCTTGTGGGCCTTGGCCCAGCTGTATGGCAAGACGGATCTGGTCTACTCCGGCCCGCTGTACAAGTCGATGGCGGTCGAAGGCAACAAGATCCGCCTCTCGTTCGACCATGTCGGCGGCGGCTTGGTCTCGCGGGACGGTCAGGGGCTGAACTGGTTTACGATCGCCGGCGAGGACAAGAACTTTGTCGAAGCCAAAGCCGAGATCGACGGCGCTACGGTCGTCGTATCGGCAGAGTCTGTCGCCAATCCCGTGGCGGTTCGGTTCGGCTGGACGCAGGAAGCCGAGCCCAACCTGTCGAACAAGGACGGCTTGCCGGCCTCGCCGTTCCGCACCGACAAGTGGTAGGTGTTTGACGTTCCGGGGCGTGCGTGGAAAACGCACGCCCTTCTGGTTGACCCCTTCTGGTTCCGGGCCGCGCGTCGAGGTCATCGCCCATGGATCTGCAACTGTCGAACGAAGTCGCCGTCGTGATCGGCGCGGCCAGCGGCCTGGGCAAAGCGATCTCGCTGGAATTCGCCCGCGAGGGTGCGAAACTCGTCCTGGTGGATATCGCTCCGACGGTCGAATCCGTGGCGTCGGAGATCCAGCGCGCGTGGAAGACGCCCGCCTGGGCGTTCACCGCCGACGTCACCGATTACCAGGCGATGCAAGCCGTTGCCGCCGCGGTGATCTTCGATTGGGGCCGTTGCGATCACGTGATCGTTCCGGCGGGCATCGGGTCGGGCAAGTACGGCTTTCCATTCTGGAAACTGGAGCCGGCCGATTGGGACCGCGTGCTGCGGGTGAACCTCCTGGGTCCGGTCCATGCCGCGCATGCGTTTTCGCCACCCATGATCGCCGCTCGGCAAGGCACGTTCCTGTTCTTTACCTCGATCGCCGGCCAGATCGGCTCGCAGACCGACCCGCCGTACAGTGCAGCCAAAGCCGCCGTGATCAACTTTGCCCAGTGCGCGGCCAAGGATCTTGCGCCGTACAATGTCCGCGTCAACGCGATCAGTCCGGGCATGATTCAGACGCCGCTGAACCGTTCCGTCTGGCAAGCCTGGTACGACCAGCAGCCGGAGGACCAACGGCAGTCCTATGACGAATGGGCCGGGGAGAAAGCCCGCCGCGTTGCCCCGCTGGGTCGCTGGCAAACCCCGCAAGACATCGCCGCCGTAGCCGTCTTTCTGGCCTCTCGCCGCGCCGAGAACATCACGGGCCAGACGATCAATGTCGATGGCGGGCAAGTGATGCATGCGTAAGACGCCCGTCGGAGCCCACGCCGCCGCGCGCCTTGATGTTCCTGTTTGTTCCCGACTTTCTCCTCCTCGTCATCCTTCATGGCCCGGGCTCTGGAAAATGCCGAGACGCCAAGTCCGGCGGGCACGGAAATGATCCCAGCCCCGTCACAAGATCAAGTCCCTAACTTGAGTTGCGGGCCTTCTGGCCAGCAACCTTTCATTTCCAAAGGTCCGCAGCCGCAACTATCTGCCTCATCCTCCCTTGCCAGCATCACTCCAAGAAACTACGATTTGACGCATTAACGATCGTCTATGCGACTGAATGTTCTCTCGGAGTTCCAGCATGCTCATCCGCAGGTCCATCTCGCTGTTGGTCTTTCTTGCGTTGGCACGCATCCCGGCCTTGGCTGAAGAGAATCCAGCCGAATCGGCTGCCGAGCCGGGCGCGGCGGTCTCGTACTACCAGCAAGTCCTGCCGATCTTTCAGGCGCATTGTCAAGGCTGTCATCAGCCGGCCAAGGCCAACGGCAAGTACGTGATGACGTCGTTCGAAACGCTGCTCAAGGGCGGCGAGAGTGGCGAAAAGGCGATCGTGCCGGGCGAGCCGGACGAGAGTTACCTGATCGAGCAGATCACGCCGGAGGACGGCGAGTCGCTGATGCCGCCGGACAAGCCGCCGCTGGCCGACGACCAGATCGCCTTGATTCGCCGCTGGATCGAGCAGGGCGCCCGAGACGACACACCCGAAAACGCGCGTCGCAAGGTGGACATGGACCATCCGCCAGTCTATACCCGGCCGCCGGTGATCCCGTCGCTGGACTTCTCGCCCGACGGAGCCATCTTGGCTGTAGCCGGTTTTCATGAAGTGGTGCTGGTCAAGGCCGACGGCTCCGAACAACTGGCTCGCCTGGTTGGCATGGCCGAGCGGATCGAGTCGGTGCGGTTCGCGCCGGACGGCGCGCGGCTGGTCGTGGCGGGCGGCCTGCCTTGCCGGATGGGCGAGATCCAGATTTGGGATGTGGCCAAACGCAAATTACTGCTGTCCCTGCCCGCGACCTACGACACCGTTTACGGCGCCAGCTGGTCGCCCGATGGTGCGCTGATCGCCTTTGGCGCAGCCGACAACGGCGTGCGAGCCATCGACGCCAAGACGGGCGAGCAGGCCGCCTTCATGGCGGCTCACGAAGACTGGGTTCGTGGCACCGTGTTCTCGCCGGACGGCAAGTCGGTCTTTTCCGCCAGCCGCGATATGACCGTCAAGATGACGGACATCGAGTCGCAGCGGTTCGTAGGCAACGTGACCACGCACACCCCCGGCGTACTCAAAGGCGGCCAGCAGGCCATTGACCGGCACCCGAAACGAGCCGAGATCCTGGTCGGCGGAGCGGACGGGGCCGCGAAGCTGTTCAAGATGGACGTGCAAGCCGCGCCGGCTGGCGGCGGGAATCCCAATCAGCTTCGCCAGTACGAGGCGATGACGGGCCGCGTGTTCGACGTGCGTTTCAACCTCGATGGGACGCAAGTTTTCGTCTGCACCAGTTTGGATGGCCAAGGCCAGGTACGGTCCTACGAGACGGATTCGGGGAACGTGCTTTGGACGCTGGACGTGCCGGAGTCCGCCGTCTATGCGCTGGCATGTTCGCCGGACGGGGCCACGCTCGCCGCGGCCGGAGCGGACGGCCAGATCCGTTTGATCGAGGCCTCCAACGGTCAACTTCGCAGATCCTTCCTGCCGGTCCAGGTGACCGCGTCCCCATCGTGGCCCGCCCAGCCCGGGCAGGATGCCGGCCGCAGATCATCCGTGCCCGGCGAAATCGCCAGTCCTGCCGACCACCAGTCGGACTTTATCCGCGACGTGAACCCGATCCTGACCCGCTTGGGATGCAACCAAGGCACCTGCCACGGCGCGGACAAGGGCCGGAACGGCTTCAAACTGTCACTCCGCGGCTACGATGCGTTGTTCGATATCCGCGCCCTGACCGACGACCTGGCATCGCGGCGGGTGAATACCGCTTCGCCCGACGATAGTCTGATCCTGCTCAAAGCCACCGGGGCTGCGCCGCACCAGGGCGGCCGACTGATCGATCCCGATTCATCGTACTACCACATCCTCCGCCGCTGGATCGCCGATGGGGCGCGTCTGGATCTGTCGTCGCCGCGTGTCGTCAAGATCGACGTGTTGCCGCAAAACCCGGTCGTCCAGCGCAGCGGCGACACCCAGCCGATGCAGGTGACCGCCAGCTATGCCGACGGCGCGACGCGGGACGTAACGCGCGAAGCGTTCATCGAAAGCGGCGACGCGGAAGTCGCCACGGCGGACCGCACGGGCCTGCTGACCGCGGTCCGCCGCGGCGAAGCCCCGGTGCTGGCCCGCTACGAAGGCGCTTACGCCGCCACCACGCTGACCGTCATGGGCGATCGCGACGGCTTCGTCTGGCAGCAACCGGAGACCTGGAGCAAGATCGACGAACTGGTTGCGGCCAAGTGGCAGCGGATGAAGATCCTGCCGTCGGAACCGTGCGGCGACGCGGAATTCATTCGCCGCGTGTATCTCGATCTGACAGGCGTCCCGCCGGGGGCCGACCAGGTGCGAGCCTTTCTGGCCGACGAGCGTCCGACGCGAACCAAGCGCAACGAACTGATCGACCGCCTGTTGGGCAGCGAGGATTACGTCGAGTACTGGACGAACAAGTGGGCGGACCTGTTGCAGGTGAATCGCAAGTTCCTGGGCCCCGAGGGAGCCGCCGCGTTCCGCGCATGGATCCGCAACGAAGTCGCCTCCAACACGCCGTACGACGAGTTCACCGCCAAGATCCTGACGGCCTCGGGGTCGAATCGCAACAATCCCGCCGCCTCGTACTTCAAGATCCTCCGCGATCCGCTGGATACGATGGAGAACACGACGCACCTGTTCCTGGGCGTGCGGTTCAACTGTAACAAGTGCCACGATCATCCATTCGAGCGTTGGACGCAGGACCAGTACTACGAGACGGCCGCGTTCTTCGCGCGTTTGGAACTGAAGCCCGACCCGGCCTCCGGCGACCGCAAGATCGGCGGCTCGGCGGTCGAAGACGCCAAACCGCTGTACGAAATCGTCTCCGACAAGAGCCAGGGCGAAGTGCTGCACGACCGCACGGGCGCCGTGGCTCCGCCGCAGTTCCCTTACCCGACCAAGTACGAGGTGCCGGCCGAGGCGACGCGGCGCCAGGAATGGAGCGCCTGGCTGACCTCGCCCGACAACCCCTATTTCGCTCGCAGCTACGTGAATCGGCTGTGGGGCTACCTGCTGGGCACGGGCTTGATCGAACCGTTGGACGACATTCGCGCCGGCAATCCGCCGTCCAATCCCGAACTGCTGGACTACCTGACCCAGGATTTCATCCGTCACGGTTTCAACGTCCAGCACACGCTGCGCGAAATCTGCCAGTCGCGGACCTACCAGTTGTCCATCGCGACCAATCCGTGGAACGTCGACGACAAAATCAACTTCTCGCACGCCATCGTCCGGCGGCTGCCCGCCGAGGTGCTGTACGACACGATCTTTCGCGCCACCGGCGCCGTGTCGCGGATTCCCGGCGTGCCGCCCGGCACCCGCGCCGCGGCGCTGCCCGATGCCGGCGTGAATTCGCCCGACGGATTCCTGACCAACCTTGGCCGCCCGGCTCGCGAAAGCGCTTGCGAGTGCGAACGGGACAACAGCCTGCAGCTGGGACCGGTGATGGCGTTGATCAGCGGCCCGACCGTAGACAGCGCGATTTCCGATCCCGACAACGCACTGGCCAAGCTGGCTGCTTCGGAAATGGATGACGCGGCCCTGGTCGAAGAAATCTTCTTCCGCCTGCTGAACCGGCCGGCAACGCCTCACGAGATCGAGGGCACGTTGGGCCTGCTGCGGGCGCTGCCCGAGCGGCACCAGCAGCTCGCTGCCCGGCTGCAGGCAGTCGAGGAGGAATTTGCCCCGGCGCTGGCCGAGCAGGAACAGCGGCGGCAGGACGCGATGGCCAATGCCCAAGGCCAACTGGAAGCCTACGAGAAAGAAATCGCGGCCCGCGAAGCGGAACTCGACCGCCAGCATGCCCAGCGCCTGGCGGACGCCCAAGCCGCGCTGAAAGACCACGAAGCCCGCGTCCCCGAACGGTTGGCCGCTTGGGAACAGCAGGTGCGGCAACCGACCGCTTGGACGCCCCTCGATCCCATCGAATTGTCGTCGACGAACAATGCTCAACTGGACAAGCAGCCCGACCTGTCCGTCGTCGCCAGCGGCCCGAACGGCAAGACGACTTACCAATTCGTCGCCCGCACGGATCTGGCGGGGGTTACGGGCGTGCGTCTGGAAACACTAGCCGACGAGCGTTTCCCGATGAAAGGCCCGGGCCGATCCGGCAGCGGCAATTTCGTCCTGACCGAATTCCGCGTCGAGTGGGCGGCGGAGGGCGAACCGAACAATCGCTCGGCGGTCGAGCTGCAAAACGCCCAAGCCGATTTCAGCCAAGGCAGCTACGACGTCACGACCGCCATCGACGGGCAGAAAGCCCCGACCAATAACGGTTGGGCGGTGCATCCGCAAGTCGGTCAGAACCATACGGCGGTGTTCGAGACCAAGGACAACGTCGGCTCGGGGCCCGCACAGTTCACCTTCTGGCTGGATCAGGAGTACCAGGACAACCAGCACACGTTGGGCCGATTCCGCATCTCGCTGACCACGGCGGCTCGACCGATCACCCTGCAAGGACTGCCGCAGAATATCAACGACCTGCTGGCCGTCGCCGCCGAGCGGCGGACCGACGCCCAGAAGGCGGAATTGTTGACGTACTATCGCGGCCAGGACAGCGAACTGAAGAACCGCGAGCAAGCCCTGGCGACGGCCCAACAGCCGCGTCCCGTGGACCCCAAGCTGCAGGCGCTGCGCGGCACACTGGCCGAAGTCAGCAAACCCGTTCCCCTCGATGCAAAGCTGGCCCAATTGCGAGCCGACACGGCGCTGAGCGCCAAGCAACTGGAGACCGCCCGTTTGACCTTTGTCCAAGACCTGGCCTGGGCCCTGATCAACAGCCCGGCCTTTCTGTTTAACCGATAGGAACAAGTCATGCTCGTCATTCCCGGACAACCTGGCAAAGACCTGTGCGATCGCAACCTGGGCGTCACCCGCCGCGACCTGCTCCGCATCGGCGGTTCGGGCCTGTTGGGCCTGACGCTCGGGTCCATGTTCCGCTTGCAGGCCCAGGCCAGCGAGGGCCAAGCGGCGGGGCGACCCGGCTGGGGCAAAGCCAAGAGCATTATCATGTGCTACCTGCAAGGCGGGCCCAGCCACTTGGATTTGTGGGACCCCAAGGAAAACGTGCCGGATAACGTCCGCAGCGCATTCTCGAGCATTTCCACCAAGCTGCCCGGCGTCCAGTTCACCGAGAACCTGCCCCAGCTGGCCCAGGTCAACGACAAGTTCACCCTGATCCGCTCGATGAGCTACACGCCCAACGGCCTGTTCAACCACACCGCAGCCATCTACCAGATGATGACCGGGTACACGACCGACAAAGTCAGCCCGTCGGGCCAGTTGGAACCGCCCAATTCCAAGGATTTCCCCAACTTCGGTTCCCAGTTGGTCCGCCTGCGTCCGCCGACCGAACCCATGCTGCCGTTTGTGATGCTGCCGCGGCCGTTGCAGGAGAGCAACGTCGTGGGCAAAGGCGGCACGGCCGGGTTTCTGGGCAAATCCTTCGACCCGTACACGCTGTACCCCGACGGCGACGACATGGACATGAACAAAATGGATCGGATCCGCATCGACGACCTGCAGCTGCGTCCCGAGGTCTTCGCCGATCGGCTGGAACGTCGCGCGGAATTGCGGCAACTGATCGACTCGGGCATGCCTGCGATCGAACAGGCTGTGGAACAGTACAAGCTGGACGAGTACTATGATCGCGCGCTCAGCCTGGTCATCTCCGGCCGGGCTCGCGAAGCGTTCGATTTGCAGCGCGAACCCGCAGCGCTCCGCGACCGCTACGGCCGCAACACGTTCGGCCAAAGCTGTCTGCTGGCGCGGCGGTTGGTCGAAGCCGGGACGCGGGTCGTCGAGTTGATCTGGCCCAAAGTGGCCAATTCGGACAACCACTCCTGGGACCATCACGTCGGTTTGACTGAACGGATGAAGAATCGTTCCGCCCCGATGCTGGACGCCGGTTTGACGGCCTTGATCCAGGATCTGGACGACCGCGGGTTGCTGGACGAAACCCTGGTGGTGGCGGTGGGCGAATTTGGCCGCAGCCCGCAGAAGGGCGTCAGCACGTCCGGCAATGGCAACAGCGCCGACGGCCGCGACCACTGGCCGTACTGTTACACCGCGGTAATCGCCGGCGCCGGCATCAAACGCGGCTACGTGCATGGCAAGTCCGACAAAACCGGCTCCGCTCCGCTGGAAGACCCCGTGCATCCCGGCCAGCTGCTGGCGACCATCTACCACGCCTTTGGCATCGACCCGGCGACGATTGTCTACAACCATCTGAACCAGCCCCGCGAGCTGGTCAAATCCGAAGCGGTGCCGCAGCTGTTTGCTTAGGATGAATTCAACGATGTGTTCTGGTGGTTCGACCAGAACGACAATCCCCGGGGGGCGGGCGGTCCTGCCATCGCAACCGCGCGGCAACTTCCAGCCCCCCCCGCAGGACGCCTGCTCCGTCCGCTCGCCGGTTTGTCCGAATTTGATCGCCCTCACGCTATGCAAGAGCGTGGCGATTCGAGACAATATCTTCCAGAGTGGCAGAGATCGAATGCGTTTTCCGGAACGTCGGTCCTCGCAATCTTTCACTTCATCTTTCACTTCATCTGCCCGGCTCCAAGCCAGTGGGAAGAGATGAAGTGAAAGATGAAGTGGAAAACGAGGGCTTTAGCTCCCGGCGCAGCCGGTCAACTTCACGAGGAGTTCAAGCGATGAAAAGCAATCTGACACGGCGTGCATTTGTTCAAGCCGCGGCGGCGGGTTCCGCCACGCTGGCTTGGCTGGGAACTGGTCGAGCGCCCGCGGGATTTGCTGCCCAGGCAGACAAGCCGGCTTTGCTGGGGGGGACGCCCGTCCACAAGGGCGGTTGGCCGTCCTGGCCGGAGTGGCGCGAGGCCTGGGAGCCGGAGATCCTCAACGTGTTGCGCAGCGGGCGCTGGTCCCGGGCCGGCGGCGGCCGGCAGGTACCGGATTTCGAGGCGGGCTGGGCCCAGCTGCTGGGCGCCAAACGCTGCTTGGCCACGGCCAGCGGCACCACGGCGCTGATCACCGCCCTGCACGCGATGGGCGTCGATGCGGGCGACGAAGTCATCACTTCGCCGTACACCTTCATCGCCACCTACAACACGATCCTGATGCACAAAGCCTTGCCGGTCTTTGCGGATACGGATCCGGCAACGCTGACCATGGACCCGGCCTCGATCGAGAGCCGAATCACCGAGCGGACCCGAGCCATTGTGCCGGTACATATCTACGGCCTGCCGTGCGACATGGACCCGATCAACGCGATTGCCAAGAAGCACAATCTGGCCGTGGTCGAGGACGCCTGCCAGGCGTGGCTGGCCGAGTACCACGGCCGCAAGTGCGGCACGCTCGGCGATCTGGGCTGCTTCAGCTTCCAGAACTCGAAGCACATCCCCTCCGGCGAAGGCGGCGCCATCACGGGCGACAGCGACGAACTGGTGGACCGCTGTCATGCCTTCCATAACTGCGGCCGGGCGACCGGAACGTTCACGGGCAGCGGCTGTTTTACCCGGGGTAGCAATTTCCGCATGCAGCATTTCCAAGCCGCCATCCTTTCGCAACAGTTCGACAAGCTGGTGCAGGAGACCCAACGGCGTGGCGAGAACGCCGAGTATTTAACGGCCGGTCTGAACGAGATCCCCGGCATTCACACATTACGCTTGCCGGAAAACAGCCGCCCCATATGGCACCTGTATGCATTCCGCTATGACGCCGAACAGTTCCACGGCCTGCCGCGCAGCCGGTTCTTCCAGGCCCTGGGCGCCGAAGGCATCCCCTGCGGCGGCGGCTATCACGAACAGTATTACGACGGGTTGCTGGACGAAGCGATCGCGTCCCGCGGGTTCCAGCGTTTGTTCGGCGCGGCGCGGCTGAAAGCCTACCGCGACAGCTTCCCGGAATTGAAGGGCAACAAGCAGGTCTGCGAGACGGTCGTCGGGATGTCCCAGACGTTGCTGTTGGCCGACCGCAGCAGCGTCGAGCACATCCTGGCCGCCGTCCGCAAGATCCACACCCACAGCGAGACGCTGGCGAAAACCGCCTGATCGGTATCCGGGAGCCGCCGTAATGACGATTTGGTCGATGGTGCTGCGGGAGATCGCGTACCGCAAGTTGAATTTCCTGCTCGGCCTGGTCGGGGTCGCGGCGGCCAGCGCGCTGCTGGTCGGGATGATGACCAGCCTGCAACTGCACGCCGCCCGCTCGGACGCGCTGGGAGTTCTCAAGGAAGAGCAGACGCAGGCGATGATGACGGCGTTGCGGTCCGATTTGCGTCGCGCCATGCAGCAACTGGGATACAATGCGATCATTCTGCCCAAGGAACAATCCTTGGGCGATTGGTACGCCGAGGACTACGCGGCCTACACCATGCCGCTGTCGTGGGCGGCGCGGCTGGACGACACCCAAGAACTAGCCGACCGCTACGTGCCGCGATTGCGGCAGCGGCTGAAGTGGGAAGAACGGCAGTGGATGATTCTGGTGATTGGCGTCGGCCGCGAGCGGGTGCTCGACACGAGCGTCTGCGAGGGCGTGCCGCTGGCCGACGTTATCCCGCGCGGCAGCTGTGTCGTGGGTTATGAATTGCACCACGCTCTGGGCTTGAAGACGGGCGATCCGATTACCATCTTGGGCCGAGTCTTTCAGATCACCAGGTGCGAACAGGCATTGGGCACCAAGGACGACATCAGCATTTGGCTGGACTTGGCCGACGCCCAGGAGTTGTTGGACAAGCCGGACGCCATCAACGAGATCCTGATCGTCGAGCATCTGGCGGTCTGGGGCGACATCGCGGCGATCCGTCGGCGGCTGGCGACCGTGTTGCCCGAGTGCCAGGTTGTGGAAGTCGCTTCCGAGACGATGTCTCGGGCTCATGCTCGAATCAAGGTCGCCGACGAGGCGCGGGCGTCCGGCGAACAGGAACGGGACAGGCAAGCGTTGCTGCTGGCCGAACGCCGCAGTACGATGCGGAAACTCATGCCGCTGGGTGTTTTGGCCTGCGCGGTCTGGATCGGATTCTTGATGGTGTTCAATGTGCGGGAACGCGCGGCGGAGATTGCCGTCCTGCGGGCGATCGGTTTTCGCGCCGGGGATGTGCGGGCGCTGGTGTTGTCCAAAGCCTGCCTGCTGGGACTGGCCGGCGGGCTGGCCGGGTTTGCCTTGGGCGTTGCGGCGGCCATCCTGTTGGAAGACCACGCGGCGGGCGGCGCGGGACTGCAGCTGGGGCTGGCGCTGGAATACCTCGGTTTTGCCGCAGCGCTCGGGGTGGCCGCGTGCCTGTTGGGCAGTTGGCTGCCGGCGGCCGCCGCGGCCGGGATGGATCCGGCGGAGATCCTGCAACAAGAGTAAAGGAGACGAACGATGTCGATCACGCGGATGGCGATGTGCGAAATCCTACGCCGCAAGACGACCTTTTTCCTGGCCGCCTTGGCCGTGGCCGTGGCGGTAGGGACGATTCTGACCGCCCAGGCGGCGCTGCGGATCTACGGCCTCCGCTCCGACGCCTTGTTAACGCAGAAAGAGGCCGAGTTGGAACAACGGCTGACCGTGCTGCAGGACGAAATGCGCAAGGCCACGCTCAAGCTGAGCTTTAACCTGGTCATCTTGCCCGGCGACCAGGACGTCCGCCAATGGCACGCGATGGATTGTGCGACGACCTACATGCCCGAGGAATATGTCCACCGCATCGCGGAGTCGCGGATCCTGTCGGTGCGGCATTTCCTGCCGATGCTGGCCCAAAAGGTGACCTGGCCGGAGCAGAAACGCACCATGATTCTGGTGGGCTGCAAGGGCGAAGTGGCCAACATGCACAAGAGTCCCCGCTCGCCGCTGGTCCAGCCTGTTCCCGATGGCACGCTGGTCGTCGGGCACGAATTGCATCGCAGTCTCGGCTTGACCGAGGGCCAGCAGGTCGAGCTGATGGGGCGCTCGTTCGTGATTCACAAGTGCCAGGAGGAGCGCGGCACCAAGGACGACATCGGCGTCTGGATGCCTTTGAAAGACGCCCAGGAGTTGTTGGACAAGCCGGACCAGATCAACGCCATACTGGCCTTGGAGTGCCTGTGCGTGGGCAGCAGCGCGCTGGCCCGCGTGCGGGCGGATGTGGCCAAGATCCTGCCGGACACCAAGGTGGTCGAGTTCGGGACCAAGGTCTTGGCGCGCGCCGAGGCGCGGACTCGGGTGGGCGAAGAGGCGGTTGCGGCGCTCGAGCGGGACAAGGCCCACCAGCAAGCGTTGCGGGCGGAACGCGAACGGCTGGCGGCGATGGTCGTCCCCGGCGTGATCGTCGCCTGCGGCGTGTGGATTTTTCTCACGGCCTTTGGCAACGCTCGAGGACGCGGCGCCGAGGTGGCCATCCTGCGGGCTATCGGATACCGGGCCGGTCAGGTACTGGCGTTGTTCCTGTTTCGCTCGCTGGCCGGCGGCATCGTCGGGGCGGCGGTGGGATGTGCCATCGGGCTGGCGATCATCGGCCGCTTGCGTGGGGAACTGGACGTGGTCCTGGTTGGCGCTGCCGGGCTGGTGTCGTGGCACCTGGTCATCGCGGCCTTGGTCATCGGATCGTTATTAGGCGTCGTGGCGGGTTGGATTCCGGCGTTGCTCGCCGCCCAGCGGGACCCGGCAGAGATTCTGAGGGAGACATGAGCATGTTGCGACTGCAGGAAGTCGCCAAGACGTATTCCGTCAAGCAGCGGGAGGTCAAGGCGATCGAAGGGATTTCGTTGACGATCGAAGCCGGCCAGGCGGTTGCCGTCCAGGGCCCCAGCGGCTGCGGCAAGAGCACGCTGCTGCTGGTCTGCGGTGGACTGTTGCGGCCCACCCGCGGCACGGTGTCGGTCGCGGGCGAGGAACCGTACCAGATGTCCGCCAACGAACGAAGCCGTTTTCGCGCGCAGAACGTCGGTTTCGTGTTCCAGCAGTTTCATCTGGTGCCTTACCTGAACGTCCGGCAAAACATTTTGACCGCCAACGTGCCCAACCGGCAGCCGAACGCCGAGGAGCGGGCGGACGAGCTTGTCCGCCACTTTGGCCTGGAAGACCGCCGGCATCACGTCCCGGCGGAACTGAGCGTCGGCCAGCGGCAGCGCGTCGCCTTGGCCCGAGCCCTGTTCCATCGCCCGCGGCTGGTCCTGGCGGACGAGCCCACGGGCAATCTGGACCCTGACAACGCCGTCGTCGTGCTGGACGCGCTGCGCCAGTACGCCGATGCCGGCGCAGCCGTGCTGATGGTCACCCACGACCCCCAAGCCGCGCAGCGCGCACATCGCGTGCTGCGCATGGAAGGCGGACGCCTGGTGTAGGCGTCTGCTACTCGAAGCTGATCACCCGATAGGTGCTACCGATCAGGCCGGCCACGTTGAACTCGCGGCTGCCGATCGAGCGTTCCCACGGCCGCTGGCCGATCGGATCTGACCAGGTACTCACCATGAAATGGGTTCCACTCGACAACCCCATCCCCGGCCGGATCTGCGTCACGTCGCTGATCGCCGTACTCCCGTGTCCTCGGTAATTTCCACCCGCAAGCATGGCCACCGACGCATTCGCCCATTCCACGCATTGCTGCCGGATTCCCAGGAAGTCCAGAACCTGCTGGTCGTCTTGCGGCACGACCGGCAGGCCGCGATTCAGGCGGTCGTCGTAGACGGCGATGATCCGGTTGACCAGTTGCGTCCGGTGGGTGGCGTTCACGTACGTAGCGGACAACGCGTTGTGCATGGCGTTCGTCGCGGTGCTGAGTGGAGTACCGCCCGGGTTTCCCGAACGCCAGCCGTGGTAGGCGGTAAACGCCGTGCGAATGCGCGCGCCATCGCCACTCGCGACATCGGTGTACCAGCCACCGCCACTGTGGGCCAGCCGCGACGGGGGCGACGCCTGCCCGACTTGGCTCAAGGCCCGCTGGACGACGGCCCGCTGGACGGCCGTTTCGGCCGCCCGGAATCCCGTCTGCGAGGCCCAGCCGACGGTTTGGCTCGCGGCTCCGGTCAGCGACAGGCGATAGTTCGTATTCGCGGCGCCGTACGGGAAGACATGCACGAAATAGTCGCCCGATTCCAGCACGCGGTCGATCGCTTCGGCGTTGGAGCCCCCGCGGTACGATCCGACCAGGTGACGCCCGGCCGCGTCCAGCAGCACCACGTCGGCATCGGCCGTCAGGTTTTCCAGCCGCAGTTGGAAATTGCTCCGCGTGTCGATCCGGAACCGGTAATAGTCGGCCGTGTCCGCTTGACCGACGAAGTCGTTGAAGGTCATCGTCCCGGTCAGCGTTCCCACATTGCGGGCCTGGGCGAGGGTGTTGCCGGCGCTGTCCAGCGGACCATCGGCTCGAGCCCGCAACGTCAGCGTATAGTTCGTATCGCCGCTGTAATGGTAGACACGCACGAAGTACGTGCCCGCGTCCAGCGTGCGGCTGATCGCTTCCGACTGGTTACACAAGACGGCCCTGGGCGCGTTTCGGCCGCACGCGGCGGCATGGGAAAGCGGCCGGTTCCGTCTGGCAGAGAATCCACTCCGTCTGCGGAGCTGCGGGCAAGGCGAAAGCCCAGATTCTGGTTCCGGTTCTCCGGCCAGTTCCTGTTGCGGTACGCCGAACGGCAGTTCCTGGCGTCGTTGTTCCAGCTGCCGCCCCGGATCACCCGGTTCGAGCCCATGGGCCGCTCACCACGGCACAACGAATACCGCTCACGGTTAGCATTGGCTCGTTTAACCGCGACCCAACGGGGAGCGCGTGGGCGACGCGCTCCCCGTTGGGTCGCGGTTAAACGACGATCGACGCATGTGTCATCCTCAGACGCGCGCGGTACAGCAACATCGTCCGGCGGCAAGTTAAACAAGTCCTGTTCGATGTACCCAACGATCTCGCGGTATTCCGGCATCAAGGCTCCCGCCAGGCTTCCCAGGAATTCTTTGATTCGCGGTGGGTCAAAGCGGTCCGTCACAACCACATCGCCGTCGATTCCGACATGGACGCTGGCTTTGGTCCGCCGGGTCTCCAGCCGGCCGGTGATGATCGCAGGGCAAGCGGCGATCGACGATGCTGAGACTCCATCGGACGTCGCACGGGCCCCGCGGCGAGTCGCCTTTCCCGTACGGGCCGGACGGGGCACGATTTCCATATACCGCCCACCAGGCGTTTTGCAGCGAATCCTGAAACGAACGTTGGGTCGCCAAGGATCCGCTGCGCAGCGGATGCGGATAGAACGCCCCGCAACCGCCGGGCACGCGTTCCAATCTCAATTCGGCCGCCGCTTTTGAAGGCTCCGTCGCCGGTGAGCTTCCAAGTAAACCTCGCCGTGAACGTAGGCCCCAGTGAGTTCAGGGAGCAGCCGGTACTGAGCGAGTTCAAAGATCTTCACGAAGGCGTCGTAGACGCAATCCGTGCGTTCATGTTCGTCGAACCCCTTGGCCGACTTCGCGGCACACGGCGAAAACTCGCCACAGAAACTCCAGAACGCATCTGAATCGAAGGCTTCCAACAACGGCAGGTAGGCTTGCGTCCGACTATTGTCACACATCGTCCACCCCCTCCCTGCCCGCGCGGGCCATGCGCAGGCACCAGCGGGCGTCCGGATCGGTCAGCAACTGCTGCTGGTGCGGCAACAGCGGCCGAAAACGGAAGCCGTCGGCGATCGGATGCAGTTGCATCGAGGCAAAATTCGCGTCCACCAGCACATCGCAAACGCTCGCCGGCGGCAGCAGATCCAGGTCCCTGGCCGTGAACGGCCGCACCAGGAACCGCAGCTTCTGTTCTTGCGCCCGCGCCGGCGGGCGAAACCGGGCGGAACCCTTCCATCGCTCGCCGTACGGGATGTGCAATTCGACCAACCGTCGCTGGACCACGGTTCGGCCGCCGGAGTCCACGTAGGACATCTCCGCCACCACCCGGACGCGTCCGGTGCGCGTCCTGATCACGCGTCAGGCGTGGGAGATGTCGCTACGGACGCTGTTGCTGGAACCCGGCCGATTCGCCGTGGGCGAGGTCCAATGGCGTCGGGAGGGCCCGGCGGACGAGGTCCTCTGCCGCGGCTTGGAAGTCGTCGACCAGCTGCCCAACGGGCTGGCCCGGCCCCCGTTCGACGATTGGATCGTCGTCGTGATCGCCCGCGACGATGCGACAACCGACGGCCAGTGGGCACAGCAATTCCGGCCGCGCAGTTCCCAGCGGTTGGTGGTGGTGGTGCTCAGCGACGCCGACCGCAGCCGTTGGGACGCAACGGTGCGCGATCGGGGCTGTCCGGTCGATGTCGAGGCGCTGTCGGTGGTCGGCGGAGGCGAGTTTGTCGTCGGGGGCGACGTGGGGCCATCGGTGCCGAGCGATGCACCGGTCCCGGCGCGCTCCAGCCGCACCGCCGGCGCGTTGGGCGAGGGCGTGTTCCGCCGCGTCCGCACCAGCTGTGTGACCTTGATCGGCGCGGGGCGGCTCGGATGCTTGACGGCCTTTCACCTGGCCGGGCTCGGCGTGCCCCGCCTGCGGGTGATCGATCCGGACGTCCTGGAACTGGCGAACCTGGACGCGATGCCCGGGCTGACCGTGCGTGACGTGGGCCGGCCCAAGGCGTTGGCGCTGGCCAAACGGCTGCTGGCGTTTCAGCCGGGCTTGTTGGTCTCCTATTCGCAGCGGTCGGCAATCGACCGCGAAGCCCAGCGTCTGATGGGGCGGCGAACCGATCTGCTGGTCACGTGCGTGGACGACGACGCTCCGCGGCTGTGCGCATCGCGGATCGCCAAGCAGACGCTGACCGTCCACTTGGACATCCCCGTTTCCTAGCACCTATCGGACCTATCGGCCCGCGCGATTGCCGTTGCCGGACTGGCCGTTGCGTTGACGATTCTGCATCATCGGGCCGGCACCTGTCGCCTGGCCGGAAGCCGCCTGGCCCCCGCAGGAACCATCCTGGAGACGCTGCTGCTGCATGCCGTTCCCGACGCCGGCCTGGGATTGCATCATGCGATAACGGTTTTGCAGCATCTGTTGTTGCATCATCCGTTGGTGGAGCATCTGCTGCT
>Ga0351908_1041_pt1 | contig 43858 bp, 40 predicted proteins | sample TotcelHT113001L3_FD_206867 | JGI IMG/M metagenome (GOLD analysis project Ga0351908, IMG submission 206867) | Enriched cells from coal bed in the Powder River Basin, Montana, United States - Total cells T11 rep1 HSBNCT.T11.300.1.L3 ... | reverse complement strand
CATCAACATTACTCGACAGAGCATTGTACCCAACCCCAACATTGCGCCACCCACTCTCCGTCGCGGCCAGAGCGTTCGCGCCAACGGCAGTACAATAACTGGTATTAAGTGCCGCAGCACCCAGTGCATGGTAGCCAACCCCGGTATCATACAGAGCACCACTCTCGCCATCAAAAGGACAATCAAGCCGCCCCGCGTCTTCACCCAAAAAGGTATTGCCCGCAGCTGGGCCACTGACCCCGGCAGCTAAATTACCTGTGTGTAAAAAACGCGTGCCAGAAGGCTTATAGATAACGGTATAGGCTGAGAGATCGATCTTATCACCTGGGCCCCAGGCAGTCACCTGCCCCAGCGTCAGCGTAGTTGGCATATCAGCTGATCCAATCGTCACCAGGTTTGGCCCCGTTGCCGCCCCACTCCCCGTCGCAATATTAACCGTTTTTACACCCGTACTCGATCCTGTCGCGACATTCACTTGAGCAGTAGTCGTCCCCGTAACCGCGCCGAGCGTCAAACTCTTGTTGGTGTTTATTTCGCCGGCATTTGGCTGAAAAGTCATAGTGGTACTACCGGCATGCGAAAGCATTTCCCAGATATTGCCCGTCGACGTATCAGTCACCAGGTAGGCTTTTTGAGTGGCCGTACCCGCAACATTCTCATAAAAGCGCGTTCCAGTGCCTAATCCTGCCCCAGCAACGCCTCCATCAAACACCGTATATGTTTTGTTATCGACCAGTGAGGGCTTAAATTCAAAGTAGCCCTTGCCTACCTGCGTTTGGAGCACCCAGGTAGCCCCGGTATTGCGCATTATTTGAAAGTTTACGCCGGTCCTGCTCGAGCCCATAGGTGTATCCAATTCACCAGCTACCAGCGCTTGTTCATAAGCATCCAAAACGGCACAAGCAGTACGTACTAGTTCGTCACTTGCAATCCCCTCGTGCTGCCCTTCAAGCACTGCCCGCGCCTCCCATAGGGCCTTTTTCAGAACCGCCCGATGCACAACCAGGACACTCCCTCTTAAAGCACGCACGACAGTCTTAAGCGCATCGCTGCACACGTTTTGAGTATCGATCGACAAGGCAGTATGCAATACAAAACCAAGATCTCCGGGACCTTTGCTGCAATCTACATATGACGTACTACAAGCAAGCGCAACAAGAACCTCTGCAGAGCCAACTTGTTGGTCTGACGCCATAAGGTATACCGGGAATACCCCCTGCAACAAAAAGCCATACCAGACCAAGACTAAAATCCCGAATTTACCACGCCGATTACACAATGCGCTCATTTTTTTCCCTCAGTGCTTCAAGCCCATTTTTCTCTCTGAGGGAAACTACTACAACCATATAAAATCTTCAACCCGCCTATACCCCTCGGGAGCGTAGGCGGGCAAGTTAGCCCCGTTTAAAGATTATGCTGAGAGGTAGTGGATTGATAACCCTGTGTCTGTAACCAAGACAACGTCTTTAAACCCAAGTGTTGATGAACCAGTATACCGGCGCAAACTCAATAAACCCCACGCTTGATTAAGTGCGCGTTTTTCAGCTCGAACCCGTATTTCGCATTATTATTTTTGTACTGGGCTCGAGCGCCAAAGTATATACTTTCAAACCAAAAATGTCTGGGGGTCGCCACGGCGCCGAATGCGCGCCAGAACAGCATAATTAGGGCACAGAGAGGGGACTAAAACTGGAATTAAGAGTTGGAACGCTTTTACAAAAGATTTTTGATCTTTTGGCGCCAGAGTCCCGATTTTTTTATCACCAGGCGATGATCAAGCGTAAAAAGTTTCATTCGTACCACCGAGGGACTTGGCAACCCCCCTTTTTCCAAATCAGTAATGCAAATATCCAAAGGCCAGGGAGCATTTTTGGCACTCGTGATCATGGCCATAACGCTATGCCCTACCTGATTATTAAAATGCTCTGCACTCGAACAAATCAATGCAAGCCGCCGTTTTGTAGCATCTTTATCTGAAGAAGTTCTCGAATTTTTTTGGGAACAGTCGCTTGAAATTGTTCGGTTACCGTAGAAACCCGCTGCGTGTTTTTCACAAAAACCCCTTTCTTAATTAAGAGCCCATATCCCACGCCCTACACCCATTACAGTATTACTATAAACATAGTAATACCAAATAAATTCGCCAACAGGTATACCCACGTGCATACACAAAACAAACCCCCCGTACGAGCGTACGAGGGGTAACAAGCAAAATGCTTGGAAAGGTGTATTATACAGCGATGAAATGAACGGAAACAAGCGACGAACCAAACAGGATCGTATCGTGAGTTGTCGTGCAGCCATCCTTGTACTGAACCACCAACTTGTCACCGGCTGTAAGGAGAACCACTGCTGACAAGCCTATGGTGTGTGCCTCATTCCCACCTGATGATGAGAGCGTTGGCGCATACTCTTGTACATGGCAACCAGTAATACCCGTATGAGTTACCTGATCTGGAGCGCCGGCCGTAAACGTATCTATAGCCAATCGAAGTTCCTTTGTGCCACTTTCGCCATAGGTCACCGAAATGTCGGCTTCGACAAAGTAATAACCCGTCACTGGAGCAATAAAGGTACCCGCATAGTAGTCGGCAGTCCCAGAGGCAAGGCTATTAGCAATCTTAAAGGTACCAGCAGGAACATTGATCTGGTCGTCGTTAAAGGCAACTGGAATACCAAGGGTAGTAGTAACGTCGGTAGCGGTAGCTTCTAAGAAATCATTATTAGCCGTTTGATCAGCGGTAATAAGGCCAGCACGAACCATACCATTACTGCTGCTTGAACCGATAACCCAGCTCATGACGCTTGGGTTTGCTGCCGTCGACGTCAAAAATTGCCCTGCCGCCGTTGGTCGTGCCGCTGGAAGCGTGTAGGTCGTACTGTCTGAAACACCCGCCTGCAAACCAACATAGGTTGCGCCTGCACCGGTGTAATCGTGAAACTGCATGGTACCTTTGTGTAGGTGAAGTGTCGCAAGACCGCCCGCACCAGTACTATCACCAATGTTGATTGTTTTAGCCCCAGCGCCTATGCTGGTTGCTATATTAACGGCAGTTGTACCTGCAGCGGTGTTTCCGGTTGCAATATTAATGGTCTTATTAGAACCAGAACCCGTACCGGTTGCAATGCCAACCGTTGTAGCACCAGTGTTTGTACCCGACGCAATGGTCACATCATTAGTGACAGCAGCAGCACCCGCGGCAGCCAAGCTCATCGTTATGGCACCCGTACCAGCACCCGTGGCAATATTGACCGTCTTGGCACCTGAACCGGTATCGGTTGCAACCTCAATATTCGTCGTTCCTGACGTCGTGTTACCATTTGCAAGGCCAACAGTCCTATTGGATGTAGCGCCAGTCCCGTTGGCAATTTGCACCGTACATGCACCGGTGCTCGCGCCTGAACCAATATGGACGGTATTGGTTGCGGTTCCGCCCGTCAAACCAGCCAAATGCATCGTTATGGCACCCGTACCACCCGTTGCAATTTCAACACCCTTGGCACCCGCACCACTGACCGTAGACATGTTGAGCGTCGTAGCCCCTGCACCAGTACTAGCCATCACATTAACCGTTTTGGCGTTGCCATCAACATCCTCAAGAGTCAACGTATCTGTCGTTCCTGATGGCGCCGTGTTCATTGCAACGCTGGCGTCTGCAGAAGTGATCTGGAGAATACCCAGCGTACCACCTGTCGTTCCATGACCTTGAATTTGCCATGTTGGTGAGGATGCAGCCAGAAGGCTAACTCTCGCCGTATCAGTCGTATCAAAAACCTCAACACCACGCGTTACATTGGTATAGTCAGTTGCCGCAACCTGCGATGGGGTAAAGCGAATAAACCCTTTACCAACCTCGGTACGCATATCCCATGTCGTGCCCGTGTCACGATGTACAGGCCCTTTGCCCGCACCAATGGCGGCCAGGACTGCGTCATCGGCAAGTACCGATCCTGCTACAAACAGCAGGCTAAGCCCTAAAAACGAATACTTCATCAAAAATCTCCTAAAAAAGGAAATAACACTACCACACTGGCAGTGTTATACAATGGCTAGAAGTCGTTTGTAAAGTATTTTATTCAAAAGAAAATGCCCCGATACGTAAACACGCATACCGTGGGGACTACAGAGCTGGCTAAAAAAAATATATCAAATTTTATAGGTTGGCAGAGACAAAATTGATACTTATATGCGTTTTATTATTAAGCAAAACATCGTTTTGAAATCCGGTGTAGCGGAATTTAATCTTATCGCCGACCTGGAGGTAGACAAGCCCAACCAACGTGATAATTCCCGTATCATAAAATGCCGGCCCGCCAGCATATATAAATACCGGCGTCACAGTATACGCCGTGTAGCCGGGCTGCACCACCCCATTTTTATACAGGTCAACCTGCCGTGATCCACAGTTGTGATATTCAATGGAAACTTGGGCCGATATCGCATACACGCCTTCAGCAGGAGCAGTATATTCACCCGCGCCAACGCCGGGACCTGGGTTGTAAAAAACACCCGGATTAAGGTTCGGAAAAACAGTCCCGCAAATAATATCTTGTGGAACGGCGTCAGCAACAATCACAATCCCCGGCGCCCCCGGGAACAAATCAACATAGGCAGAGGCCTTATTGTTGGTGGCAGTACTGCCACCGCCATTACCCCAGATCAATTGACTATTATTACCCAATTCTAAAAATTGGCCCGGAATCCCAATGGTCGCCGGCCACTTAAGGCCGTAGCTAGTCGTCACCGAAGCCCCACTGAGAGCAGCATACTTGTCACCAGTCGTATTGTAAAATTGAACTTTCCCATCAACCTGCACGTTGCGGGGAATGCGCAAATCACCCTCAACATCAAAAATTTCCATCACGTCGTAGGGCTCCTCGCTCTCGATGGTCGTCTCCTGCCCATGTGGAGCACGAATAGTCCGCACCGTCAACATCCCACTAGCCAACGCTTGATCGTAGGCATCAAGTATCCCAAAAAGGGCCCGTATCTGGTCGTCATTCGCAATGCGTAAATGGCAAACCTCAAGAACCCGCCGGGCAGAACGAAGCGCCTTGCTGAAAACAGCGCGGCTCACACGAGTAATTCCACGAGACAGCAACGAACAGACCTGTAGTACTTCATGCGCACAGGCGTGTTCAGCATCGATCGCAAGAATGGCACGCAACACAGGCGCAATATCACCGTTACAGCAAGTACAGTCAACAATAGCTTGAGATGAACACGTATCTGTCTCAAGGGCAGCGCCAGAGGCATGCAAAAAACTCGGCCATAGTTGGAAACCTACGACAATTATGCAAAAAAACGCAGCACAAAAGCAGCTCACAGAACTCGTGCGTAGGTACTTCATTAGACACTCTTCCCACAACTTTAAACACATCTTTTTTGTCCCGAGCCATCACAACCAATGCTGCGCTGATACTAATAAAAAGTAAAAGAAAAATCTACCCTGATAAATCAATTGCCCTGCAGGTTACCCGCACCGGGCAGGAGATTTATTTGGCAGAACTATTTCTGAAACAGACGTATACGCGCTTGCGCCCGCCAACGCAATATGGGATTTCCCTGGCCAGAAAGGCCTGTTCGCGCGCACCTAAAACCCATCCCTCTGCAGCCCAATAGACAAGCGTGGCATCGCGATATGGTGAGTACGTTTTAAACATATGCACCAATTCATCGGGGCGCAAAGATGCACGGGCACAAACCAGATCAAGTGGGTAGTTTGTCTGCCGAACAAATGTTCGCCAATCAAGCCCCGAAATCTCAACCCCTGTCAGCCCAAGCTCACGGGTAACGGCAGCCAAAAACTGTCGTTTCTTTTCACTCACTTCAATAAGCACCACGGGCACCTGGGGAAGCTTGATATGCAAAGCAAGTCCCGGAAACCCTGCCCCTGAGCCAACATCAGCAAACATGCGGCAATCAGCAACGGGATAATGCTTTCCCAGCTCAAGCGAGTCAGCAAAGTGATAGGTAATAATGTCTGGCAGAGCAGTAATGGCCGTCAAATTAAAGTGCGCGTTCCATTCAATCAATAGTTGTGCATAGTGCACAAATTGTGCGTACTGGGCTGGCGTCAGCTGATAGTTTTCTACAAAATTTTGCCAGACCTGATCAGTGCCCTGCACATCAAAACGCGGCAAGTCAGCACGCTCCATACGTCTATTCCTCTTATTTTAGGTGAATTATCCAGCAACCATGGCCTGGCCCCACCAGGATGTGGTAGGGTAACAATAGCTTTAGTATACCTGCAAAAAAAAAGGAGAAAAATATGTGGTACGCCACCTCCCTCTGTCTGATTATAAGCATGCTCGGCACCTGCATACACTCTTGCATGGGCGCACGCGAAGACTCAGCCCCACCAGAGCTTGCCCAAGAGCCCTCTCCTACCGACGTACGCGAAGGCATAGCTCTACCAGAATCGTCCCAAACCCAACCCGCCCAGGACCAGTCTTTAATCAGCCGGAAAGTGCCCAACACCATTACGCTGCACATTGCCCCCTACTCAAGCATGATCCAAAAACCGGCTGATGCCTTAGAAAAACATACCAAGAGCCCGACCGAATTTAGTGAAACCATCATTAAAGACAAACTCGCCTCACGCACACCAGAAGGCATTTATGCCCTCTATGACGGCTATGTCACCGCTACTGACGCAAACGGCATGTTGGTATTACCCCGCAAGCACCTCGGCGACACTATTGAGATTGTGATCACCACTGACCTGTACCCGATTATCGTCAAGGGCGTATCGCCGGAATATTTTGTACATGAGCGAGCCAAAGACGTCGCCTACTACAAACTCACGCGTATTCAGGACGCCAAAACAAAACAATATTCTTGGCTTACCCAAAAAACAAACCCCCCGGCAAGCTTGGTCGTACCACAATTTGCGATTATTATTTTCGCGCGTCCACACCAGATTATCGTACCTGAGGTCATCACCACGACGATTCCCGGAGAAAACCTACTCCTACCACCCCTTTACGCAACCCACACAATCGCCCACAATCTTAACGCTATCTGGTTTTTACGTATTAACCAGTATTTTTCGCCCGTTGAGTTTCGATTCCAATATCAAAAAGACCGCTATGCGTTCATGATCCAGCCATAGGGAGATCACCACTCATGATTTTATACATATCGTTTAACGATTTAGACCTCACCAAAGCCCTGGCAACCGCACAGCAGGTTGAGCCTTTCTGCCATGGCTTTAAAATAGGCCCGGTCCTGCTTATGCGCTACGGCATTCAGGCAGTCACCCAATTTCGCGTCGCATTTCCCAATAAAAAAATTATTTGTGACACTCAAATTATCGATCACGAAAAAGAGCTGGTTGCCCTCATAAACCAGGTAAACGGCAACGCTGTAACGGTCCTTGCCGAGTCATACCCCACAGCCATCAGACATGCCTGTATTATGGCACAGCAAAAAAACATTGAAGTCATACTCGACCTTGCAGGCAGCAGCCTCTTTGGGCAAAGAATTTTAGAAGCAAAAACCCTGGGCGTTAACGCAATTATCATGCGCTATTTCGGCGAAACAGAGACTATGGATCTTTTTATCGACCGCTGGGACATGGTCTATGGCAACACCCAACTTCCGGTTTTTATCGCCACCGCAATCACCCGCGAGTCAATTGGACCGATACTTGCGCTCAACCCAGCCGGGTTTATTATCGGCGGCGCCATTACTGAAAGTGCCGACCCTGTAGCCGAAGCCACCTACTTCTATCGCCTTATGAGCTAGCAGGGGCCTTACCCCTACACCCCACCAGGAGCTTCACTCCTGGACCTGACCAGGCAAGCTGCCTGGACGGCGTGGGGTTTTAATAAAAGCACCCAAAAACCAGTAAATTATTCGCGCTGGGCGCGTACCAAACTTCTTTGCAAGGACTTTAAATGGTGCCGTATTGGCGCTCCCAAGGTTTTTATCGAGCCTTTTCCTGCTGCTGAGGGAAATTTCCCGCGGAGTTTCATCATCCCCTAAGCGAAACTCTTTCTCGTCCCTCATGCGTTCGTTGTACTCCTTTTGCAGGCATATAGTAAAGTAGTCGTTGATGGTATCGCAATAGAGTTGGGTTAGGGTAACGGCACTTTCGTAGTCTTTCTTTCTGTAGTTATAGATAGCATCTGATATGGTGATGAGATGCTTACCATCGTTGCTAAATCCGCTCGTACGAACGTTCCCCAATTTGCTAAGCTCGTGTTTAAGGGTACAGTCTGGGATCGAATACATGTTGATGTTGGCATAAGTAGATGCCTTATACGTTACCAGCCATTTGGCGTCCGGACTAAATTCCAGTCTGTTTCCGGCGTCTGGGATTTCCCGGAGTAGCTTCCCAGATGCCCGATCAAATAGTTCACAGGTGCCGCCTAAGGCGAGGGCAATATATTTGCCGTCGGGGCTACAGGCTATCGAGCTAGCAAGGCGGTCATGTCCTGCCACCAAAATGCTTTTGCATGTTTTTAGATCAAGTAGGGTGACAGGTCCGTACGAGTAGCCAATAACCAGGCCGGTATCATCAGGGGTAAATACCACGGTACTTACGCGGGACGTGCTGGTACCATCAAAAACCATTTTCTCGAGCCCAAGATCATCAAAGACAACAACCCGCTTCTTGTTTAGAACAACGACGATACGCAAGCCATGATTCCCCCAGGCGATCATGTTGATTTCGCCGTCAAATGGTATGGTTTTGGTTATTTTTTGTACCACATCAAAAATACTGATCGGCGAGTTTTCTTGTCGTGAAAACACGGCAAGCTTGCTGCTGTCTTGGCTGAAAGCAAGGCCTGCAACCGGGCCCTCATGGGTGAAGGCGCCAAGTAGCTCGCCTGAGTTGAGATCGCGAATGGTAATGGTGCCGTCGTCTTCAACACCTGCAAGATATTGTGCATTATTGCTGACAGCTACAAGTGTGACTGATTTATCAAAAGGGATCTGCCTCTTGAGCACGGGATATTCTAGATCCCACCTGATTTTCTGGTCGCGTAGGTCCCTGAGAATTTTTTGTACTTTTTCTTGTCGGAGGCGACGCAGATCTTCTATGTAGCTCATGAATGGCTCTTCCATAGCCAGCCGATGTCCTAGACCACGGATGATAATCTGAAGTATGTTATCATCTACCCCAAGATCATATGCTAGGGCCAAGCGGAGCTCGAGCTTGTGGTAGGAAGATTCAGCGCGCCTAGGCTCTTGGGACTGTACCAGTAGTTCGGCGAGCTCGCTACAGGCAAGTCTCCCGTAGACTTTTTCGTACGGCACAACAAGCTCCTGCAATTTTCCCGTTTCCTGCTTAGAAAGCTCTTTTTGCGGGCTTGTCTCGCCTGTTATTTTGCCTATGAGTTTGTAAAAAAGCTCACGCCCAACACGTGTTTGTGCTACCAGCGGGGCATACTGGTTGAGCACTTTTGACAGGTCAATGCCCCCGATGGTGGATACTTTGGTGAGCTTAGCATTAAAATCCATGCCATTGGCCCCTGCTACGCAAAGAAAGAGCACAGGAGCACCTAAAAAGTTTTTTTTATTCATAAAACTCGCTTTATGGTTTTGTGATAGCTTTAATGGCCTTATTTTCTCTAGGCCAAGCCGCTTATTTTAGGGCCCCCAAAAAGCATAGCCAATATTATTCGCGCTGGGCGTACACCAAACTTATTGGCAAGGTATTTAAACCGTTCCGTATTAATGAGCCAAAGTTTTTTTTCAAGGGCCCTTTTAAAGCTTAGGGAAAACGTGCCATCGGGCTCTGTCACGCTAGGGTTTTTGCCATCTGCATAGGCCTCTTGCAACTTCCTTGCATACCAGTCCTTGTAGGTCGTGGAATATAACTGGGTTACGCCAACGACTGGGCCGTAGACGCTTTCAGATAGTGATAGAACATACTTGCCGTCATCGCTTACCTTGGCTGTACAAATGTCACCGAGATTGCTGAGTTCGTATTCTAGGGTACAGCCAGGGAGCGCGTACAGTCTGGCAGGGGCATAGCCCCTCCCAGGAGTGTAGGTCAGTAACCATTTAGTGTCCGGACTAAAAACTACGGCGCCGCCTGCGTGGGGAATTTCATGGAGGAGTTTTCCCGATACATGATCGAATAGTTCCAAGGTATTGTTGTTCTGGGCGATGGCAATATATTTGCCGTTGGGGCTACAGGCTATCGATTTAGCATAGTGATTTTCATGATCTGTCAAAACAATTCTTTCGCGCGTGGCAAGATTAACGACGGTTGTTATTCTCCAATTATCAGGTGCACAAACGACCAAGCACGTGTCATCGTAGGTAAAAGCCAACGGATCATCGGTGCTACTCATTGTGTCACTAAACACTTTTTTTTCGAGCCGAAGGTCGAAGACGACTATGGACTTGTGGTCTAAAACAAGTGCAAGGCGCGAGCCATCATTACTCCAGGTGAACTGCGTGATCACGCCCTCAAAGGTTGCCGTTTGGATCTTCTTGTGGTTGGCATCAAAGATGCTGATAGCCGAAACAACTTTTCGAGCAAACAGGCATAACGGATTGTTGAGCCCTTGGGGCAGAACTTCTTGTTTAGGCTTTTTGACAACACGTTCTGTTTTTTTTGTAATAACAAGAAGTTTGCGGCTGTCAGCACTGTAGGCGATATCTACTATTTCGTCTTTTTCTTTAATGGCGCCAAGCTGCTCGCTTGAGCTCAGGTCGCGAATGATGATAGTGTTGTTTTTTTCAACGGTAGCGATTCGTTGCGCATTGTTGCTAATGGCTACAATAGCGTCCTTCTCGACCGGAATCAACCTTTTACGTACAGGGGGTATCAATTTCCAGTCAATGGGCTTGTTGTGTAACTTTTCGAGAAGATTTTGAACTTTTTTTTGTTTAAGGCGACGAAGGGCCTCAAACTCGCGGTACCTATCTACTCCACTCTCAAAAGTCAGCTGCCGTACCATCTCATGGGCGATAACCTGAAGGGTGGGATCATCCACACCAAGATCATACGCAAGGGTTTGACAAAGCTCGAGCTCGTGATGAGTGGGCTTGCTGTCTTGTATGCCTGTGTGTGCTACCAGTAGTTCGGCGAGTTCATTTACAGGGTCAGCGCCATAAACTTTTGTGTACCCCCCGATAAACTCCTCTAATTTTTCTATCTCCTGTTTGGTAAGCTCGCGGCGCTGTTTTTTTTGCGGGTTTGTATCATCTGTTGTTTTGCCATCGCCTGTCGTTATGCCCATAAGTTTATTAAAAAACTCACGGCCAACACTTGTTTGAGCTACCAATGCGGCAAGGATCTCGGACCCCGGGACATAGTTTTCGAACTCTTTTGACAAATCAATGCCACCAATCGTGGATACCTTGGCAAGCTTATCGGGAAAATTCATGCCATTGGCCCCTGCTACGCAAAGAAAGAGCACAAGAGCACCTAAAAAGGTTTTTTTATTCACGAAACTCGCTTTATGGTTTTGTGATGGCCCTATTAGCACACTATTTTCTAAAAAGTTTAACATTCCGGAAGAAAAAGTACATCCAGCATTGCGGGTTATTGCGAAAAATAGTGCAGTTTGCTATAAGACCTGTATCGCTTAAGTACTTGGTGTATTTTGCTGGGCGTAGAGCGCTTGGAGCTCAACAACGCTGGTCGCCTCTGTGGCTGATTTGTCCGTCCGATAGGCCATAAAGCGGGGGAAGCGTAACGCAAGCCCAAGCTGCTTACCAACCGCCCCGGCCGTATGCACGGGCGAGCGGGTAATTTCGTCGGCACGTATCGCCACGACAATCTCAGGCGCAACCCAGACGTCGGGGGCAAGAGTGGAAGCAACCAACACATTATGGGGCATTGCCTGAACGGCATGGGCATCACAACGGGCACGCAAGTCGCGCCAGGCTTCATCTGAAAGCCCGGTCCCCACTTTTGCAACGCTCTCAAATCGATCTTCACTTTTATTATAAAGACCAACTAAAAAGGCCCCAATCCCAAAACTGGCACGCTTGCCGCGTCCCTGATAATAGCCCAAAATAACGGCATCGATCGTGTCATCCAAGTGGCCTTGCTCATGACGTTTTAATTTTATCCAGTTAAAATTGCGCTTGCCCGGCTGATAGGACGCATCGGGCCGCTTGACCACGAGACCCTCAAGCCCCGCCGTTATATTTTCAAAAAAGTAACGTTCCAACTCTTCGGCCGTGCTAATAGGCTGTTGCTCGCTTACAGCAAGTGCCGGATTATGTGCATGCCCAAAAAGCTTTTGTAAAAGCTTATAGCGCTCTCGCTCCGGCTCAGGTAAAAGCGACACGCCATCAAGATATAATAAATCAAAAAAAACGAGCCTGAGTGGCAACTCTTGAGCCATCTCAAGAATATCGTACTTGCGACGGCGCTTAACCGTTTCTTGAAAGGGTAAATACGAGCCAGTCTGTTCGTCAAAAGCCAGCGCTTCGCCTTCGGCAACAAGCGTTTGTACTTTTGCCGCGCTGAGAGCGGCGAGCAAATCAGGAAACATGGGCGACATATCTTGCAAATTACGCGAAAAAAACTTTACCAGGGCAGGCTGTTGGGTATTGTCGATATGCACCTGAAGGCGAAAACCGTCAAACTTGGGCTGGGCCACGCAGGGGCCAATTTTTTCGATAATATCACGCGCTGACGCAAGTCGCTCAGCAGCTGCAGGACAAATAGGTATGCCCACGGTTATCGAAAGTTTTTTGAGCGATTCAAGTCCTCCGGAACGGGCTTTTTCAGCTATGAGGCCAATATCGGCCGAAACATTATAGGCGTATTCGATCTGCTCGCGCAGCGATTTGTCGCCCGCAAGCATCCAGGAGAGCGCATCAATAATGGTCATTTCCGAAAAGCCAAGACGCAAATTCTGTACCATAATACGTACAATATATCGAGCTTCTCGAGGCGACACGAGCCTGAGTAGCCTACATGCTGCCGCTATTTTTTCATCAAAAGATCCGGTGCCACTTATTTGTTCAAAAGCAACCAACTCGTCATACACATTTTGGAGAGACTGTTCGCGATGCACAGGCCCTTCTGTCCCAGGCACAAGGGACACAGGAACTAGAGGCACCTGATACAAAAAATTGCTTTGCACGGGCCCAGGCTCTGGCTTTTCCTGGGCAACAACGCTGCCAAGATCGCCCGATTGCGCAAAGGCCGCTTCGACCTGAGCAAGCGACATACCGCGTACTTGGGCAATTACTTCTTGCATGCCTTTTAGCGCAAAATTAAACTTGGTTCCCTGATACGGGGCACGTAGCGTACCCAGAGATAAATAAGCAATTAAAGCTGCTTCGTGGCTATCAGCCTGGGCAAAAAGCTCGGCCAAAAGCTTCGTCATAGCAAGACGGGAAGATTCTTGTTCGATTTTGTAAAAATAGTCGGCAACAGTTATAAATTTCACGGTGTTAGACTCCCACACGAAACTAGCTCGGCTCATGAACGTGCCCAGTATATCATGAGAAAACGCGAGCCGGTACCCAAAACCCACAAAGCTTCGCTTATGACATGCCCCCTTTTCTCAAAGCTTGACATTAATAAACCGCGTGATAATCTATAATAGTAAATAAATTTTTATTTACTAGGTATTTACAAACACATAAAAAGATAGGCGAACATCATGAATCAAAAACATAATTCTTGCAAAACTATATCCCAGACCCAGCGCCGTGCGCTTTTGGCAGGACTCTTCACCCTACTCGCAATCACGGGACAAGCCGGATTTGCCATGAATCAGGGCACCCAGACCGTTTTAAACCAAATCATACGCGACAATAGCACAATCAAGACTGACATGCTACTCCAAAAAGCAGTTAGGAATGGAAACATGCAATTGGCCAAACTATACTTGAATAATGACGCAAACCCTGCAGTGCTTGATGCTAACCAAAATAATCTCCTACACCTGATCAGGGCGCTCAAGTCAACGCAAGACCAGATCGAGCTCGCAGAGATCCTACTCAAAAAAGCTCCGCAACTCCTCAACGCCGTAAATGGCGATGGCCAAACGCCATTGAGCATCGCGACGGCTCTATTTCTCAATCCAAAATTCATAGAGTTTCTTAAAAATAAAGGCGCGCAATAATAGGCAGCCTGTTCGTTAGTCTGTGCGTGCGCGTACAGGAAATTCCCCTGGGGAGTGGCTGGAAAACAGCTAACCCGGGGGTTATTTTTTACTAGAATGGCCTCGTTGACGCAGATATGCCCGGGCGTATCCCCAGGCTGAAATGCTCGAGAGCGCAAGTGTCAGCATAATAAGCATGGTATCGATAATGCCCACTTCTGCCACGGGCTTCAACATAAGCCAGCCGAGCAGGACCATTTGGGCCGCAGCTTTGTACTTGCCAAGCCGATCAACCGGGACCTGAAATTTTTCACAAAGAGCGGCTTCGCGAATTCCCAGCACAAAAAATTCTCGCGCAACAAGCAGGACCACAACCCATGAGGCTATACGACCCGCGCCAGCAAATAAAATCAAAAGCGTACTGACAAAAATCTTATCAGCGACATGGTCGGCGACCTGCCCCAGTGTCGTTTGCAAACCATAGCGACGCGCAAGCCAACCATCAAAAAAATCGGTGAGGGAAAGAATAAACCAACACACAATAAGCAAAACACGTGCGGGCGCGTAGCCCGCAGCCCAGTCAACTGACAAAAAAAGAGGGGGCACCAGAAGTACTGATGCGCCCAACCTAAAAAACGTTAAAATCTGGGAGACATTATAATTGTTCATGCTGGCTATTCGCCACGATACGCAAAGCGTGGCTTTTGCTCACCAGCCACCGTAACGAAACCTAAAAATAGTGCGAGTGGGCGCACCCACAAAAGCTCTTGATCATAAAGGGCCTTATACACAACCATTTCTTCGCGAGTTTCGCTATGCAACGCTACGCTAAGAACGCGATACTTTTTGCCTTCTTTGTAGTGTTCGTAAATCCCCGGCTTAACCGACTGGGCAAGCTCAGATAGTTGAACACCTAAACCAGCACAACTGTTCAAGGCAAGCAGAGAAAAGACCAGAGGAAAAAAGAAAACTTTTTTACAGAACATACACACAGTCTCCAGTACATTGATTTTGTATTTGCGCGTTCTAATCCTTCGATCCTTCGACAAGCTCCCAGCCTTCGCAGCTAGAGCCGCTATGGCGGGCACGGCAGGATGAGCGGGGAGTAGGGCGAACGGTTCTTGGGCATACCAAACTAATTCTCGGGATTAGTATAAACTGACTGAACAGGTTGGTGGCGACGCAGGGATTCGAACCCAGGACCTACGGATTATGATTCCGCCGCTCTAACCGACTGAGCTACGTCGCCACACCAAATAGACGCGCTGTTAAACGCGTAACGTTTTTACACCCAACACATCAGTCAGGAACGTCAAGAACGATTTCAGGAGCCACAAGCCCGTTACGAGTGTTGCCACAATACCGGCAATCTGTACGGTCGCAAACCCACGAATCCCGCCCTGGCCAAAGTAGAAGAGTACCATGGCAACAAGAAGCGAGGTGATGTTCGAGTCAAGAATGACGGCAAGTGCACCTGAAAATCCAGCATCAATCGCCTTACGAGCAGGCGTTCCGAGCGCAAGCTCTTCACGAATACGCTCAAAGATAAGAATGGATGCATCAACAGCCGCACCGATAGACAAAATCATACCTGCAATGCCGGGCAGTGTCAGCGTAGAGCCAAACGGCACCAGCAAGAACAGAGTCAAAACCATGTTGTAAACCAGGACCAAGAAGGCAAATAGGCCAAGCACTTTATAAACTACGACACAGAAGATGAACAGGAGTAACAGCCCCATCAAGCAGGCAAACATACCCTGATGAATCGCTTCGGAGCCAAGGGACGGCTCAATGTGCCGTTCTTCTTCAAAACGCACCGGCGCTGCAAAAGCTCCTGAGCAGAGGAACAACGCAAGCGTCTTCGCATCTTTTGAGTCGCGCTGACCGGTAATAATACCATGGGCACCAATGGCTGTCTCTACAACAGGATCGCTGATGACAACACCATCGATAATAATCGCCAAGCGTTTACCAATATTGTTGCTCGTCATGGTGTGGAACCGACTTGCACCAACCGGTTTAAATTCGAATTCAACGACGTGCCCACTTGACTCGTGGAATGCGGGACGAGCGGTACGGAGCAATTTGCCTGTAACATCAGTAAACTTGGATACCAAAAAGCACTTATGCGCAACACCATCTGGGCCGGAGCGCCCTTTGACGATCATAGTCCCCTCAGGCAATTGGCCGCCATAGCGGTCGATTAATTGCTTTTCGCTATCGCCCTCGCCTTCAATCGGCTTAATTTCGAGCATCGCGGGCTTGCCAATAGTTGCTTTGGCTTCGTCTAAATTTTTAATATCAGGTAATTCAACAACAATACGACGTCCACCCAGCGCAACAACTTTATGCTCACTGGTACCAAAGCCGTCCATACGGTTGCCTATCGCGGTAACGTTACTGGCAACAGCATCACGATCAAACTTCGCCCACTGTTCAGAGCTCAGCTGCAGCGTCACCTGTTCACCATTACTGGCAACAAGCACATCGGGGAGCGCCGTCAGCAAGAATGCGCTTGCGGCCGATGCTTGTTTTGCATCAGCAAACTTAAAGGTAACCATACCATTTTCAACAGATTTGCTTGCCGGAACCGGCTGATTTTTTTCTTTTAAGAGCGCTTCAGCATTTTGAGCCTGCTCTTGCATTTCAATGTCATGCGCCTTTTCAAGTTCAACTTCAAGCGTAATATACGTACCACCAACCAGATCAATCCCGAACCGGATGTTAGAACGAATATTGTACATGAAATAGACTGCTGCAGCTGTTAAGACCAGCCAAAAAGACAACCGAGACTTTAAAAGTCGACCAACTGTTACCGTCATGCCCGCCCTTTACTTGAGATAACTGAGAAATACTCTCTTACTACTCGCTTTGCGCTGCAAAAAATTGCTGCAAAAAACTTGGTGCGGAAGAAGGGACTCGAACCCCCACGGGATTACTCCCACAGCCCCCTCAAAGCTGCGTGTCTACCAGTTTCACCACTTCCGCACACCAAAGAACTTATATAAAGCAATGTACTAAAAGAAAACGCCCTTGGCAACTACTTTGAACTACTATTTCTCAAAAATGCTTGTCGCGCCACAGCTCAACCACGAGCAACGATAGAGTTTGCGCCAAAAAATGCCAGGACGCGCTCTCCTCACGCAAACGGGGAGAGTTGGGCATAAGCACTAAAAAAGTGCCTACGTTGGCTTCCCAACAATAGGCACTACTCCATTTCCCCTGAGGGATTTGTAAATCAGGTAACGCAAGAGACCATTTGCATCCCCCGCAAGACCTGCGAATAGCATCTATATCATTAAGACTAGTGAAAAAAAATTTTAAAGTCAATTATTATTTAAGAATAAATTATTTTATTTCAAATCGCATCTTGGTTGGAATTTAAAAGATATTCGCATATCTCGAGCAAGATATGCGAATAGTGTCTCTATAAGAAAGATTATTTTCTAAAACAGATCACGCTATCACCCGCCAACAAGTCCCCCCAACCATTGCCAGGCGCCCGTAAACCAGCTTCCAATCTGTGTAAACAGATTACCAATCCACTCCCAGGCTCCGGTATACCAGTGCTGGCTCTGTTTGGCCGCTTCTTCTTCGCGTTTGCGTTGCTCATCAAGCGCTGCCTGGATAGCCGCACTCTGCTTGAGCTGTTCGGTAATTTTATTACCCAACACCACGCCCTGATCTTTGAGTTTTTCCATCTGGTTCTTCAGCAACTGGATCTTTTCGTCAAGCGATTTAACACAATCGTTAAAGAACGTGGTAAAGACTGTTTTGATGTATTCGTCCGCATCCTGAATATTTTGTAGATGGGTCTTGATGCCGGTATAGAGAGTTTCCGCAACCTCATCGCTTAACGTTTCAGAAATCTGCTCATAGGAGTCCCATGCCTCTTTTTCGAAGGTGCGTACCTGCACCAACTCAGCAGAAAGCTTGCCCATAGCCTGCCCGAGGGCCCCATCAATTGCTTGCACGACCTGAAGATCATCGCGCAATTTTTTCAAATCGGTTTTTTTGCGCTGCAGCGTTTCAACGAGCGCCTTGTCCGCAGGCGTAACCCCATCAACATCCTGTTCCAATTTTTTTGATTCTGCCTCAAGCTGCGCTAATTGCGTCGTAACCTCACTAGCCTGAAATCCATACTCTTGGTAAAACGCGTTATGCCGCTGATCCGCCGCGTTGCGCTGCTGCAAAAACTGCTGCTCATAGGGGTTCATCTGCATAACCAACTGGCGCATCTCCTCCATAACCAGTTTTGCCTGATCACGAATCTGTTTTTTCAAAACCCAGTTGCCCCGCTCCGTCCGTTCGACGGAAAAATCCTGCTCCTCGCGTTTTTCCCACTCCGTGGGTACTTCGACCGGACCACTCGTAGACTTTTCGACAGCTGCTGGCGCCGGAGGGGCATCAGCAGCCGAAACTTCATCTTCTGCATAGAGTAGTCCAATACCCATCCCCGCAACCAACCCACCAACCAGATATGATCGACGATTGCACTTCATAACTACCATCCCTATAAAACGCGCGACAATTCTTTCAATTCTTCCAACAGTGCCTTCGATAATTCTTCAGCCTCAGCGCAGGTATACGCCCACCGAATCCCTGCATCAATACGGCAAAGAGCCGATCGATCACACTTGATATCAATAATATCAATGCGCACGATATTCACTAATGGATGGACAAGTGACGGCGCACGCACCACACCTGCACGACCCAAAACGCTGTAGGCGATATCGGGAGCATCAAGAAAACAGAGCATCACTTTCTTTTGCCAGACCATATTATGGTACCCCGTATGATCCTTATGAATTGCGAGCAAAATGCTTTCGCGACCCTTTGGGTACAAGGTATTCACCGGCGTCGTATGAGGAATCTCCTTTTCAGAAAATGTCGCCAAGACTCCTACAATTCCATTCTGAATAGCCGCATACAAATCATCAGGCAGCTTGACCCCGACATGTTTCGCCATACTCAATCCCCATTATGGTAAAAAAAAAACATGTTACACCTAACAGAAGCCTTCAATCGAAAAAGAAAATCTCCTGATCTAGACCCGCGCACACACCCCGTGCCAACACAGGCAGGTAAAAAAACAGTAAATACTGGTACTATTTAGTATAACAGATGTGTCAAGAGGGTGGGATCCCCCTCAACCGGAAGACCCCAACGAGACACTACTAATTCTTATTAAACCCCCACAGAAACAGTTTTTAGGACATCAGGAAACACTATGGTCCCATCAGCTCGCTGCCCTGTCTCAAGAAGCGCGACAACAAGGCGTGGCAGGGCCAACGATGACCCATTAAGCGTATACACCAAGCGCGTTTTTTTGTTATCGCTACCCCGATATCTGATCGCGCACCGTCGCGACTGGAAATCAGTGCAATTGCTAATCGACGAAACTTCTTTATATTCTTTCTGCCCCGGCATCCAGACTTCAATATCAAACGTCTTCGCCGACGCAAAAGAACAGTCACGGGCAGCCAAAAGGCTAATCTGATAGTGTAATCCAAGCGCCTGCAAAATAGATTCAGCGCAAGCAAGCATACGCTCCTGTTCTGCTGAAGATTTTTCTGGCTCGCACAGCGTAAAAAGTTCAACCTTATCAAACTGATGAATACGAATCAAGCCACGCTCAGACGCTCCGTAGCCTCCAGCTTCGCGCCTAAAGCAGCTTGTTAACGCCGTCATACGCACCGGCAGCTCAGTTTCTGACAAAATGGCATCACGGTACATGTTGGCCAAATTCACTTCAGCCGTTGGCGTTAGGTAGAGCCCATCGCGTTCGAGCGAGTAAACTTCATCTTTAAAACGAGGAAAGTTACTAGCACCCTCAAGCGCCCGTTCATTCACCAAAAAGGGGGGTAAAATTTGCTGGTACCCATACGAGCGGGCCGTGTTCACCATGAACATACAAAGGGCATAGTGCAACTGCACAGCCGGTCCCCGGTACAGGGCAAAATTTGACCCCGTAATAGTCGCGGCCGCTTCAAAATCAAGCCAACCAAGGGCTTCACCCAGCTCAAGGTGGGTCTTGGGCGCAAATCCAAACTCAGGCCGCGTGCCAAACGTTTTGACAACCCTGTTCGCCTCTTTGCCGCCATCAGGAAGCTCGTCCAAGATCATGTTCGGGCAGTGCAAATATAACTCTTTAAAAACAGACTCGCGCTCAGCAAGCTTTTGTTCAGCCTCTTTCAGCCGCAACCCCAGGGCTATAGACTGCTGGCGAATCTCGTCAGAGATGCCCAGGCTTCCTTTTTGTGCAAGCACATTTTTTTCTGAACGTAATTCTTCCACTCCCTGGCGCAACGCCCGAACTTCGATATCAAGCGCAACCAGATCTTCTATGGGAAATTGGGGATCTTTTCTTTGAATAGTCTTTACGACATACTCGGGAGACTCCCGCATGAGCACCAAATCAATCATACAAATATCCTGAAACGGTAAAAAATATCATGTGTAGCACCGTTTTACTGTACGCCAAATGGGGCTAAAAATCAAAAAGCCGCCGAAGCGGCTTTTTAGGGAGAAAGTATCCTGAAGGTCTCGAATGTAATTACAAAGCTTTGTTTACCATCTCTTTCAAATTTTTACCCGCCTTAAATTTTGGAACAAACGTCTCTGGCAACTGCATGGTCTTTTTCGTCTGTGGATTAATTCCAGCACGTGCACCACGACGGGACAACGTAAAGGTACCAAATCCAGACCACTGGATTTTATCGCCTTTTTGCAAAGCACGAATAACATTATCACGAAATGCATCAAGTATTCTGATGACATCACGCTTGTTAAAACGAGTCTCTGCGCTGAGCGATTCTACTAACTCAGACTTGTTCATAACTGCACTCCTTTAGAAAAACAGATTGGTTGATATGGAACACACTGCTTTGGTACACCACAATTGCACTTTATGGCACGACCTGTAGACTATACTAGTCAGATTAAGCTCTTTGTCAAATATGATCTACCAATAGCCGGTTGCCTAGGAGGTTTTCCATGCTTGTCGATACACATTGTCATTTTGATATCATCGCAGAAAAGTTCGGCTTGTCAATTGAGCTCGACGATATAATTCAATTTTCACATGAAATTATGCGCGCTTGCGCAAAACACCAAGTCACTACCTGTATAACCGTCGGGACAGATGCTCAAAGCAGCGAACTGGCCGTCGCTATTGCCCAATCATGTCCATCGGTATTTTGTAGTGTTGGACTCCATCCGAGTGATTGCACCAGCACCTGGCAGCATGAAGTAAAAAAAATTTCTCACCTGCTCGAAAAACATAACCCAAGCGCCTCTCGCACAGGACCTATTGTGGCAGTTGGTGAAATCGGCCTCGATTTTTATCATCCCGGCTTTAATCGTCAAGCGCAGCTAGAAGCCTGCACCACGCAAATCGAGCTGGCGCTTAAACACAATCTTCCCGTGATTATTCACACCAGGAGCGCTACTGACGAGACGCTCGCGCTTCTCAACAAATATCGCCACGAAACCGGTTTCCGGGGCGTTGTCCACTGTTTTTCAGACACTCCCGAGATAGCCCGCGAAGTAATTAATCTCGGCTTTTATATTGGCATAAGTGGCGCCATTACGTACCCTAAAAACGAGACACTCCGGCAGGTGGTCAGAGCCGTTGGGCTCGATCATATCTTGCTCGAAACAGACGCGCCGTTCCTGCCGCCGCAAATTATTCGGGGCAAGCCAAATCACCCCCAATATATTGCCACTATCGCCGAGTTTCTGGTGGGCATTTTAAGCGAGCAAGCAAGCCCAGAAAGTGCGCCCGAGCAAGCCCTAAAACCTGTCACATTCGAACTAGTAGCCGAAAAAACCACCCGCAACGCCCATACACTTTTTGGGCTCCAGAAAGTTTTTTAAAAAACCCTTCAAGCACCCCATTCCCCAACCAGAACAAAAAACTAGCCAATCTCTTGCGTTTTTTAACAATTAACTTCTATTATAAAAATAGATACTTAGAGTGTACTTAGAGTATATAGAAAGCGTATAAAACAAAAAAAAGGTGTTTAATCATGACAACCACACTCACGTTGGTAAAAATGGCAAAACTTGTTGCCTGCTTTTGCATACTCAGCACTCTGGGGCTCTTCGGCGAATATCTCACCTATGGAGGCAAGTATGTGTCTAATGTAGGTACTCGTTCACCAGACACCGGCGCACACATACTATTGACCGATTGTTTGCAGGAAGCAACTGATTTTACTGTGAAAGACGTGCCGGTTAAGCGACCAAAAGGCATGGTTGGCGGCTACGCCCAGCACCACATCTTGTTCAACAACCAGTTTCTCGCCTGGGTTAAGGGCACCCTGCAACTGCGCTCGACGCAAAACAAAACCACCATATGGCGTAGTTGCCCCACCTGCGGGCCCAGCGCTTGGGGTAAGTATTGGAATATGGCAAGCCCCAGCCATGGGGTAGATAAAACTACTGATTGCGAGCTCGTAGTTGTTAAAGGGGTTTAAGTATTTTTAAAAAACATAAGGGAATTAATCATGACACACACTACCACGCTCGCAAAGATGGCAAAACTTATTGCCTGTGTTTGCGTACTCAGCACCACGGTGCTCTGGGGAACGCGCCTCACGTATAAAGGCAAGTATATCTCCGTAGATACCAGTTCACCAACCGCCGGCTCACACGTACTATTGACAGGGCGTCTCCAGGAAGCAACTAATTTTACCGTAAAAAACATGCCGATCAAGATAAAGCCAGCCATATGGAGCTCTGCCGAATCGCCGCAGCTAGTCGAACGGACAGATGACGGCTACAGTGAGCACAAAATCTTGTTCAACAACCAGTTTCTCGCCTGGGTCGAAGGCACCCTGCAAATGAGCCCGAAGGAAGATACAACCACCATATGGTGTAGGTGCTACGGCTGCCCAAGAAATGATTGGCATAAGTATTGGAACATAAAAGATCCAACCCGTAAAGTGGTAGATAAGGCTACTGATTGCGAGCTCGTGGTTGTTGAAGAAGTTTAAGTATTTTTAAAAACATAAGGGAATTAATCATGACACACACTACCACGCTCGCAAAGATAGCAAAGCTTGTTGCCTGTCTCTGTGCGTTCAGCGCTCCAGCGCTCTGGGGAGCGTATCTAAAATTTGGGCCAGAGGGAAAATTTGTAAAAGTTGAGCGCGAAGATCTTCCCGTTAGTCTTGTCAATGACAAAAAAGACGCAACCAACTTCACGATTGTCGACATTACCCCAAAAAACTTCGTTGAAACCATCTGGTACAACGTTTCTGCCGATGTAGGCCTAAAACCTGGTGCAGAAGGACGCATACACACGGGAACAAAACGAATGTACTTGGCATGTGACGAAAAGGGCGATTTAACACTTACTCCGAACGCAACCGAAGAATCTGCCCGGTGGGAACAAACGTTTGGCTCTCAGACAGCTTCCACCGCCACCATGAGCGTTTTTAATTTGTATAGAACATGTGAAGTAACACGTATTAATTAAGGCAGGCCTCTTGAGCCAAAGAAATAAATTATGCATAACGAAGGAATTATAACCATGACACACACTACCACGCTCGCAAAGATGGCAAAACTTATTGCCTGTCTCTGCGCACTCAGCACCACGGTGCTCTGGGGAACGCGCCTCACGTATAAAGGCAAGTATATCTCCGTAGATACCAGTTCACCAACCGCCGGCTCACACGTACTATTTACAGATCGCCTCCAGGAGGCAACTAATTTTACCGTAAAAAACGTGTCCGACTTCGACTACACCCGGCAGCACATCTTATTCAACAACCAGTTTCTCGCCTGGGCCAATGGCACCCTGCAAATGCGCTCAAAGGAAGATACAACCACCACCATATGGGTTAGTTGTCCCTTCTGCGCCCCAGATCGTTTGGGTAAGTTTTGGAACGTGGCAAATCCAAAGAAGGGTATAGGCGATATAGATAAAGCTACTGATTGCGAGCTCATAAAGGCTGCTGAGGATTGGGCTATCCATAAAGACCAAAATTGAGGGGATTAATCATGACACACACTACCACGCTCGCAAAGATAGCAAAGCTTGTTGCCTGTATTTGTGCGTTCAGCGCTCCGGCGCTCCGGGGAGCGTATCTAAAATTTGGGCCAGAGGGAAAATTTGTAAAAGTTGAGCGCGAAGATCTACCCGTCAGTTTTGTTGATAACACAACTTACGCAACCAACTTCACCCTGACCGACATTACCCCAAAAGACTTCGATGGGGGCCTCTGGTACGCTATTTCTGCCTATGTTGGCGTAAAACTTGGTACAAAAGGGCGCGGGCTCATGATGGCAAAACAGATGTACTTAGCGTGTGACAAAAGGGGAGGGCTGAGACTTGCTACGAACGCAACCAAAAAATCTGCCCAGTGGGCACAAGGGTTCGGCGCTTATATGGCTCCTACGCCTACCCTAAGCGTCCTTGATGGAATATGTGAACTAACACGTATTGATCAAGACACGCCTGTTGAGCCAAAAAAATAAATTATGCATACCGATTGGAAAATCAAACTAAGTAGGGGATAAGATATGTAAAATTACCCGTATCGATTAGTTGCACGCATACTTTTAACTAAAGGAAATTGTAATGGAAGTAGCAGAAAGGATAAGTCGAACTATTGCACTCACAGGTGCGGTGCTGGTGGCGGGGCTTTTAGTATATAAAACATTTTTTGTCGTCTACCCAGGCGTCGCAACCATTCACCAGCGCTTTGGGCGCGTGGTCCAAACGGCCACTGAGCCAGGACTGTATTGGAAAGTCCCCCTCGTAGACTGGGCGATACCCATAAACCTGAGAACCCAACGAGCACAGGTCTCTACCGGGGTTCTCTCCAAGGACATGCAAAAGCTCAACATTGTCGCCGATGTCGCCTATCACATCACTGATCCAACCACGTTGTACACCAAAATTGGCGACTCCTACCAACAAAACGTAATCGAACCATTCGCCAGCGAAAGTTTTAAGGTTGTCATTGCACGCTTTAATGCAATCGACCTCACCAGCAAACGGCCTGAAATTCACGCACTCATCAAGCAGGACCTGGCAAGCAGATTGGCAGAAAAGTATCTCGCGCTTGAGGATATTAACTTTGAATTCCAATTCTCCCAAGAGTTTATGAATACAATGGAAAAACAAGAACTGGCCGAGCGACAAATAAAAACGTCGGCAAGTATTACCAAACAAAAGCAAGAAGAGGCGACCCAGGCCAAAATCTTGGCAGACACGCAAGCCTACGATGCAAAATCAAAAACTGATTCACTCGCATACGAGAAGCGAACACTTGCCGATGCAGAGGCATACGCCTTTAAAATCAAGGCTGATAAGCTTTCAAAAGAGCTCATCCAGATGCGCGCCGTAGAAAAATGGAATGGCGCACTCCCCCACATAACCGGCTCGGGGCAAATGCTTTCGTTTATGCCACAGGTCGATACAAAGTAATATAATACTAATCCCATTATATAAACCTGTGTTCGCGCGCTCGAACGCTTCGATCCTTCGTCAGGCTCAGGATGAGCGAGCTCAGGACGAGCGGCATCTTGAATGCAAAGTTACTTTGCAGGATTGGTATAAGCCCTCACAAACTGCCCCAAACACGCGCCCGCTTTTCGTTTAGAGAAAAGCGGGCGCATCTCTTGCTTAACCCTAAAAACTTGATGTACGCTACAGCAACAATGTCTCTTTTTCCCCATTTTACGGTATTCTTTGCCGTATAAGGAGCCCGCATGAAGCAACAGTTTTTCAGGATCTCTCTGGTATTTTGCACGAGTATCATCTCCATAACCTCCATAACCTACTGCCTACAGCCGGCCTTAGACCAGTCTGCCGTCAAACGCACCTCAAGCGATGAGCTCAAGCGAGCACTGGACACGTATGCCCCCGGACTTATCACCTCGGCAGAATTTCCCGATGCACCATTCACGCTCGCGATCGGTGAAAAGCGCCTACCATGTGATCGTTCGTTACTTGAAAAGCTCTACAACCTGCTCGTTAATACCAACCAATATCGTGACCAAGTAGCACAAGTACGGCGCCTCGATACCACGCTACCACTATGCACGGGAGAACAAGAGTTTTTAGCCAAGCGAGACGCACACTGTCAACAGCGGCTTGAACAACTCTTAGGGCACCCTGTGCCACGCACACCACGCATAGCAATATGTCTGAGTGGCGGCGGCTACCGAGCAGCAATCTGCAGTGCAGCATTTCTCGACACGTTTGATAAAATTGGCTTCCTCGACGCTGCACAATATATTAGCAGCCTCTCAGGTTCAACCTGGGCAGTCGCGCCATGGCTCATCAACCAAAACTGCCCGTTCCACAACTTCTATGGCGAATTTCTCCAGCGGCTTCACAACAACATATTCCAGAAAAGCGCCCCCGAGCAACTAGAAGATGTCGCACATAGCCTCTCTATCGTCACCGAAACGTTCCTACGCAAACTCGCCTTCGACGAAGTTCCATCGCTCATAGATTTTTATGGCATGCTGCTCGCGCTATCACTTTTCAGCCAAGAAGAACGCCACAACTTCTTCTCTATCGATCTTTCGTCGCAAATAGCCGTCTGTAAAGACGGGAACATGCCGCTCCCACTCTACACCGCCAACGACGTCCACAAAAAACTCAGCACGGTCGTCGAATTCTCACCTTTTGAAGTCTCCGTTCCAGACTGGGGAATTGCTATTCCAAGCTGGAGCCTCGGCAGGAAGTTCAATGCCGGAGTCTCTCAAAATACCCCACCAACACTCACCCTCGGCTACCTCATGGGCATTTGGGGCTCGGCCCTCTCGCTCTCCTGCAAGGACCTCTTTGACTTCACCCTCGACAAGCTCGAACCAAAGGTACTTTTCGAGCCAATTAAACAACTTCTCTACGAAACCGTTATTGGCGACCTACGAGTCATGCCCGCACGCGTCCGTAATATGACCTGCAAAATGGACAACGTTCCCTACCCTAAAAAACAACTTCTGACGGTCGTCGACCAGGGACTCACCTACAACCTGCCATTCCTGCCACTCGTCAATCCAAGCCGCGCGATAGATGTGATTATCGTCCTCGACGTTTCTGGCAACGTCAACACTGGCGACGAGTTGCGTAAAGCAGAAGCTGACATGCGCGCGCATTGCGTCTTATTCCCACCAATCGACTATACCAACGTCGCCACCAACATCTGCTCGGTTTTTGATGCCGGCCCACACTCCAAAGCACCGGTTGTCATATACCTGCCACTCACCAAAAATGACAATTACAGCCAAAGTTATGATCCATGGGCGCTGCTCCAAGTAGGCAGTCCACTCAACACGCTCAATTTCATCTACTCATCAAGCGACATAACCAACGTCTGTGGGCTCATCGAACAGTCAGTCATGGAAAGCTACCAAACAATAATCAGCACCATTGAGACAGTCGTACAACGCAAAGCCAACCAGGCTTAGCCAACTTCAAAACAAGCGCCCTGCAGGGCGCTTGTTTTGCTTACACTCAACACCAACCACCGATGCCCGCTTTAGCAGAATGATTTGGCGAACAGCCATCACACCACGCTCGATCTTTAGCCGCTTTACATCATCTGGCTTTCAGGTACACTGACAATAATTTAATCATCCACAATATCCCAAACCATGCAAAAGGGGAAAGAGACATGAACCGACCGTCGCGCATCTATTTTGCCGTTATCATAAGCGCGCTAGTAGGCCTAACGAGCACAAAATCTCAGGCTTTCTTTCTCACCATGACCGATGGCCGATATCTCTGTGTAAACAAGAATAAAACCATTAGTTTTTCCAATACCGATACCCAGGCAACCGATTTTCACGTAGAGCACGACTGTAACGCACCCGACCAGAAACATTACATCACCTGGGGAGAACAGCCTACCACCGCCCGATGGGACCAATTTCCTGAAAAGCTCTTTCTCATTTTTTTTAGCGGCAAACTCAGCCTCAGCAAAGCTCCGGCTCTGTGGGCCGATCCCTTTCCTTGCCATCCTGATTACCAGCGCATCCTCTCCTATTGGGGGCATCCACGCGAATCTATTGACATAGTGGTTTCAGAGTCTACCTTCGATGAATTCTACAACGAAGAACAGAGCCAACTCCCGTGTTGGATGCGGGATCTTGTCTTGCCAAATCGGGGAGACTATCGCAATTTCAAATTCAATGATTGGAACTGGCGACCTCTATTGCTAGAAAGTTCCTACCGTGGCCCCTTCAAGCTTATAGGCACCCGCAAAGAAGAATGATACTCTTCCCACGCCTCTGTTAAACGCCCAATAAGTGTTTGCGCTGGAGCTTGGGGGATTGCCCGTCACTTCTCCCAGATAGACTTGCAAGCTGGGCAAACAAGAGCCTATCTTGGGCTGAAATATGTGCTTGTACATGGGCATGGGCCAGCGCAACCGGATACCCACCGCCCTTCCGGCACTGATCATACGCACATGCAGCAATCCAGGCACAGAGCGTTGCGTCGCCCGCTATCCAGACTGGCACCTCTATACGTGCACACTCTTGGGGCAATTTAAGATAGAAAAAACAGGGACGAATGGCCTGATCGTACTGAAACCAGGGAAAACTATTCACATAAAAACAGGGCGAATACCCGCCTATGGGCAACACGAGACGATAAAACTGAGAATCATTCATGTACGCCAAACTGGCTGCGCTATCCTGCGCATGCCAAATCTCTGGCAACAGGCCCGCCGTACACGCCTTCTGGAGAAGCGTGACTACTTCGCGCCCACTGGGAGCGCTCACGTAGGCAGCATACAAGCATCGCGATTCTTGCGCCGTCCTGAGCAGCGCTGAAAGACGTTCAAGCGTGGCGCCATCGCGTACCAGATTGCGTTGCCACCAGAAGAGCGAGCCATCCATCAGGTTTAGGAGGTGAGGCGCACAAACAACCGCTCGTCCTGAGCCCGTCGAAGGATACGAGCGCGCCAGCAAAGCTTTAAGCTCGCCCCACGCCATCTGTTCTTCGATAATCTGTAACGCCGGGATACCGGGAGAGTGCAGGTCAATTGCCGGAATAAGCTCGGGGTAAGACCGGTGGGCCATAGCGCTTGCCTCGCCATACGAAAACAGAACATCACCGTAATTAATCAGCGCGCAGGTAGTCGGCGCATGCCGGTCACCGTACACATACGACCCGTCGACCGCACGAACGGCGTATGTGCCCGGTTGGGCGGCAACAGGAGGTTTTTGGTCCCAAGACCCATACCAGCCCATGCCGGCCGATTCCACGCCCAACTGCAACACATCTGCCTGGCGCGCGCTTGCAGCCCGGTAGAGCGCCTGGGCCTGGCCCTGCGAGAGTGAACTCTCGGCACTCCTGGTGTTCTCAAGAGCCCTAAGCGCACGTACAAGTTGAACACGATCAAGCATAAAAACTCCCGGCTTGTAGCCGCAAAAAATCCCTAATAACACTTCAGACTACCGGAAAACGATACAGGATAAAAGCGCTCGCAAGCAAGCAAAAATGGTACAAATTCCAGCGCATTGACATGCCCCAAGCAGATGCTACAGTACGAGTAGCGTAACTAGTCTGGTGAGAACAAAAAAGGGGAGCTTGCACATGAAAACACGTTTTATAAAACAGTTTCAAGTGGGGATACTAGCCATGGCAGGGTTGCTTGCAGCGCCTACTTTTGGGGCGACCATTATTTTTGATATAGGCGGGGTGCTGTCAGCCAGTTCAAACGTTGGACTTGTCCAAGAAATCGGCTTCTTTTCGGGCATTTTACCCTATGTGCTGGCTGGCAACAACCCAGCGCGCCTCATCGACCAGACATTCGAAACACTTGACTATCTTTTTGGCAAACAGCAAGCAACGCCGGGCCGGCCATTAGCCTATGGCGAGGGGCAACCACTTCCACAAATTATGTGTCTCTGGCTCGCAGGAACCATTCCCGCCGCAACTATTATTTCTGAGGCAAACCGGCTCATCGATGCCGGAGCCTGTGATCATTTACTACCAACGCAAGCACAAAAAATTTGTATTAAACGGGTCATCACGTGCTGCTTTGACCCGGCAATTTATGCCCGGCACTCGTACCTGATTCCCAATGGCGTACGGCTGGTAAAAGCCTGCCGGCGAGCAGGACATCGAGTACTCATTCTCTCAAATTACGCGCCGGATGCCTTTGCCGCATGCCTCGAAAAGCCTGCGTTTAAAAAGTTTTTCGGGTCAATAGGAGCTGAAAATATCGTCGTTTCGGGTTTTGTGGGCATGATCAAGCCCCATGCTGATATCTTTGAGTACACCCTACAAAAATACCAGCTCAACCCAGGCGCCGAGCAGGTTGTTTTTATCGACAATCAAGAAGAAAATATCGCAGCTGCCGAACGGGCCGGCATAATAGGCCTACTCCTGCAAGACGACGACTATGGCACAATGTACGACCAGCTTGAAGAGCTCGGGCTGCCGGTACGCGCACCGGTCTATGCGCCAGCTACACCGTAACTAGACCAAACCCGAAAATTATTCTTGCCTGCCCATGGCCCGCTCGTCCCGCCGGCACCAAGCACAAAATCCCCGTTCGTCCCGAACATCGTTGAGGGATGAACGGAGCACAAGGGGCTTAAACGGGGTCAATCCTTTCACAGAGCACAGGAGCACGAACCACCCTGCGCCTTCACACCGCGCAGGGCGTTTTGTAATAATTCGAGCACAAACACAACGGTTTTGAGGCGTGTTGGCCCTAACTCACAACCCAAAAATGTCGTTATATCAGCCTTGCCAAGCTTAAGCACATCACAAATTGGCTTACCTATGGCAAATTCGCACAACATGGCCGCAAACGCCTGGCTCAGCACGGACCCATCGCCAGAAAATTTCATATCGATAATCTTGCCATCCTGCACCGTACCGGTAAAAACAACCCGGTCCCCACAGGAGCTGGTCGTCTGGTCGGTGATAAACGTGTAATTTTCAACAGTCCCCCGATGAGCAGGGCTCTGGTAATAGTCCATTATTTTTTGCTGGTACAACTGGGTAGGACTTGTCTGGGTAACACTTGTCATATTTTTCTCCAACTGTCATTAATTGACAAAAATAACACGCCTGATAAGCTTAAAATTATCAAACAAGAATACACGTAAGCAATAAGCTCACAAATGGGGGATTCTTCATGGCTCGATCTTTTACCTATTCTTTTTTTCATTCTTTTGTTCGCTCCGGTCGTCTTCTGCTTGCGCTTGTTGTTAGTTGTAGCATAGCTCCATGTTTTTCTGCTACGGTTCTCGTTGACGCAGGAAAAGTTTTTTTAGACGCCTCAAAAAGCGGCTTTGCCCGCGAAATTGGCTTTGCGAGGATCTTCCTATACACTATTATGCTCAACAATCCAGGCAATTTGAATAGAAAAGCCTTTCAGGCGCTTGAATATCTATTTGGTTCACAGGAACAGGCTCCTGGCAAACCATGTGCCTGTGGCAATGGATACCAGCTCCCACAAATTATGTGTGATTGGCTCGCCGGCACCTACACGGGACAAGAGATTATTCGCGCCGTAAACCGACGCATTAACGCTGGAGAATGCAATCACATTCTGAGCCGGTCACAAAAAAACTGTATTAAACGCACGATTAAGTGCATCTTTGACCCCGTTATTCACGCACGTCAAACCCACCTTATCCCTGAAGGCGTACGCCTCATACAGGCACTCAAAGAGGCGGGGAACCGGGTAATCGTCTTATCAAACTACGCCGCTGACGCATGGGAACAGCTAAGCCAAAAACCTGAATTTCAAGATTTAATCGCCTACCTGGGCGAAGAGAACCTGGTTATTTCGGGGCAGATTGGCATGATCAAACCGCATCGCGATATCTATGAATATGTGCTTAAAAAATACAAACTCAATCCAAAAAACACCCCCGTCTTTTTTATTGATGACCAGCAGGTCAATCTTGATGCGGCCGAGAAAGTTGGCATCGTGGGACTCTGCCTTGAAGAGGGCAATTACAGCGCGCTCTACCAGCAACTCACCGAACTCGATATCGATTTCGTCTCCAGGGTCAGTTATTCATACTAATACCAATCTCGGGGATTAGCAGGGCATTTCCAGGGCCCGCTCGTCCTGTCCCCGCTCACCCTGAGCCTGACGAAGGGGTCGAAGGGTTCGAACGCGCCAATACAAGTTTATATCGTGGGATTGGTATTAATTTACGGGTTTAGTATAACCGCCGGCCTGGCAAGCACCAGCGACCGACACTCCCCAACGTTGTTAAGCTTGGTATCAAAAGCAATTCCCAGCAAGAGGATTTCCCGTGCATCAGCCAGGTGTTTTTCATAATATTTTTTTTCAATAATCTGATCCAGCGCTTTATCGGCAAAAGCTCCCAGCTTAAATTCGATAATAACAATTCGGTTCGCCATTTTGACAACGGCATCGATGCGCCCGCTATTCGTCGCTACTTCAGCGTCTATCTCCGCTCCCATCACGTGCAATAACAGGTAAAAAAGCGACTGGTAATACTTTTCGTATTTCAGATGAATAGTATGGGGGATATTCGCAAAAACTATTTTCAGCCGCGTGCAGAAGGCATCAATATCGTTATCTTGTAAATCACTCAAAAGCACACCTACATCGCGCTTAACCTGCACTGGAGAACGATGAGTCAGGTACTGCACCAGAAATTTGGTAAACGAATCTGCAACTTCATGGTTAGGGTACCCCAATGTCAGAAGATCAGTCGTCTCACCAGAGCCTTTTATGGTCAAATACCCCGTCTGAAAAAGAAGGGGAATCAAACGAGGGAACTCCAGGTCCATGGTCTCCAGTTCACCCTCCTCAACCTGTACCCCGTCAATCTCTTGGACTGCATAGTCACTGGCGACTAAAAGGTCGGCGAGAAACGTCGGCGTCCCCGTTTTGAACCAGAAGTTACGAAACTCCTGCGCCTTCATACTAGACAACACCGAAAAGGGATTGTAAACGCGCTCGGCCCCTCTAGCAAAACAATAGCCGTCATACCATTCTGTAAGTTTCTCGACCAGTTGCCGCGTCGAACAGTTTTTATGCCCAGCAAAGACCGCTACGTATTCACTAAAATACTGCTCCAGTTCACTATGGGTATAGCCAAGCATACACGCATGCGGCGTCGAAAAAGAGATATCTTCAAGATTGTTCATACCCGAAAAAACAGATGTTTGCGAAAATTTGCTTACACCCGTCAGAAAAACAAAACGGGCATACTCATCAAGCCCCTTAATCGCCGCATAAAAAGATCGCATGATCCCCTGAATCTCTGAGCGATGTTGTGGCCTAGTCAGGTGTGTCAGCAAAGGATAATCGTATTCATCGATCAAGAAAACAACTTTCTTGCCCATACGAGAAAGAGCAAATACCAGTTCGTTCAGTGCTAAAACGGGAAATTCGAGATCAATTGGTATATCATGCAAACGGGCAAGCTCAGAGATTCGCCCCAAAAGCGTTTTATTGAGCTCCCCTGGCGTACTGTGCGCAATTTTAGAAAAATTAAAATCAAGAACTGCGTACTGATCCCATGCGTAATCGCTCGAGTCTATCCATAGCCCTACAAATAGCTCACGCTTTGCCTCAAACAACGCTTTAAGCGTCGATACAAGTAGCGACTTGCCAAACCTGCGCGGCCGTGCAAGAAAATAGCATTCTCCACGCGTAACTAACTGGTAAATGTGCTCAGTTTTATCAACATATAGATAGTTTTCACGAATCAGTTTTTCAAACGTTTGAACCCCAATGGGAAGCTTTTTCATAGAAATACTCTCGCCAATTTTCGACCAATCGATAGCACTACACCCTACGTGTTGTAGCCTACCAGACTTTCAGCATGCCAGCGACGTCTAAGCCTACGCCCGGAGAAAAAGCCCGGACTTTCAAACTATTTTTCCCCAAACCCTTGCGCACCCCCCCCTGGTTATGTCAGACTGAAAATAGTTATATAATAGCATGTTTAATTTCGATACACTTTAGGAGAGTAGTATGAAAGCATATATGAAACTCGCAGGCCTGTTAGCCCTTCTGGCAAGCACCGCTGGGATTATGGCGAGCCAAAAGCCGCCAGAGCGCCCCGTTTCAATTGTCTCGACACCCGAATTCGCTAAACTTTATCAAGCACTTAAAGAGCACTTATTATACGGCGGTGGTGGCAAAGGCATTATCCAGAAATTCTGGGATGTAGTTATCAATGTCATAGAAGAGTACAAGCACAACGTAGCCGATGCGAAAGACTTAAGTCATAAAATAATTTACGAACTATCGCCTTTAGAGTCTATGAGTGGTTCTGGGGGCTACCTATTTCAAGAGTGGATGGCCAGTGGGACTAAAGACGAACGGGAAGAGAGAAAACGCGTTCTGCAAGCGTTGAAGGGTTTGGCCGCGCAAAAAATCTGACCAAAGAATAGAAGCTCACAGCAAAAACAGCCCCTGGGCCACAAACCCGGGGGATGTGTTTTAAAACGCCTTTTACTAACTAACAGCCGGGGGCCGGCAAGCGCCTGTGCCACACGCGCCGCAATCATACCCCTCTTATCCAGCCCAGCCCGCTAACAGCTCACCAATTATGCGCGCTCTCACCATCTCAGAAAAAAACCCTCACATTCAAGACTTTTCTTCAAAAACCCTTGCACATCTCCCCTTGTTTATGCCAGACTGAAAATAACTACACAGTAGCATGTTTAATTTTATTACACTTTAGGAGAGTAGCATGAAAGTATATATGAAACTCGCAGGCCTGATAGCCCTGCTGGCAAGCACAGCTGGAATACTGGCAGCACCGGCACAAACTTCCGACAGCATGATCACGCAAAAGATACTTGGAAATGCCAAAAAATCGGGTAATGCACCCGCGTATTTTGAAAAGCTAATCAAAGAATGGGCAGGCGTTGCAATAATGCAAAAGAGCATCGCACAGGCCAAAGAAGTACACGCCAAAGAGGTTCTAGAGGCACAAACACCCCCACCTCCAACCAGTGGCATCCCAGCAAAAAAGATTCCACCAACGCCGGCACCAAGCAACCTGCAAACAGCAACGCTAGAGAAAGACTGGAATACACTGCTTGAAGCCCTGGCAGCCGGCAGAGTCGCTGATTCTGTGAACCTGATCAACACCCTATCAAAAAACAAACAAGGGCTGTCGGCATGGCTAGATTCAGACAAGCAGGACAAGAATTGCTTTAATCTCATGCGAGCAGCTTTTGTTGGTAAAAAACAAGCACAACAATCGAACAACTCTTTTGATCCACTCGTTTCGCCGCTTGCAAAACTTTATTTGGAGATAATGCCAGCCCGCGCTATGGCCTCTCTTTTAATCTTTTTATGGAAAGAGGGAGCGAGAGGAGTAACGCGCAGCAGGCTTTTTGCTCTACGCTTTATCGCCCGAGTGCTTGAACTCGACTGCAAAAGCCCAAACCCGGTTTTCTTTGGACCTGAGTCTCTGAAAGTAATTCATTCCAAAGAGAATGTCCTCTTTGAAACTCAAAACAGCTGGTATGGCGATGGGGCATTCAAGAAGTTTTTGGGAGGTATCCATGACAGTGGTCGGGGGGCAAAAACGTATATGTTCAAGATTCTATCAGATTACCCTTCTGTCGCGGGTATTGACGGAATCGTTGCAGTCCAAGGCAGCGACGGAACATCAGCGACCCCCTATCTTAATTTAGACTTTAGCGGGTGCCCACGCCTTCGAGATATCAACTACACCGAAGCACAAGCCACCCTGGACAAAGTACAAATGTAGTTACGTGTATTGTCAAAAAACAATACGATCTAAAAGGAGGAACGCATGAGTACTTTAAGAAAAATAAGCGGCCTGTTGGTCTTTTGGGCGAGCACGGCCGGAGTAATGACGGGCCAAGCGCCAGCAAGCCCCATCACAGAAAAAGTAGTCTCTGGATGCGGCTGCTACGGCAGTGGTAACTTTCATGGCATCGACCAGTATGACCAGGAGGTGCACCAACGGTACCAGAAGGGAGAGACAAAGAGCGAGCAGGAAGAATTTCCTGGCTGCGACGCCGCATGCAAAAACTGGGGATACACGGGTGGCGCGCTCAAGTTTGATAAACCCGTAAAACCTGCAGCGCAAGAGCCGACCAGAAAAATCGTTCCTGACGTAAAAGGGGATGAACTCATACGGTTCTGGTACGAAGATCTGAAAAGTTCTCTGCAAGAAGGAAAAGTTGCAGATGCTCTTCAGGCAATCAACGCGCTGCTCAGAGACGTGGACGATTTTGTTAACTGGTTTGGCAAAGATAAACCTGCAGACAAAGCAAAAAGACTTTTTGACGCAGCGTTTACCAGCGCACAGCCTGCGCAACAAACGACTAATTACTTCGAACCACTGGTCGCTCCAATGGCAAAGTTACTTCTTGCATTACCTGCAAACGTCTGGGCTCTATACTTGGGGAAAACGTGGCTTGAAGTCGATAATAAGACCCTAACAGCACAACCCCCCGAACCAGCACGTGTCATTTTTATCGTACGCGTCCTTTTCAAAATGCTTGAGCTCGATTGCGCTTCGTCACAAAAACCACGCTTTTTATCAGAGGAAGCAGTCACTGCATTGCGCACCAAGGGGGAATGGCAGGTAGATCACCACGAAGAAGGACTGCTCAAACGCCGCGGGGGAGCCTTTGAGATATTTTTGCTCAACACCATGGGAACCGCGGGACGAAATCGCGCCTCCCAAGACCGGTTTGAATCCGTATTTTACCCATTTGACCGCTATGGGCTACCCGAAGATCGCTCGGTCAAGGGATCACTGCTTATAGGCGCAGGGGTACCAAGCGATGCCGGCCTCGCCATCCAAGTGCCGGACTATTTCATGACTGGGTGTCCTCTCCTTCGCAACATTAATTGGGAGCAGGCAATAAAAGAGATCGTAGAGTTTATTAAAAAGCAAATCAAGCGCTAAGGCCAGAAAGATCTTAGAAAACAACAGCTCCCCTGGGCGCACAAACCCGGGGGAATTTTTTTTGACAGAAAACCCGCTCTTTCAACAAGCAACCAGAGTCTTAATCCATGGCATATCGGTCGTATGGGCCAAAGGAGCAAGGCAACCATACTATACACACAAATAAAAGAGGCGTGGCACGCTCACGAAAGAGCGGGTAATTTTTTGAATAATACTGGATAAAACGCGACAAAACGCACTGCCAAAAACAAAACGATATGCTGCGCATATCACGCAGCACCCATGACAACTGGCTTAGCACCTGGTTTACTAAAAATTGTTTACTAAAAATTGTTTACTAAAAACTATTACTATGTTAACATTTTTCTTGACAAATGGCAAGACATATGGTGGCGCAGGCATGAATACAGCACTATTACTCTCTGGTGGCGTTGACAGTTCCGTCGCACTCGCACGGTTATGCGAAGCGGGCGCGCGGCCAACGGCATTTTATTTAAAAATTTGGCTCGAAGATGAGCTCTCATTCTTGGGCGAATGCCCGTGGGAAGAAGATCTTTCGTATGCCCGCACTGTCTGCGAACAGCTTGGCGTGCCGTTGGAAATTATCCCCATGCAACACGCCTATCACGAGCAAATTGTCTCGTACGTCATTGCCGAAGTAAAGGCCGGACGAACGCCCAATCCAGACATTCTCTGCAACCAGCATATTAAATTTGGGGCATTTTACTTTGCAGCCGGCTCGGACTACGACAAAGTTGCCACGGGGCACTATGCACAGGTACGCCAACTTGATGGCCGATATAGGCTCTTTTGTGCACCTGATCCCATCAAAGACCAGACGTACTTCTTGGCCCTACTCTCGCAAGAGCAGCTCTCAAAAGCCTGTTTCCCCATCGGCCACTTAACCAAAGCTGAGGTACGAGCAGAAGCCGAGCGCTTGAATTTGCCCAACAAGCAAAGGCGTGATAGCCAGGGAATTTGCTTCTTGGGCAAATTAAAATTTACTGATTTTATCAAGCATCACCTGGGCGAACGCCCCGGGAAATTTGTCGAATACGAAACGGGAACTACCGTAGGGCACCACACGGGATACTGGTTCTACACGCTGGGACAACGGCAAGGCATTGGCCTTTCTGGCGGACCCTGGTATGTCGTTGCAAAAGATATGACTGAAAATACCGTGTTTATTTCACGCCAGTATTACACGCCAGAAAAAGAGCGCAACCAGTGCACGATAGGTCGCTGTAACTGGATCTGCGGCGGCGCACCGGTCGATAAGCCCGTGCAGGTCAAATTGCGCCATGGCCCGAATCGCCATGATGCCCGGTTGAGCGTGCTCGCGCCCGGGCAACTACACGTGCAGCTTGCTGATCAAGACCAGGGCATTGCTCCGGGGCAATTTGCAGTTTTTTATGACGGCGACGAATGCCTTGGCGGGGGCGTTATAGAGGGTTGATCTTGCCGTCCCCCCACTCGCGTCCTCCGTCCGCACATCCCTCAACTACGTTCGGGACGACGGTTCGAGGCGTGCTTTAAGTTTAAGAGCGAAGCCGGGACAAGCTCCCAGCAGTCGCAACTCCACTCCCCCCGCTCATCCTGCCTGCCCACCGGCCTGTCCTCCGGAGCCCGTGTGTCCCTGTAAAAACCGCTCATCCTGAGCCTGACGAAGGATGCACCCGCAATGGCGAAGGGGGAAGCCTGTATGTACCTGCAAAAAACATGGCCCAAACCCCGCTCATCCTGAGCTTGTCGAAGGGTGCTCTTGCAAAGGCGTAGGCCGGGAGCCTGCCGAAGGGGCTGGAAACATCGTTGAGGGATGAGCGAGCAGGAGACGAGCAGTCTACTAACAAACTTCTTGTACCTGAAAATAGGCCTGCATTTGCATCAAGATGCCCGGTAAAAAATGCCGGCCTTTTGATAGATTAAAGTACCTGGTATACTAGGGTAGTAGTATCACTTGTAAACTAATTTTTTGCACGATACATTCGGCGAAAGTGAGCCTGTATGCGCATAACATTTCCGACCATGTTAACGATTTCCCGCATGGCAGCGACACCATTCATTGGGTGGGCTATTGTAGCCCAGTCATGGACGGTCGCCATGTGGCTTTTAATCTATGCAGCAATTACCGACGTGCTCGACGGCTATTTTGCCCGCCTCTGGCAGCAAGAGAGCCCTCTTGGCACGTATCTTGATCCACTCGCGGACAAGCTTCTCTTAGCAACCTGCTACGCAGCACTTGTCTTCTTCCCCGCGCCGAGTCTTGAGATTCCTGCCTGGTTCTTGTTGGTTGTCCTCACCAAAGAGACACTCTTGCTCGCCGGTGCAGTCTATTTGGGCATCATGCGCCAGATTGTCCCGATCAAGCCGTCAATCATGGGCAAATTGGCCATGGTAGTGCAAAGCGCATTTGTGGTCTGGCTGCTTGCCTGTTCGGTCTTCTGCTGGACGCCATTCAAAACGTTTTATATTTTTCTTATTTGCGCGCTCTTGCTGGTGGTCGGCTCGTTTGTACAATATGGCATGGCGGCATGGCGCAAAGTACGCAGTGGGGTTTATCTGTGAGCTACAGCAACAGACACTCCTGCGCTTTTTTCCTACTTGGGCTCATGTTGCTAAACGCGACACACAGAACGGCCTGCGCAGAGAGTGAATTTATCGAACCGGAAGTAGCCCCAACACCCGAGCAAAAAGATTCAAAAAACCAATCAGAGAATCAGCAAGCACTGCTTGAAAAACTTGATACACTGGTAAACCAGTGCAACGACACTATGAGCCACATACTCAAGATTCAGAAAGAGTTCATGACGCTCACGCGTCAGGTTCTGGAGGGGCGAACAGACGGCTGGAGTGAAAAACAACTCGCCAGCAAATTAAAAAAAATTGAAGAGATACACAAGCGCCTACAGGCCCTGAATGTATAAAAACGTATAAACCTGATATTTAATCTCATGCATACATTATATGCGCAACTATAGGAAGGCCTCTCATGGCATCGTTTAACAAAGTAATTATCGTCGGCAACTTGACCCGCGATCCAGAGCTCAAACAGCTCGCCTCCGGCAATTCAGTCTGCCGTCTAGGGCTCGCGTCCAATCGGCAATCAAAGGGCCAGGGCGGCACAGCGCAACAGGAAGTCTGTTTTGTCGACGTTGACGTCTGGGGACCGCAGGCAGAAGCTTGCCAAAAATACCTCGCCAAGGGTCGCGCGGTATTAGTCGAAGGCCGACTCAAGTACGACACCTGGAAAGATGCTGAAGGACAAACCCGCAGTAAACACTCGATTGTTGCCAACGTCGTACAGTTTCTCTCGATGGGTGGCGACCAGGCAACCGGATCAGCGGGCGCTATGGGCGGCGACAATTTTGCTGACGAAGAGCCAACGCCTGCACCAAAAGCGGCAAACGCCAGCAGGGGAACGAGCAAGAAATTGGCAGAACAGCCGTTTGAAGACGATCTGCCATTCTAGGAGCACCACAAATTCCGCAGCACTTTTTTGCTGCGCATGCACTAATCACCTGCGCTAAAGCAGGTGATTAGGTATAGGGAGAGTTCAAAAGCATCGGCGAGCAGCCTTCGGGAGCACGTTATGACGAGAATCACAAAAACCGTGTACATTGCAGGCGCGTTCATGGGGCTCTTATCCAGTATGCAAGTTCAGGGCATGCAGCGCTTCAAAATCACCCTACAACCAGAACAAAATATCTCATACACCAATGTCCCGGTTACGCGACGCACTCAACCTCTCTACCCCAAAATATCCTCTACTCAATTCATATTGCTCCTGCCGGAGGCGCTGGTATCGTTTGGCACATCTCAGCTCAAAACAATGCTTGATCAAGGCTACACCTGCCATGAAAATGAACGCATCGTATTTGCTCCCATACTCAAAGGAACCTGCTCGAAAGGCCTTCGATGGCTTATGCTACTTATTAGAGATATGCAACATCCTTCATACGCATTATTCCGTGGGGCCATTGCACAACTATGGAACGCCAGCCACAATAAAAAGCGCTTTGAAGAAGAGAAAGTCTGTTGCGTCCTCTTAATTTTACACCGTCTCGGCATTGATCTCTTTATGCGCTTTGAAGACAACACAACGCCACTTGCAATCTGCACAACGTCTGGAAAAAACCTGACAGCAAGCTATTTACTTGAATTAAGCCGGCAAAAAGAGCTGGAGAATTTTGAGCGTACGTCAAACAATCAGCTCTTCACCAGGCTATTTACCCAATACCCGAACTAACTCACGAACTAACTAAGAAGTTTATCAAAATAGACAGCCAACATAGAGCCCGACCATCGAGTTTTTCAGAACATTTTTTCCACTCAGCACGCGATCATACGCAAGTTGTACGTAGGGTAACCAGGGGTGATTGGTTTCAGCAAGATCATACGTAAAAGTCCAGTGCATCGTATGCATGCTCCATGCAGGTCCAAGCTCTGAGCACCAGGGGAAAAAACCGGTATTTTGGTTGCTATATGAATAGCCCCCAACTACCGAAAAGCCGCGCATGATGTGATCAGCTTTTAAAAACCAATGAACATTATATTGGCGACTCGCCATCGGCGAAAAAAAGAGTATAGCGTCAGCCTCAATGCCCGCACTCAGCCAATCAAAAATACCAGCTGCTAGGGCCCCCATAAGCGGTAGTCCCGCGGCCCCGCCCGGCGAATCAGCGGTAGGTAAAACTATGCCGGTACCAACCGTACAATCGACATAATCACATGCAGGGTAGCGATGTTCATTAAATGCTGCACCTGCAAGCAGACTAAGATTGCCAAGCCCCCGCCGTTCATACTGGCGGTCGTCCGCCCATGCGCCCTTTACACGGTAAAAGGGAAGCGTAGCGGACATAAAAAAATGCTTAGAAAAATTATAACCAATCGACGCATCGCCATTAAAAACCTGGCACTGGTGCAAACGCGTCAGTGGGGGATCAAAATCTGCATATGCATAGATCTTGGCGTCGCTGTGCGCCGTGCTGCCCATAATACCCACGTTAAAATCAAACAAACCCGCACGCGCAAGGCGTGGTTCGGCAGGAATCATGCGCGCATAAAAGGGCATTGAAATGCGAAACGCCTGACTACCCCAGACAAAAAAAAGGGCCGCCAGACCCGCCGCTTTAACCCATCGCATAGCCGCCCCACGCTTTCATTTTGATGCATTATCCGGTACACTAAATTAGTCACAGAGTACTAAATATAAAACGCTTAATAAAGGATTTCACGATGGCCATAAACGATGCTCAACAAAAAGAAGCGCCAATAGAAACGCCGACCGACCAGACAACTACCCCAGAAAACACTGGCTGCGCAGCACAATTGGCACAAACGCGTGAACAACTTATGTACCTGCGCGCTGATTTTGATAATTTTCGTCGTCAAACCGAAAAAACACGCGGCCAACTGGTACAACAGGCCCAACTGGTTGTCTGGCGGGACATGCTTGCTATTGTAGACGACTTTGAACGGGCAATCGCTGATGGCGAGCAACGTTTTTCTGCTGATGCTGACAAAGCAGCCCTCACCGGCTTTACCCTGGTGTATAAAAAGCTACTCCAGCTTTTAGAACAGCACAAAATAACACTTGTCCCAACGGCAGGGCAATTTGATCCAACCCGGCATGAGGCCATTGCCCAGGTCCCCGCAGGGGAAAAACCGGCAGGAACTATCGTCGACGTTCTCCAAAAGGGGTATGAACAGCTTGGGGTAATTATCCGGCCGGCCCGAGTAACGGTCGCACAATAAAGTAGAAAAACTTTTGCCGAGAAAGAACTGGTGAATAAGTACACCCATCTTCGTATAACGCTCCTGATAGCGCTGGCAAGTCTTAGCGCGCAGCCTCTGCAGAGCATGCAGCACTGGTACCAATCACGCCCAGGGAAAGCACTTATAAGTTTTTTTATTCTCGGCACCGGCTATTGCCTCTATAGATACCTATTCAAAAACCCGGCACTCAGGCGCGAGCAAGAAAGGCTAAATAAAAGCCTGCTTGAGGCCTGCATAAAGGGCGATCTAGAAGACTGCAAAAAACTCCTCAAAGATGGCGCCAAAGTAAACGCAACCTCAAAATCTGGTAAAAGCCCCCTCTATATAGCGTGCAGCAAAGGCTACATTGACATCATGCGCTACCTACTTGAACAGGGTGCTGACCCCAACATTGCCACCAAAGTCGGCAAAACAGCTCTTCATGCCGCATGCAAAAACGACGACCCACTTGAAATGGTACAGTTGTTGCTCGACTACAAAGCACAGGTAAATAAACAGACGCTCAAGCCCAAGGCCAAGACTAAGCAATACAAGCAAGCAACACCCCTTCACTATCTCTTCCGTCACCAGTATAAGAAAGAGCTGGCTCTTTCAGAAAAATTAAAGAAAACTATCCAATTATTGCTCGACGCTGGAGCTGATGTTGATCTAGCTGATGCCTCAGGAAAAACCTTTTTCGAGCTCGTGTGCAGCATGTGGCCCTATGAGCTTGAGGTGCTTGAAGCCGTCGCCCAAAAAACAAAGCATATCAATACAGCAACCCCCATTCGTCCTTTCAACAAGATGTTCGCAACCCTTAAACACACCGGCGTTCAGACCCCGCTCATGCGCGTAACACACTTTTTTTGGTGCATAAAAAAGAAGGGCCCAAAGTACTTAGAGCAAACGGCATACCAAGCAATCGAATGCCTTCTTAAGCATGGCGCAAAAATTACTGGTGCCCTGAGTATCGCCTGTCGCCAAGGCAACAAAATAATAGCAGACTATCTGCTGTCCAACAAAGACGCACAAGCAAACGAAACTCTTGATGGAGAAACACCACTCCACACCGTAGCGCTCTGTGTTGCGAACGGATATGAACTGCCGCGTAAAAAATGGTCCCGCGACCAATATCTCGGCATTACAGAACTACTCATAAACAAAGATCCCTCAAGCA